>OJMH01003450.1_pt1 | contig 11713 bp, 7 predicted proteins | sample 1597111 | NCBI WGS metagenome assembly OJMH01 (sample SAMEA2452115, study PRJEB22498) | human gut metagenome | reverse complement strand
GATGAGCGATTACGGGTGGGACAGGCCTGCCGGCGGCGAACGCAGAAGCGCCGTTTCGTCTGCCGCGCTACCGTCCGGCTTTATGCGTTCGCCGCCGGCAGGCCTGTCCCACCCGTAATCGCTCATCTTCCCGAGCATGAGCAGACATACGAATACGGCAGCGAGCAGGAAAAGATCGAGCACGTCCGCCGACAGCGCGGTCATCGCCGCGGTAACGCCTCCCGCCGCGGGAGCAGTGAATATGCGGACGAATATCTCGCCTATCTCCGCCACCGACTGCGCGCGGAAGAACAGCGCTGCAGGAATAAAGAACAGAAATACGAGACACTGCCGGAGCATCCTCACCCCTGACGAACCGTTATCTATCCCGTGCTTTTCGCAGAACGAGCGGTAAGGCTTGCGCAAAAATCCCTCTATCGTCAGGAACACGCCTATATACATTCCCCACAGCACAAACGTCCAATTCGCTCCGTGCCACAATCCGCAGAGAAAGTACACTATAAGCACGTTCAGCACCCTGCGCACCTTCCCCTTGCGGTTCCCGCCGAGCGGTATATACACGTAATCGCGGAACCACGTGTTCAGCGAGATATGCCATCTGCGCATGAGTTCGCGTATGCTCGTCGCGGAAAACGGCCTGTCGAAGTTTTTCATGAGCCGGATCCCCATCATACGGGCAGACCCCATGGCGATCTCCGAATAACCCGCGAAGTCGCAGTATACCTGCACGGCGAAAAGCGCTCCCGCCGCGAGCAGCGCAAGACCGTTCGCCGACGATACGTCCGCAAAAACGCTGTCCACGAGCGTGCCGCAGAAGTCCGCGACCACACACTTGCGGAAAAACCCGGTAAGCAGCATGCGAAAGCCGGCCGCCATATCGTCGCCGTTCGGGCTGTGCTTTTCCCTGAGCTGAGGTATAAGGTTTTCAGGGCGTTCGATGGGACCTGCAACGAGCTGCGGGAAATAGGATACGAACAGCGCGTAATACCCGAAATGCTTTTCGGGCGCCATGCCGCGGTATACGTCGATGACGTAGGACAGCGTCTGGAACGTGTAGAACGATATGCCCACCGGCAGGATTATATCCAGCGAAACGCTGTCGATATCGAGCGCGAACAGGTTGAGGAAGTCTATAACGCTGCCGAGCAGAAAGTTGAAGTACTTGAAAAAGACGAGCACTCCCAGGCACACGACGAGCGTCAGCACCAGCCAGAATTTTTTCACGCTCTTCTTTTCCGTTCTCGCGATGAGCAGTCCTGCGACGTATGACACGACCGTAGTGCCGAGGATAAGGAATACCAGCCATACGTTCCAGCTCATATATGCGTAATACGACGCGATGAGCAGCCATATCCACCGCACTTTATGCGGCAGTATGAAATACACGACGATGACTATGGGAAGAAATATGAGAAATTGCAGAGAATTGAACGTCATTTATTCTTCCTCCCCGACGTGAACGCCGGCAGATGCACCGCCAGCAGAACAAGGATCATCACGAGCACTTCGCGCATATCCGCCCCGTAAAGCAGAGATACGGTGACTGCGGCAACGGATACCGCCGACGAGATCGCGGGCAGCACGTATCCCGTGCGTCCGATCAATCCGGCAAGAGCGAGCACGAGCGCCGCGCCGAACAGTATGAGCAGCAAAGGCGTACCGAGGATCACGCTGTCTTCCATTTAAGCGAACATCTCCTTCAATCGCTGTTTATCCGGCTTGCCCGTACTCGTGAGCGGGAAAGCGGAGAGCACGGCTATTTTTACCGGGATCTCGTGTTTCGAAAGTCTGCCCGCAAGAGCGACGCGCAAGGCTTCTTCTTCGATCGACGCGCCCTTTTCGGGGATAACGGCGGCGCACGGCACTTCGCCGAGATAGTCGTCGCGCAGTCCCACCGCCGCCGCCTGGTATACGCCGGGCAGCGACAGCAGCGCCCGCTCTATCTTTCCCGCGGAGATGTTCTCGCCGCCGCGGATGATGATATCCTTTTTCCTGCCCGAAATATGCATTATGCCGCGCTCGTCGAAGTAGCCGAGATCGCCCGTATGCAGTCTTCCCTGTTCGTCGACGGCGGCTTTCGTTTCCTCCTCATCGCCGTAATAACCCAGCATAAGCTCAAATCCGCGCACGCATATCTCGCCTTCCTCTCCCTGCTTTACCTCATTCCCGTCGTCGTCGAGGATAAAGCCCTCGTTGAGAGGATAGAACGTACCCACCCCCGAACAGCGGAGTTCGGACGGACTGTCGTACGGCAGCGTCGTCACTCCCACGAATTCGCTCATGCCGTATACGGGCACAAGACGGCAACCAAGCGACCGCTCTATGAATTCCATCTGCGCCGGAGTGGAAGGTCCGCCCGCGATCAGCCCGAAGCGCATGGACGACAGGTCGCTTCCCGCCAGCTCTTCGTTCTCGGCGAGCGCGAGGAAATAAGTAGGCACGGCGTAAAGGACCGTAACTCCGTATTTTTCTATACCCGTGATAAGGCTTGCGGGAGAAGGATCGTCCGGAAAATACAACGCATGATCCATGACCACGGAAACGGACATGAGCGCTATGCAAAATATATGATGGGGAGGGAGCACGCATGCGGAAACATCCTTTTCGCACTCTTCGAACAGATCGCCGCCGTCCACCGAATTGGATATCACGTTGCGCTGACAGAGCATGACGGCTTTGCTCTTTCCCGTAGAACCGGACGTGAATATTATGAGCGTGAGCGCCGTAACGTCGCACTCCGCGTCCATGCGTTCGGCTTCGTCCGAAGCGTGACCCGCGGGCACGTCGAAAGTCAGGGCGGCAACGTCGCGGTATGCTCCGTCCTTGAGCTTCCAGTCGCCCGAGGCGCTTATGCCGCCCGAAGCGTCCTCGTTCGTGACGTATAACTCAGGCTCGATGCCGACGCCCGTCTGCTCTATGTAGCTTTTCGCCGGAAAATGCGCGTCCGTCAGAACGCATACCGCGCCTATGAGCGACAGCGCCTGCCACAGAAACAGCGTGTCTATACTGCGCACGGCGCGCACGGCGACGATCGTGCCTTTACGCACGCCCGCCGCGCTCAGCCGATATGCGAGCGCCTCTATCGTAAGCGTCGCTTCTTTCCACGTATACGAACGGCTGTCGTCGAATACGAACACCCGATCGCCGTTCCGCGCGACGTTGGCGCGGAGATATTTATACCAGCTCTTATCGAGCATCGCTATCTTTTCGCTTTTTGTCCTCATGTTATCCTCTCCGTTGCGATATTTTACGTTTTATGATCGCGACCGCGCGGCGCCCGCCGCCGTCAGTAGTACACGACCCTGTCCTGATACTTTTCCCAGCCGCCGGCGCACCCGGCAAAGCTCACTCCTTTTTTCAGATAGATGCTGCAGTTGTCCGCGCCCTCGAGGAAGTCCTCTCCCGCGGTCATGCCGAGCACGGAGTCGTGCTCGAACACCAACGCGCTCAGCCGCACCGCGCCGTCGAACGAGTTGTCGTAAAGCCGGCTTATGTTCTGAGGCAGAGTTATCCGGCTTATCGTCGTATTGCCGGAGAAGACCTCCGGAGCGAACTCGCGGACGGGCACGCCGTCGTAATCGGACGGCAGCGTTATCTCCGTCATCGTCTTTCCCTCGGCGGTAAGCCCTGTCAGCCGCACGTATTCGCCGAGAGCGTCCGAAACTATCTCCCACTCGAATTTATCCGCATCCTTATTGTCTCCGGTCACCGGATCGTCCATCGGGATCTCCGGCATGTCGGGGATCTCTATGGAATTCGGCGTCGTGATGCCCAGCGCGAGCTTAAGATCCTCCGCGAGCATATCGGTAAACGCATACATCCCCGCGGAATTCATATGTACGTTGTTGTCGTAAAACCACCTGTAGTCCATCACATACTTGACGGGGTGTCCTATAAGATCGAAGGAGAGCTTACCGTCAAGATACGCGTAATACTCTTCGGCGTTGGCGGACGCTTCCTCCGTCATCATAAGCTCGTTGGCGGGAACGAAGCCGAAATACACTTCCGCTCCGCGTTCTTTCAGTTCCGCCGCATAGTCGTTCAGATAGTCCGTGAATCCCGCGCCTATAAGCGAGACCGAAAAATCGGTCGTCAACGTGGGATCGTAGCCGCCCGACATGACGTTATAAGGGCGGTCGAAGGTCATATATCCGACTTCCTCCCCGCTCTCGTCGTCAAACGCGCTCTGGCTGTAAGCGCCTGTCCCCGGAGCCTTTTCATCCGAACGTATATACTCGAATTTTTCGCCCACGTACCCCGCGAAGTTCCCCGCCATCGCTGCGGCGTCGTCCCCGGAAACGCACCCGAGCATGGAAAAATCTCCGTCCATGGCGCGCCACGCGTCCTCCGCGGAAAAATACAGCGACATGGACTGCTCTATCGGCTCGGGCATGACGACCACTATATCCCCTTCGGAGATATGCGGACGGCTGAGGTCAAGCATGAGCTTGGTGCCGAGAGCGCCGTACAGCCCGAAATTGACGACGGTATACCCGGGAAATTCGTTTTCCAGAAGATCGCTGCGCACGCCGAACGCGACCGCGCTGTTTCCGACGAGCACGATCTTCTTTCCCCCGGCGTTTTCGAGACGGTCATACATATACGCAAGTTCGCCGTAATACGTCTCGTCGAAACGCGGCATGGTCGCAAAGCCCGTGATCACGAGAGTCACGGGAACGACGAGCAGGAGCACGACGGATACGGCTATCGTTATTATCGTTCTTTTCACTGTTCCCTCACATGGACGCTATGAGCGCGTCGGCTATCATCCCCGTATACTCGGGCACACGCTCGTCGCACAGATGATAATCGGCGTCGAACATGTCCGGCGTTTCGTAAAGCGTTTCCGAAAGCGGCAGAAGCACTTTGCAGCGGATATTTTCGGTCACCGCTTCTTCATAAGCCTCCACCCATTCGCCGAGATCGTCGAAGAGGAGCGGTATGTCATACGGCCGATCGGTATACAATATACCGCCGCCGGACGGCAGATCGTCAGGATCCGTAAGGCGCAGCCGAAGCGTATCGGTATTTACGGGCGCGGGCACGAAATACACGTCCGCTCCTTTGACCCGCATCTCGTCAAAACGCGTGTTGAGGATGTCGTGCGCGTCCTCGTCGAGCACGAATTCCGGTATTATATCCGCTTCTCCGGCGTCGAGGCGATCACCGCGCGGAAGCTGGGGCAGAGCGAAGTTGCCGCGGTCGTCTATCCAGCCCGTGTCGCTGCGATAGATCGTGCCGAAAAGATTTATTTTCGTGGCATAGTCCTCATATCCCAGGCTGTTTGCCTCCATCGTCGCTCTCTCGGCGTTGAATTCCTCGAATCCCGTCAGCAGATCATCGACGTGGCGGAAATCTATCAGCCCCATAAGATCCCAGTTGGATTCCATACACGCATACAAACGTATACGGTTATAATCGAAATCCCCGAACGACGGCGTCATCGACAGCTCGTACATCATCTCGCACGCGGACGACGACTCGGGCGCATGGATGAATATGTCGTCCTCGCCTATATACGGCATCATCATATCGAACTGCGCGGCGCCGTTGAACCAACCGTTAACCGCCATGTTCAGACACACGTACTCCTCTCCCGTGCGCTTTCTTATCTCCTCCTCGAGCTGTACGGTATCCACGGACATATATGCGCCCGATCCGCCGTATACGAGAAGCTTCTTTTTATCTTTATTGAGTATCAGAAGGTCGTATTTATCCGCAAAATTCACTTCCGAATACAGATTCGATCCTCCGAAACGCGGAGGAACTATCGCGTTGACGTGCACGGTGGAAAATTCCGGACAGCGAAGGAAGCAACCGTCCGAGATATAATTGATATTATCGAACATATAAAGTTCACGCACATCGCAATCGACGAACGCCTCTTCCTCCACCGCAAGCACGGATTCGGGCAGCACCACGGAGTCTATATCTCCCGTGAACGCGTGCGCCCCTATCTTCTCCACCGGGCGGCCTTCTATCCCGCCCGGCACGACGACCTGTCTGTCGGAACCGATATAGCCGGTTATCGTTACGCTGTCCGAGTACACGCGGTACTCGAAATCGGAGACGGGGGAGGCTTTCGCCCACTGCGCGTAAAGATCGAGAGTCCCTCCGCGCACGGGAGTGACGCGGCTGCCCAGACCTATCCGTTCGCCGCTGCCGTCCGGCTCGGTGTTCCAGCCCGTCAGGATATAGCCCTTGCGGCTCATAATGTCCGTACCCGTTTCGGTGTTCGGACGCAGACGGTTTTTAAGCGTGAACGCCGTCGTATAAGGCACGGCGGGATCGGACATATCGGTATACTTGCCGCCGTTCGCGTAATATGCTATGCGCGCTTCGGTGACCTCGCACGTCAGAGACACGCGCTGCGACCAGCGCACGTCGTTTATGGTCACCGTCGTCGTGCCGTCGGCGCCGTTGTTTATGTCGACGCCGGCTACGGCTTCGCCCCGATACGTCGCCGCGGTAACGCACAGATCGCCCTTCATACGCAGCACGAAACCCGCCGAACCGCCGCTCTCGACGTCTACCGGATTCTCGCTCAGTATCTCGTACTCCTCCGAGCTTTCCGTTATCATGACCGTATACAGCGTCGTATCGGTCGGATCCCCGCCGGGATCGCCGCCCGGCGGAGGCGTTACGGCGTTGTCCGAACAGCCGGAAGCGCACAGTATTATAAGCACTGCGACGAGCGCCGCCGTAACGGCTCCTTTCAGGATTTTTCTCAAGGTCTTCCCCGTCATATTACCCCTCTCGATATATCTGTACCTCATTCGCCGCAGCGGATCCCGCGGGAGCCTGCGGCTGTTTTATCGGATCTTATTATACAAAGATCGTATGTGTTTTTCAATAGCTTTTCGATATGATGCATGTTAAAATCGACAAACGGTAAATTTACCCGCGTTCCGCTTTCAAAAAGCAGCAAAGCGACGCCGAACGAGCGACGCCGCCTTGCAAATGTGAGGGGTCTATTCCGTCGTCAGACTATCGTTGCCGTCATTTGACGCATCCGATGTCTTACGTTTTGCGGCTTTGAGCGCTCCGCGCACCGCAAACACTCCCCATACGATCAGCCCTACGGCTATCGCCACGTTTATCACTATGAGCAATATCTTCCACACGGCGAGTTCGTATCTGTAGTTGAGATTATTGATCGCATTGCTGTTCGCTACGGTATAAAGTATGTTCTTGACTGCCTTTCTCGCGACCACAACGTCCGACGTCACCTTACGGTCGGCGTTCCATGCAGATACCGTATCCGTCGCCAGATTGAGATCGCCGCCCGCATACACCATCTGTTTGACGTTCATGCACGCCGCACCGGTATTGTAATCGCATATGACGGTCCCGCGGAATCCCCATTCGTTTCTGAGTATCTCGGTCAGCAGTCTGTAATCGCCGCCCGTCCACCTCGTTCCGATGCGATTGAAGCTGGACATGATCGTCGTCGTGCCTCCTTCCTTGACCGCCATCTCGAACGGTTTCAGATACAGCTCGCGCATGGACTGTTCGGTAAGCCACGTGACGAGACCCGTTCTGTTGGTCTCCTGTTCGTTTACGGCAAAGTGCTTGACGTAGGTGTACACTCCCTTGCTGCGGCAGCCGCGGATCAGTGCAGCGGCTATCTTACCCGTCAGATAAGGATCCTCGCTGTAATACTCGAAGTTGCGGCCGCAGAACGGGCTGCGATGGAGATTGACGCCGGGAGAATACCAGCCCGAATACGTCCTGCCGTCCTCGCGAACGGCGCCCCAAAGAGCTTCCTCGCCCACGCTGCGACCCATCTCTTCCGCGAGATCCGTATTCCACGTTGACGATACCACGACCTGTGATGTATACGCCACGTTTCCCTTCCATGTTTCGTCTTTAGCGATGAAGTTGCACCAGCCGACGGGACCGTCGGACTCGAGAGTCGCGGGCTTGTTTATGCTTTCGATGGCTATCGTGGCAAAACCGCCCTCATTGATGAGCCTGTTCATCTCAGAAACGGTGAGCGCGTCGAGCAGCGCCTGCCATGTCGGATCGGTGTCGTCCTCGTCATAGTCAGCCACCCACATGCCGCTTTCGTCGTCATGACGCACGACGTCGACGAATTTGGAGGTAGCCGCAACGCCCTGGGTGGGTATATCGGTATAGCCGTCGGCTTCGGGATTGTTGTGAGACAGATCGGCAAGCGCGGCTATAAGCCCGGATGACGCGGCGCGTTCGTCCGCAGTCGTCGCGTCGGGAAGTACGAAGTCCGTCCTCGACATCAGGCTGTCGGCGACAGCCGTATCCGAATCGAAATCGGGATCGGCGCAATCCGTGTAACGGTTGACGACCGCCGCGCCGGTATCGGGATCTTCGGCATACGTGATGTCGGCAGGCACGCTGAACGGGATACGGATATTGTCCGCATTGTCGGGATGCGCGTTCGTGTTGACGTGCAGTTCGTAGTCGGAGCCCGCCTCCACTATCCAGCCTTTGAATCCCGACGAGTTCTTCCCGAGATGATCGTAAGAAGCTATGTCGTACGGATCGAAAGTCAGCGTAACGGTAGCCGAATTGGGTTTGTCCTCGCCGTTCGCCTCGTCGGCAGGATAGAGCATGGGAGTCTTTGCGAAATCGCAGAGCACGACGTGGGATTTCTCGAGTCCGCCTTCGTTGTAGTGCAGCTTGGCGTACATCTGCACGACGTCCTTGCCCTTATAGTCGCCGGTATTGGTGACCTCCACCTCCACCGAATAAGAGCCGTCCTTCGTAACGCTTGCTCCTCTTATCGAGGAATCGTCCGTCACTTTATGCTCGAAAGTGGTGTAGGAAAGCCCGTATCCGAAAGGATATACCACGTTTTCCTCATACCACGTATCGTTGCCCGCGCTGCTCTCTTCGAAAGCTCTCGTCTCGTAATAGCGGTAGCCCATGTAGATATCCTCTTCATAACGTACGAAAGAACTTTCGGACGGCGAAGAACCGTTCATATATCTCCCGCTGTAAGAGATATAATTACCGCTTTCGTCCACCGCTTCGGAGAAGTTGTTCCACGTGGGATCTTTGGTGAAATCGCGCGCCCACGTATCCACGGTCCTGCCGGAAGGAGTGACGTCGCCGAGAAGGATATCGCCCAGCGCCATGATACCCGTCGATCCGGGACCGCCTATCCACAGCATCGAATCGATCTTCTCGTTATCCTCTAACTCACCCGCTTCTATCGTATTGAGGGTGTTGAGCACGACTATGACGTTGTCGAAATTATCCGTTACGTGAGTTATCAGCTCCCTTTCATATTTGTCCAGCGCAAGATAGTGTTTCTGATCGCGATCTTCCGATCTCTTTTTCGGAAGATCGTAACTCTCTCCCGCTATACGCGACAGCACTATTATCGCCGCATCCGAATATTCCGCGTAGCTCGCGGGGATATCGTTCTCCGTATAGCTGCTTATCGGGGTCTCTCCGGTGGACATCGGCTCGCGCGCCTCGCTGCCCGTACTGAGTGCGGGGCTGCCGTCGCGGAGCGGACCGGACTTGGAGTTGTCCTCATAGAAGCTCCTGAGCGTTCCGTTATACGAGATCCCCGCTTCATCCAGACTGTCGAATATCGTCTTTTTATCGAAAGTGGTATCGCCGCCGCCCGATCCCGAACCGCCGTAAACGAGATTCACGGAATTCTTACCGAAAACGGAAACCTTGGGAGACTCCGTCATAAGCGGAAGCGTTCCGTTATTTTTGAGAAGGATAGTACCCTCTTCCGATATTCTGCGCGTGAGCGCGAACGCCTGATCGGTGGCTTCGTCCTTGCTCGCAGTCACGGGAGTGTAATACTCGATCGCCTCTTCGTCCTCCACTTCGATGGCACGGTCGCCGCCGAGGGCAAGGCTTATCACGCCGCCGTAAATGCTCGCCATTATGTTCGCCACAATGAGCAGAGCGATGAGTGCGACGGTCACTATGAACCATATCCTCGAATGCGCGTGCCCGAATATCGCTTTTACAACATTCATTATTCCATCATCCTCTTCGTTTATTCGTCTTGTTTATGTTTGTCGCAATGACAAATATAGCCGTCCTCTTCGGTATATCCTTCCTGGCCCCATATGTTGCATACTCTCGGCACCCAGGAAAGCTGCGCTTCGCCTTCGGCATGTTCGATGACGAGGGTATCCACGACGGGAGCGAACGCCGCCATGGCGCCCATTGTGCCCGCAAGCTCGGGATAGCCGGCGTCGGTGAAGTCGGCGACCACCTGGAGGAATATGTAATTCTTTCCGGCGGAAAGGGAGAGATTCTCGGTCACAAGATAATTATCGAAATCCGCGAGCGTTTCGCCTGCCTTTACCTGTATGTTTATATTGTCGTAATCAATATACGAACGTTCTCCGTCGAACGACGTCGCCGTTGAAACCGCAAACAGCTCGGGAGTAAGATCGAGTTCCATGAAGTAGGATTCTATACTGAGACCGAGCTTAAGAGTAAGTCCGCTCACCGCCTCTTCGGAATACACTTCAAAGAAGAGGTAACATCCCTTGGCGTTCAGATTACCCACATACAGCCCGCCGTTGCTGGCGTTGTATTTGCCGCCGTTGTAATAAATATTTGCGGTACCGACGGGATTCCACGACCAACCCGTACCCTGAAGATAAGACAGATCGGTATACTCCGCCTCGTATGTGTTTACTACATTCCAGAGCGCGTAAAGGACGGTATCTCCTTCCACATCGACAGACTCGCCCGCGGCGTACTCATTTCCGTTATCGTCGCGCCACCCGGTAAGGGAATACGACATATTATCCGAAGACGCACGCTGCAGTACAGGCAGAGATATTTTGCCGCCCACGTTTGCGGGCTGTTCGCTGTACACGCCTTCGTTCGGCGCTCCGTCATAGTTCCACATCAGTCTGACGGTAGCGGTATCCTCGCTCAGCTCTTCCCATCCGGCATAGAGCACGGTGTCTTCGGAAAGCGCGGTGAACGCGTACCTGGTATCGTCGGACTGTTCGGACGCGTCGCTTACGGTATACCAGTCGGTAAACACGTAGTCGGTTCTCGTCGGATTGGAAGGACGAACGGGAATGCCGCCTATCGCTACGCTTTGCACCTCGCCGTAAGTTCCGCCTCCCTCGTAATTGAGATCGAAAGTAACGGATACGGAAGAGAGCTTCCAACCGGCATACACGGTCATATCGGCAGTCACCGAACGTTCGAGGTCGGCAGGCTCGCTGCATTCCTTGTCCGCAAACCAACCGAGGAATTCGTAATTCTCGCGCACGGGAGTGGCGGGCAGCGTAACGAACGTGTTGTCCTCCACTTCGACGACGGTAGCCGCAGGCGCGCCCTCGTAATTGAGATCGAATGTCACCGTATGCGTGTTTCCCGTTGCGCAGGCACTAAAAACGCCGGCAAGGAGAAACGTGCAAAGTATTACGGATATGATAATTGATAATTTTTTCACTGTTTTTTCCTTCTTAAAAAATTTTTCCGCACCATTCCGAAACTGCCGCCCGTTCCCTTCGCGGAGCGCGCCGCCGGCGCGCTCCGCTCGGGATCCGGACAGTTATGACCGTCTTAATTTATCAGATTCAGTCGTTTTTCTTATTGCGTCTGCCGAGAGCTATGGCAAATGCCGCGCCGGCAACGGTAACAAGAGATATCACTACGGCGCTTACGGCAGAAACGGAGCTTCCGCAGCCGCCGTCGGCAGCCTCTCCGGGATCGCCCTTATCGCCCTTATCGC
>OJMH01003445.1_pt1 | contig 11719 bp, 10 predicted proteins | sample 1597111 | NCBI WGS metagenome assembly OJMH01 (sample SAMEA2452115, study PRJEB22498) | human gut metagenome | reverse complement strand
CAGCTTCTTGTCCGTCAGATGAAAGAAGCCAATAAGAAAAAGGAAGAAAAAATCAAAGAGCTGCAGGAGTTTATCTCCCGTTTCTCTGCAAATGCTTCCAAATCCAAGCAGGCAACTTCCCGTAAGCGTGCCCTGGAAAAAATCCAGCTAGATGACATCCGTCCTTCCAGCCGTAAATATCCGTACATTGATTTCCGTCCAAACCGTGAAATCGGAAATGAAGTTCTGACCGTAGACGGAATCAGTAAAACCATTGACGGTGTAAAAGTTCTTGACAACATTTCCTTTATTGTCGGACACGATGACAAAATCGCCTTTGTCGGTGGAAATGAGCTTGCAAAGACAACATTGTTTAAAATTCTCGCCGGGGAAATGGAACCGGATGAAGGATCTTACAAATGGGGAGTTACAACAAGCCAGTCTTATTTCCCGAAGGATAATACCGCCATCTTTGATTCCGATGAGCTGATCGTTGACTGGCTGACCCAATACTCCGAGATCAAAGACGCAACTTATGTCCGCGGTTTCCTCGGCCGTATGCTTTTTGCCGGTGAAGATGGTGTAAAAAAGATGCGTGTCCTCTCCGGTGGAGAAAAAGTCCGTGTCCTTCTCTCCCGCATGATGATCATGGGAAGCAACGTTTTGATCTTTGATGAGCCGACAGACCACCTGGATATGGAATCCATCACCGCATTGAATAATGGTATGATCAAATTCCCTGGTGTCATCCTGTTTGCCTGCCGTGACCATCAGGTCGTACAGACAACTGCGAACCGCATCATCGAGTTTCTTCCGGATGGAAGCATGGTAGACAAGGTTTCTACTTATGACGAATATCTCGAAAGTGATGTTATGGCAAGAAAACGTCAGGTATACAATACAACTGCAGATGAGGAGGCAGATGATTAATCTGTTACCCTCTGTCTGTTTGGTAAAAACAGGAAACCCTCTCTGCTGGTCTGTCCAGCAAAGAGGGTTTCCTGCATTTCGAAAACTCATTTTCAACTATTTAAAACATATCTGTAAAAATATTTCCGCTGTTATAATTGTAATTATACGTGCCATTCTTCGTATATGTATTGGATTTTGCGGCTTCTGACTTTGCATAGGACTCTGTCATGGCTGCCTTTGTTGCCACACTGTATGCGTAGGAACCGGTTCCATTGAACAGGTTCTTTATTTTCTCTGTGTCCGCACTCTTAAACGTTGTCTCATCCACCGACAGCCTGCCGGTCTTTTCATCGACCGTAATTCCTATTTCCTTTAAGGGTTTCTCATTGTAAGAAGTCTCATTTTTCATAGAACTTACCGACCGGGAAATGCGGTTCGTCGATGACTTGCCGGCTGTATCCAGCATGGAGTTGTAATCATCCGCAAAACGCTTTACTGCTTTGTAGATCTTGTCCGTATCGTAGCTGCCCCCGGAATCCTTTGTAAACACCTTGTTGTTACTGCGGGTATACAATGCCTTGGCAGAGTCTGTCAGTTCCTTGGCATCGGACTCAATCGCAGCCAGCGTCTTGGTACTGTCTTTTGACGTTGATGTGGTCGTGGCCAGATCCTCGATCGTATTTTTGGTGCTGTCATCCGACTTCGAGGTGCCCTTCGTGGAATCCATTGAAAAATAAGAGCGCATTAATTTGCCATAAGAACCACTGCGAATACTTGCATACTCACTTAAATTGATTCCAAACAGGCCACTTCCTGTGCTTTTCGAAGAACCCAGACTGGAAAATAAAGTACTTACTGACGATGAATCATACATCGAAATTCCTCTCATAGTATCACCTCTTTCACACAATTCTTTCTTTTATCCTATCGCTTTTTCACTGTTTTTACAATACTTTTGTGGTATTTTTCCGTATTTTTGTTATAATTACGAAAAGATAACAATTTCTTTTCGTTTTGTTCATATTTTATTCACAATCAGATGCTATTATAAGAACATAAAAGAAAGCAAAGTTACTAACTTGTTATTTTTTCATAATTCGCCCCATTGTCCATTGGACAATGGGGCACTCCTCTTTTTATCAAGAAATTTCTTAAATGTCTTCTATCTGCCAGTCAATCGGCTCGATTCCATGTTCTTTTAGAAACTGATTTGCCTGACTGAAATGTCTGCATCCAAAGAACCCGCGATACGCGGAAAGCGGACTTGGATGCGGTGCCTTTAAGATCAGGTGCTTTGGATTTGTAAGCATCGGTATTTTGCTCTGCGCCGGACGTCCCCACAACATATACACAATCGGACGATCCTGCGCATTCACTGCCTGAATGATCGCATCCGTAAACTGCTCCCATCCTCTTCCCTGATGGGAATTTGCCTGATGCGCCCGCACCGTAAGCACGGTATTCAAAAGCAGTACACCCTGATCTGCCCATTTTTTCAGATAGCCGTTGTTTGGAATTTTACACCCCAGATCATCCTGCAGTTCTTTATAAATATTCTGCAGAGATGGCGGAATTTCTTTCTGATCCGGAAGGACAGAAAACGAAAGACCATGTGCCTGATGTTCATTGTGATACGGGTCCTGTCCCAGAATCAGTACTTTTACCTCACTAAGCGGTGTAAAATGCAGTGCATTAAAAATATCCTCTGCCGGCGGATACACAACCGTGCGGCTATACTCTTCTTTCACAAACTGATACAGCTGCCGGTAATATGGTTTGGCGAATTCCTCACGGACTGCCGGAAGCCAGTCGTTTGTTATCATTGCCATAATTTCATCCACTCCTATCTACGCACGGAGACACCGCGGTCTGCCAGATAGTTTTTCAGATCCATGATCTCCAGCTCCTTATAATGAAACAGGGACGCTGCCAGTGCTGCATCTGCATGTCCCTCTGTCAGGACCTCATAAAAATGTTCTTTTGTGCCCGCACCACCGGATGCAATCACTGGAATGGAAACATTGTCTGCAATCTGTCTGGTCAGTTCAATATCATACCCTGCCTTTGTTCCATCGCAGTCCATGCTGGTCAGAAGAATTTCTCCCGCACCAAGTCTGTTAGCTTTCATTGCCCATTCTACAGCGTCAAGCCCGGTATCAATACGACCGCCGTTTTTGTAAACATTCCAGCCACTTCCATCCTCTCTTCGTCTGGCATCAATGGCGACTACCACACACTGGCTGCCAAACTTGTCCGCTGCATTTCCAATCAGCTCCGGTGTATTGATTGCGGAAGAATTAATGGAAATCTTGTCGGCACCTTCCCGAAGCAGTACCTTAAAATCCTCCACCGTACGGATACCACCGCCTACCGTAAACGGGATAAACACCTTCTCTGCAACCTTACGCACCATGTCTACCACCGTTGCACGGTGATCGGAAGATGCGGTAATATCCAGAAAGACTACTTCATCTGCGCCCGCCTTGTCGTAAGCTGCTGCGACCTCTACCGGATCTCCGGCATCTCTTAAATTCACAAAGTTAATGCCTTTTACCACACGTCCGTCATTCACATCCAGACAAGGAATAATTCTCTTCGTAAACACTATGCATTTCCTCCCTGCAGCTTTGCAAAATTTTTCAAAATCGAAAGTCCAACCGTACCGCTCTTTTCCGGATGGAACTGACATGCAAATGTATTTCCGGATTCTACCGATGCATGAATTGTCGTACTGTACTGTGTGGTTGCTTTCACTATCTGTTCATCCGCTGCTTTCAGATAATAGGAATGTACAAAATATACATACGGATTTTCCTCCAGCCCAGCAAAAAGTCTTCCGTCATTCTGTAAATGCAGAGAATTCCACCCGATGTGCGGAATCTTAAGTCCCGACTGATCCGGAATCCGCAGAATCTGTCCGTCCAGCACATGGAGTCCCTCTACACCCTGACTCTCATCGCTTCCCTCAAAGAGAAGCTGCAGTCCCAGACAGATGCCAAGAAATGGCTTATTTTCCGCTGTCACCTGATGAATCACCTTGTCCAGCTCGTATTTTTTCAATTGTTCCATCGCATCGCCAAATGCACCGACTCCCGGAAGAATCACTTTGTCTGCGGTCTCAATCTCGTGAAAATTACGTGTGATCACACAGTCTTCTCCGAGAAAATGCAATGCTTTTTCCACGCTTTTTAAATTTCCAGCGTTGTAGTCTATTATTGCAATCATATAGGTCTTACTCCTAAATTAACAGTCTCCTGCCTTACTTTCTGCTATTTTTTTATCCCAGCCCAAGTTCTTTCAGCTTCTGATGCAGTTTTACCGTATAATCATCCCGCTTTCTGGTCTGGTAGATATCCAGTGCCTCATCCCCTGTCATATCATAATCTTTCAGCAGTGCTTTGATAATCTTTCCTCCGATCTTCTCCAGCTGATCTTCACAGCCATACTCTTTGGCATTTTTCTGGTTCAGGTCATAACGCCCATATGCACATACCAGTGCATCAATTTTTGAACCGTAATTATCAAATACGAGATATGCCTGATACTTTTCCGAGACAGCAGCAAGAGTTGCCAGCTGATGATAAAGCTTTTCATCGCGCTCCTTAATCGAAAGCCCCTGCAGCTTACGGTATGCTTCCACATAAGAACCCTGCTCATATTTTTCCTTTGCCTGACTTAAGTTTGCCTGATACCCCAAAAGATTTGTCACAATCATGACAAATGCAAACAATGACACTGCCATAAGAACAATCGCAATCACCGGTCCCTTTGGCAGCGGCGGTGTGTTATCCACTTCCTTAGGTTTTTTCTCCTTTTTCGGTTTCGGCGGTTTTGGCTGTTTGGGCTTCTTTTCTTTCTTCGGTTTTTTCTCTTTTTTCGGTTTTTCCTTTTTCTTTTCCGGTTCCCTTCCGGCATCACCGCCTGTACCTTCAAGTTCCTTTAAGATCTGCTGGTTTTCCTCCGAAAGTTCACTGACATCCGCTCCCTGTGTATTTCCGATGTCAACCGCCTGCTTTTCTTCCTCATCATCCTCTCCGAAAATAATCCGGGAAAGTTTCTGCCAGAAGCCGCCTTCTTTCTCTTTTTTCTCTTTCTTATTCTTCTTATTCTTTTTCTTTTTTTCTTTTTTCCCATTGGAAGCGGTTTCTTCTGCCTGTGCCGGTATGTCTTCCTGCTCTGTAAGTTCTGGAATCTTATCTGCCACTTCTTCCTGCGGATTCATTTCCGATCTTGCAAAATCACCGATGGAATCAGTTTCTTCCAAAGGTTTTCCATCTTGATCAGAAGAAAGCATATCCCCCAGATCCGATAAATCCTGATCTCCGGAAAGCATATCCATAAGATCCGAATCCGAAAGCCCTGACAGATCCAGTTCTCCATCCTCTTCTTTTGGCAGATTGCTGTCAAACGTTCCGACTGCATCATCAAGTGTATTCACCTCGAAATCATCCTCATCGGGTGGTATTGCAGTTTCCAACGGACTTTTCCCCTGAAAACCGGTTTCTTCTTCCTTTGCTGCATCCCCTGTCGAAAAATCATCCTGTGGAATATTATCGAGCAGATCATCCAGGGAAGCGTCAATCTGTGTGGCTTTTTCTTCCTGTTTTTTTTGATTCAGGCTCTCGGTATACTCCGGAATATCTTCCTTGAGCAGTTCTTCCTCAAACTCCCTCAAAAAATCTTCTTCATTTTTCGCTTTTGCCTTTTCCTTCGTTTCTTCTTCTCCAAACAATTGCTTTTCAAAATCATCTCTCAGAACCTGTTTTGCTGCCTGCTGTTCCTTCGGATGTTCCGTTTCTTCTCCATGCATGGAATTTAATAATTGATCCAGATAATTTTCCGATGAGTGGTCTCCCATGTGTTTTTCTCCATTCCATCTGTTTATTCCATAAACCTGCAAAGGGATGTGATGAAGCCATCACACCCCTTACTGTTTTGCCGGAATTTATTTGTTTCTCTTTGCAAGTAATTCATCAATGGCATCTACAAGACTTCCGATTTCAGGTTTGGTCAGCTGTGCATCTGCACCAAGCGACTCCCCTTTTCTTCTCATTTCCTCATTTACAAGAGAGGAGAAAATGATAACCGGAAGATGTTTCAGTTTGTCATCTGATTTGATCAGCTTCGTAAGACGATGTCCGTCCATCTGGGGCATTTCAATATCGGTAATGACACAATGAACGTTCTCGTCCAATGTCCCCGCCTTTTCAAATTCCTGAATCTTGTCCCATGCTTCCTTTCCATTACATGTAACAATCAGTTTTTCGTATCCTGCTTTTTTCAGGCAGTCCGTAATCAGACTGCTCAGCAACGGAGAATCCTCTGCAATCAGAATTGGATCCTCGCTCCGGCTTCTCTCCCCGATCTGTTCAATATCATTGACCCTGAGACCGGTTTCCGGACTGATGGATGATACAATTGCCTCAAAGTCAAGAATAACAACCAGTTTTCCGTCCATCTTGATCACACCAGTTGCAACACTTCCGTCTTCTCCATTAATCGTAGAATCCGGTTTGATGATCTCATTCCATGATACACGGTGAATTCCTACCACCTGATCCACATGAAATGCCACATCAAGTTTATTAAAATTCGTGATAATAAACAGACCTTCCTGTCCATCATCCTCCATGCCAAGACACTTTTTCAGATTGATGACCGTAATCATCACCTCGCGCGGCATAAAAATGCCTTCTACGCTCGGATGTGTATTCGGTACAGGAGTAACCTTCTGGTATGACAAAATCTCCCTGATCTTTGCCACGTTGATTCCGTAATGATTATCTCCTAATGTAAACTCTAAAATTTCTAATTCGTTCGTCCCTGACTCTAACAGAATATTTGTATCCATATACGTCCTCCCGCACTTTTCTGTATTGGTAATCCCTTATGTTTATTATATCATATTTTGTAAAATTTGGGGGCATTTATTTGTATTTCAGAGAATAAATTGTATCTTTTATTTCTGCATACAGTGTCTCACCCGAAATTTTATCAGCCTGGTCTTTCGGAATCTGAAACAGTAAAACCGCTGTTTTCTTCTTTCCGCCCCTGATGGTTTCCCCATAAGAGGAAAGACTTCTGGTTCCGAGCGAAGCAGTCTCCTTTATCCTGTTTTTTCCGTCAAAACATGCATAAAATGTAATACCGAGTTTTTCTGTATCCAGCCTGACCTTTTTCTTCCCCTTATTTTTAATTTCAAACTTCATCACAACAAGTTTGTTTCCATCCTCAGGAGTTACTGCAAAATAGTCTCCCTCCTGATAGATATTCTGAACCCTGTATCCTTTGTAAGAAACGGTCAGACCCGATGCATGTCCGATTGCCTCGGCGATCGGCATCGTCTCCATCTCCTGTGTCTGGGTTTCTCCCGTGGCATCTGACGCCATGTTGTTGTCCGCACTCTGGGTATTCTGGCTCTCCGGCATCTGGCTGTCCTGTTTTTGTGTTTCCTGTGTCTCTTCGGATGAAGCGGCTGTCATTCCGTCTTTCTGCTCAATATTATACTTTGCAAGAATATGCGCCGAATACTGCACGACCAGATTTTCTTCGTCCTCTGACAAATCATACATCTGGGTTCCACAGCCTCCCAACAGGAGTATTGCTGACACTGCCATCACAGGCAGACTTATTTTCTTTTTCATACTCTTTTACCCTCTTGTCACTTTTGCCCTATAATCTATGTTTTATGGTATCATATTCTGAAAAATAAGACAATCTTTTCTTTGCATTAATTATTGGTCTCCAATTCCATCCAAAACTCCACACCGTCCGGGTGATTGACTGCACCGCATTTCTGATGAAAAGAATCCATGATTGCCTTGACAATGGACAATCCGATTCCGCTTCCACCATATTCACGTGTTCTTGCTTTGTCTACTTTATAGAATTTCACCCAGATCTTGTCAAGATCCTCTTCGGGAATCGGGTCACCGGTATTAAACACACTCGTGCGTACCAGATGGTCATGTTTTTGAAAACGAATGGTAATCTTTTTTTCTCCTGCCGCATGGTTCATGGCATTGGTCAGGAAATTCGTAATCACCTCTTCCACCTTAAACTCATCCCCCCAGACATATACCGGACCTTCCCTGTAAAATTCGATATTCACCTGTTTTTGTGCCGCCATGATGGATGCAGACTGGATCACGCCGTCAATCAGCTCCGTGATATCAAACCGTGTCATTTCCACGGTATCATTGCCAAACTCCAGCTGATTGAGTGTCAGCAGCTGCTTTACCATATGATTCATCTTTTCCGATTCATCCATAATCACATCACAGTAAAAATCACGGCTCTCCGCATCATCATTGATGCATTCTTTTAATCCTTCCGCATATCCCTGTATGAGTGCCAGCGGTGTTTTCAGCTCGTGTGAAACATTCGAAAGAAATTCTTTTCTCATTTCATCGATCTGTTCTTTTTTCTCGATATCCTGCTGCAGGCTGACGTTTGCTGTCTTTAGTTCCGAAATCGTCTCTTCCAGTGTCTCCGACAATTCATTCATGGAATTTCCAAGTTCATCAATCTCCCGGCTCACATGACGTACCGGTATATACTTTGCATCAAAATCCAGCTGTGTCATCCTTCTTGCAATATCGGATAAGGCATGGATCGGATGGGAAATTCCTTTCGAGAGAACGATGATCAGAATCACACTTAAGATGATGGCTCCCGTGCTCACCATTACAAAAAACTGGTTTGTTATGCTCGCACTTTCCCGAATGCTTTCCACAGCCGCACGCATGTAAAGATTGTTTCCATTTTTTAAAGTTCCCAGAAGAACCAGATACTCCGACTGCAGCCGTTCATCGGTCTGCCGAAGCAGCGTATAATCCTTTCCGGATGAAAGCACCTGCACACGGCTGCGGTCACTTCCATACAGCCAGTCCTCCATCTGCATCTGAAAACGCTGTGCACTGCTGTAGGAACTCCATATCAGGTTTCTGTCCTGATCTGCAATAAGCATATTGATATTTCCGTTTGCACAGATTTTCTCGAACTGCACATACGCATCATCACTGGAATCCCCCTGCTTTTCACAAATCAGCCTTACCTGGTCAAAACTGCTTTTTAACTCTTTTTCCTTATGAAAAATATAATATTTTTCCAAAAAGGTGGTATTAAAAAACCAGCACATCGCAACCGTTCCCGCAACAATGACAACCATCGTCAAAATCAGCTGCCACGTCAGGGAAGTCTTTTGTTTCTTTTCCATTTAGGACACCTCAAACTTGTAACCCATTCCCCATACGGTTTTTATATAACTTCCACATGCCCCGAGTTTATTTCTCAGTTTTTTTACATGTGTATCAATCGTCCGTGCATCCCCAAAATAGTCATAATTCCACACACTGTTTAAAATGCGTTCCCTCGAGAGGGCAATCCCCTGATTATTCATAAAATATTCCAGCAGTTCAAACTCCTTGAAACTGAGTTCTACCGGATTTCCCGAAATTTTCACCTCGTGCGCCGTCTTATCCAGAATAATCTCTCCTGCCGTCTTAAGATCGGCCGCATCGCCGATCTTATTGGTCCGGCGCAGAATCGCTTCGACACGCGCCACAAGAATTTTCGGTGAAAACGGTTTGGTTATATATTCATCAACCCCAAGGTCAAATCCCATAAGTTCATCACTCTCATCACTTTTGGCCGTGAGCATGATGATCGGGACTTTGGATGTCTGACGGATTTCCCTGCAGACTTCCCAGCCGTTCATCTTTGGCATCATCACATCCAGAATCAGCAAAGCGATCGCTTTGTCTTTATAAAAAATATCCAGTGCTTCCTCTCCATCTGCTGCTTCTAAGACTTCATAGTTCTGCCGGGTCAAAAAATCCCGTACCAGCTTCCTCATCCGGCTCTCATCATCTACCACAAGGATCTTCACTTTGTCCATCTCTATTCTGCCTCCTGTTCCGTCAGTCTCAATTCCCTCTCCTCAAGCTGGCTTTCCCGTTCATCCAGCTGTTTTTCCCAGATTTCGTATTTATCAATCACCTTATTTTCATAGTTTAAAATCGTCACATTATCTTCGCTGAGCCATGTAATCACAAGCATCCCAATGATGCCAAGTGCAAAAACAACTGCGAAAAATGTACTGATGTGAAACAGTTTCTGATAATCCCGGTTCTTCTTCCGGCGGTTTTTACTGACCACATGCTCTTTGTTTTTCTGTCTTTTTTTCTTCTGCTTTATTTCCTCTTTGCTTCTTTTTTCTTTTGAAACCATTCCTTCTGGTTCATACACCGTGATCGGAAGAATATCTTCTCTCCGGATATAGGGAATGGTATACAGATATTCCTGAAGCCTGTGCAAAAAATCATATCCGACCGGCGTGACAAAAATTTCTTTTAACACCAGTTTGTTATATAACGCCAGCACAATATCCGGATCATCCATTCTCGTATTTTTCCGGATATACCCAATGATCTCTACCTCATGTTTTGCTGTATGTTCCTGTTCTTTTGTTTCAAATGCGTAGCCTTCTACCTGATACATAACTTATCCTCTACCATTTATAAGCACTACTGGCATCCCGTTCGGCGATTTCGCCGTCCTGATATGCCTGAATCAGTTTTTTCAGTTCCTCAATGCGGATCATCATGCGCTTACCAACGTCTGTATCCCCCACCAGAATACGTTTATCCCGGTATTCCACTGCTTCCTGATGCGATACAATATCCAGTTCATCTCTTACCGCCTCGTTTGACCAGTCAAACGGTTCATGGGCAGAAAGCGTCAGTCCATAAGAATTGTACGTCAGTGTATATCCTGCAATTCCCGTTTTTCTCCGGTATGTTTTTGAAAATCCACCGTCGATCAGGATCAGTTTTCCGTTACACTTGACCGGATTTTCGCCGGCAATGCGCTCTACCGGTACATGACCATTGATGATATGCACAAAATCCCCCGTCAGCCCGAATTCTTTAAGTATATTATCTGCCGTTTCCTCTTTGTCAAACAAATGATAATACGCATTCTTACTCTCATGATGCATGGACTTGTCCGCAAGAAAATACCGCTCAAACGTTGCCATCTTACTCCGTCCGTACAAAGGAGAATCCGGTGCCGTCCAGATATACCACATGATATCCCTTCCTTTTTCCCTCTCTTTTTCATCCAGAGAGAAAAATGCCTTGCGGACATAGGATTCCAGCACATCATAGAGTGCTTTTCCGCTGTATTCCCTGCCATATACATTTACTTTCTTAAATGTCCCATCCGGATTCAGCGGCACACATCCATGATAAAGCAGATTTCCGTTGTAGACTTTATACATGCTGCCTCGTTTTAGCAGAAGCCGTACATGGCGCTGCAGTTTCTCACAGTGTATAAACGAGGTGCGCAGCCGGTTCATGACTTCCTGTTCCTCAGGTGTCAGATCATACGGATGTTCCGGATCAATGGTAGGAAAACTGGTATCCAGCATGTCATAGGTTTTTCCATCAATTTCCACTGTTTTGTTCTCGTAATTAATACGGTGCAGCAGACAGCGGTTTTCCATACCATACTCCGGCCATTTGTGGATCAGCTGTCCTTCCAGTTTAAACTTTATGATGGCAATTGCCTTATGCATTTTCCGGTTCATCAGCGTTTCTTTCTTGCTTCGTTCCTCATCCGTGGAATCTTTCAGTACAAACTGTCTGCACGGATCATCGCGGTAAGCATCCATGGCAAATGTTGCAAGCGGAACCATATTGATGCCATAACCATCCTCAATCAGATCCAGATTCCCATACCGGATACTTGTCCGGATCACAGATGCAATGCAGGCAAGCTGCCCGGCTGCTGCCCCCATCCATACCATATCGTGATTCCCCCACTG
>OJMH01003434.1_pt1 | contig 11764 bp, 7 predicted proteins | sample 1597111 | NCBI WGS metagenome assembly OJMH01 (sample SAMEA2452115, study PRJEB22498) | human gut metagenome | reverse complement strand
CAGGAAGTCGCCAGAGCCGCCGTACCGCAGGTGCCGGCCGGTTACAGCCGCCTGGACAACCGTACCGCGGTAGAGTTCGACTGGAGTCCGGAACCGGGTCTGCACCAGGTGCGGGCGGAATTGGTTTCGGCTCCCGACTGCACGGTAATCGATCCGGCCGTCGAACTGGAAATCTGGAATTGAAAAAAAACAAACAGGAACGGTCGCCAAAATGATGGAACGAGCTGCATGGATGAGCGGGAAGTACGGTTTGATGGTACATTCTCTGCTTACCAGAAGTGTTGTGAGTCCGGCCGGAAAGCCGCCGATATCAATCCGGCGGCGGAAGCGGCCACCTGGAATCTGGGTATTTTTTTTCAAAATCGGCGCCTTGGGATTGCTACAGCAAATTGAGCATCAATGGGATGGAAAAGAGCGACAATACGGTGGTGACGACGATCGCCTGACCGGCGAAATCGGTACAGCCGCCGTAACGCTGGGTGATCAGGACCGAGCTGGAAGAAACCGGCATCAGCGCGACGACGAAGGTTACTTCGTAGACTTCCCGCGGCAGCGGCAGCAGTTTCAGCGCCAGGACGATCAGCAGCGGCAGCAGCACCAGCCGGACGGCCGACAGATAGAGAACGTCGAATTTGTAATGGAAAATTTTGCCGGCGCTGTTGTAGATGGCCGCACCGATCAGCAGCAGCATGACCGGCACCGAGGCGTCGCCGATGCTGCGGGCGGTGTTGGCCAGCACCGTCGGAATCGGGAGACCGAGAAAGGAGACGAACAGCGCGTCGGCCACCGCCAGCAGATTGATCGAAAAAATATTCTTGATCGATTGACTCAGGCCGCTGCCGCCGAGGGTCAGAACCCCGATCGTCCAGAAGCCGATCGTCGAACCGACGTTCATCAGCAGCAACAGTGATACGTAATGTTCGCCCCAGATTTTGTCGAGCACGATCAGCGGCAGAAAGACGTAGTTGTTGACCGCGCAGAAATGGTGAAACGTCGCCAGTCGCGCCGGCGTCCGGCCGCGCATGCCCCGGCGCAGCCCGAGTCCGGCCAGCGCGCCGAACGCCATCAGTGCGAAGCCGAGCACCGGCATCAGCCACAGATCGTTGAGCCGGGAAGGATCGAAATTGCGGGTGATCGATGAAAATACCATCAGCGGAAACATCAGATCAAGGGTGAGACGGCCCAGTCGCGGCAGATCGCCCGGCTGCAGAAATTGGTAGCGCATCGCCAGCGCGCCGAGTCCGAAGGCCAGAAACGTTTCGACGATCGCCAGGAAAACATTCAACATCAAATCCATGAAAACGATAACTCCAGCGAACCAAAAGCCCGCCCGGAGGTTTGACTTTCCGGGCGCCTGACTGTTCCGACCGGCCGCTTCAGCCGAGATATGGCTTCAGGTATTGTCCGGTATGGGATTTTTTGCATCTGGCTAGCTCCTCCGGCGTTCCCGCCTTGATCAGCCGGCCGCCGGCCGCCCCGCCTTCCGGGCCCATGTCGATGACGTAATCGGCCGTCTTGATGACGTCCAGATTGTGTTCGATGACCAGGATGGTGTTGCCGAGATCCCGCAGGTGCAGCAGCACCTTCAGCAACTGGTCGATGTCGGCCAGGTGCAAGCCGGTGGTCGGTTCATCCAGGATATAGATGGTGTGACCGCGCGGAATCCTGGCCAGCTCGGTCGCCAGCTTGACCCGCTGCGCTTCGCCGCCGGACAGCGTCGTCGCCGGCTGTCCGAGGTGGATATAACCCAACCCGACTTCCTGCAGCGTCCTGAATTTCCGCATCAGCGGCGGCACCGCCTCGAAAAATTCCACCGCCTGGTTGACGGTCAGATCGAGCACCTCGGCGATGTTCAGCTTCTTGTAACGCACACTCAAGGTTTCCGCGTTGAATCGCTTGCCGCCGCAACTGGCGCACTCGACGTAAACGTCGGAGAGGAACTGCATTTCGATCTTCTTGATGCCGTCGCCCCTGCACTCTTCACAACGGCCGCCTTTGACGTTGAAACTGAACCGGCCGGGCTGGTAACCGCGCACTTTGGATTCCGGCAGCTCGGCATAAAGTTTGCGGATCAGTCCGAACGCTTCGGTGTAAGTCGCCGGATTGGAACGCGGCGTCCGGCCGATCGGCGTCTGGTCGATGACGATCGCCTTGTCGATAAACTCCAGTCCTTCGATGGCATCGTGGTCGCCGGGTTCGGCGTCCAGCAGGCCCATCCGTTTGTTCAAAGCCCGGACCAGAATTTCGTTGACCAGCGAACTTTTGCCGGAACCGGAGACGCCGGTGACGCAGCAGAATGTCCCCAGCGGAATGCTGACGTCGATATTTTTCAGATTGTTCTGCCGGGCGCCGCGGATCGTCAGGCGTTTGCCGTTGCCGGTCTGCCGTTGCGCCGGCACCGGGATGAACCGCCGCCCGGACAGGTAATCGCCGGTCAGCGACTGCGGCGCCGCGGCGATCGCTTCCGGCGGACCGGCGGCCACCAGTTCGCCGCCGTGCCGTCCGGCGCCGGGACCGATGTCCAGCACGTAATCCGCCGCCCGGATGGTATCCAGATCGTGTTCGACAACGACGACGGTATTGCCCAGGTCGCGCAATTGCTTCAAGGTCGCCAGCAGCCGGTCGTTGTCGCGCTGATGCAGCCCGATGCTCGGTTCGTCGAGGATATACAGCACGCCGACCAGCGCGCAGCCCAGCTGGGTGGCCAGCCGGATGCGCTGCGCCTCGCCGCCGGACAGCGTGCCGCTGACCCGGTTCAGCGCCAGGTAGGACAAGCCGACATCCTGGAGGAATTGCAAGCGCGAACCGATTTCCCGCAGGGCTTCTTCGGCGATTTTGCGCTCCTCGACGCCCAACCGGATGTGGCGGATGAACTCCAGCGCATCGTCGACCGGCAGGGCGTTGAATTTGTCGATGGCCATGCCGTCGACCGTTACCGCCAGGCTGACCGGATTGAGCCGGGCGCCGTGGCAGACCGGACAGGGGCGCGGCGACAGATAACTCTGCAGCCGCTCCCGCACCGAATCGCTCTCGGTTTCGCCGAGCCGCCGCTGCAGATTGGCCAGAACTCCTTCGAACGGCTTGCTCCAGTGGAATTTGCGGCCACGGATGTGGTAGTCGAATTCGAGCGGCTTGCTGCCGCTGCCGTAAAGGATCAGGTGCTGGATGGCTTCCGGCAGCTTTTCGAACGGCGTTGTCAGCATTTTCGGCTCATTCCAGGCTTCCGCCAGCTTGCGGAGCAGCAGATTGTAATAGATGATCAGATGCCGGGGGCCGCGCCGCCAGCCGGGGATGGCGCCGTCCTTGATCGACAGCGAACGGTCCGGGATGACCAGTTGAGGGTCCATGACCATCTGGACGCCGAGGCCGTTGCAGGCCGGGCAGGCGCCGTACGGGCTGTTGAACGAGAAGTTGCGCGGCAGCAATTGGCCGAAGCTGATTCCGCATTCCAGACAGGCCAGGTGTTCGCTCAACTGCTCTTCCAGCCAGGCCGGTCCGTCCGCTTCCGGATTTTCCTGCAGAAGGGTGAGGACCCCTTCGCCGTGTTTCAGCGCCAGTTCCACCGAATCGCTCAGACGAATCCGGTCGATCTGGCCCGACACCAGCCGGTCGACGACGGCCTCGATCGTATGTTTTCTGGTCTTTTCCAGCGCCGGAATTTCCTCTTCGAGCAGCCGTATTTCACCGTCGACCCGGGCCCGGACGAAACCTTCGGCACGCATCTTTTCAAAGATGTCCCTGTGTTCCCCTTTGCGGCCGGCGACGAACGGAGCCAGCAGCATCAGTTTCCGGCCGGCCGGCAGCGCCTCGATGGTGTCGCAGATCGCTTGGGCCGATTGCGGTTTCAGCTTGCGGCCGCAATGCGGACAGTGCGGCACTCCGACATGGGCGTAGAGGAGGCGCAGGTAGTCGTAAATTTCGGTGACGGTGGCGACGGTCGACCGCGGTGAAGCCCCGGCGGACCGCTGTTCGATGGCGATGGCCGGTGACAATCCTTCGATATGATCGACTTTCGGCTTCTGCAGCCGGTCGAGAAACTGCCTGGCATACGCCGACAGACTTTCCACATACCGGCGCTGTCCCTCCGCGTACAGTGTATCAAAGGCGAGCGAACTCTTGCCGGACCCGGACAAACCGGTGATGACCACCAGTCGATTGCGGGGAATTTCCACATCGATGGATTTGAGATTGTGCTGGGCCGCACCTTTGATGGTAATTTTATCAAGCATATTATTTTATTCTCCTGTAAACTACGCTACAGACAACAAGCCACGCCAAATGGCAGCGCCGGAAAATCGGGGAAACCATAATCTACATCTTTTCCGGCAAAAAGAAAACCGGATTTGCCGTTTCCTGCCGTCTATTTTCCAGCCGGCCCGGCAATTGACCTGACGTTGTTATTTGTATTTTCTTGAAACGGCGGTAAAATATAGAGCATGAGGAAATGCGTAACCGAGTGATTTTTCGGATTTTTCACGGGAGGAGGAGTGCGATGAAAAATCTTCGTCATTGGCTGCCGGCGGCGTTGATTCTGCTGCTCGGCGGCTGCCATACCGCTGCGCCGCCGGCGGTGGAGTTGTTGAGCGATACCTATGGTCCGGCCAACCGGGAGGCCACCGATCGGATGCTGGCCGGACTCAAGGAACTCAAATTGCGGGACGCCCAGGAAATTGCCGTGCTCAACAACCAGAACTATCTGGCGGCCGGGCAGGCGGTTTATGCGGCGAAAATGCGTTATTACCAGTCGTTGGGGGCGTTTTTGCCGCAAATTACCGCCGGGACCGATGCCGGCCAGCACTTGAACTGGCACAATCACCTGGAAAATCAATTGATGGACGAACCCGGCCGGCGTTATAATTTCACCAGCATGACCAATGTCACCGCCAGCTGGCTGCTGTTCGACGGACTCGGCCGGGAATTTGCCATGCTGGCCCGCGAGAGCGGCTTCCGGCGGGAAATGGCGATGGAGATGAAGACCAAATGCATGTTGCGCCGGGCGGTCGCCTATGCCTATTTCGACTGGCAACTGGCGGCGGAAATCGACCGGATTCAACAGGACAACCGCCAGTTTCAGCAAACGATGCGGCAGGAGGCCGAAACCGGTTTTGAAGCCGGCCGGCGGGTGCGGGATGAAGTGCTGAACTTTCAGTTGCAGCAGGGCTTTGCCCAAACCGACATCATTCAGGCGCGATACCAGCAGGAAATTGCCGGTTACGCGCTGGCGCAATTGATGGGGTATGCCGAAGGGCGGCTGCCGGCGCATCTGGAATTGACCGGACTGGAAGGCAATCTGCGGCCGATTCCCTATTCGGCGGACCTCTGTTTGGACATCGCGCTGCACAACAGCCCGATCATGCACATCATGGAGGAGACGCTGAAGATGGCCGAGTACGAGAAATACCGCTCCTACAGCGCTTTTTCACCGCAGATTTACGCTTACAGCCAGTTTGACTACGCCGCTTCTTCTTCGCGCTACCAGGATTTCCGTTTCGACCGCAACTATTACGACGGGCCGGGCGTCAGTTACGGCGTGCGCGCCGAATGGATGATCTTCAACGGCTTCGCCCGCTACAATGCGATGCGCGAACAACAGGCGGCTTACGCGGCGACCCGATACCGGATGGCGGAAACCTATCTGGAAATCGTCAACGACATTCTGGCCGGCTATGCCTGGTACCAAAGCTGTCTGGAACAGGCCAAGGTTTACCGGGAACTGTTGGCGGCGGCCCGGGAACAGCGCGAGCTGGTCGTCGAACGCTACCGCCAACGCGACGAATCGGTCGACCGGGTCGACCGGGCGCAGAGCAATCTGATCCAGGCGCAGACTCGTTATGCCGAACTGGTGACCAATATGAAAAAAGCGGTCGCTCAGCTGGAAGCGATCATGATGATCGATATTTTCGAGTGACCGCCGTTGCCGCGACCCGGAATGCTACCGTTTGGCCGCTTCCGGCTCCCAGCCGTCCCAGCAGTAAGTGCAGACCTGCTCGCGCGGCAGGCCGATCGCGCCCAGCAATTTCTCCAGCTTCTGATATTTCAAGCTGTTCAAATTGAGTTCCTTGCGGACTTCTTCGACCATGCTTTCATATTCCGGCGAACCGTATTCAAGATATTTGGCGATGGTCGCATCGTCGCATTTGCCATTTTCCAGCCGCTCGATTGCCCGCCGGGCGGCGAGGTCGAGTTCGGAACGCGAACGGGAAAAATTGAGGAATTTGCAGCCGAAAACCAACGGCGGCGAAGCGGAACGCATATGTACTTCCTTGACGCCGTATTCGTAAAGCCGGGTGACGGTATCTTTGAGTTGAGTACCGCGGACGATGGAGTCGTCGCAGAAGAGCAGGCGTTTGTTTTCGATCAAGCCCGGCACCGGAATCAGCTTCATCTTGGCGACCAGGCTGCGGACCTGCTGGTTCTGCGGCATGAAACTGCGCGGCCAGGTCGGCGTGTATTTGACGAAAGCGCGTTGGTAGGGTTTGCCGGAGGCGGTGGAGTAACCGATGGCATGGGCGATGCCGGAATCCGGAATGCCGCAGACGGCGTCGAATTCCAAATCGTCGTCATCAGCCATGATTTTACCGTTCGTATAGCGGACCGTTTCGGTATTGACCCCTTCATAGGAACTGGACGGGTAGCCGTAATACACCCAGAGGAACGCGCAGATCTGCATCGTGTCGCCGGGCGCTTTTTTCTGGACGATCTGGTCGGCGGTAATCTGGACGATTTCGCCGGGGCCGAGTTCATATTTCAACTGGTAATCGAGGTTGGGAAAGGCGGTGGTTTCCATCGTGACGGCAAAGGCGCCCTCTTTTTCGCCGATGATCACCGGCGTGCGGCCGAAACGGTCGCGGGCGGCGTAGATGGTGTTGCCGAGCAGCAGCAGCAGGGAACAGGAGCCGTCGATTTTCTGCTGGGCGTGCTGGATGCCGGCCGGGATGTTGTCCTTCTGGTTGATCAGCGTCGAAACCAGCTCGGTCGGGTTGAGTTCCCCGTCGCTCATCTCCGAAAAATGGGTGTTGGTACAGCCGGACGTGAACGCTTCATGCACCAGCTCTTTGAGGTTGTTGATCTTGCCGACCGTGACGATCGCATAGGTGCCGAGCCGCGAACCGATGATCAGCGGCTGGTCTTCGTGATCGCTGATGACGCCGATGCCGGTCGAGCCGATGAATTCATCCAGATCGTCGTCGAATTTGGAGCGGAATTGCGCGTTGGTGATGTCGTGGATGCTCCGGATGATTTTCCCCTCCGGAGACGTGACGGCCATTCCGCCGCGCTTGGTCCCGAGGTGCGAATGGTAATCAATGCCGTAAAACAGGTCGCTGACGCAATCCGTTTTGGCCGCTACGCCGAAAAAACCGCCCATATCGAATGTGTCCTTGTGGGGTTTACTGTGATGGTTGTGAAATACTATACCATAAAAAAAGACTTTTTTCAATCGTTGCGGCCGGTGAATCGGTTGATATCGGGAAATTTTTTGATTTCATTGGCTTATCCAGGTGAAATCCGGTTTGCATATCGGTCTTTTTCGTCTATCCTAAAGAATAGGAACGAATAGGGCCGGGTGGGAGGATTCGATGCAGAACAAATTGGATTATCCGTATTTCTTTGACGCCATCACTCTGGAGGAGCCTTTGCCGTTTTTCTGCCGCAGCCTTCACCGCCATCCGGATTGGGAGATCGTCCGGCTCCACATCCACCAGGTGCCGGAAATCGGCTGCTGCCTGCGGGGGGACGGCATCTTCATCATCGGCGGCAAAACCTACACCTTCAAAGCCGGCGACTGCGTGGTCATCACGCCGCACGAACCGCATTTCGCCCAGAGCATGCTCGGCACTTCCAGCGAGTGGCGCTGGCTTTATTTCGATCCGGAACGAGCGCTGTTTCCGGCTTTCGGCCAGTTGGAATTGAGCAACTTCAGCCATTTTTACGGGGAAAACTTCCACAATCTGTTTTCGCCGTCCCAGCAGCCGGAACTCTGCCGGATCATCGGCCGGCTGATCGCGGTCGCCGATAATCGCGACGAACCGTTCCGTCAGCCGCACATCCTGGCGCTGCTGGCGCTGTTCACCATCGAATTGCATAAAATTCAGGCGACCGGCCGCAGGTACGACAATGCCAATACGACGCTTCACCAGCTCAGCCGGGTCAACCTGGCGGTGCAGTATCTGGTCAACCATTTCCGGGAAAAGGTCGAAATCGCCAAGCTGGCGGCGCTGTGCGGCCTCAGCCCGACTCATTTTCGCCGCGTTTTCCTGCAGGCGACCAGCAAAACGCCGCTGGATTATCTGCAGCATTTGCGCATCACGATGGCGATGGCTGAATTGCGCAGCCAGGGCAGGTATTCGATTTCCGAGACGGCGTTGCGCTGCGGTTATGATTCCATTTCCAGTTTCAACCGGCAATTCAAGCGCATTACCGGCCAGCAGCCGCGGCAGTGGCAGAAGGAGCAGCAACAGACGGCGGAGCAGAAGGACCGTCAATTTCCGCCCTTTATTCTCGACAAGGCAAACCAGTAGCCGGCCGGCTGGCCGGCTGATGTTCCATAATTTTTCAGGAGAGAAAGATGTACAGAATTTTCATCGGATTGGCGGCATTGGCCGCGGTCGGGCTGACCGGATGCAACAGTGTGAATGTCGGTTATGCCGCAGTGGGGCAGCAAAAGGGAATCAACGTCGGCTATGCGACCAACAGCGGTCAGCCCGGCAGCCGGATTTACGGCCTGCGGGTCAATTTGCCGGTGCAGGTCAACGGGAGCAGCACCACCGATGACCTGGTGGCCGGCTGGGAGTTGGGAATGACCAACAATTCCGGCTGGCTTTACGGCTTGCAGACCGGTATTGACAACCGGTCCGACGGCGGCGGCGTCCAGATTGCCGCGTTGATCAACAGAGGAGCCCAAGAGGGCAGTTCGTTTCTGCAGATTGCGCCCTGGAATGACAATGGCGCGTTCCAGATCGGAGTGCTGGCCAACCAGGGCGCCCGGCCGAATCCGGCGCTTTTCCAACTGGCGTTGTGGAATCTGAACAGTGTGGCCCAATTGGGAATTTTCAACAGCAAGGGCAAATTCCAACTCGGTTTGTTCAACGTCGTCGACAAAGGGGCCGTCCTGCAATTGGGCTTGCTCAATTACCACTATGGCGACACGGCGCTGCTACCGTTTTCGATCGGCATCAACTGGGCCGGCAGCGAGCCGGAACCCGCGCCCGAAGCGGCTGCCCCGGCTGCCATCGCCGCGGAAATCTTGCCGGCGGAGGGCGTCGAATGACGCGATGCCCGCCGGCTGCCCGCCGGGGCGGTCATTTGACGCAATGCACCCAGCCGAAATGGATGGCGGCGCCCCAGGCGGCGGCCAGGATAATCCACAGCACGACGCCGTGAATGACCGGTTTGAGGCCGAGTTCCTTCAATTTGTCCCTGGTCAGATTGGCGCCGATCAGAAACAGCGTCAGAATCATCAGATATTTGGAAAGTTCCTTGAGGTGCGCTCCGGCTCCGGCGGTGGCCGGCAGCCAGGTCACCAGTGCCGCCGCGGCCAGAAAACCGGGGATGAACCACGGAATTTTGACTTTGATCCGGCGTTTTTCTCCTTCCGCCGCGGTGGCGACGCAGCAGGAGAGGAACAGAGTGACCGGCACGATCCACAAGGCGCGCGCCAGCTTGACGGTGGTGCCGACCTCCAGCGCGGTCGGCCCGTACTGCATGGTGGCGCCGACCACCGAACTGGTATCATGGATGCCGAGGGCCGACCAGAAGCCGAATTGCACTTCATCCATGTGCAGTGCATGGCCGACGATCGGGAAAACCACCAGCGCCACCGCGTTCAAGGTAAAGACCGTCGCCGAGGCGATGGCGACGTCGTGGGCTTTGGCTTTCAGCACCGGCGCCGCCGCGGCGATGGCGCTGCCGCCGCAGATCGACGTGCCGACGCTGACCAGATACATGCAGTCGCGCGGCAATCCCAGCTTCCTGCCGAGCCAGACGCCGAAACCAATGCCGAAAGCGATGCCGAGGAAGGTGTACAGCATGCCGTTCGCCCCGGCGTGCAGCACATCGACTAAATTCATGCCGAATCCCATGCCGACGATCGAAATTCCCAGCAGCGTCGAAGTCAGTTTGCCGGTGACCGCCGCAAACGGGTTGCCGATCGTCACGGCGAACAGCACGCCGGCGATGACGGCGATCCCCGGCGCATAGTTGCGCGACGGCGCCCACAGCCAGGGAATCAGAAAAAACGCTGCTGCCGTCAGCAGGAAAGCGCCGTGTCGCCACGATGGTTGGTTGATTGCTTTCATCGGTTATCTTTTCCTTTCATTGCCTGCCGGTTCCTGGTGATAAGGCCGGCCTTGCGGTTGATGATTGCGAATGATGAAATTTAATGTAGCCGGGAAAATGAAAATTAAAAATTATTGTTTATTATTATTATATAATTATTAATTATCCAATGTCAATTCGGCGAACCCTGAAGAAAGTTGTCCGGTCAACCGGCGGGAAGCGGCGGGGTGTGACGGGTAAAAAGAGCTGATGAAATATGAAATATAAAAATATATCATTTTTCTGAAAAAAGGGGGTTGACATTCCGGGATTTTTTTGCTATACTTTATCCAGATGCTGATAAAGCGCTTTATTTCAGCTTTATCAAAACGCCGTCTTCCGGTTTGCCGACCGATCGACAAACCGGAAGCTGTCGAGCTGAAAGAATGACGATGATTCGAATGAGAAGTTGAAAAGAAAAAGTTTTTGCGATGCTGATAAAGCGCTTTATTTATTTTTATCATAATACAACGAAGGATGACAGGACGGATTATGGCTGCGTCGAAAGTTCGGCTGAGTGACATTGCCCGCGAGGCGAACGTATCGCTAGGAACGGTCGCCAAAGTGCTTTCCGGAGCGGGCGGCAACATCCGGGTGGGAGAGGCCAAGGCGGAATTGATTCGGGCGACGGCAAAGCGGCTGAATTATCGGCCCAATATCGCCGCCCGGACGCTGGCCGGCAGTTCGGGGCGGATGATCGGCGTGATGATCGATTCGAATGCGCCGAAACATTATTACAATACGATTTTCAGCATCGAACGGGAGTTGGCGAAATCCGATTACCGGATCATCATTTCCGAATCGCACGACAACGTCCGCAATTTTATTGAAGGCTACCGGACGCTGCTGCAGTACGGGGTGGACGGGGTGATCTGCGTGTCGCACGACTATCCGGCCGGCAACCAGGAGCTGAACAGTTTTTTTGCCGGTCAGCCGAACGTGGTGATGATCGGCCGCCCGGTGCCGCCGGGCGCCGGACTGGTGGAGATCGATTGGGCGGCGGCGACCTGCGAGGCGGCGACCTATCTGCTGAACAGCGGCCGCCGGCATTTGGCGCTGATCGTCGACGACAGCGAATATGTGTCGCGGTATGCGCACGAAGCGGGATTTCTGCAGGCGATTGCCGCCGTTCCGCCGGCTTCCGCTTCCCGTCCTCGGGCTACGCGCTGTCCCTCTGGTTCAACGTCCACCAGTTTGCTGCGGACTGGATCATGCAGGGAGGTGGGTACGTCGCCGTCTCTCCAGCGTAGAGTTTTCGATGCCGCACCTCTTCACGGTGGTGGGAGCACAGTCGATGCTCACTCTTTGCATCGAGAACGCGTCCCTGGTGCTGAAGTATTACCAGGACGGAAAGGAGGTGGCGTCGCAGAACACGAATCTCCCCATCTCGGAGAACCGCTGGTTCCACGTGGTGCTCTCGCACTCGCTGAACCGTCTCATCCGCTCGAAC
>OJMH01003422.1_pt1 | contig 11799 bp, 8 predicted proteins | sample 1597111 | NCBI WGS metagenome assembly OJMH01 (sample SAMEA2452115, study PRJEB22498) | human gut metagenome | reverse complement strand
CCAAAGTTTACATTGGAGAGGCTAAAATGTAGAGAAGAATTAGTAGGGCTAAATAAAAGAAAAACTTTTTTTGTTGATGCACCTAAAGATGAAGGAAACCAATTAATAATTCTATCTTTTGGACAAGATAGAGTTGTTGTTAACATGGGATTACTAAATAAAGATGAAGTTAGAATTTCAAAAAGACCTGTCCCTGTAAAATTTGATACGATATATTCTGAACAAGAAACAGAATATAAAGATGTAAAATATACGCCAAACTTTCAAAGACCTATTACAATAATAGATCCTGAAACAACAGAAGAAGTAAAACCAGTAGTTTATTTTGATAAAGATACAAATGAAGTTAGAGGAAAATGTAAATTGAAACCATATAAGTCTTATTTTGTTTTTGAAGTAAGAGAAAAAAATAATTAAGGGGGATCTTAAATGAGTGAAGAAGTAAAAGAATCTACAAATGGAGGTTCAGAATTTGATTTGGGTTGTGGAACATTATATTTAAATGAAAGAGAAAAAAATTTTGATATTCCACCAAAAGAAATGAAATTACTAAGCGACTATTTAAAAGAGCTTAAAGATCCAAATCGTAGCATTAGAATTGCATTACAAGAAGAGAGAGAACAGAGTGTTAAAAAAGCTATAGAGAGAGAAGAAAAATAATAAAGGTGAAGAACATATGAATAAAATGAAAAAAGCTTTTGAAAAGAATAAAAAATATTTAATACTATTTCTAATACTTTGGGTTGTACTAGAGATAGTATTAATTGCGCCTATGTCGGTTGCAATAGCTGAAAGTACCTCTGCACAGGGGCAATTTGAACTGGCAAATTTTATAGAAAATTTTGGAAAAGAAGTTTCTAGCTTTACAGCAATAACTAGAATTGGAAGTGCTGGAGCAGGAAGTGCCTTCGGAAAAGGAACTCTATGGCTTACAATTTTATGCTTAGTTGTTACTGCAATTGGAATCATTAAGTCAAAACCAAAGAACAATTATGAAGATATAGAAAATGGTTCTAGTGACTGGTGTGAAGGTGGAGAACAATATAAAATCTTGAGTAAGAATAAAGGAATAATTCTTGCTGAGGATAATTATTTGCCAGTAGATAAAATAGGAAATGTTAATGTATTAGTAGTCGGAGGTTCTGGTTCTGGTAAATCAGCATCATATTCAATTCCAAATGCATATCAAATGTTAGGTTCGTATGTATTTACAGACCCAAAAGGTGAATTGTACGATAAAACAGCAGGATATTTAAAAGCAAACGGTTATGATATAAAAGTTTTAAATTTAGTAAACCCAGAAAATAGTGATGGATACAATCCACTAATGCACATACAAAGCGAGATTGATGTTGATGTAATAGCAAATACAATTATTAAAGGACAAGATTCAGATGGAAAAGGTTCAGACCCATTCTGGGATAACAACGCAGAAATGCTATTAAAATCTTTAATATATTATTTATTAGAGAAAAGGCCAAAAGAAGAAATAAACTTAACGTCATGTGCAGAAATGGTTAGAGCAGCAGCGAGTAGTAATGGAACAAACTTGTTAAGAGAACTAATGAGTGAGTTACCATTAAGTCATCCTGCTAGAACAAACTTCCAATCTGTAGAGGTTGTTGCAGGTTCAGAAAAAACATACAGCTCAATATTAAGTACTTTGCAATCTAAACTTGGTAAATTTGATTCACAGGAAATTGCAAATGTAACTTCAACAAACACAATAAACTTTGAAGACATTGCAAACCACAAAACAGCTGTATATGTAATTTCTTCAGATACACACACAGCATACAACTTTTTGTTAACAATATTCTTTGCACAGATGATACAACAATTATATAATTATGCAGATATGAATGGTGGAAGATTGAAAGTACCAACATATTTTATATTAGATGAGTTTGCAAACATTGGTCAAATACCAGATTTCGATAAAAAGATATCAACGAGTAGAAGTAGAGGAATTTCGTTTAGTGTTATATTGCAGAACTTAGATCAGCTAGAGGCAGTTTACGAAAAATCATATGAAACTATAATGGGTAACTGTGATACACACGTATTCTTAGGAAGTAACTCATTTAAAACAGTTGAATATTTCTCAAAACAATTAGGAGAAACAACAATTGCAAGAGATACAAAATCTACAAATAGAGATAAAAACTTTTCAAAACAAGGGTATAGCACATCAGACCAAATAATGGGAAGAGCTCTAATGACACCAGATGAGTTAAGAAGAATGGATAATGGCTTATGTATAATATTTGAAAAAGGCTTGAAACCAATAAAAGCAAACAAATATTATTATTTCACAAAACAAACTATGAATAGAAGGCTAAATCAAGAGAGACTAGACCACAATAATTTTGATGCTGGAGTAAGAGGAGAGTGGAGAAAATTCAATCCTCAAAATCCGTATGCAGATTCAACGGATAAGCCAGAACAAGATTTAAAAGTTGGATCATTAGATGACTTATTTGAAGATGATGTAAAACCGATAACACCTCCAACACCACAGGCTCAACCCAAAGCAGTTGAAAATGTAAAAAAACAAGAAGAAGCACCAGTGCTTCCAATGGAAGATAATACTAGAGAAGACGAATTATTTTCGAAAGATTTACAAGAAGAATTGGAAGCAAAATTTGATGAATTATTTGGCTCAGTAGATACAAGTAAGAAAGACAACTAATATTTTTTATTAAAAGCACTAATTAAACTTAGTGCTTTTTTATGTCGAAAAATGTCATACAAATTAGAGAACAAATGTTTTAAAAACTATTGACTTAATTTAGAGGTTATGGTATAAAATTAGTGTGAGTTGAAAAATTGGATATACATTCTATCTAATTTTTTATGACCTTGAGAGAGGAAAGTGATTAATTATGAAATTTATGCATACAGCAGATATACATTTTGATAGTCCTTTTGCAACATTAGCAGGAAAGGGAAAGTTTGCACAAGAGAGAAGATTAGAACAAAGGAAAGTAATGAAAGAGATGGTGGAATACATAAAGGAAAACAATATTCCATATTTTTTTATTGCGGGTGACTTATATGAACAGGATTACATAAAGAAAAGCACCGTAGAATATGTAAACCAGTTATTTACTGAAATTCCAAATACAAAAATATTTATAACACCAGGAAACCATGATCCCTACATAAAAAATTCATTTTATAAACAATTTAAATGGAGTGAAAATGTACACATATTTACTAATGAAATAGAAGTGGTAGAAGATGAAAATGTTGATATATATGGCTATGGATTTAACGATTTTTATATGGCAAAAAAAAGTAATCCAATACACATAAAAAATAAGCAAAAAATAAATATCTTAATAACACACGGAAGTCTTGATAGTGGTATAGATGAAAATAGAGAGTATAACCCTTTAACAATTAAAGAATTAAGAGAACTACGCTTTGATTATGTTGCACTAGGTCATATACACAAGCCTGATTACGTTGGAAAAAATATCGTATATCCAGGTTCGCCTATTTCACTTGGTTTTGATGAACTCGGAGACAGAGGATTTATAGCAGGAAATATAGACGAGGAAAACAAAGAATTAAAACTAAAATTCATTAAGACATCTGCAAAAACATTCGCTGAATACAGTTTAGATACGAGTGAGATAAATTCAGAAGAAGAATTAATAGAAAAAATAAATAATACACAGTTTGATGATAATAAATTTTATAAAATAATTTTAGCCGGTAAATGCAGTTTTAATATTGATGAAAATAAAATTTTAGATTTGATAAACATCGAAAATATTATAAGAATAAAAAATCACACACAAGCAAAATATGAAATTGAAGAAATAGCAAATCAAGTAAGTTTGAAAGGGTTATTCGCAAAAAGAATCCTAGAAAAAATACAAAATACAGAAGATGAACAAGAAAAAAATCGATTAATAAGTGCATTTGATGTGGGAATTGACGTACTTAGTAAATAAGAGGTGAAAAAATTTGAAAATAAAAAATATAAAAGTTAATGCATATGGAAACATAGAAAACAAAGACATAAATTTAGAAGAAGGCATAAACATAATTCATGGAGCAAACGAGAGTGGAAAATCAACACTATTAAACTATATAATTAGCATTTTTTATGGAATATCAAAAAACAAAGATGGAAAAGCTCTTTCGGACTATGAAAAATACAAACCATGGAATAGTAATGAATTCTCTGGAAGAATATCTTATAAACTTGAAAATGGAGAAGAATACGAGATATTCAGAGATTTTAACAAGAAAAATCCTAAAATATATAATGATAAATTAGAAGATATATCGGACAGATTTGAAACAGACAAAAAAGATGGCAGTAAATTCTTTATAGAACAAATGGGAATAGATAAACAAATGTATTTATCAACAGTTGTTTCAACACAAGAAGAAGTGCGCTTAGATGAAAAAAATCAAAACATGCTAATACAAAAAATAGCCAATTTAGCTGGAACTGGTGAAGATAACGTGTCTTATAAAAAAGCATTAATAAAATTACAAGAAAAAATAAGAGACGAAATTGGAACAAATAAAACTAGCCAAAAACCTATAAATATAATAGAAAAAGAAATTGTTGAAATAAACAATAAAATAGTTGAAACAGAAAAATACAGAAATAGAAAATATGAAATAGATGCGGAAAAAGAACAAATTTTATCTGAACTAAGAGAATTAGAACAGCAGAAACAAATTTTACAAGAACTTCAAAACTCTATGAAGAGTGAGGAAGAAACGAAGAATAGGCTTGAGATAAGAGAAAAAAATAGAAAAGATAATATTGCTAAAATAAATGAACTGACAAATCAAAAAAATACAATAAATGCAGAAAGCGAAAGAGTACAAAGTGCGAAAAATCATTTGCAAGATATAATAAAAGGGCATAAAGAAAATATAGAAAAATTAAATAGTGAAATAGAAAAAATAGCAAATGAAAAAGAAGAAAAACAAGAAAAAGAAAAGCCAAGCATTTCGTTTATAGTAATAACCGTTGTATTGGCAATAGCACTAATTTGTTCAATTATTTTAATAAAAAATTATATAGTTTCTGGAATATTAGGAGTTGCTATAATTGCGAATATTGTATTTTATGTAATTAACAAAAATAAGCAGAAAGTAAATAAAGCAAAATTAAGAGAGAAGATAAATCAAGAAAAGCAGTACAAAAGAGAAAAATTAGAAAATCAAAAACAACAGATAATTGCTAATGTAAATACAACAGAGAAGGAACTAGAAAAGCAAGAAGAGGAAGAAAAACAAGTAAATAGTGAATTGTCAATGTTAAAGGGACAAATAATTTTACTAGAAAAAAATAATGAAAAAATAACAGAAGAAATAGAACAAGATAATAAAGCGATAAAAGAAGAATCAAACAAAAATAAACAGCAAATAATAGAGAAATATAAAGACAAAAATATAAATGATTTATTATATATAAACGATTACCAAAATTATATTTCAAAGATAGAAGAAACAATAAACAATAATAGAATACGAATTAAAGGATTAGAAATTGAATATGACACAATAGTTCCACAACTAGATGAAATGGTAGTTTTAGAAGAAAAGCGAGAAGCAGACAAAGAAAAATTAGAAGAATTAAGAGAAAAGGAAAGTATCATAAATATTGCAATAGAAAATCTAATGGATGCATATGAAGAAATGAAAACAACTATAACTCCTAAATTTACAAAAAATCTTTCGGAGAGTATTCAAAAAATATCAAGTAATAAATATAATAAAGTTACCATAAATGATGAAAATGGAATGATTATAGAGAACAATAGAGGCGAATATGTAGAAGCAATAAAGCTTAGTACAGGAACAATAGACCAATTATACTTAGCACTTAGATTATCAATGATTGATGAATTATCAAAAGAAAATTTACCAATTATATTAGATGAGTCGTTTGCATATTCAGACAATAACAGACTAAAAAACATGCTACAGTATCTTACAAGTGACCTAAATAATCACCAGACAATTATTTTTACATGCACTGATAGAGAACAAAAAATGCTTGAAGCAATGAATATACCATACAATGTAGTAGAGCTTTAGGAAAATACTTGAAATTATAGGCTTTTGGGTGTATAATTATTACGCTTATAAAAATTAATATAGAGGAGAAAATTTATGTTTCAAAAGTTAGAAGCAGTAGAAAATAGATACGAAGAACTTAATAAAAAAATTGCAGACCCAGAAGTTATTGCAAATACAAGCGAATGGACAAAGTTCATGAAAGAGCATGCAGAAATAGAAGAGGTTGCATTAAAATATAAGGAATATAAACAAGTACAACAGAGTATTGAAGAAGCTCAAGAAATGCTAAATGACCCAGAAATGAAAGAATTAGCAGAAGAAGAGTTGTATGAAAATAAAGAAAAACTTCCAAAGATAGAAGAAGAGCTAAAAATATTACTTATACCAAAGGATCCAGATGATGATAAAAACATAATTTGTGAAATCAGAGCTGGAGCCGGTGGAGACGAGGCAGCATTATTTGCTGGAACTTTATACAGAATGTATTCAATGTATGCAGAAAGAAAACACTGGAAAATAGAAGTTTTAAATGAAAATGAGACAGGACTTGGAGGATATAAAGAAATATCATTCATGGTTACTGGAAAAGGAGTTTATAGCAGATTAAAATTTGAGAGTGGAGTTCACAGAGTACAAAGAGTTCCAGAAACAGAGGCAAGTGGAAGAATTCACACTTCAACAGCAACTGTTGCGGTATTACCAGTAGTAGAAGATGTTCAAATAGAAATAAATCCAGCAGACATTAAACTAGAAGTATTTAGAGCTTCTGGTGCCGGAGGACAACACGTAAACAAAACATCATCTGCAGTAAGATTAATACACATTCCTACAGGAATAGTAGCAGAGTGCCAAACAGAGCGTTCTCAAACACAAAACAGAGAATATGCAATGAAACTTTTAAAATCTAGATTATATGAAGTAGAAAAGCAAAAACGTGATTCAGAACTTGCAAATGAGCGTAAGAGCCAAGTAGGAAGTGGAGATAGAAGTGAAAAAATACGTACTTACAACTATCCACAAGGACGTATAACAGACCACAGAATAGGGCTTAGCATATATCAAATGGAAAACTTCCTAAATGGAGACTTAGATGAAATGATAGATAACTTAATTGCAGCAGATAGAGCAGAAAAATTACAAGGAAATGATGAAGAATAATTAGAACTAAAATTTAAAATATTAAACATAGTATAAAACGCAGAAAAAGATGATGAAAATTTTATAATTACATCATCTTTTGTTTTGTATGAGATTACAATTGACTAATACTTAATTTTTGATATAATGTGCTTAACAAAAATAAGGAGAGCTTGCATATTATGAATAATGAAGAAAATGATATAGAGCGTCAAGAATTAGCACAAAGGGTTGGAAAAAATGGAGACAGAATTTTAATGGAATATTTTGATGATATAGGATTGGCTAATAAAACAAATAATGAAATTAATGATTTAATAAATAGATTAAGAATTTGTGGAGTAGACATTAAAAAAGTTTTTTCCGAATGCGGACGAGATAGTACACTAAAAACCAGAGTTGATAGAAATCAGGCTATAGCCATTGTATTTGGATTTTTTAGAGAATTTGGAATAGATGTATCTAAATTATTAGAAGAAGGAAAAAAAAGCAATGAAAGCGGTCAAACAGTATATTTATCTTTTAATAAAGGAGTAAAAAGAAACGAAACTACAAGTCCAACATTCGCAGGAGAAGATGTACACGCATACACAAAAGAAACTGGTACATTAACAGATGCGTATTCATTAGTTCATGAAATATCGCATACACTATATGTTCAAAATCAGTTTGGAGAAGCAAGAATGATTTTAGGAGAAGTTATACCACAGTGTATGGAAAGAATGCTTGATGGATATTTAATAGAGTTGGCTGAAAGAAAAGAAATTTACATGAATGTGGAGTGCCTAAAAAAGGATATAATCAAAAGAAAAATTAGTACTGCAATTGATAGATTCAGAATGGCAAGCAGGATAGCTAAAGGAGAATACAAATTTGCAAGTGAAAAAGCAGAGTTTTCACGTTATATGTTAGCACAGATTTATGCAACGAATCTAATGAAAGTGGATAAATCGATACAAAAGCAAAGAATATTTGACTTTATAGAAGCTTTAAAAAGTAATGACATAAAGAAAGCAAATGATACTTTTGATATGCAAATAGGTAAAGAACAATCTAAAGAAAGAGATAGATATATCAGTAATAGCATATGGAATTTACAAAAAGATATATTAACTTTTCAAGAAAATGAAATAACAAAAGAACAAACAGAGAGAGCAACAAGAACAATAAGTAAAGAAGACGAGAAGGAGCCGGAAATGTAAACAGGATTAACAATATATAGAAGAAGTTTTAAAAGGAGTTTGCATAATGAGTAATAATCTAAATGAGCAAAATAATTTAATAATATATAAAAATAGTGAGGGTGATATTAAAGTAGAGGCTATTTATAAAGATGAAACATTGTGGTTATCGCAAAAAGGAATGTCAAAAGTTTTTGAATGCTCTACTGATAATATTAGTTTACATTTAAAGCATATATTTGAAGAAAATGAGTTAAATAAAAATTCAGTTACCGAGAAATGCTCGTTAACTGCAGATGATGGAAAAAATTATAATATAACAATTTATAGTTTAGACGCTATAATTGCTGTAGGTTATAGAATTAACTCTAAAAAAGCAACAGAATTTAGAATATGGGCAACTAAAATTTTAAAAGAGTATATGACAAAAGGTTTTGCTTTAAATGATGAACGTTTTATAAACGGAAATAAATATGATGCAAAGTATTTTGACGAATTATTAGAACGTATAAAAACAATTAGAGTAAGCGAAAGAATGGCCTACCAAAAAATTACAGATATATTTATTGCCACAGCAACTGACTATAATCCAAAGTCAGAAGAAGCGTATACGTTCTTTAAGATTGTTCAAAATAAACTACATTATGCAATTAGTGGATATACTGCAGCAGAATTGATTTTTAAAAGAGCAAATGCAGAAAAAGCACATATGGGCTTAACTACCTGGAAGAATTCACCAGATGGATTAATATATAAATATGATGTTACAGTGGCTAAAAATTATTTAAATGAAGAAGAAATGAATAATTTAAAAGATTTAACTAATATGTTTTTAGTATTTGCAGAAGATGAAGCAAAGCAAAGACATGTAATGACAATGCAAGATTGGATAAATGCAACCGATGATTTATTAAAATTTAGAAGAAAAGAATTACTAAATAATAGCGGCAGTATATCTCACGAAGAAGCAGTACAAAAGGCTGAAAGAGAATATGAAAAGTTTAGAGTAATACAAGATCAAAAATATATATCTTCAATGGATGAGTTCTATAATAAATATTTAAATGAAAGTAATGATAATAAATAAATTTTTAGAATATATAAATACTTTAGAATAAAAAACAAACCAAGTAAATACAATGTACAAAAAAGATAGGAGACAAAATGTACGATTTATTAAAAGTTGCAATGCTTGGTTTGTTTTTTGGCACATTTGGCACAACATTAGGTGGAATAATAGGTGTAAGGTTTCAAAATCCATCAAATAAAATATTAAGTTTTATTCTGTCATTAGCAGGAGGGTTAATGACCTCTATATTAAGTTTTGATTTAATTCCAGAAGCTTTAAAAATTGCATCTATAACTAATGTTATTTTAGGAATAGCATTAGGTATATTTTGTATGATTGTTTGCAATTATTTAGTTGATAAAAAATTTACCGAAAATTCTCAAATGTTAAGAAGCATAAAAGAAGAAAATAAAAAAGATTTATTAAGAGCAGGAATTGTAACAAGTATAGGCCTAGCAATACATAATTTTCCGGAAGGACTTGCAATAGGTTCTGGCTTTGGAGCTTCACTAACGTTAGGTTATTCTCTTGCAATTGCGATATGCATACATGATATACCAGAAGGAATTTCAATGGCTGTGCCGATGAAAAATGGAGGAATGAAAACGTCTAAAGTCTTATATTATGTAATCCTTTCTGGAGTAACAACAGGGATAGGAGCACTAATTGGAAAAATAATTGGTGGAATATCGCAAGATGTAATCGCTGTGTGCCTAAGCTTTGCGGCTGGAGCAATGCTGTATATAGTTTCAGGAGAATTAATACCTGAATCTAATAAAATTTATGAAGGAAAAGCAAGTACCATAGGAACAATAATTGGATTTATATTAGGGCTAATTGCAGTAAATATATAGTTAAAAAATGAAACTATAACAGTTTAGGTAATAAACTAGCAAAACTATTGTGATTATTAGCAGTGTGTGAAAATTCATTAAATATATCAAGCATAAACCTTGATTAAATCCACCCAAATGTTATATACTATCGTTAGAAAAATATTGGAGGAATCAACACATGGAACAAATAAAAAATATAATGTTTATATGTACTGGAAACACATGTAGAAGTGCTATGGCAGAAGGCTTAATGAAGAAAATGCTAGAAGATAAAGGAATAACAAATATAAAGGTGTGTTCTGCTGGACTTCGTGCATCGACTGGAGAATATTCAACAGATGAAGCAATAATGGTAATGAAAGAAGAATATGACGTAAATTTATTAAACCATCAATCTGTAAATGTGAAAAATACAAATATAAAAGATATGGATTTAATTTTGTGTGCTACACATGCTCATCTAACTACATTGGAATATATGTATCCAGAGCTTGCTCATAGAATATTTACAATAAAAGAATATGCATATGGACCAGATGCACAAGATAAAGACATAGATGACCCATGGGGATATCCTGCTGAAGTATACAGAAAATGTGCAAAAGAAATATACGATGCTTTAAAATTAATTGTAGATAAGATTACAAATGCATAAACTATTTTAGTAATAAGGAATCAAGGGAAGGATAAAAAATGAATAAAGAAGAATTAATAAATGGATTGAATGACAAGCAAAAAGAGGCTGTGCTTGCCACAGATGGACCATGCTTAGTAATTGCTGGTGCAGGAAGTGGAAAAACAAAAGTACTAACACACAAGATTGCATATGATATAGAAAGTGGAATTAAGCCATGGAATATACTTGCAATTACATTTACAAACAAAGCTGCAAATGAAATGAAGGAAAGAATAGAAAAGCTTATTGGAGATGCGGCAAAAGATTTATGGATGGGAACATTCCACTCTATTTGTGTGCGTATTTTAAGAAGATATATAGATAGAATCGGATATAAAACAGACTTTGTTATTTTCGATACATCTGATCAAAAAACATTAATAAAAGAGTGTTTAAAAACTTTAAAAGTAGACGATAAAATATTTACAGACAGAGGAGTTTTGTCTGAAATTAGTAATGGAAAAAATGAAATGCTTGAGCCAAAAGCTTATGGTGTAAAATATGCCGGAGACTTTAGAAAGAAAACAATTGCAGAAATATATGAGCTATATCAAAGAAGATTAAGAGAAAATAACGCGATAGATTTCGATGATATCATCAACTTTACTATAAAAATACTAAGTGAGAATCCAGATGTTTTAGATTATTACACAGAGAAATTTAAGTATATTTTAGTTGATGAGTATCAGGATACAAACAAGGCTCAATTTACACTTGTATCATTATTGGCATCAAAGTATGGAAATGTTACAGCTGTTGGTGATAATGACCAGGGAATTTATAGTTTTAGAGGTGCAGATATTTCTAATATTTTAAATTTCGAAAAAGATTTTAAAGGTA
>OJMH01003421.1_pt1 | contig 11800 bp, 10 predicted proteins | sample 1597111 | NCBI WGS metagenome assembly OJMH01 (sample SAMEA2452115, study PRJEB22498) | human gut metagenome | reverse complement strand
CCTGCCGGTCGTACGCGCCAAGCTGTACGACTACCAGGCCACCAGCGAGGCCCGTGTGAAGCTGTTCCGCGAGGTGTTCTCTGGCAAGACCCTGAACAAGGTCACCATGAGGCTCGCCGAACACGCCACTTGCAACCTGCGCCGCCGCCGCTACTTGGAGACCATCCAGTGGCTGATCAACAAGTTCTCCCGCCACATGGGCGAGTCGATGGTCACCGTGACCACCGCCACCCCGCTGAAGAAGGAGCAGATCAAGCGACTGGTCGAGGTCTACTCCGCCAAGGTGGGCCGTCAGGTGCACATCAACTCGGTGGTCGACCCGACCGTGCTGGGTGGCATGCGCATCCAGGTGGGCGACGAAGTCACGGACAACACCGTGGTCGCACAGCTGCAGAACTTGCATCGCAAGGTGCAGACGGAGGCGACTCCGGCCTGACCGGCCGAGCCAATCCGTCCAACACCACACACAAGCAAAGACTTGACTGAACAATAACCAATAGAAGGAGTGATCATGGCAGAACTGACCATCGATCCCGCCTCGATTCGCAAGGCCCTCGACGACTTCGTGTCGTCGTACAAGCCGAGCGACACCCCCACCCAGGAAGTGGGCTATGTCGCCACGGCCGGTGACGGCATTGCACACGTGACGGGATTGCCTGGTTGCATGGCCAATGAGCTGCTGACGTTCGAAGACGGCACGCTCGGCCTGGCGTTCAACCTTGACGCCCGTGAGATCGGCGTGGTGATCCTCGGCGATTTCGCTGGAATTGAGGAAGGCCAGGAAGTGCGACGCACCGGCGAAGTGCTTTCCGTGCCCGTCGGCGACGGCTATCTCGGCCGCGTCGTGGACCCGCTGGGCAAGCCGCTCGACGGCCTCGGCGAGATCCAGGGCATTGAGGGTCGTCGTATCCTCGAAGCCCAGGCCCCCGACGTGATGCACCGCCACCCGGTCGACGAGCCGCTGTCCACCGGCCTCAAGGCCATCGACGCGATGACCCCGATCGGCCGCGGCCAGCGCCAGCTCATCATCGGCGACCGCCAGACCGGTAAGACCGCCATCGCGATCGATACCATCATCAACCAGAAGGCCAACTGGGAATCCGGCGACCCGAAGAAGCAGGTCCGCTGCATCTACGTGGCCATCGGCCAGAAGGGCTCCACCATCGCCTCGGTGAAGCAGAGCCTGGAAGACGCCGGCGCCATGGAGTACACCACCATCGTGGCCTCCCCGGCAGCCGATTCCGCTGGCTTCAAGTACATCGCCCCGTACACCGGCTCGGCCATCGGCCAGCACTGGATGTACAACGGCAAGCATGTGCTCATCGTCTTCGATGACTTGTCCAAGCAGGCAGAGGCCTATCGTTCGATTTCCCTGCTGCTGCGCCGCCCGCCGGGGCGTGAAGCCTACCCGGGTGATGTGTTCTACCTGCACTCCCGCCTGCTCGAACGTTGCGCCAAGGTCTCCGATGACCTGGGCGGCGGTTCGATGACGGGTCTGCCGATCGTCGAGACCAAGGCGAACGATGTGTCCGCCTACATCCCGACCAACGTGATCTCCATCACTGACGGCCAGATCTTCCTGCAGTCCGATCTGTTCAACGCCAACCAGCGCCCCGCCGTGGACGTCGGTATCTCCGTCTCTCGAGTCGGTGGCGCCGCACAGACCAAGGCTCTGAAGAAGGTCTCCGGTACGCTGAAGATCTCCCTGGCACAGTACCGTTCGCTGGAATCCTTCGCCATGTTCGCCTCCGATCTGGATGCGGCTTCCAAGGCCCAGTTGACCCGTGGTGCCCACCTGACCGAGCTGTTGAAGCAGCCGCAGTTCCACCCGTACTCGCCGGAACAGGAAGTCGTGTCCGTATGGACCGGCACCCACGGCAAGCTCGACGACCTCGACCTGAAGGACGTCCTTCCGTTCGAGCAGGGACTGCTGGACTACATCGACCACAACACCGATATCCTCAAGACCATTCGCGAGACCGAGGAATTCACCGCCGACACCGAGGCTGCCCTCGATAAGGCCGTGGACGAGTTCCGTTCGACGTTCGTCTCTTCCGCCGGCAAGCCGCTGGTCGAGAAGAAGCCGGACGTTGACAAGGCCGCGCCGGTCGATCAGGAAAAGATCGTGGCGGGAGAAAAGTAAGCCATGGGCTCGCAACTCGCATTGAAATCACGCATCCGCTCCACCGAGTCGTTGGCGAAGATCTTCAACGCTCAGGAGATGATCGCGTCTTCGCATATCGCCAAGGCCCGTGATGTGGCCCTGAACGCGAAGCCGTACACCGATGCGATTTTCGATGCCGTGCAAGCGTTGGTGGCCCACACCCATATCACGCATCCGATCGCGGTGAAGGACGAGAAGAACCCGCGCGTGGCTGTTCTCGCCCTCACCTCGGATCGTGGTATGGCCGGCCCGTACACCTCTTCGATTATCCGTGAAACGGAGTCGCTGCTGTCCCGCCTCGATGCGGCAGGCAAGCAGCCGGAGCTGTTCGTGTACGGGCGTCGCGGTTCGACGTACTACAAGTACCGTAATCGTGACATCGCGGCGACGTGGGAAGGCGACACCGACCAGCCCGGCGTGGAAATTGCTGAAACGATCTCCAACACCTTGATGGACGCCTACATGAAGCCGGCTGAGAAGGGTGGAGTTTCCGAACTCTACATCGTCTACACCGAGTTCATCAACATGGTGGTGCAGAAGGTGCGCGTGCTGCGCATGCTGCCGGTTGAAATCGTGAAAAACGAGACCAAGGTGCCCGATCCTGATGAAGAGGCACCGGCTACTGCGGATGTCGCTCCGCTGTACACTTTCGAGCCCAGCCTCGAAAAGGTACTGGATGCGATTCTGCCGAAGTACATTCAGTCCCGTATCCACGAGTGCCTGCTGACCGCGGCCGCGTCGGAAACCGCAAGCCGCCAGAACGCCATGCACACGGCAACCGACAACGCACGAAACCTGATCGACGACCTTACGCGCAAGCTCAACGCTTCCCGCCAGGCCTCGATCACCCAGGAACTTACCGAAATCATCGGCAGCGCTGACGCGCTGACCAAGAAGGAAGAGTAGGAACGCATATGGCTGACAACCAGACCACTGCGGCCGAGCCTACCAACGGTCGCGTCACCCGCGTCCAGGGCTCGGTTATCGACGTTGAATTCCCGGTGGGTCATCTGCCCGACATCTACAACGCCCTGAAAGTAACGATCGTCAACACCAGCGCCAAGGAAGAAGGCGAGGCGAAGGAGACCGAGATCACCCTCGAGGTCGAACAGCACCTCGGTGATTCCACGGTCCGTTGCGTCGCTCTGAAGCCCACCGACGGCCTGGTTCGTGGTGCCTCCGTCTCCGACACCGGCGCCCCGATCTCCGTGCCGGTCGGCGACGTGACCAAGGGCCACGTCTTCGACGTGTCCGGTAACATCCTCAACAAGAAGCCGGATGAGACCATCACCGTCTCCGAGCGTTGGCCTATCCACCGCAACCCGCCGGCCTTCGATCAGCTGGAGTCCAAGACCCAGATGTTCGAAACGGGCATCAAGGTCATCGATCTGCTGACCCCGTACGTGCAGGGCGGCAAGATCGGTCTGTTCGGTGGTGCAGGTGTGGGCAAGACCGTGCTGATTCAGGAAATGATTCAGCGCGTGGCCCAGAACCACGGTGGTGTGTCCGTGTTCGCTGGCGTCGGCGAGCGTACCCGTGAGGGTAACGATCTGATCGGCGAAATGGCCGAGGCCGGCGTGCTTGAGAAGACCGCACTGGTCTTCGGCCAGATGGATGAGCAGCCGGGTACCCGTCTGCGTGTCCCGCTGACCGCACTGACCATGGCAGAGTACTTCCGTGACGTGCAGAACCAGGACGTGCTGCTGTTCATCGACAACATCTTCCGCTTCACCCAGGCCGGTTCCGAGGTGTCCACCCTGCTGGGTCGTATGCCTTCCGCCGTGGGGTACCAGCCGAACCTGGCCGATGAGATGGGTTCCCTCCAGGAGCGCATCACCTCGACCCGTGGTCACTCGATCACCTCGTTGCAGGCCATTTACGTGCCGGCCGATGATTACACCGACCCGGCCCCGGCCACGACCTTCGCCCACTTGGATGCAACCACCGAGCTTTCTCGTGACATTGCCTCCAAGGGTATCTACCCGGCTGTGGACCCGCTGAGCTCCACCTCGCGAATCCTCGATCCGCGTTACGTGGGCCAGGCTCACTACGACTGCGCCAACCGCGTCAAGGCGATTCTGCAGCGTAACAAGGAGCTGCAGGACATCATCGCCCTGATCGGTATCGACGAGCTCGGCGAAGAGGACAAGACCACCGTGAACCGTGCTCGTAAGATCGAGCAGTTCCTCGGCCAGAACTTCTATGTGGCTGAGAAGTTCACCGGTCGCCCCGGCTCCTACGTGCCGGCCGACGAGACCATCGAAGCCTTCACCCGCATCTGCGACGGCGTGTACGACGACGTCCCGGAGCAGGCGTTCTCCGGCATCGGCGGCATCGACGACCTCGAAGAGAAGTGGCACAACATGCAGAAGGAACTGGGTGCGTGATGGCTGCGGAAAAAACCACGATGAAGGTCAACATCGTCGCCGCTGACCACCCTGTGTGGCACGGCGAGGCGACGAGCGTGACCATTCCCGCCTCTGAGGGCGGCATGGGCATCCTGCCCGACCATGAGCCTGTGCTCACGGTGATCAAGCAGGGTACGCTCACCGTGGTTGAGCCCGATGGCGATCGCCACATGTTCGAGGTGACCGACGGATTCATTTCCTTCGACTCGAACAAACTCACCGTGGCGGTCGAGCGCGGCCACGACGTCCAGTACTCCGGCACCGCCGAGTGACCTGAACCAACTCCTTAAGGGGCTCTCTGGTTTTCCAGAGAGCCCCTTTTGCTATGTATGCCATGTGTTGCGCTACAGTGGTGGCCTATGCGAGTTATTGTTGCCGACTGTTCGGCCGAGTATTCGGGCCGCCTCAACGCCTCACTGCCCCTGGCCAAGCGCGTATTGCTGATCAAGGCCGATTCCAGCCTGTTGATTTTCTCCGAATTGGGCTCCTACAAGCCGCTGAACTGGATGACCGCGCCCTGCACGATTCGTGAGATCGACCCAGCCGCCAAATCCGCGCAACATTCCCGGGAAAGTGTCGCTGGTGGGGCTGTGGATGGTGATTCTGCGACGCATTCCCCGGAAAGTGTCGCCGCTGGTGAGCCGGAAAAGGTGCTACGTGTCAGCGCCGACAAGGGTTCGGACATTCTTGAAGTGACGCTGCAGCATATCTATTCCGACCAAACCTATGATCTGGGCGAAGATCCGGGTCTCATCAAGGATGGCGTGGAAGACCATCTGCAGCGCTATCTGGCCGAGCAAATCGAGCGTATCGGCAAGGGAGCCAAGCTGGTGCGTCGCGAATACCCGACCGCCATTGGCCCAGTGGATATTATGGCCGTGAATGCCGAGGGCGAGCATGTGGCTGTGGAAATCAAACGTCACGGCGGCATTGATGGCGTCGAGCAGCTGACTCGCTACTGCGAACTGCTCAATCGAGATCCGCTGCTGGCCCCGGTGCACGGCATCTTCGCCGCACAAACCATCACGCCGCAAGCCCAGGTCTTGGCCAAAGACCGCGGCTTCACCTGCCTCATCCTCGATTACGACGATATGAAAGGCACCGAGGACGACAGTCTCAGGCTGTTCTAGATATAGCAGGGGCTCCCTCATCAGAGGGAGCCCCTGCTATATCTTTTAGTACGCGGCGAGAATATCGATTACGAAGACCAACGTGGAGTTGGCGGGAATCGGACCTTGCTCCTTATCTCCATAGGCCTGATCCGGCGGAATCACCAGCAGAACCTGAGAGCCGACGGTCTGGCCGACCAGACCCTTCTGCCAGCCCTCGATAACCTGATGCTGGCCGCTGGAATCGCTGAACAGATCGGCGTCGATTGTGGAATCGCGATCCCAGGACGAATCGAACTGCTTGCCATTCGTAAGCCAACCGGTGTACTTGACCACCACGGTGTTCTTGTCGGTCAGCTTGGCGCCGTTACCCTTGATCAGCGTCTGCGAGATCAGCGAATCAACCGAACCCTGACCGTTCATGTCGATGGACGGCTCGCCGTTTTTGGCTCGCGTCACCTTCGGCAGATTGGCCGGCACATCCTTGACTTCCTCGCCAGTGGCCTTCTCCAAGTCCTTGGACTTGGACACAAACGTCATCGCCAGAATGTAAGAGTACCCGGACGAATCCTGAGCGTTGACGCCAAAGCCAATCGTGGTGTTGATCTTGGCACCCTTGATCTGGTTGTAGTAGGTCGAGGAGAGGGTCTTGGAATCCACCTTCAGCGAGCAATCCGGCGTGTTCTTGGTCCAGGTGTCCATGAGCTCGGTTCCGTCTTTAACGTTGAGCGCGATGCCTTGGGCGCAGACGCGGTCGCCCTCCTCGATCACGTCGCCATCGCCCTTCTGCAGCACCACATAAGAGCCGTCGGACACGGTCATCGGCGTATTAAAGGAGATGGTCGGCTTCTCGCCGAGCTTGCCCTTGGCGGTCACGCCGGCAATTTGGCCCTTCTTGTCAGAAGAGTCGGAAGATGAAGAGGAATCGGAAGAAGAGGATTTCGAGTCCGAGCTCGAACTGGAGCAGGCAGCCAGCGAAACGCACATCGCCAGCGAGCAGGCAAGGGCAACGGCCTTGCCGAGGGGAGATAACATAGACTTAACAGACTTACGCATGACACATCACCCTACTGGTAAACCTTGATTTTCTGCACTCCTAGGTAATAAACAGGTGAAGATTGTAGAATGGTTGAGTTATGAGTGCTGAAGAACAGACTACAAGACCGGATAAGGGCGCCAAGCGTCCATCCCGTCATGCCAAAATCATGCGTGGAGTGGTGACGCCTATCTTCGGACTATTGGCCGTGGCGGCTGTGGTGTTGGGGTACATGAATGCCACGATGTGGAAGCCCTCCACTGAAATCACCGCTTCCGCAACCATGAGCGGCTCCCGGTATGTCGTCACTGATCCGAATGTGCTGACCTTGTTGGATCAGAATGCCACGATAACCGTGGAGTCGGGATCCTCTCAGGACGAGGCGTGCGTGGCGTTGGGTTCGTCCAAGGATGTTGCCGGATGGGTCGCGTCCGAGAAGTCCTATACCCGCATCACCGGATTGGCGTCATGGAGCGAGCTGAGCACCCAGAAGGGAAGCAGCACGAGTCAGGGAGCGCCTACCAGTGCCGATGACGCGGTGTCGTTCAAGGATTCCGATATGTGGACTGCCGTGAAATGCGGCACTGGGTCCGTTTCGCTGAAGAGCAAGAAGACCGGCGCCTCGACGGTAGCCATTGTGGATTTGGGCGAAAATGTCACCAACGCCAAGGTGCAGCTGCACTGGGTGCGCTCCGAAGTGCCGGACTTTGCGATGCCGTTCTATCTGTCCGGCGGATTGCTGGCCGTGCTGGCCGTACTGTGCGCCTCCGTGTTCGCCATGCCGCCGCATAAGCGCCGCAAGCGCATGGTGGAAGGCAAGGCAAGCGCCGTAATCGAGGAAGAGGCACCCGCCAGCATCGCAGTGTCCGGGAAGCCGGATGGTGCAAGTCGACGTAATCGTCGCCGTCACGCCACACATCGGCGTTCGGGCCGTGCGTCCTCGCAATCCTCGCAATCTGAAGCCACCGAAACACCGGTTATCATCGACCCAAGTTCGCGTAACCTGGTCGCCGACCAGCAGACCGGTGCCGAAAGCGGCGCTGAGCCCGGCCTCAGCGCCGGCGATAACGAATCGACTTCGGTAATCACCCCTGACGAACTGCAGGCCTACTTCTCCCGCTTGGCCCAAGAGGTCAATACCGGAGACGACTCGGCCGATGACGGACAGGAGGAAAGCTGATGAACAAGCGATGGAACAAACTGTGTGTGTCCGCCCTCGCCTGCATGGCGTTGGTCGTGCCGTTGACCGCCTGTGAAGGCCAACTGCCGACGCCGGCTGCTGATACCTCCACCAAGGTTGCGCCGGATTTGACCGAGGCACAGGAGAAGAAGATTCGCCTGAAGATTCTCAAGACGATCGATGAAGCCGATCAGGCCAAGAATCCCGATGGATATGCGGCCGTTATGGGCGGGCCCCAGCTGGACATTCGCATCAGCCAGACCACGATCAACCAGCGCGGCGGCGGTATGTCCAAATACGCGACCATTCCCAAGGACATCGCCCAGACGGTGATTCCCATGGACGACGGATGGCCTCGCTCGGTGTTCACCATCACGACCACCACCGAAGATCAGCAGTCCAAGCGTTTGCTGGTCTTCGATCAGGAATCCGCCCAGCAGAATTACAAGCTGATGGCCATGGCTCGACTGTTTGAGGGCGCCAAGCTGCCGAAGTTCGAGATTCCGACTATTGGCTCGCAGATGGGCACCGCAAAGGATGAGAAGCTGGTGGCCACTCCCGCCGATGCCTTGACCCAATACGCCGATGTGCTGCAGAACGGCTCCAAGAGCCAATACGCTTCCAAGTTCGCAGACGATTTGCTGCGCCAGGAACTGGCCAATACCACGGCCAAGGTGCAGGAAGGTATGCAACGCAACAACGGTACGCAGGAGCAAAAATTCACCGCTGTGCCTGAACAGATGTGGGTGATGCGTGCTGCAGACGGTGCCGGTGATCTGGTGGTTGGCCGTATTAACGGCGAATGGACTCGCAAGGCAGGGGATGGCCGCGAATCGCAGCCGGCTTCCGACGACGAGAAGGCGCTGTTCAATAGCGACAAGTACACCAGCACCATGAAGGTCACGTATGTGAACGTGGTGGCCTTGTACATTCCGTTGGCAAGTTCCGGTGAGCAAATCACCGCAGTGGGCGCCGACCGTCAGCCGGTAAAGGTCGAAGCGCTGTAATTGTTGCCGCCACCCACCGCGCGGTTAACGCCCCCACCACGATGTGATTCGTCCACCACGATGTCGATAAAACTTTACCTTTCGCATAATGGTGCCGTTTGGGGTCACATCGTGGTGGGCGTTTTGCTACGTGGTGGGAATTCCACCGCGTAGTGGAAGAATCCCTACGTGGTGGGAATCGGCATTACAATCAATGTCAGCAAATGTGATTGTTGTTGTACGCGAATCGCGTGGAATCGGGAGGCATTATGGCAGAGCAGCAGTTCAATCCGGGAGTCTCATTGGCGGGCGCCGTCGATTTGGAGGCGCTGAAGCATCAGGTCAAGGCCGAGCCCGGACAAGCGGGCGGCGCGCCTGCCGCTGGTGGGTACGTGATCGACACCACCGAAAACACCTTCCAGGCAATGGTGCAGACTTCTGCGACCTTCCCGATCCTGCTGCTTCTGTGGGTGCCGACCGATGACCGCCTGTTCCCGATGGCCCGTGCACTGGGCGACGCGGTGAACGCCCTGAACGGCCAGATTCAGCTCTCCCGTATCGATATCTCGTCCAATCCCTCGATTGCCCAAGCGCTGCAGGTGCAGGGCGTGCCCGCACTGTTCGCGTTGATTGCCGGCCGTCCGATGCCGCTGTTGCAGGGCCTTCCGGGTGACGACGAGCTCAAGCAACTTACCGACGAGGTGATTCCGAAGATTATTGAGGCCGCCGCGCAGTCTGGTGTGAACGGTACCGCGCCGTACTCGGGTGATCCTGATTCCGATGCCGCCAAGAGCGCTGGTGCCACCGGTGCCGTCGCGGGTGCTGAGCAGGTGCCGCCGGAGCATGCCGAAGCCCATCGTTTGGCCGAGGAGGGCGATTACGCCGGTGCCGCCGCCGAATACGAGCGCGTGCTCGGATCCGACCCGTCCGATGCACTGGCCGCCCGCGAACGTGCGAAGGCGCTGTTGCTGGCCCGCTCCGGGGCCGCTGATGTACGTGATGTACGTGCCGCTGCCGCCGCAGCGCCGGACGATGTGGAAGCGCAGTTGGCCGTGGCTGATATCGACATGATTGGTGGCCAGATTCAAGACGCTTTCGACCGTTTGCTGGACTTTTTGGCCGCCGGGCACAAGGCCGATATCGAGCAGGTTCGCAAGCGTCTGCTCGAATACTTCGCCATCCCCGAACCCACCGACCCGCGTCTGACCCGCGCCCGTCGTCGCCTAGCCACCCTCATGTACTAAGTGGTTTTGGCTCCCCTCTTTGAGAGGGGCTGTCGTCGTAGATGACTGAGGGGAGCTCACGAGCGTACTCGATTGCTCCCCCCTAAACCATCCGATTCTTCCCGAAATACTGCTGGAACCTTGGCCCCTCCAGCGCCAGCTCCTCCTCGAAATCATCCGCCCACTTACAGAACGGACGGTTGGCGAGACCATCGTTATTGAATCGCGCCTGATCGGTGATTTCGGTGATGCAGAATTTCGGAATCGTCAGATTGGTAACCGGCCCGGATCGTTCGGCCTCGGCTACGATCAGCGGCGCATTCGGCCCGCCGAACACATCCACGCTCCAGCCGTCTTCCTCAATCCACACGGAATACCGGTTCTTGATGATTACCGAGCCGCCGCGCTTGATGAGTTCGGCCGCGATACGCGTATCGATTTCGCGCTCGACTTCGTAGCGCGTGCCACCCACGGACGGACCTTTGACGGTGACATATGCTTCCGAGAACCGGTCGCGGTATTCGTCCAGCACGGCCACCGGATTTACGTCGGGCGTCATGTCGACGTGAACCTTGCGCGAGACCAGCCGCACGCGCAAGGCGTAATTGTCGGCATGCACGTAGTAGCTCTGAATGATGAGGGTCGGGGCGTCGCCGTCGTCGTATTCCGCCGGCAGCTCGCGGCAGAAGAAGCGGCGTTCGTATTCGAAGTCATCTGTAGGTTCCGACATAACCCCATTGTAGAGCCGATAATGGCGATTTTCTCGTTATTTTGGCGACGTATGTGCCGCATGCAACGTGATGTGGTGTACAGTAAAGAAGTTGCTCGGGTTTGTAGCTCAGTGGATAGAGCGTCTGTCTCCGGAACAGAAGGTCGTGGGTTCGATCCCCATCAAGCCCACCAGCATGGCTTTCGGCTAACCGCCGGAAGCCTTTTGCATATTCGGCGCGTGCAAGGCTGGTGCTGGTGTCGGCAATGGCAAGGCCGGTGATGCCGGCTCGCTTGGGTCGTGGAAAAACCGTCCGGTTTGGCGAGAACGGTAGCCGAATCGTCTGGAATCGTCTGGAATCGTCTGGAATAGCAAGGAATAGTCTGTTGATGGCCGTATGCCGGGCATCATGCGCGCTAAACGCGACTTTGCTCAGTAGACTGCTACGTAATCGGCATTGCCAATCGTTGCTGATCGTGCGATTGGTCGTAGCCGGTGGTGATGTGTACCGGCGCCGGCCGCAGCAGGTGGGCGCCCCCAAGATGAGAAGGAGCACAATATGAGCGAAAAGATGGAAGCCGTAGCCACTTCCGAGGCGCCGGCCGCGCTGGGCGCATACAGCCAGGCGGTGAAGGCCAATGGCTTCGTGTTCGTATCCGGCCAGCTGGGCATTGATCCGGCCACCGGCGAACTGGCGGGCGAGACCGCTGGAGAGCAGGCTGCACAGGCGCTGAAGAATATTAAGCACATTCTCGACACTGCCGGTACCGGCATTGAGCATGTGTGCCGCGCCACCATCTACCTGAAGAACGTCGAGGACTTCAAGGAAGTGGACGCACGTTACGCTGAGGTGTTCATCGGCTCCGTCAAGCCCGCCCGCGTGGCCTTTGGCAACAACATGATTCCCAAGGGCGCGCTCGTGGAGATTGACGCCATCGCGGTGGAGTGATTCGAACGTTTTCCCGGCGGCCCGTCTGCGCGCATG
>OJMH01003419.1_pt1 | contig 11805 bp, 14 predicted proteins | sample 1597111 | NCBI WGS metagenome assembly OJMH01 (sample SAMEA2452115, study PRJEB22498) | human gut metagenome | reverse complement strand
ATTCAGCTCTCGTCCGATCATATAGGCAGACAGCTCTTCCGGATTGGTGTCTGCAGTCACAAGATCTGCCACCTGTCTGCCATCCCGAAGAATGGTAACCTTGTCACTGATTGCCATAATCTCGCTCATACGATGGGTGATGATAATGATTCCATAGCCCTCTTTTTTCAGATTGCGGAGAACTTCAAAGAACTGCGTGGTTTCCTGAGGGGTGAGCACGCCAGTAGGCTCATCCAGAATCAGAAGTTCTACATTTCTGTATAATGCTTTCAGGATTTCCACGCGCTGCTGTTCTCCCACTGACAGATCACTGATCACAGCATCCGGGTTCACGTAGAGTCCGTATTTTTCTGCCAGATATCCGATATCGGATATCGGCTGAACGGCTCCGGTGACGTTGCTGACGTGACTTGCTATGATCATATACGTATTCGGTCTGATCGCCGCGGCTATCTGCTCCGCCGATACCGATCCGCCTATGAGAGGCGAGAGAACGGTGTGATCCGCGATCCCCAGCTCTTTCAGCCTGATGAGCGGACGGAGCACGCTGTTGTGTTCGAGCGCTGTCGTTATAATATGCCCGCCGCGGCGCGAACATCCGAATATGGCTGTATCGAGAGCATCGGTGCAATTGAGTGTAAACACTACTTTGTCAGGCGTAGTACCGAACATCTTTGCGGTAAGTTCGCGCGTTTCTTCCACGAGCATGCCCGCTTTTACGGCAAGAGAATGAGAAGAACGCGTCGGGTTGGCAGAAAGATACTTGAGCGCCGTCCCTACGGCGTTTATCACGCAGGTGGGCTTGAAGTATGTGGTAGCGGCATTATCGAGATAGATCATTTACAGTCCTCCGCGCGGCTGCATATAATGATAACAGCCGCCGTACTAATTTATGGGCGTGCGCCGCGAAAGAGAACACAACGAAAGACTGAAGAGGAATTTGAAAATGGATATCATTCTCGTATTCGGAGCGAGGTCGCAGACTCTCAGGTGCGCGAATATGCTTCGCGCGTCGTCGTACATGGCGTCGGTAACGGAAGCGCCGCTGCGGATAGGCGGCAGTTGCGCGCTTGCGGTGTCTACGGACAGGCGAGGGCTGATGTTTTTCACGCGTTCGGCGGGCATGTTTTCGTCGTTCATGGGCGCGTACGAAGTGCGCGGCGGAAAGTACGCCCGAATATTTTGAATAACGCTTTACAAAAATCCGCCCGTATGGTATAATCATTTCAATACTTACGAAGGCGGAGACCGGATATGTCCGAACGGGCAGACAAAATACTCGGTGCGCTTGAAAAGGCGCATCCCGATGCGCATTGCGAACTCGAATACAACACGGATTTCGAGCTGCTTGTCGCGGTCATACTGTCCGCACAATGCACGGACAAGCGGGTAAATATCGTTACGAAAAAACTTTTTGCCGAATGCAACACCCCTGAGGGTTTTGCCGCTATGCCCGCGGAGCATCTCGAAGAGCTTATCCGCTCGTGCGGATTTTTCCGTTCGAAAGCGCGCAGCATAATCTCGGCGTCTGTCGATATCGTGGAGCGTTTCGGAGGCGAAGTGCCTCGCACGATGGAGGAATTGCTTTCCCTCCGCGGTGTGGGGAGGAAGACCGCCAACGTCATGCTGTCGGTCGCTTTCGGCGAGTCTGCCATTGCCGTGGACACTCATGTGTTCAGGCTGGCGCATCGGCTGGGGCTGTCGGACAAGCCTGCTCCCGAAGGAGTGGAGCATGACCTGGTCGATGAAATAAGCCCGGAAATGCGGGCTAAAGCACATCATTTGCTTATTTTTCATGGAAGGTATGTCTGTCATAGCAGGAATCCGGAGTGCGAAAAGTGCAATGTGGCGGAATATTGCGAATATATAAAGGGATAAAAACGGACTTATGTTTGTCGATACTGCTAAAATTTTCATAAAGGCCGGGAACGGCGGAAACGGGTGTACGTCTTTTTACACCGAAAAATACGTCAATAACGGAGGTCCGGACGGCGGAAACGGCGGTGAAGGCGGCAGGGTTATTTTTCGCGCGGTCTCCGGTAAAAACACTCTTTCCGATTATAAGTTTGCAAAGCATTTCCGTGCCGAAAACGGAGAAAACGGTAAGCCGAGATATTCGGCGGGAAAAAAGGGCAAAGATCTTTATATAGACGTTCCCGTGGGTACTGTGGTAAGAGACGAAGAGACGGGCAGTATCATTGCGGATATGTTTTCGGACGGCGAGACCGTCGTCGTCGCGGAAGGCGGAAAGGGCGGCAAGGGCAATGCGTTTTTCCGCAGCTCGCGCCGTCAGGCTCCGCATTTCTCTCAGGCGGGAGAAAAAACGGAGGAGCATTCCGTTCTTCTCGAGCTTAAGACGATAGCGGACGTCGGGCTGATCGGCTATCCTAACGTGGGCAAGTCGACCATTCTTTCCGTAATAAGTTCCGCGCGTCCCAAGATAGCCAATTATCATTTCACAACGCTTTCGCCCAATCTCGGTATGGTGAGCGTGTATGACGATACTTTTTCCGTGGCTGACATACCCGGACTGATAGACGGCGCAGCCGAGGGCGCGGGACTCGGGCATGACTTTCTCCGTCATATAGAGAGAACGCGTCTGCTCGTGCACGTGATAGACGGCAGCGGCAGCGAAGGCCGCGATCCTGCGGAGGATTACACCGCGATATGCCGCGAGCTTGCGGATTACGACGGATCGCTCATGAAAAAGCCGCAGATCATCGTCATCAACAAAGCGGATATAATGACGGATATGTCCGTCGTTCGGAAGATAGAAGATCTGTCCGGCAAGCGTCCGGTACTGATGAGCGCGGCAGTGCACAGCGGCGTGGAAGAGCTTATAAAAACGATCTATGCCGAACTTTCGAAACTGCCGCCGCCGGAACCTCTCGAATACGAGCCTTTCGTATATGCGCGCCCCGACAAGACGGGATTCGATATCGTCAGGACGGACGACGGAGAATATGAAGTTTTCGGCGGGCTTGTGGACGAGCTTGCCCGGAACGTCGTTCTCGACAGTTACGACAGTATGCAGTATTTCCAGCGCAGGATACGCGAGACGGGGATAGACAAAGCGCTCAAACGCGCCGGAGTCAGGACGGGGGATACGGTCCGTATGCTGGATGTGGAGTTTGAATACGTTGAATGACTCTTATGTGATATACGGCGGTACTTTCGATCCGCCGACGGCAGCTCATGCGCGGCTGGTGCGCGATCTTTCCGGGCGGTTTGCCCGCGTGATCGTCGTGCCGTGTAAAGTGTCGCCGTTCAAGACGATCACGGGCGCGCGTGCGGCCGAACGGCTGGAAATGCTCGGGATGATCGCAGACGGCGTTCCGCATACGGATATATGTACTTTTGAGCTCGAACGGGAAGGTACGGATTATACTTATCTCACGCTCGAGCATTTCCGCAGGGAATATCCGGATAAAAAGCTGTATCTCTGTATGGGCAGCGAAATGGTCATCGAGCTGGAGCGATGGCGGAATACCGACGTTATCGCACGCTGCGCGACGCTTTATATCGTTCCTCGCCCGCATTTTCCGCTTACGGATGATATGACCGCAAAGATAAAAGCGCTCGGCATGCCGTATGAGATCGCCGATTTCAACGGCGAATACGGTTCGTCGTCCGAAGTGCGAATATCCGTCGCGATGGGAAAACCGGACATGTTCCTTACCGAGCGCGTCGCCGAATATGCGGCGGCGCACGGTCTGTACCGCGATTATTGTTACGTGAACGGATTGTATGAGCGTTTCGGCATGAAGAAGTCGAGGATAGAGCATTCGTTTTCTACGGCGCTCTGCGGCGTATGTCTTGCCAAACGCGCGTGCGTGGATACGCATAAAGCAACGACCGCGCTGCTCCTTCACGATATAGGTAAATACGTGACCAAAGAGGAAGCGGAGAAAATGGGCGTGAGGTTTGACGGCAGGATAGACGGAATGCCGCTTCCCATCCGCCATGCGGAGATAGGCGCGGAGATCCTCCGTCAGATCGTCGGGATAAAAGACGAAGATATCATAGAGGCCGTGCGGTGGCATACTACGGGTAAACCGAATATGACGCCTCTCGAAAAGATAGTATATCTTGCCGATTACATCGAGCCGCTGCGCTCCTTTCCGACGGTGGATAAGCTGCGCGAAGCGACGGAACGCAGCATTGACGAGGGATTGCGCGCTGCGCTCGCGAATTCGGTCGAGCACGTCGGGGCAGACGAACTGTATCCCGCGACTGTCGAAGCATACGAGTTTTACAAGGAGACGAAATGAAGAACATGACCAAAGAGCAGGCTCACGAGCTTGCGCTGAAGATAGCGTCCGTGCTGGATGAAAAGAAAGGGCGGGATATAGTCATAATCGACATATCCGACAAGACCGTGCTTGCCGATTACTTCGTCATAGCAAGCGGCAGATCGACTACCGCGGTAAGGTCTTTGTGCGATAACGTGGAGGAGAAGCTGTCCGAAGAGGGCGTCGAACCCGCCCGTCGCGACGGCATGAATGAGACCAAGTGGATAGTAATGGACTACGGCAGCGTAATACTGCACGTTTTCCATGAGGAAACGAGGGAGTATTATCATCTCGAGCGCCTTTGGGTGGACGGGGCGAACTGCGAACGTTACGGAGAGTGAGTTTATGGAATGGGAAGCGGGTTTTCTTCAGACTCTGCAGGGCACGCGTAACGGCTTTTTCGATCTCTTCTGGACGGCTGCGTCGCAGCTTGGCGCAGAGATATTCGTAATAGCAGTCATCATGCTCGTGTATTGGTGTATAGACAAGCGCAAGGGATTCAAGATGATGAACGTCTATTTCGTGAGCGCGGCGATCGTTGCCGGAGTAAAGGCGTTGGTCGCGCGTCCGCGCCCGTTCAACGCCTATCCGGACAGGGTGGTGTCGGTAGGCGATCCGAGCACCGATTATTGTTTCCCGAGCGGACACACGAACAGCGTGACTACGCTTGCGGCGCTTTCGGTGAGGGAATTTCCCAAGGCTCGCAAGGTGACGATACCGGTCGGCATAGTCGCGGTGCTGCTTGTCATGTTCTCTCGCATGTATCTCGGACAGCACTATCCCACGGACGTTCTTGCGGGAGCCGCGTGCGGCGTGCTCATCGTCATACTGTTCGGATGGCTGTACGATTTTCTGAAAAATCGCGAGGAGTTTCTTGCGTTCGTGCTCGCGCCTGCGGCGATAGTCGCGTCCGTGTTCATCGGTATATACGCAGATCCCGATTTCGTCGATACCGCGCTCACGCTCACAGGAGTCATGACGAGCGTGTATATATGCTATTTCATTGAAAAGCGTATCGTCAGATGGAACGAACGGGCGACCGTTCTGCAGAATATCCTGAAATATGTCATCGGCGGCGCAGGCGCCATGCTGCTCTATCTGCCGTTCGAGCTTTCCGCGCTGTCAGACGTAACTCTGTGGGTGACGGCATATCTGCGTTTCCTTCTTATCGGGATATGGCTCATTCTCGGCGCGCCGATGGTATTTAAAGCGCTTAAACTTTACAAACCGGAAGAAAATACGGAAAAATCGTTGCAGACGTCGTGAAATCGGTTGACAAACGACGTTCGGCGTAATATCATAAAAAAGTAAATTACAGCTTTAGGGGCGGGGTGAGATTCCCCACCGGCGGTGATAGTCCGCGAAGCCGAGAGGCCCGACGGGGTGAAATTCCCCGACCGACGGTATAGTCCGGATGTTATAAAGCGTTTTTATTCTGCAATATCGTTGCGATATGACCGCCCCTCTGGTACCCCGAGGAGGCGGTTTTAATTTATGATCGAAAAGACGAAAAAGTGCGGCTCGGCAGCGGCCGCGGATGCTAATGGCGAAGGGCAGAGCGCGGCGTCGGCACGCCGCAGACCGAGGATAAAGCAGTACTTTACCGCGCAGCGCATAGCCACGCTCGCGATGCTCGCCGCGATAGGATATGCGCTGACGTGGCTGGAATTCACGATATTCCCGCCGGCGTCGTTCCTGCGATTTGATTTCTCCAATGTAGCGACGATGCTGGGCGCGTATATGCTCGGCCCCGTGGGCGCGATAGTGATCGAGGGCGTCAAACAGGCGCTTTGTCTGATAACGTCCACTTCGGGCGGCGTCGGACAGCTCGCCAATTTCATAGTGTCGGTGTCCTTTATTATCGTACCGTCGGTACTGTATAAGTTCAAAAAGGGACTGCCGTGGGTCGCGATAGGTATGGGCATAGGCTGTCTGCTCCAGATAGGAGTGTCTCTTGTGTGCAACAGATACATAAATTTCCCTCTTTACATGGGAGATTCGGCGGCAGATATGTTTGCGTCGCTGTTCTGGTATATAATAGCGTTCAATGCCATAAAGGGCGTCGCTGTGAGCGCTCTTACGCTCCTTCTCTACAAGCGGCTTTCAAAGGCGATGAAGTGGCTGTTCGGCGCTCACGTTAAGAAGAAGAGGGCGGTCGCATCCGTTGCCGGGACGGACGATGCCGGCAATGTGGGTAAATCGGTTGCAAATCCCGTCGAAGAAGTGTATAATAACGGTATGCAGAAGACGATCACCCGAAGCGAAGATGAAACGAGAGCCGTGGCGCGCACGCTTGCCGGAAATTTCAAAGGAGGAGAAGTCGTTCTCCTCACGGGAGAGCTCGGCGCAGGAAAGACCGTGTTTGCAAAAGGCGTTGCCGAAGCGCTCGGGATATCCGACGATATCAAGAGTCCGACGTTCACGCTCAGCTGCGAATATGAGGGCGGCAGACTGCGCCTCGTTCATATCGATGCATACAGACTTTCTTCCGGGGAAGAAGCGGAAGCGTGCGGCATAGGCGAGCTGTTCGGAAACAGTTCCACTGTCTGCCTTGTCGAGTGGCCGTCTAAAATAGAGAGTATACTGCCCGCAAACTGCATCGAAGTGACGATACTTCGTACGGGCGACAGCGAAAGGGAAATAAGCATAAAATGCTGACGAGCAAGCAAAGAGCTAAATTAAGAGGACTTGCGGCGGTACAGCCCGCCGTATACCAGATAGGAAAAGGCGCAGTCTCGGACAATATGCTCGAGGGGCTGGATGCGGCGCTTACCGCACGCGAGCTTATCAAGATAACCGTTCTGAAGAACTGCGATTACGAAGCGGACGATCTTATGCGTCTGCTTGAGATCAGGCTGCGCGCCGAGGCGGTGTGCAGGATAGGGAATAAAATAGTGCTGTACAGATACAGCCGCAAAGAGGGAGCAAAGCATATCGAATTATGAATTATCTCGCGGTGGACACAGCATCCGAATCTCTGAAAGTACTCGTTTGCCTGGACGGCAATTACGGGTATTTTCAATGTGACGATTTTACGGCGGCGTCGGTCAGGCTCATGCCCGAAGTGGACAGACTTCTCGGCAGTATGAATGCGAAATTGTCCGACATGGATTTCTTCGCCTGCGTGACCGGTCCGGGATCGTTTACGGGCATAAGGATAGGGATGGCGACGGTAAAGGCGTTCGCCTATGTTTACGGAAAACCTGCGGTGGGAGTGACGGCGCTTGAACTCCTCGCATATAACCGTAAGGGAGAGGATCCCGTCGTGGCTGTGTGCGATGCGTCCAACGGCGTGCGCTATGTGGCAGTGTACGACGGCAAGATGCGCGAGCTGCTCTCTCCGAGGGCGCTCACTGCCGGCGAACTGAAGGAGTTTCTCGCGGAAATAGACGAACCGTATGCGCTCGTATCGGACAGCCGCGTTGCGGAGGAAACGGGAGCGTACTGCCCGAAAGACTTCGAAAAGGCATTCGCCGCCGCCGTTGAGGCGCATGCGGAAGATGCGGTCGGCGGTAACGAACTTCAGCCGCTTTATATCCGCAAACCGCAGGCAGAACGCGATCTGGAGCGAAAAAATGGTCAGGCGGGCGACCGATAAAGACGAAAGAGCGGTGGCGCGTATCATGCGCGGAAATGTCTCGCCCATATGGACGGACGAACAGATCCGCGCGGCGTTTTCTTCGGAAAGTACCGATATTTACGTTTACGACGACGGCGAAGTACGCGGCTATATAATAGCCGAGAATGTTCTGGACGAATGCTGTATAGCTTCCGTAGCCGTGGAGGCGGACAGCAGGAGAAAGGGCGCGGGCAGAGCGCTCATGGCAGCGGCACTGTCCGGGAATGCCGTTAGTACGTATCTCGAGGTGAATGAGCATAACGGTCCGGCGATAGCGCTGTATAAATCTTGCGGATTTGAAGTCGCCGGAGTGCGAAAGGGTTATTACGGCGATGCGTCCGCATATGTTATGATCCGGAGGTCGGTATCGAAGAATATATAAACGGCATAAAAGCGGAAACGGATATGCGTACCGGCAGCGGAGTGCCGCTTGTCTTTCTCCACGGATGGGGAGGCAGCGTGGACTCGTTCGGCGGTGCGATGGCATATTTTTCCGCAAGGGGGCGCACGTGTCTTTCGTTTTCGTTTCCGCCGTTCGGAAGTTCGGATATGCCTCCTCCCGAATGGGGACTTGCGGATTATTCCGCTTTTACTCTCGCCCTGCTTGACAAATATGCCCTCGGTAATGTAATATTTATAGGGCACAGTTTCGGAGGTCGGGTGGCGATCGATATCGCTTCCGGAACGCATAAAGAGCGCGCGTATGCGATAGCGCTCGTTTCCGCCGCAGGGATCCGTCCTCGGCGCGGACTGCGCGGCTTGGTGCGCGCTATGCGTTTTAAGCGCGACAAGCGCCTGGGAAGAAACGTAGAAAAATATTATTCGCCCGACTGGCGGGCGCTGCCGGAGCGGATGCGCGGAGTTTTTTCCCGCATAGTATCTCTCGACCTGACCGAAAGGCTGAAGGATATTACATGCCCGACCGCGCTTATCTGGGGGAAAGATGATAGAGAGACGCCGCCTTATATGTGCGGCGTGATGAAACGGCGCATACGCGGCGCCGAGATCATCCGTCTGAAAGGAGGACATTTCGCTTACGCCGAAGATCACATGGTATTTGTGACTTCTCTTGCGGAGCTTATCGAAAAATGGACACTGCGCTTGACGTGATATTCATATTCGTATCGACGGCGTTGCTTACCGTTGCAAGCATAAAGATGCTGCATATGTATCAGCTCTCGTCGTATCGTTTCAAGGGCGTTCTTAATTGGCTCCGGGCGTCCCATTACGATTATGTGCTGCGATATTTTACGTATTCGCTGCTTACGGCATGTTTCATGCTGCTTTTCAGATTTTGCTTTCCGTGGGATTGGGAAAACGGTTTTCATTATTTTTCGTTCCTCGCATACGTTATTTTCGGCATAGCGTTTATCGCGGTGGCATTTGCAAAAAAGCCTAAAGTCCCGTTGGCGGTCACGCCGCGTATGCGCAGGCTCATCCTCGTGCAGGCTGTCGTGGCGCTGGGTTTCAGCGTGGGAGGATGGGCGCTTTGCGAATATACTCCGTTATATGAATGCGGATATGCGATACTTCCGCTGCTCGTTCCCGTAATGAGTTCGGTCTCGTTTGCCGTTACGTATCCGTTCGAACGCATTTCCGCACGTTCGTTTATGCGTGATGCCGCGGATGAGATGGATAAACTCAAAGCAGGCGGACTTAAAGTCGTAGGCATCACTGGCAGTTATGGCAAGACGACGGCAAAGAACATCCTCGCCGTCATGCTTTCCGGCGTGTGCCGTGTGTGCGCCACTCCCAAAAGTTACAATACTCCGCTCGGTATCTGCCGCACCGTAAACGATGTGCTCGCTCCCGACGACGGAATACTGATCGCCGAGATGGGGGCGCGCAGGCGGGGAGATATCGCCGAGATATGCCGTGTCGCAAAGCCGGATTATGCGATCATCACAGGCGTTGGCTGTCAGCATTTCGAAACGTTCGGTTCGCTTGAAACTATAGCCGACACCAAGTACGAGCTTGTCGAAGCCGTAGGCGAAAACGGACTTGCTGTCTTTAACTGCGCGGATAAGGGCGCATGTGCGCTTGCGGAACGGCGAAACGGCAGGATGTTGAAAACGGGCGGGACCTCTGACTGCGATATCGTCTTTTCGGACGTTGCGCTGTCGCCCTCGGGCACCGATTTCACCGTCAGGCGCGCGGGCGAATGCGTCTGCGTGCATACGCCCCTTTTCGGAAGGCACATACCTGCGTTGATATGCGCGTGTATGGCTGTTGCGACCGATATGGGGGTATCTCTCGAGACATGCGCGAAAGCATGTGAGAAGCTCGTTCCCGTGGAGCACAGGCTGGAGGTAATCCGTTTGAACGACCGCGTGGTGATAGATGATTCTTATAATTCCAATCCCGACGGGGCTGCGAATGCGCTCGAGGTGCTCGGATGTTTTGACGGAATGAAGGTCATCGTTACGCCCGGAATGGTGGAGCTTGGCGGACTTGAAAACGATGCGAACAGAAAGCTCGGGGCTCTCATAGCCGGAACTTGCGATCTTGCCGTGCTCATAGGCAGCAGAGCAAAAACCATAAAAGCGGGCGCGATCGAAGCGGGTATGCCTGAGACTAATATAGAGACGGCAATGTCGCTCGATGCCGCCAAAAAAATACTTGCATCTCTTCCGTGCGGATGCGCGATATTGTTCGAAAACGATCTGCCGGATAATTATGTATAAAGCTCACGGAAAGACCGTCGTAGTCAGCGGCGGAGCAAAGGGGATAGGCGCGGCTGTGTCGCGCCTGTTTTCCAAGCGCGGCTGGAACGTTGCGATAGGTTATCGTTCGGGCAAGGCCGCAGCCGAAAAGCTGGCTGAAGAGCTTTCTGCGTCCGGAGCCTGCGCTGCCGCAATATTCGCCGATCTGTCCGACATGAACGGCGCAGAGACCCTCCGTGCGGGTGTAAAGGCCGTATTCGGCGAAGCCGACGTGCTTGTCAATAATGCGGGTTCGTGCGAATACGGTACGCTTGCGGGTCTCTCGGAGGAAGATATTCGCAGGACCGTATCCGACGATCTGCTGTCCGCGATCTTCGCTACCAAAGCGTTTTACGACGATTTCGCTTTTTCGCGTAAGGGGAGCATAGTCAATATATCTTCCGTGTGGGGGATATGCGGCGCAAGTATGGAGTCCGTATATTCGGCGTCGAAAGCCGGCATTATAGCGTTTACCAAAGCAATGGCAAAGGAGCTTGCGCCGAGCGGAGTGCGGGTCAATGCCGTGGCTCCCGGCGCGGTGATGACGGACATGCTGTCCCGCTTTTCTCCGTCAGAGCTTGAAGCGATACGCGATGATATCCCGGCAGGCAGGATCGCGCTGCCGTCCGATATCGCGGGTACGGTGTATTTTCTTGCGAGCGACCGCGCCGCATATATCACCGGACAGACGTTCAACGTCAGCGGAGGTTATGTGATATGACGGGATCGGGGTCGGAAACGGTGATGAGACACACACTTGACAAATCCCGTAAGATATCGTATAATAACAAAAAAGAAATTGCGCCGTCGCGTAAAGCAGGAGGCATTATGACAAAAATACATGACCCTACGGACGTAAGAAATCTGCATAGCAGGCTCAACAAGCTGATAGGGCAGATGCATGCGATAGATCGCATGATCGATGAGGGGATAAGCAGCGAGGATCTCATCATACAGGTCAACTCGATCAAGTCTGCGATGCACAGTTTCGGCAGAGCCGTGCTTGAAAAGGAATTGGCGGAGGCGCTGCAAAGCTGCGCTGCCGGCGCGGATCCCGACGCCGCATTCGAGAAGTACCGTTCCGTCCTCGGCCGTTTCGCAGACTTGTCAAAATAACTTAACATCATAATTTTCCTTAGCGCCCGCTCAGCGGGCGCTTTTTTGTACGCGAAGATACGCCACAGCGGGGAGC
>OJMH01003418.1_pt1 | contig 11805 bp, 7 predicted proteins | sample 1597111 | NCBI WGS metagenome assembly OJMH01 (sample SAMEA2452115, study PRJEB22498) | human gut metagenome | reverse complement strand
CCTTTCGGGCATACTGCCCGAAAGGGACTCTGCCGCCGCCCCCATTTTACACTCCCGGCCCGCACACAGCCCCTCCTGAATAAATTCCGAACATTTTCTAAATAAAAATATAAATTATACGTTGTTTTTAAGGAAAAACCGCAAGTATATGCTATAATTATTTTAACGTGGATATTTTTTACGCGGCAAAAACGCGAATTTTAAGCGAAAGGCGGTACCTTTAATGGACAACCGGGTAAAACGCATTTTTGTAGAAAAGAAGCCGGGCTTTGATATAGAGGCTCAAGCCCTGGCCTCCGATTTAAGAGATAATCTGGGAATTACAAGCATCACAGGCGTGCGCCTGATAAACCGTTACGATATTGAAGGACTGGACGATGGCCAGCTGGACCTGGCCGTGCCCACCATCTTCAGCGAGCCCAACGTAGACAAGGTTTCCTTTGAAACCATGCCTGTTTCAGGGCAGATTTTAATAAGCGAATACCTGCCCGGCCAATACGACCAGCGGGCAGATTCGGCCGCCCAGTGCTGCCAGCTGCTGACCGGCCAGGAGGCGCCCCTGGTGCGCTGCGCCCGCGTTTACGCTTTTGAGGGCCTGCTCTCGCCTGAAGACATGGAGCGCATAGAAAAATATATAATCAACCCAGTAGAATCGCGCAAAGCTTCTCCCCAAAAACCCGACACCCTTAAAATGACCCTTGAGCAGCCGGGCGCCGTAGAAATACTGACTGATTTTATAAACTATACCGATGAACAGACAAAAGAATACCATAAGCAGATGGGCTTTGCCATGTCTCATGAGGATTTGGCATTTGTCCGGGACTTTTTCCGTCAGGAAGGGCGGGCGCCCACCCAAACCGAATTAAAGGTAATAGACACATATTGGTCTGACCACTGCCGGCACACCACCTTTTTGACCCGCCTGGATTCAGTTGAAATTGAAGAAGGCAGCTTTACCGCCCCCATAAAGGACGCGCTGGCCCTCTATATGGATATACGGAAAGACCTCAAAAAAGAGGACAGGCCCGTTACCCTTATGGACATGGCTACCCTTGCCGCTAAGGAGTTGCGCAAGCAGGGCTTTTTAAATGATTTAGACGTTTCAGACGAAAACAACGCCTGCTCTATAGTGGTAAACGCTGTTATTGACGGCAGGGAAGAAAAATGGCTGATAATGTTCAAGAACGAGACGCACAACCACCCCACCGAGATAGAGCCTTTCGGCGGCGCGGCAACCTGTCTGGGCGGGGCAATACGCGATCCCCTTTCGGGGCGCAGCTACGTTTACCAGGCTATGCGCATAACGGGCGCGGCCGACCCCCGCGTACCCGTCAAGGACACTATGCCCAACAAACTGCCCCAGCGCAAGATAACCACGGGCGCCGCGGCGGGCTATTCCTCCTACGGCAACCAGATTGGGCTGGCCACGGGGCTGGTGCATGAAATATACCATCCGGGCTATGCCGCAAAGCGCCTGGAAATAGGCGCGGTGGTAGGCGCGGCTCCCTTTGAAAACGTCCGGCGCGCCCAGCCTGAGCCGGGAGACGTCATCCTGCTTTTAGGAGGCGCGACAGGCCGGGACGGCTGCGGGGGCGCGACAGGCTCCTCTAAAGCGCATACTCTTGAATCCCTCTCCACCTGCGGCGCGGAGGTGCAAAAGGGCAATCCGCCCACTGAACGCAAGCTTCAGCGCCTTTTCCGCAACACGGAATGCGCGCGCCTGATTAAAAAATGCAACGATTTCGGCGCGGGCGGCGTATGCGTTGCCATTGGAGAGCTGGCTGACGGCCTGGACATCAATTTAGACGCCGTACCCAAGAAATACGAAGGTTTAAGCGGCACTGAGCTGGCTATAAGCGAATCTCAGGAGCGCATGGCGGTAGTGCTTGATAAAGCTGACTGCGCGCGCTTTATTGAACTGGCCGCAGCTGAGAACTTAGACGCCGTACCCGTAGCCACAGTAACAGATACGGGCAGAATGCGCATGTTCTGGCGGGGGGATACAATAGTAGATATCCCGCGCGCCTTCTTAAACACCAACGGCGTAACCCAGCACGCGGACGCCCTTATAAAGGCGCCCAAGGGCCTTAAAGAATATTTTGAGCCTGCTTCCCCTCATTTCGGCGGACTGCTTGAGAGCATAACCGACCTCAATTCCTTTATACAGAAGGGACTGTCAGAGCGCTTTGATTCCACCATAGGCGCAGGCAGCGTATTAATGCCCTTCGGCGGCAAATACCAGCTCACCCCCGTGCCCTATATGGCAGCCAAGCTGCCAGTAATGGGGGAAACCGACCTTTGCACAGTCATGTCCTGGGGCTTTGACCCCGTTCTTTCCAGCCTCTCTCCCTTCCACGGCGCGTATTACGCGGTTGTGGAATCCCTCGCGCGGCTGGCCTGCTCGGGCGCGGATATTTCGGGCGCGCGCCTGACCCAGCAGGAATATTTTGAACGCCTGCGCTCTGAGCCTGAGCGCTGGGGCAAGCCCGCGGCGGCTCTGCTGGGCTCCATAAAGGCTCAAATGGACTTTAAAGCGCCCTCTATCGGCGGAAAGGATTCCATGTCCGGCTCCTTTATGGATTTGGACGTGCCTCCCACCCTTGTCAATTTCGCCATAGTCACGGCCGGCGCTTCGGATATAATTTCTCCTGAATTTAAGGAAGAGGGCAGCTATATCTGCCTTATGCGCCCCAACAGGGATGAAAACTGCATGCCCGACGCGCAGGAGCTTAAAGCGCGCTATATAGCCCTGGCTGCTTTAATCCGCTCAAAGGAAATTTCCGCGGCTATGCCGGTTTCCCGCGGCGGCGCGGCGGCGGCGGTTATAAAGATGTGCCTGGGCAACGGCATAGGAGCGGACCTTTTAAATCTCTCCCCCCAGGAATTTTTTGCTGACAATCCGGGCTCCGTGGTATTTGAGGCGCGCTCGGCCGAAACTGCTCAAAAACTGGACGGAGTGATAATAGGCCGGACGGGCGGCGGCGCCATAAGCCTGAACGGAGAACAGATAACCCTCAGCGAGGCGGCTCAGGCCGGACTGTCAGTGCTGGAGAATATTTTCCCTGTATACGCCTCCGGCACCGAGGCCAGCGCGGTTTCCCAACCCAAACGGGAATATCCCGCCTGCGCGCCGGGGCACAAAACCGCGCGGCCCAGGGTAGTCATCCCGGTTTTCCCCGGCACCAACTGCGAATATGACAGCGCGCGCGCCTTTTCCCAGGCGGGCGGCCTGCCTGAAATCCTGGTTATACGCAACCGCACTCCCGAGGATATAGCCCAATCTATAGCCCAGCTTAAAAAGCTCATTGATTCGGCCAACATACTCTTCCTGCCCGGCGGATTTTCGGGCGGGGACGAGCCCGACGGCTCGGGAAAATTTATAGCCACCGTACTGCGCAACCAGATGGTGATGGACGCCGTTCACGAGCTTCTCTACAACCGGGACGGGCTGTGCCTGGGCATATGCAACGGTTTCCAGGCGCTGATAAAAACCGGCCTGCTTCCCAATGGGAAAATCGCCCCCTTAGAAGAAAATTCCCCCACCCTGACCTTTAACACGCTAGGCAGGCATATTTCCACTGTCGCGCATATAAGGGTAGCGGGCAATAATTCCCCCTGGCTGTCTCTCTGCCGTCCGGGCGAAATATACGCCGTGCCCGTTTCACACGGCGAGGGACGCTTCTGGGCGGACCAAAGCCAGCTTAAGGCCCTTATTGACAACGGCCAGATAGCCACCCAGTACTGCTCCCCCGACGGAATTGTTTCGGGTTCGGGAGAAAGCAACCTTAACGGTTCAGTCATGGCCATAGAGGGCATAATTTCACCTGACGGCCGGGTTATGGGCAAAATGGGGCATACTGAGCGGGCAGGGCGCAATATAATGAAGAATGTACCCGGCTGCTACGATATGAAGCTGTTTGAAGCGGGCTGCAATTATTTTAAGTAGACAATATAATCAGAGTACAATGCGCCTAGAATGTGTTAATTTTTGGGTTCTGCTGCGTTGTCGTCCTTAAAATACGCCCGGTATTTCTGCGTCCTGTAGCCTAAAGAGCCGGAAAATTCCTTTTTCTCTGCGGTCGGAGATTTTTGCTTTCAATGCCCTTTAACGGCCGCGCGGCGCGTGGGCGAAGACATACCGGGCGTATTTTAAAGACCTCGCAACAAAGCGGACGCGGCGGGCTCTTAAGCAAAAACGCATTCTACTTTGATTGTATTGTCTAATAAATTTTCCTGTGCAGAGCAGGGCGAAAAAGGCTATAAGCTGTCCGGAGCCTGCTGGCATTTGATTATGAAAACATCAGGGTGCAGCAGCAACAGGGATACGGGCAGCCTGGGCGTTACCGGACCGTTAAGAGCTTTTTCCAGCAGGGCGCATTTTTCCTCTCCGCAAATCAGCAGCAAAATCCTTTTGGCATGCATGATGGGAGCCACGCCCATAGTCAGCGCCTGTTTGGGCACTTGCTTTTCATCCTTGAAAAATCGTGAATTTGCGCTGATTGTGGACGGGCTGAGCGTTTGTATGTGGGTATTGGGCAAAAAACTGTCGGCGGGCTCATTAAAGCCTATGTGCCCGTTATGGCCCATACCGAGGATTTGCAGGCTAAGCGGGCCGAATTTATTTAATTCCTCGTCATAGCGCCTGCATTCGCTTTCAGGATCCTGGGCCATACCGTTGAGAAAGTGTATGTTTTCTTCTGGCAGGTTAATCCCGCTGAAAAGCTTATCCTGCATAAAAGCGCGGTAGCTTCGGGGATCAGAGGCGGGCAGCCCAATATATTCGTCCAGGTTAAAAGTGTGGCAGCGGGAAAAATCCGTGTTTGACTCCTTAAGAAGTTTATACATGAGTACGGGAGTGCCGCCGGTGGGCAGGCCCAGACGAGCCTCAGGCTCTTTGCTTATTATATGCTTTGTATAAGCCGCGGCAAAAGCGCTCAGTTCCTGATAATTGCCGCAGTCTGTCTGATGCATGAATTTGTTCCGTATAGTCATCCTATAATGCTCCTTAAAAAGCGAACTGCCTTTTCTATATCCTCCTCAGGTTTTTGGCCCACTTCTCTTTCTATGGTTAAAAATCCGTTAAAGCCGGCTTGATTTAGAGCATTAAGATAGGAAGGAAAATTAACGTCTCCTTCGCCTAAGGGCGTTTCAATAAAGGAGGGGGCGGGGTTGTCGTTAGGAATCAGCCCGTAAACCATTTCAGGATTTTTGCTGTACAGCTGCCTGCCGTCTTTGGCATGGGTATGCACTATGTATTCCTTAAGGTTGTTTACCGCCTCCTGCGGGTTTTCGTTCATAACCATAACCAGGTTGGCGGGATCTAAATTTACCGCTATTCCCGGACAGCCTATTCCGTCTAAAAAGCCTTTAAGCACGCTGGAAGGTTCCGGCCCGGTTTCTACGGCAAAATAACCGCCTAATTCATGAGCGAACTGCGCCAGGGAAAAGCATGCTTCCTGCATTACCTTATATCTTTTGTGCTCAGGAAAAGAGGGAACTACGCCTATGTGCGTGGTGACTATGTTTGTTTCCAGTTCCCTGGCCAGCTCCATTATGGGCTTTGAACGCTCTATAAGGCCGGGATTCAGCTCTTGGTCGCCGAAGCCATGACCCAGGTCTCCGCAAAGCGCGCTGATTTTCATGCCTGCGTCTTTGACCATCCGGAGAAATTCCCGCCGTTTTTGCGCGTTCATATTTTCAGGCGCCATTTCTCCGCTTGTGGCGTACACCTGTATGCCGTCCACGTTCATTGACTGCGCTGTCTTAAGCGCTTCGGGTATGGGCTTTCTTAATGAATCCAGCATAATGCCTATTGAAAAATCCAGCATAAATATCGTCCTTTCTGTAGAAATTGCACAAAGCGTCTTGAATATTAGTTTAAATTTATCGCTGATTATAAAGCTATTATACACTATTGATGTAAAAATGTAAAGACCAAAGTAAACTATATTTACTAAAATAAATCAGACAAAAGAAGCAGTACCTGCCCGCTTCTTTTGTCCGTCCTAAAACTCTTAATATTTAATGCTGCGCTGTTCTGATTACTGCTTGGCGCTATGGCCTGCTCTGACGGGGCGGTCGCCTTCCTCAGGCAGAAGATGGGCTTTGCGCAGCGCGGTAACTATAGGTTTGTATAAAACCAAAGTTACAGCAGTATTTATCCCGTATTTTATAAGATTAAAAGGCAGGAAAACAGGCAAGAGCATTCCAGCTACCGTTTCTCTGGGTAATCCCGTATAAATGGGAGTGATTATGTAGTTGCAGAGCATCATTATCCCTGACGTAAAGAGCCAGCCTGTACAAAGTCCGATTACCGCGCCGGTGAGCGTGTGCTTTTTCTTGTATATGAGTCCTGCCGTGCCTGCAAAGGCGCAGGAGGAGATTATATTCATTAGCATGCCCCACCAGCCGGTCGTGCTGGCGGTAAGCATTTCCACAAAGGCAACTATAACTGAAATGATTACGGCGCTCAGCGGTCCGAACATAAAGCCGCCTATGGTTATTACTATATCCTTTGGCTCATAGCTTAAAAATTCGACCATAGGAATTTTTATTACCAGCATGACTACATAGGCCAAAGCGCACAATACCGCCATAATAACCATCTTTTTTGTTCTGTAATACATAAAAGACCTTCCTTCCGGGGGGCGGGGCGCTTAGGCAAAAAAACGCTTGCGCGTATTTTTAGGGAAGCGCAAGAGGTAAAATCTGTTTTATGCTGCACAGGTAAGCAAATTAAGGCGGACGGAAAAGAAATGTGCCGGTTAAACAATTAAACCCCAGAAAAAACGGGGGCAAATGAAACAAAACACATGCGTAGAAAATACGCATAAATTATCTTCTCTCATCCAGACTGTAACTGTCGGCGCCGGAATTTCACCGGCTCCCGTGCATCATGCACCTGCGCGTTTAAGCGCTCGCGGACTATACCGCCGATTGGGAATTTCACCCTGCCCCGAAGATATATTTTATTTTTTGTTCATTATATGCCCGCGTCATAATTTTGTCAAATGGAATTCTCTATTTATGAATGGCTGGCAAGTCTTGATTTATGAACAAAAATGAATAATTTCACCGGCATTATTGGAAAGGGGAGGGGCCTTGCTGAAACGGTTAGACAATACAGTCAGGGTGCAATGCGTTTTTGCTTAAGAGCCCGCCGCGTCCGCTTTGCTGCGCGGTCTTTAAAATATACCAGGTATGTATTCAATGGCGCGCCCCGCGGCCGTCAACGGGCACGGAAAGCAAAAAGCTATGGAATGCAGAGGAGGGAAGTTTTTCGGTTCTGCAAGGCGGCAGGACGCGGAAATACCGCGGGTATATTTTAAAGGACGGCAGCGCGGCAAAACCCAACAATTCACCCTTCTGCGGCGAAAGGGCGGCAATACAGCAAACTCCGACAATTCACTACTCTGCGGCGCATTGTACTCTAAATGTATTACCCTAAATTGACAAGTAGATACACGCCTCCGCGGTCTGATTTCGGCATTTTCTGCGTCATCGTCAATGGGTGTACGTTCAGTACACCTCATTCCGCTTCCTTGAAAATGCCGAAATCAAACCTGCTGGAGGTCGAAGAGTCAGACAGCGGCCGTTTGGGTGCCCTGCAAGGCGCTTGAAGGACGTGTACCGGACGTACGCGGAGCGAAAAGCAACACAGCGGGACACGGAAACAGCCCTGTCCTGACCGTATATGCCCTTGTCAATTTAGGGTATCCAAGCGTAAATATGAAATACGCTTTTTATTGGGTTAAAAATAACAGGCGGAGCTTAAAAGCTCCGCCTGCGGGTAATTTTATATCAGACCGTCCATTTGAAAACAGTTTTAAAGGGCGTGGTCAGGTCGTTTGCCATAACTCTGTTAATATCTTCTATGTTTTTTACCGGCTTGTCCTCCCAGACTATAACGCTCAGCCTGTTTTGAAAAGAGGGCTGTTCCATAAAGGAAATTGCCTTCTCGAAATCTGAGCGTCCCGAACGGCTGGAACCTATAAAAGTCAGCCCCTTTTCCAAGATATCGCGGGTATTTATGCCTACCCGGTTTTCTGAAACTCCCATGAGCATTACACAGCCCTGGGGGCGTATGGTTCTGATTATGTCGTCTATGGCGTAATAGCTTCCTTCGCCGCCGCAGCATTCAAAGGCATGGTCAGTTGTGTAATCAGCAGGCAGCTCGTCTGAAATATAAGTTTTGTCCACAAAGGAAAAATGGGAGAGCTTGCGCATATCCCGGCCCACTACGTTTATCTTGCTGGATTTAAACAGTTTTTTTAATACGCAGCAAACGGTATAGGAAAGGCTGCCGTCTCCCCAGACGGTTACAACTTCTCTTCGGGCGTGGGCTGCAAGGGAAAAACGGGTCGCAGCATGTACTGCTACGCTTACAAATTCGGTTATCGCGGCCAGCTTGTCCGGAATATGCTCATACGCAACCAGACGGTCGGCGCTTAAATCTACCATTTCGCGCATAAAGCCGTCATAGCCGCTGGAGAGGAAGTGCGAGCCTTCAGCGTAGTTTTCATATATTATATCGTCCTTTCGGGCGGGGACGTTGGGTATCATAACTACTTTCTGCCCGCGCCTGAAGGTACCGCTTGGGTCGTCCAGCACAACTGCGCAGCCCTCATGGATAAGCGCCATAGGAAGTTTCTTGGCTAAAACCTTATGGTCCCGCTGTCCCAGGTAATAGCGCTGGTCGGCATGGCAGACTGCCAGATAGGAGGGACGCACTATTACCTTGCCGTTTCCTCCGATATCGTCGTATTTTACCGAAAATACCTTGGGGCTTATAAGCTGGTAAATATGGTTAATCAAGCTTTATTCCTCCCAGCATTGCCTGTGCAATCTTATAATCGCTTACCGTGGTAATTTTAATGTTGGAAACATCCCCCTCTACGATATAAACGGGCTGGCTGCGGAAAACGCATATCTTGCATGCGTCGGTCAGCAGGCTTTTTTCTTCCTCGCTGAGGCTTGTATAGAGATTTTTCAGCAGCTCCATTTTAAAGCTTTGAGGGGTTTGCCCCTGGTACATTTTGCGGCGGTCGGGAATGCTTTTTATGAAATCTCCCTTTTCTGATTCCACAATGGTGTCGGTGGCGGCTACGGCCGTATCGCAGGCGCCGTATTTTATGGCCGCGTCAATATTATCGTCAATTATGCGCATGGTGATGAAGGGGCGCACTGCGTCGTGCGTGACGATTATATGCTCGTCCTTGGCGCCGAATTCCTTCTCAATGCTTTCTATTACGTTAAGAATGGTTAAATTGCGGTCGGCTCCTCCGGGAACCAGCCTGAGCCGTTCGCCGTCAAGATTAAAGCGCCGGGTTAAATCCTGCATATATGTCATCCAATCTGGGTGCACTCCTACATAAACAATGTCAAAACGCTGATTGAGCAGGAATTTTTCAAGGGTATGAATTACTATTGGCTTTTCGCCCAGGGGCAGGAACTGTTTGGGCATATCCGAGATATTCATTCTTGAGCCTACTCCGCCCGCGACAACAACTCCGAAAATCATTACTATTTTACCGTCCTTCCGGATAAGAATTTTATCAATTAAACATATCAGAGGCAGTATAATTCAGAAAGGTTTTTTTGTCAATATGGACTGCGAGAGCCAAAGAGCGCTCCGGCCGTTTCATCCAGACAAATAACAGGCCCGGCCGGATTGAGCGGCCGGGCCTGTTGCGCTATTGCTATTATTCGCTGGTGCCTTCTGCGGGCAGATAGTAGGTTTTGCCTGGTATCGGGTTATATGTTGAAGTATATATAAGTGTTCTTACCGGTTCCTGGCCGGGCACCTTTTTGATCTGATAGGTTTCATAAACATAGCCTTTGCGGGATTCTGAAACTACTTCATATTCGCCGGGCTGGTCCACATATTTGTGTGAGGTATCAATAATATATTCCTGCTCAGGAGCCGGCGTCTCCTCTATGAGCACTACCTCTATTTCATAGTCGGCGTTATCTTCAAAGGCCACTCCCCAGATTTCAAAGGTAACGGTATAATTTTCAAAATAAGCGCGGATAAACAGGGGGGTGTCGCGGTTGTTGCGCATGACCAGATCGGCGCTGGGCCAGTTTACCGAAGCGTCCCGACCCGGTGCGACATAAGTTGACGGCCAGGAGTGGGGATAGCGCCTGGTAATCTCTATAATGCCTCCTTTGCCGATCTCGGTAGCGCCGGCTTCTATGCAGGCGTTAAAGAGGGTGGTGGAAGTCTGGCACACGCCGCCGCCCGTTATTTCGTCATATATACGGTCGGAAGTTATGAACAGTCCGGTTTCATAGCCCTTTTCTTTGGTACGCTTACCGGTAGTCTGGTTAAAGGAGAGTATATCGCCCGGCATCCAGACATAATTATTAAAAGCAGCGGAGGAAATGCGGATATTGGTGCGCTTGCCCGATTCGGTTGAGCTGTTGCTTCTGCTGGTCCTGGTGGAAAATTCGCTGAGCTTGACATAATCGTGCTGTATGTCCGCCAGTTTTACTTCGGGCTCTATGGTTTCAGGCTTAAGCTCGTAATTGACCTGGGAAGACTGGTGAAATGCAACCAGTATTTCATTGGCCGCGGTTTCAACATTCAGCTCACGGCCGGCAGATTCTTCTGTATAGGTAAATTCAGCCTGATTGGTCTGTGTGTTGTAGTTGAAGGATACCGTAGCGCTTACAGCCTCCTGGTCTATCTCGGATTTTATCTGGTTAAGGGTCTGCGTAATAAGGGAGGTATCAGCCAGCACGGTAATGCTGATATGATAGCCCTCCTGCGCTATTTGCTCTATCTGAGCCAGCCTTTCTGAGGAGGAGCCGGTGCGCCCTGCGTTCCAGGCCTGTTCCAAGGCCGTTTCAAGAGAGCTTTGCGCTCCCAGGTCTGCTCCGCTTAACGTCCAGGTTTTGTCGCCGTAGGTCATATTGATATAAGGCTCGCCCGTTCCTGAGCTTATATTTTCTTCTACTTTTTCCCTTGCCTCGTCTAATGTAAGGCCGCCTACCGGTACGTTCTCTATATATACGCCGTCGTAAATCACGGACGAATTAAGAATTTCAAATTCCTCCGAACTGTTTTGCAGGGCCTGCTTTATGCTGTTGATATACGCATCGGATTCATCCTGGTAGGATTTGACGAGCACCAGGGTTATAATTACGGCCGCAAGGCACAGTATTACGGTTATGCCGATTGATACCCAGCGCATATTTATTTTTTGCAATTTTCTGACAGCCATTAAATGTCCTCCTGTTAGGAATTATATAAGGATAAGATTAAGCAGCCGTTCCGCCTCTTTAGCGGTCAGTCCACTGCCGCCTGTACTGGCCGGCGCTGCGCCTCGGTATGCGCCGCCGTGGAAATCGCTGCCTATGGATGGGATCAGCTTGTTTTTATCGCACTGCCTGCGCAGGAAACTTATTTCTTGAGGAGAGTGCGTAGGATATATGGTTTCTATAGCGTCCAGGCCGTAATCCTTAAAACGCTTTATAAGGACGCTCAGCTCCATTTCGGACAGCCCTATGCGATAGGGATGGGCGAGGCAGGCAATTCCGCCGTTCTGCTTAATAAGTTTTATGGCTTCCACTGAGGTCATCGCCTGGTTTTCTATATAAGCGGGCCTGCCGCGGGAAAGATATTTTTCAAATGCTTCGCTTACATTTTTACAGAAGCCCTTAGCGACCAGGGCCCTTGCGGCCATAGAACGTCCGGCCGTACCCTTTATGGATTTCAGGGCGTCCTCCGCGTCTATGTGAATGCCTATTCCGTCCAGCTTCTGAATTATGGCCTTAAACCGCTTTAAGCGCGCCTGCCTGAGT
>OJMH01003408.1_pt1 | contig 11841 bp, 10 predicted proteins | sample 1597111 | NCBI WGS metagenome assembly OJMH01 (sample SAMEA2452115, study PRJEB22498) | human gut metagenome | reverse complement strand
ATTGCCACTACCAGCTCGGCCTGCTGCATTATGCCGCCGGCGACTTGCCGGCCGCCACCGCGGAAATGCTGCTGGCGCGTTGCAGCGGCCGGCCGGGACTCTTCGTCAACCGGGCGCTGGCGATGCTGGCGATGCTGCAGGGGCGCCCCGCCGAGGCGGCCGACTACTATCTGGCGGCGTTGCAGGAGGCCGACGACGATATGGCCATGCTGGAAGAAGGATTGAAAATTTTCATCGCCGCCGGTCGGTGCCGGCAGTTCAAACCTTTCCTCGATCAGTACGCCGGACCGGATGTCGATCCGGACCGGCTGCGGCTGCTGAAAATCCAGAACGCGCTGGAGCTGGATGAGCTGGAAGAAGTCGCCAGGCTGTTTGCCGACCCGCTGAAACCGGTCGAAATCCGCGAAGGCGATTTTTCGATCACCGACAGTTATCTCATCTGGCAGACCAAATTGCTGGCCCGCGCCGAAGGCCGGCAATGGGACAGGGAATTCCATGCGGCGAAAATGCCGGAGATTCCGGTTCCGGCGGATTATGAATATCGTACCCAACTCGCCGTCATCTAGGAGAGCAGAATTTCCTCCGCCGCCGGAACGGCGGAGGAAATTTTCAGTTCACATTCAGGAAAAGGAGTGGCAATTATAATGAAGCGCAGACAGTTTTGTTATTGGTTTGGAATACTCGGTTGTTTTCTCGCCTTTTTCACCTTATCCGGAGTTGAAAGTATGAAAAGTTCCATCGTCATTCCGCCGAATGCCGGGCGGACCACCCGGTTTGCCGCCCGGGAACTGGCCAGGTATCTGGCCGAAGCCACCGCGGCCGTTTGCGAAATTGCCGAACAGCCGGCCGACGACGCGCAATACCGTTTCTACCTGGGCAATACCGAAGAACCGTTTGCCGCCGCCGACCCGGATGATGCCAACCGCCGGCTTCGCCATGACGGCGTCTGGCTGCGCAAGCAGGGCAACGACTTCATCCTGTACGGCAAAAGCCGGCGCGGCGCGCTGTTCGCGGTTTATACGTTTCTGACCGATAAACTCGGCTGCCGCTGGCCGGAAGTCGACCGGGAGGTGATCCCGGAATCTTCGCTGGAAATGGCCGATTTCGAACTGCTCTCCAATCCGCGGTTTCAATACCGCGGCAGTTCCATCAATGAATGCAGCGACGCGTTCGTCCTGAAAATGGTCGACTGGATGGCCAAGAACCGGATGAATCAGGCATTGCTGAATGCCCGCGCCTGGCCGGAATCCATTCAAAACGCGCTGCTTGACCGCGGTTTCATCATCGACACCGGCTGCCATTCGATTCCGACGATGTATCCGGCCGACCGTTATTTCGAAGCCCATCCGGAACATTTCGCACTGAACGGCGGCAAACGGGTCGGCAATACTCAACTGTGCTTCTCCAACCACGGTTCCGTTCCGGAGATCGCCAAAAATTATCTGGCCTACCTGGATGAAAATCCCTGGGTGGACATCATGGGCATGTGGCCGGCCGACGGCTACGGCTTCTGCGAATGCGAAGCCTGCCAGGCGACGCCGATGACCGACCTGATGGTCAGCTACATCAACGCCGTCGCCGATGAAATCAAGAAGGTCCATCCGGAAAAACGTTGTGAATTGCTCAGCTATATCAATTACACGGTGCCGCCGGAGAATACACCGCCGGCCGACACGCTGACCGTTCTGTTCTGCGAATACTGGTCGCGCAGCCAGTGGCATCCGATCACCGCCGACGTCAATGCCAATGCCAAGACCCGCGCCGAAATGGAACGCTGGGCCAAGCTGGCCAGAGAGTTCTATCTGCTCGGTTATTATACCGATGACTGCATCAAACGTTTTCTTTACAACCCGGTGCCGGATGTCATCGTCGCCGACTTCGCTTATTATCAGCAGCACGATTTCTGCGGTCTGACGCTGTGCACCACCTATCCGGGCGACTGGTGGGCCAAAGCGCAGAATATTTATACGATCGCCCGGGCCAGTTGGGATGCCGGTCTTTCCGCCGAGGAAATTTCTCAAGGTTATTTCCAGGCGCAATACGGTCCGATCGCCGGCCTGATGGCCGAACACGCCACCAAATGCCGGGAGCTGTTCGAGCTGCCGCTCGGCGGCAAACAGCCGCTCACTGCGCTGGATGTCTGTTTCAACTGGGGATATTACGAGAATTTCGATCCGGCGGCGGTGCCGGGAAATATCGAAAAATTCGAACAGAAAATCGCTGAAATCAAGGATATTCTGAACCAGGCGCTCAAACAGTTGCCGGACGACGATGCAGTTTTGCGCGAACGTTTGCGGATCCTGAAAGACGACGCCGAATACCTGCGGTTGGCATTCCGCTTCATCAACGCGGTCAATCTCTATCAGGCTCAGCCGGGCGAAGCGGCGCTGGCCGAAGCGCGCGCCTATCAGGATGCGCTGATCCATACGCCGATTGTCGCCGACTGGGATCGCCACGGCTACTCCAGCGCCTACAATACCCTCATGAACCTGGCAACTGCGCTGGAACCGGCAGAAGCCGCAAAATAATCGCGGACGATGGAATTGGAAAATTATGGCTAACCCTGAAAAAACGATTCTGGCCATCGATGCCGGCGGGACCAAATGCGATGCCTTGCTGGTCGACGGGCAGACCGGCAACCTGCTGGCCCACGCCAGCGGCAGCCGCCTCGACTTGCCGGAAGTCCAGTTTCCCGGCGGGACCGGGCGTTCGCCGGCAATGCTGGAGCTGGTTTTGAAGCGCCTGTTCGCCGATTGGCATTCCGATGGGGAATTGGTGGTCACGACCTCCAACCACCTCCTGCTGCCCGACAGCCTCGGCGGCAACCCGTTGCTGAAATCTTACCGGCTGACCGAAACTTTCAAACTGACCGAAGCGGAAGCATCTCTGGCGTTGATCGACCGTTCGGACGGTATCGTCACGCTGTCGGGAACCGGCGCGACGATCACGCTGGTCCTGCCGGACGGTTCCTGCCGTTACGTCGACGGGCTCGGGCCGCTGATCGGCGACAACGGCAGCGCCTATTACATCGGGCAAACGCTGTTGCGCCGCTGCGTGCCGCAGACCCAATACAGCGCGGCGCCGGAAACTTTGCCCGAATGGCGGGCCGTCATGCGTTATTTCGCCTGGGAGCATCTGCCTTATCGCGAACAATTCAACGCACTGATCAGGTTTTCGATCGAAAATCCGGACCGTTCCACCGTCGCCGGATTGTCGCGCGTCGTCGAAGAACTCGCCGCCGCCGGCAATGACGGCGCCGCGGCGATTCTGGAAGACGCCGCCCGCTGTCTGGCCGATTCGACCTGCCGGGCGATCGAACTGCTGCCGTCAACCCCGCCTTATCCGCCGGTGGTCGGCGTCGGCAGCGTTTTGACCCAGGGAAAAATTGTCTGGCCGCGCTTCGTCGCCATCATGCGCGAACGTTATCCAGAAATCACTCCGGTTCTGCCGTCGCTGCCGCAGGTGGCTGGCCAGGTGCTCTGGTATTACCGCTTGAACAACTCCGCCACCCGGGCGGCTCAAACCAACTTCCGTTTTCAGTTCGACTCAATTTCATAGGAAAAATCCATCATGGTCATCGACACTCTCATTTCCCAACTGCACGAACAGCTCGATATTTTGAAGGAAGAACGGCCGGTCATCGAGGAATTGGCCGCCGCAATCGCCGCCGCCGTCCGGCATGGCGGCGTGGTTTTTTGCGGTGATATCGGCCACGGCATGAGCGGCGATTTCCTCAACCGTGCCGGCGGTTTGGCTTTTGTCCGTCCTTTCCAGTATACCTTTACCACCAATCAGCCGGTTGCGGAGAAATTGAGCAAACGCGAACCGACGCCGGCGCTCAATTCCGCATTGGGTGCCGCCCGGCTGGCGGTGGTGAGCGGCAATTTACGGAGCGGCGATTTCATGGTGCTCGGTTCGGTGTCCGGCCGCAGTGCGGCGCCGACTGAAATCGCGCTCGCCTGCCGGGAGATCGGCGTCAAAGTGGTCGCGCTGACCTCCAGGAAATATACCGCCCAGGTCAAAGGTGACCATCCGACCGGCAAACGCCTGATCGATTGCGCCGATTACGTACTCGATTTGCACACGCCCTACGGTGACGCGGCGGTCGACATCCCGGGTTACGATCATAAATTGATTCCGTTCTCCGGCATGAGCGCCCTGGTTGTCGGCTGGATGCTTTGGGGCAGGGTGATGGAATTGATGGCCAATGACGCCGAGCAGCCGGTTACCTTCATGAGTGTCAACCGCGAAAACGGCAAAGCCATTTACGATGCAGCAATCAAACGCTTCAACGAACGGGGTTTTTAACCGCGGGCGCCGATAAACTTGACAATTTTTCCCGATCGCAATTTGCATTCAAAGGAAAAAACGGTAAGTTATGGGACGCTTGAGGGCGGTTAGCTCAGTTGGCTAGAGCACCTGGTTTACACCCAGGTGGTCGGGGGTTCGAGTCCCTCACCGCCCACCAATCTTTTTAATTTTCTCGATGATATCGAAAGAGCCCGATCGCTTTTGCCTAGCCGATCGGGCTCTTTTTTTCTATTCCAAATTTTTTCAGTCGCGGTTGCCGCCGAATACGCCGGCCCGCAACAGATAATATAGCAGAATCAGCAGCGACGACACCGCCGAGGCCACGTAGGTCAGGAACGCTGCATTCAATACCTGACCGGCCTGCGCCGCTTCCCGCGGCGATACCGCGCCGGAAGCGACCATCAGTTTCTTGGCCCGTTTGCTGGCATCGTATTCGACCGGCAGAGTGACCAGCGCGAACAGCACCGCCGCACTGAAAAGAATCGCGCCGGCCAGGACCAGCGATTGTGCCTGAAACAGAAAGCCCATCAAAATCACTATATAGGAGAGCGGCGAAGCGAAGTTCACCATCGGAACCAGCGCGCTGCGCCAGACCAGCGGGCTGTAATGTTGGGCATGCTGCAGCGCATGACCGGCTTCATGGCAGGCTACGCCGATCGCCGCCAAGCTGCTGCTGCGGTAAACATCCGGCGACAGGCGCAGCGTATGGCTGGACGGATCGTAATGATCGCTCAGGAAGCCCTGGGTCATCTCGATTCGAACGTTGTCGACGCCGCCCTGATGCAGCAGGTGAGCCGCCGCCTGAGCGCCGGTCATCCCGCCGGCGGCCGGCACGCTGGAATAACGGCTGAAGGTCGATTTGGTATAAAGCGAAGCCAGCAACGCCAGGACAAATCCCGGCAGGGCGAACAACAAGTACATCGGATCAAAATAAAGCATCGGTCACTTTCCCTGTAAAAATTTTTAAGGGTTGACACCGGAAAAGTCGGAATTGTTCCCGGCATTTCCGGAAATCCCGGTACATTTCAATCGGTATTCACTCGTCCGGGGCGGCGAACCGGCGGCGGAATTCCCGCGGCGTCATTTTTTTGCGTTTGATGAATTGGCGGTTGAAGTTGGCCAGATTGTGAAATCCCGACTCGAAACAAATTTCCGAAACCAACCGGTCGGAATGCAGCAGCAGATTGGCCGCTTTGGCGATCTTAAGGCCGATCACATAATCGATGAAGCTCCGGCCGGTCGCCCGCCGGAAACCGCGGCTGAACGCTTCCGGGCTCAAACCGGCGGCGGCGGCGACCGCGGTCAGTGCCGGCTGCCGGTTCCGTTTCAATTCCCGCTGGATGACGCCGAACGCCCGGTTGAGCCGGGCGCCGCCGTCGCTGTCCAGCTCGTTCCGGCACGGTGCGGCAATCTTCCGGTACGGCGACAGGGCCAGGCAATGAAGCAATTCCAGCAGCCGCGCCAGCCGCAACGCGCCGGAACACTCCGGCAATTCGTTCAGCCACGGCCGGACCGTTTCCACCGTCGGCCCGTCGAAAGCCAACCCGCAATCGGCGTCGCTCAGCATTCGCCGGACCGCGGCCAACTCCGGCAATTGAAACAATGCCGGACCGGCGAAATCTTCCCGAAACTGCACAACCCGCAGCCTGGCCCAATCGGCGGAACACGATTCGGTCGGTGAATTGAAAAAGTGGTGCGGCACCATCGAACCGATCAGGTTGAGTTCGCCGGCATTGAATTCCGAAATATCGTCGTTGAGGAAACGGGTGCCGAAACTCGATTCGATGAAGGTCAGCTCATATTCCGGATGGACGTGAAATTCGCAGTCGATCACCGCCCCCTGCATCGTGAAGGCGGCGAACGACTGATCCGGCGGTGATATGATTTTCTCGTATAACAGTTTCATTTTTCTTCTTCTTTTGTCAAAAAAGTATCACTTTTTGCCAAAAAAGCAATAGAAAATCCGCCGGCTTTCAGATAAATTATTTACCATTGCTGAAAAAATTCACCGAAAGGAATCAGGATGAGAGCGTTATCGAAAATTGCGCCGGGATGGTGGGATTATACCACGCTTGACCAGGCCATTCTGGATGAGGCGGCCAGGATTACCGTCGATGACTTGAAAAGGCTGGAACGTCCCGGCTTCAAAATCAATCTCTACGACACTTTGCAGGAATTTTATTGTGCCGAAGCGTTGGAATACATTACCGCCTGGCAGCAGGCGACGGCCCAACATCCCTGCGGCATTTGCGGCCCGATCGGCCCGACCGAACAACTGCCGCTGGTGGCGCAGATGGTCAACGACCTGGAACTCGATTTGAAACATGCCCATTTCTGGGGCATGGACGAGTGGCTGGTCGACGGCCGGGCGGCTGATGAACGTTTTCCGCTCAGTTTTGTCCGGGCGGATCTGGAATTGTGCTTCAACCGCATCCGGCCGGAATTGCGGATGCCGCGGGAAAATATGCATTTCCCGTCCGAACACCCGCAGGAATACATCGAATCGTACCGGACGGCCCATTGCCTGATCATGCAGGGCGGCCAGGGAGAGACCAAGCATTGGGCGTTCAACGATCCGGTCCGGCGCGAAGGCCGTTATCAGGAAGAACCGCCCACGCCGGCCGAATACCGGCAATTGTCGACCCGCATCGTCGAGCTCCATCCGATCACGCTGATCCAGAACGCCCGGACCTCCGGCGGCGGCACGGTGCAGAACGTTCCTTCGCAGGCGATTACCGTCGGTCCGGCGGAGACCTGGTTGTGCGACCGGGTTTCGATCTGGCACCCGGGACACCATGACAATCCGTTCGGCATGCGGCTGACCACGCTGATGATCTCCCGGCGCCTTGCCGACAGCGCGGTGCCGATGTCGCTGCTGGCCGACCATCCGGACGTTGTTTTCAACTTTTACCGCCCCGGCTTCGGGGTCTGCGACGTGGAGATGCACTGAGATGAAACGGGCTCTGGCCGTCGCCGCTCATCCGGACGACATCGAATTCATGATGGCCGGGACGCTGCTATTGCTGCGTGACGCCGGTTATGAAATTCACTATATGAATATCGCCGACGGTTCGCTGGGCAGCAACGTTTACGACGCCGCCGAACTGGCCGAACGGCGCCGGGCGGAAGCGATGCGATCCGCCGCGCTGATTCATGCGGTTTATCACCCGAGCATCTGCCGGGACATGGAAATCTATGTCAATCATGAGACATTGGCGCAACTGGTGCCGGTCATCCGGGAGATCGCTCCGGAAATTCTGCTGACCCACGGGCCGTACGATTACATGGAAGACCATATCAACGCCGGCCGGCTGGCGGTTTCCGCCGCTTTTGCCCGGGGAATGCGCAATTTTCGCTGTACGCCTCCCGGCGCCGTCGACAACGAAGTGGCGATTTATCATTCCCTGCCGCTGAGTTTGAAGGACCAGCTCAACCGGCCGGTGCTGCCGGAGCTGTTCGTCGATATTTCCGGGGTGATCGCCGTCAAGCGGGCGATGCTCGCCTGTCATCAGACGCAAAAGGAGTGGCTGGACGCCAGCCAGGGATTGAACGCCTATCTGGATGACATGGAGGGACGCTGCCGCCGGGTCGGCGCTCTTTCCGGCGTTTTCCCGCTGGCCGAAGGGTGGCTGCGCCACAATCCGATCGGGTTCTGTGCCGAAAATTTCGATCCGTTGCGGCAGGCGCTGGGTGAAAAAATAACATAAAATCAGGCGATGATCGACCGAACGACCGGCGCCGCGGATTGAAAGAATTCGAATTCCGGTTTACTGTAGCCGGGTTGTTGTGCCGGAAACGTCACCGGCCGACATGAAACAGGAGTATCCAAATGTCATTGATCAGTTTGAAAGAAATGCTGCAGGACGCGCGGCAGCAGGGCTATGCCGTGCCGATGTTCGATGTTTCCAATGCGACGATGATCCGGGCGGCGGTCGAGACTGCCGAAGAGGAAAATTCGCCGGTCATCCTGGCGGCGATTGAACCGGATTTGATCGGTTCGATGATCCATTACTGGAGCGAGGCGGCCCGGCTGGCGGCCTTCCGCGCCAAAGTGCCGGTCGCCATCATGCTCGATCATGCCGCCAGTGTCGAATTGACCGAGCGCTGTGCCGATGCCGGTTTCTCCGGTGTGATGATCGATGCGTCCAACCGGAGTTTTGAAGAGAATGCCGCCATCACCCGAACGGTTTCCGAACGCATGCACCGGCGCGGCGTCAGTGTCGAAGCGGAGCTCGGCCACGTCGGCGATGCCTCGGCGGCAACCGGGGAAGGCGCTTTGACCGGCAGCCGGCATGCCCAATCGGTCTATACGGATCCGGACAAAGTGGCGGAATTCATCGAGCGCAGCGGTTGCGACGCGCTGGCGGTATCGATCGGCACCGCCCACGGAGTTTATGCCAAAGCGCCGACGCTGCGAATCGACCTGTTGAAAGAGATCAATGCCGTTTCGGCGGTGCCGCTGGTACTGCACGGCGGATCCGGCACGCCGGAGGAGCAGCTCCGCGCCGCCATCGCCGCCGGGATAGCCAAGATCAACATCTGTTCGGAAGTCATGCAGGCCTGGCACCAGACGATGCTGGAGGTCCTGCAGGCGGCGCCGAGCCTGTCGTTCTGGGATGCCACCGCCTGCGTTGCGCCGGAACGGGCCATCCGCGCCGTAATGTGCGCCAAAATCCGCCTGTTCGGTTCTTCCCGAGCTTGAATCAACTGGAGAAAGTCATCATGCGCAAAGGAATTATCGCCGCCGGCAACTGGATCATCGACCAGGTCAAAACGATCGACCGCTGGCCGAAGGAGGGGGAATTGTGCAATATTCTCTCCGTCGAGCAGAGCGGCGGCGGCGGGCCGTGCAACGTATTGTTCGACCTGGCGGCGCTGACCGACCGGATTCCGCTGTACGCCGCCGGTGCGCTTGGCGACGACGACAACGGCCTCTGGCTGCAGCACGAGTGCGACCGCCGGAAAATTGACCGGCGTTATTTGCAATGCCGGCCGGGCCAGGTGACTTCGTTCACCGATGTGATGTCCGGCGACGGCCGCCGCACCTTTTTTCACTGTTGCGGCGCCAATGCCGGGCTCGGCTATCCGGAACTGGCCGCCATCGAAGTGAAAGCCGGCATTTTTTATCTCGGCTACTTGCTGCTGCTGGCCAAACTGGATGGCAGTGATCCGGATTACGGCACGCCGGCGGCGCGGCTGCTGGACGATTTCCGGCGGCGCGGCTGCCTGACGGTCGTCGACTTCGTTTCGGAGGCGCCGGAAAAATTCCGCCGGGTCGTCAACGCGGCGCTGCCCCATATCGACGTTCTGGTCGTCAATGAACTGGAAGCCGGCAATACCTTCGGCGTTGCGGTCCGCGACGCCGACAACGGGTTGATTCCCGGCGCGCTGCGCGCCGTCGCCCGGCGTTTTCTGGCTGCCGGGGTTCGGCAGGGTGTCGTGATTCATATGCCGGAGGGTGCCGTCGTCCTGACTGCCGACGGTGATTTCCTCTGCCGGCCGTCCTGTGATGTGCCGCGCCGGGAGATCGTCGGCACCAACGGCGCCGGAGACGCATTCTGTGCAGGCATCCTTTACGGACTTCACGAGGGATTGTGCTGGGAGGAGACCTTGCGGCTCGCCTCGGCCTCCGCCGCGTTCAATTTGAAACATGCGACCGCCAACGGCGGCGCGGTTGAATTGGCCGTATTGCAACGTTACCTGCAGGATTGTCGTTGGAGCCCGGCGTTTCCCGCCTGATATGTTTCCGCCTGGAAAAGCAGCGCGACGGTATCGAACTGCCTGGCCCCGGCTTTGAAATACGGAAAAAAAACGTTGCTGGATAAGACCTTGCCGGCCGTAACGACAGAAGAGGGGGCTTGTCGAATTTCTGCGGCGGGGCGCTCTGCCGGACGATTGTCGCCGGGGTGTAATCGGAAAAGATTGATTTCGAAGTGAATGGTGATATTGTATTTCAGTTGTTCATTTTTTCCGGAAATATTCCATTCTCGAAAAAATGCTTTCCATTGTGTGGCGAATTGTCTTGCGCAGGATTGACCTTTCGCCATGACAATCAAGAATCATCGGCATAGGAGGAAGCGGCATGAATTGCAAAGGGATACTGTTGGCCGGTCTGCTGGTTTTGGGAATGGGGTTCTGGGCCGGGCGCCTGGCGGGCCGGGAAGTGACGGCATCGGAGCGAAAGATATTGGCGGCGAAAGAGGCGTGGCGGGTGTCGAGTTATCCGATCGGCTTCTGGAACTATCTGAATCTGGCCAATCCGGTCCACGCCGCCCATCAGTTGGAAGCCGATGTCGAACAATGGCATGATGCCGGCGTTACGCTGACCTTCGGCCCGTCGTTCGATCCGGCCGATGAGGAACAGCTTGCCCGGATGCACCGGCTGCTCGACTGGGCGCAGCAGCGCGGTATCAAACTGATCCTGGTCGACCCGCGCGGCGAAGCGATTGCCGACGGCGAAACGGAAGAAGCTTATCTGGCGGGTTTCCGCAAGGCGGTCGACGAGTTCGGCCGCCATCCGGCGGCATTCGGATTTCATATCGGCGACGAGCCGGACGCGGCGGCCAACGGCCGGTTTCTGTGGACGAGCCGGAAACAGCGTGAACTGGCGCCCGACCTGGTGCCGTTCATCAATCTGCTGCCGTGGTGGGAAGGGGCCGAACAGCGGGTCGGCACCGGTACCTGGCCGGAATATCTCGATCGGGTGGTCCTCGAAGGCGATGCCAGGCTGCTCTGCTACGATCATTATGCGCAACTGGTCGATGCCGGCGGAGTGGAGGGCTATTTCCGGAATCTGAAACTCTATCGCGATGCGGCGATGCGCCATGAAATCCCGTTCTGGAACACGCTGGGCAGCGTCGGCCACTGGCTGTATCGCGAACCGGATTACAATGATATGCGCTGGCAGTTCAACACCACCGTCTGTTCCGGCGCCGGCGGCGTGTTGTGGTTTTTCTACTATATGCGGGAACCGCATGAGAATTACCGGCTGTCGCCGGTGGACGAGTTCTGGGAGCCGACCCGGGGATATTATGACATTCGCCGGGTTCACCGGATGTTCCATCAGCTCTATGGCGATTTGTTCAACCGGCTGGTTTCGACCAAAGTGATGTTCTATCCGGAAGGGCGCGGCGGCTTCGACGCCTTCCAGCCGGATCATCTGGTCAAAAGCGTCCGGTTCGGCCCGGCCGGCAAAGCCGGCGATCTGCCCAATTCGCTGATGATCGGCGAATTTGTCGATGCAGCCGGTACGGAATATCTGATGCTGGTCAACAATTCGCCGTTCAACGACGTGAAGATAAGCGTCGAATTGGCCAATCCCGATGAGGTGGAATTTTTCCGCCGCGACTGGTATCATGCCGGCGGCGAAAATTTGCTCGACCGCTGGGTGAGCGACGATGGCAATCAGATGCTGGAACAGTTTCTGGCGCCGGGGCAGGAAATCGTCCTGCGGGCGGCGCCGAAGGGCGAACGCTGAAACCATACTGTCGCTGAAATCCGGAATGAAACGGCGCGGGGGACAAATGTCCC
>OJMH01003404.1_pt1 | contig 11846 bp, 12 predicted proteins | sample 1597111 | NCBI WGS metagenome assembly OJMH01 (sample SAMEA2452115, study PRJEB22498) | human gut metagenome | reverse complement strand
GGGGCGTAATCAGAAAATTACGCCATTTTGAAAATTGTTAGGACAGGTGTGACTTATCGCGACAACCGCCAAAGCAATGCCCAGACCGCATAATACCCAAGCGGCCGTGTCCATGACCGCCAACGGCCCCATCCAGGCAGTCTGCCACCCTGTCCATGACGGTTTGGCAGCATTCGCCTGCGTTTTTTTATTTATTCGATGAACAAGATCCTTCAATTCCTCCCTGAGCAAAGGAACTTCCGAATAAAGATCTTCCGGAGTGGTAAATAACTCCGATGACAATTCGGCATTTTTCTCCAATTTTCCAATTTCAATGGCCAACAACAGTTTACCGAAGCGGTTATAGTGCTTGCGTGCATAAATAATATTATCCTCCTTCCCGATCCAGAGCACCCGGGTCGAAGGACGCTGATGATTAAAGGGGCTATTCTTGTTTTCAACTTGATCTATCGTCATTCGTGACATTCCCGCCACCAGAATCGGATCGTCCGGATCGCGAACCGTGACCTGATAGCATGAAATATCGCGATAGCGGCTTTCCTCAATCGTATATTTGCTGAACAACGTTTCAACTTCATTAAAATCCTCGAACAGCAACTCCAGTTTCGATAAAATCAGCGCCTCCACCATTCTGGCGGAAACATTACCGATGGTACCGTACTGCCCTGTTTTATTCTGAAGATAAGTTTCCGCCCACTCGTAATTCTTATATAACTCAACTTTTTTATAAACAAAGCCATCCTCATCAATCCAACGATAAAACCGGCCGGAAGTGATGGAATTGTCGTGGAGGTCAGGCCGATTGACCATGGCAATGTAAGTAAAATTTTTACTTGCCAAGGGAGCCTGAGTAATTAATTCTTTTCCTCGCTGGTACTCCGTCAGGGCAAGACAAGGGTAACAAAATAATAATATTGCCAGCATTTGAAATAATTTTAGCACGATTTTCAAAATTATTTCCTTTAATCATTTCGGATTTACATAACTCACATTCGAAAAAATACCTCCATAGGCCCCTAAATCAGAAGTCAGATATCATTCACTATTATGCCGCCCACAATTAGTCAGTTGAGGCGGATGACGTTCTGTATGCGGAGCATATGTAGTACTGATCAATTGAGGAGCACCTGCTTTCTCCGGCGTTTCAGTTAAAGGATTTATAACATACTCTTGACTATAGCGGGGAGTTGCCATTACAGCAATATTCGCGGCTCCTTTGTAATTACCATTTCCAGTTCCGTTATGAGGAGAAAAATTCAAAGGAGGAGCAGTAACGGTCAATGTATAGACGATAGTCCAGATTCCCCCATAATCTGCCCACCCCAACTGTTGCCCCATATCTGCATTATTTGTACGGAATGGAAACGCTCTTGCTGCACTGTTTGCACCTTGTCCACAATACGTATAGACTGGAGTACAATCACGCTGAGTTGCAATATAAGGAGTGCCAGCATATTCGACGAAATACGCATTCAGATTCACAACAAGACAAAAAGTCAACATCACAAAAGCTGCAATTTTTGTAGTCATAAGAATTATTTTCCTATTAATTAAAGTCATTTTTGAATCATGACATACCAATTAATTCCGCGGGCAACAACGATATCATCACCGCCCAAATATTCAATATCCTTCACCTCTTTTTGAACTCCAAACGTTAGTACATTGAAGGTATATTTTCCTTGCTCCGTATCAGAAATCTCTCGATCAATACTAACTTGAACATCCCCCATTGCCAATATGAAAGGGAAATTGGCCATTTGAGTCAATGGACAACCGATACGGTCTGTATAATCTTCATTTTCAACATAAACAACAACATTCGGAATACCATTATACGGACTTTCTCTATAAATATATAAATCTTCGTCAGGAGAATCACTTAGAAAATATGTGAAACAAGAATAAATAAATAAATACGCATAAGAAAGACAACGTAATAATTGCAACTGTAACAGTTAATAATATTTTTCCTTTCATCACCATCATAATCCTTGCACTATTATTAGCGATTCTTAAATATTTTTTTATTTTATATGAGTTACTCTGTATGATTAGTACAAGGGCTATAACTTGAAGGCAGAGGTTGAAAATGAATACTGTAAATTGTCCTCACCAATATTAATGGACCAAACTTCTCTACCATTCCAGTTGCCGGACTGATACGATATTCTTGTTTATACTCAGAAGTGCCCATAACCACATAAGCGGCTTTTGCACTGTTTATCCATTCCCCCGTTCCATTCTGAGGACGAATCGTTAATCCGGGCGCGGGAATACTTGCGCTACAGTTTTTTGGCCCAATTTCACTAGAATAATAAAATTCATTTTCAGAAAGTTTATATTGAAAGCATAGCAAAATTTCACAAAAAAGTCAATATCTAAAATAATTTTTTATAAAAAATTTATAAAAATATTAGAGGCGGCACTCAGGCAAACTCTCTTCCCATGCAGCAGTTCGGCAGATTCAGTCTTTCGCCCAGCCTGAACGATCGTACCAATCAACCCCTTCCCGCCCGACAACACCGGTCGATAAATTGTCACATTTATCCCCCTCCCCCAAAAAATTTCAAAGCAACTAATTGTCCTGAAAAAACCGCCCGGAGTGACTGATATGCAAAAACCAGTCCGCCCGACGAACCACGGTGACGGCCGCTTCGCCGGAATAAGGGAAATCGGTAATTTGTTGAATGCCGTTGAAATCCTCGATCGTAAAAGAATAAAATGTGGTTTCTCCCTTCTGGCCGGTCGAATGAAACATGATGCGGCCGTCATCGTCACCAATTGAGATATTTTCCATCGCTTTGCAGAATTCCACCGCACTTTCTTTCCCGGAATCGTGAATTATCAAAATTTGAGGGACTCCAGGGTCACTTTTTCCTACAATTTTTTCCGCAAGATAATCATTTTTCTCTATTATGGACTCATCATGCCCTTCAACCACGCCACGGGAAGAATGTTTTGACGGCCCCCAAAGTATCACCAATAGAACAGTCAAAACAATCAGTGCAAAAACCGTAACTGAAATTTTTACCGGTACTTTCATCGCCGTCTCCTAAAAGAGCTTTATACTGTTATTATCGCTGTTTCCGATACTTCAAGGAAACAACACCGGCAGCCGCCACGACAGCCACACCGAAGGCAAACCACATGCCATAATTCAACGGCCAATTCATCCAATTCCGACCGGGCAATCCACCGGTTGAACGGGAACCGGAAGAAACCGCGGCAGAATGTTGCTCGACCAACTCTTGAAAGTTGCGGAAAAACAACACATGGGCGGTAATCTTTTCCGGCGTTTCAAATAATTTGCTGTCCGGCTTTTCCCGGTTTTCAATCGAACCGATTTCCCGGTTGAAAATCAGTTCGCCGCGGGAATTGTAGTGCTTCCGGGCATAAATCTGTTTGGAATCCCGGTCGATCAGAAAAGTTCTGGTATAGGCATAGCGCGAGAAAAAAGCGTCTTTAGGGTCACTGAGTCGATTGGCCGGATAGCCGGTAACGGAAGAGAGAAAAATCGCCTCCGGCAACGTCATCGTCACTTCATAACATGGTTTCTGGCAATAATCAGCCTCCCGCACCGAAAAGGAACTTCCCTCAATTTCTTTGGCCGGCACTTCCAGATACAGGGAATCCCAATACCACAACGGCGAAGCCTCATCGATGCGGGCGACAACCGCCGGGGTGATACCGTACTGGCCGGTATCATTCTGCAGATAAGTCTCGCCGGAGTCCAAATCCAACCGGCGACACACGGAACCGTCGCGGTTGACCAGATAAGCAAATTTCCCCTTTACTCTCCGGCCGACCGGATCCGAATATTCCACCTCCGCCGCATAGCTGATTTTTTTACCAAACTGCAGCGCCCCCGGTCAAAATTTCCTTCCCCGGCGGTTCCTCGGCAAAAACCGCCACGGCCAAAAACAAGCCGCCCAAAAAGATGATTGTCTTTTTCATTGCATTCCTCAAGGTTGTCAACGATAACGGTTGAATTCAATTTTTTAATTTCACGTGTTATCAAAAAAAATAAGATGCCTTCCTGCTGCCTTATCTTCGATTTGACCGAAATCAATGAATCATCTCTTACAGAGTCTTTCCATTTCAAAGTGACCCATTGCCGACGAGCCGACATTGTTCCGAATCCGCTCAACTTTCAAAAACCGACTCCGACAAAGTAAAGTATAACAAATTTTCATGGAAAAATCAATACCCGATGATGATTTTTTACTAAAAACATCAGGACGGCATTCAAGCAAACCCTCTTTCGGCAATTCCAAAGTGACGACAAGCCGGTTTAGATTTTCGTTGCGGATTTCCGACGGTGATGCCGCCACCATCCCGCCGCCGCCAGGGCTAAAATCCCCACCGTCAGCAACCAGCCGGAAAGTGTTGTAATATCCCTCGGCCAGAGCGATGACAACCAGCCGCCGAGACGGGACAGCGGCGAAGGAGCCGGTTGTCCAAAGACGGCTTTCATCTCTTCCTCGGTCGAGAAAGTTGCCTGTCTGGCATCCGGTGAAATTTGAAACAACTCCGGATTCAAAGCGACATCCAGTTGCACCTTCGTAAGATTCAGGTCGTAAATTTCCATTCCTTTCCCATTGAAAATTCTGGTGGAATAGATGAAATCATCCGCCTCTCCGATCAGGTAAACTTCGCGGAAGCCAACATTATTCAGCATGCGATCCCGATTTTCACGAACAAACTGAATCGAGTTGCCGGTCAATTTCACAATTGCATCATCGTCGGTTGAAAATTTAACCGTCACTTGGCGACAGGGAATGCCATGATAATTACTTTCAGTCATCGACAATTTCGCCATCGACAATTTTTCCGGCTCAATCACGCTCCCCGGTCCCCAGTCAAAATTGGCATATTCATCTTTGCCGGCCACGTCATCGATGATCAGGAACCATCCCGCTTCATTGAACAGCTTGCTCTCCATCAGGCGATTCGCCCGAAATAAGTCACGCCGTTTCAACACGGTATTGCCGTCCGGCGAACGCATCTGATAATGAATCAACCGGCAATTGTCCGATTTCCTGACTTCTTCGGCCTGAAAAGTTCTTTGCCGACTGCTCTCCCTGGCCGTCAACAGCAAATCCCTGATCTCCTGCTGCGAAAAGCCCTGCACCACTCCGCAGCCCGCAATCAGCACAAAAAAGACAAACAACTTTTGGAGATAGACATTCATATTTTCCTCCTCCTTCGTAATCTTCTTTGATTTTTCAAACTTATTCGAGAATTCATTTGCAGTCTATTCATCCGCTTTTTGACAAGTATAGCAATTCTGACATGTATGGCAATTATTACATTTCTGACAAGTATGACAAACTTGGCATGTATGACAAACCTCACAGTGAGTGGGATCATCACATTTAGAGCAATCACCTCTTCGTGGCACAATTTCACTGCTATTTTCCACCTTCTCCCCCTTACTGTTCCCCAGCAACCAAAAATGGCTCAAAACTCCCACACCAACCAATGCTCCTGTTTTACTAATAAAAGCACGACGGGATATTCCATTTTCTTTAATATCGTTCGTCGGTATTTTTTGATTGTTGTCTTGCATTTCTTTTTTCCTTTGTTTAGCCGTCAAAAAAGTACGGTCTCGAATTAGTATTTTTACACTACGCTTGAGAGTCCGATTTCCAAGCCCAAAAATATACGCGATGTTCTATCGTATCTTTTTGACTATCACAATGACTACCGTTTTGATAGAAATCCCCATCCTTCATCATAATATCAGCCGGACAAGGCCCTTGACAAATCGCTGCAGCCCAACATTTCTCACAATTTTTGATAGCTTTCCGATACTTTTTCCAAAAATCTTTATATATATTTAGACTAGGCAAATCGTTAATATTCCCCAAACGCCAGTTTTTCATACCACAAAAATGATGACAAGGATACAGATCTCCCCGCGGAGAAATATACAAACATCCTTTTGCCGCTCCACATTTTACCGGGAAAATACTGGGAACCAAATTATCTATCCCTCTATCAAAACGGTATGGATCATAAAACAACGCTTTTCCTGCCGCAATATCTTCCAGCATCGATGGGATCAACTCTTCATTCTGAGTAGCAAAATCTCTATAATCTTCGTCGGTAAAATCACTCGGCGTGGGGTGAAAAATCGGATTAGAAGCTGGACCTAAGAAACAATCTGAAAACCCGAACTCTTTGAAAAATACAATCAATTCTTTGATATTAGGGACCGGGTGTACCATTGTCGCTCGTGCAGTTGTATGCTCCTGATGTTGAATAATATGTTTTGCCCCCCTAGAAGCCATTGCATATGATCCACGCCCATCTTTGGTTAGACATTGGCCATCGTGAATGTGTTGTGGTCCATCAAAACTAACCAGTACTTTTACCTTATGCTCAGTCAAATACGTCGCAAATTCCTCATCGACCAATGTAACATTACTTGTCGTGCTGAATCGGACTGCTTTATCATACTCTTTCGCCAACTGTTCGCTGTATTCAATCGCGGAACGTAGTACTGTTTTATTAAGAAATGGTTCTCCTCCAAAAAAACAAATTCTAACTTCATTTTCTGTATTTATCTGGAAGAGCCACTTGATCGCACGACAGGCGATCTCTTCAGTCATGAATCCTTCGAAAGGCATGTCTGCATCTCGGGACGTATTGCAATAGCAATAGGAACATGCTAAATTACAAGTATCTGTCAAACCTAATAGAAACTCCGAAGTACCTACGGAAAAATACCTATCTAATATTTTATCCAAACAATCATCTTGCAGAGAATAATTTGTTTGTTCAAACAACCCATGTTCAGCTAGAAGGGCAATTTCAGCAGCCACATTATAAATTTCGTCAACAGGAAATAAATTTTCCTTACTTAATTGTTCAACAGCGATATCCAGCGAAACAGAAGAAGAAAGAAGCAAAAGTTGATATGTTACTTCATCAATACGGTAAAAACGACAAGCTGTCGTATCGAAAACAAAATATTGTTCCAAGACTTTGAACACATGGTAAGGTGGAGGGAAATTTTCTTGAGTAACAGACCCACAAATCGTTTTATATTTCTCAGGTATCCTCAATATGGCAGACATTATAACTTTTATCCCCTAAAAATATTTGAAAAGGATTTCCATTTTTCAAAAAAAATCACTCAGACAAGGATACTATCATGCATTCCAAGCCATTATTCTCTATTTTCTAACAACTCCCATAAATTATTTATTTATAAATAAAAGTATAGCAAACTTATACCAAAAAGTCAATACTTCTGGTAATTTTTTTTAAAAAAATTAAAATATCAAAAAATTTCAGAGAATGGCAAAACTTCGCAGTCCATGCAATTTTTTGACCATAAAAAAAAGGCCAACCGGCGAACCGTTGACCTTTGAATTACAGCGGCAAGACAGGCAGTTATTACAGGAAGCCGAAGCTGAGCACCTCCACCTGATTGTCGACCGTGCCGGTAACCAGACGGAACAGCAAATCCTGTTCGATCTCCTGCTCCTGGGTGCCGACCCGTTCGAATGTCACCTGCCAGATCAAATTCTTGACCGTCGGTGTTTTCAGCGCGGTGAGGAACTTGAATCCTTTAAGCTCGCCGAACTGCTTCGTAATCGTTTCACGGGAGGTGTCGAAATCCTTTTCGGTCATCTCGCCGGCCAATTCGCCGCGCAGGACCGAGGCAAACAACTTATAATTATTTTCCTGGATGGCTTTCAACAGTGTATCCCCCACTTTGATCTCCCTAGCATCGGCCGGAATTGCCGCCGCCGCCGCTTCCGCCGGCTTTTCCGGCGCTTCACGGTCGATGGCGCGGCAGCCGCAAAGGCCGCCGGCCGCCACCAATGCCGCAATCAAAATTCCGAATTTCATTTCAAACGATTCCTCCCTTGTCACGGTTTGGTAATGGACTTGCTCTTGGCCGGCTGCTCCGGCTTGTCCGGGACGGCATCCCATTCACACTCCCCGACCACCACCAATTCCGAATGCTTGATCGAAGTCGATTCGGTTGAAAAGAGATAACCGAGGTACGGAATGTCTTTCAGCCACGGCAAACCGCCGGACGATTTCACCGTCTCCTGTTTTTTCAGGCCGCCGATGACGAAACTGTTCTTGCCGTGCGGCAGACTGACCGTCTGGGTGACGACGCTGTTGCTGGAAATGCGCGGTTTGCCGTTCGATTCGAAGCCGATCAGGCTGGAATTGCTCAACGCGACGGTGAAATTGGTTTCGTCGAGGTTGACCGAAGCATTTTCAATTTTCAGCGAAAAACCGAAACCGTCGAATTTTTCGACGATCTGCTGGTTGCCTTTGCCGACCGGGACGTCGTTCGGATTGATGTCCTTACCGACCAGCGACGACAGGATCTCGTACGGCCCCACCCCCAGATCGGGATCGGTCCGGGCATCCGGCGCCGGCTGGGAAACATCCATATAGAACACCTGGGTTTTCCGTTCCAGCGCCGCCGGGGTGTTGTTGCGGATGCACAATTCACCGGAGTAGGTCACCTTCGCGTTGCCTTTGCTGGTCAGGAAGTCGATATAACGGGTATTCCACTTCGGATTGAAGTTGTAGAAACTGGTCCGTTCCGAACCGGTCTGGCCCATCGCTCCGCCATAGACCGCCGACCAGTTGTCGCGGTAACGGCCGCCGACCGAAAAGAGATCGACTCCCTGGTTGTTCTTCCAGGCCTGGAAATCGAGGCCGATTTTGTCGTCGTTCTCGCTGTAAATTTCATAAACGGTAATTTTCAGCTTGACCTGCGGAATCGGCACGTCATATTCGGCGAGCATTTTGGCGATGTTGTACTGCGAATAATTCGTCACGTCGAACACCAGCCAGTTCAGCAGCGGATCATAGGCGACCAGGTCCTGGCCCTGCCAGATCTCGGTGACGTCGGTGATGTTCATGCCGACGTTTTCAATCAGCGGCATCAAATTGCGCGCCGGCACAAACTTCGGAATGTAGAAAAATGTCTGCGTACCGTAATTGGCGCCCATCTGCGGTTTGTCGAGAAATTCGACCAGCGAGTCGAAACCCATGCCGCCGTCGTGGTCCTTGAACCGGTACTCCTCCGCGCTGATGATCAACAGTCCGGTACCGTCGACGTATTTCAAACATTCCACCGCCGTATTGCTGCCAAGCTGGAGTTCCGGATTATAGCCCGGCTGGGCGGTCGCCGGCGTCGTCAGTTCGGCGCTGCTGACCGTCGCGGTATACGGCATCGTCGCCGTATTGCCCGGATAAATCTGCTGCATGCTGGTGTTGCCGACCCGTTTGGCCTGCACCATCTGGCGCAGGTAATCGCGGAATTCGTAAGCATCGACATGCTTCAGCAGGTAGGTCTTGGTCACCACCCGCGGATCGTTGTTGTCGCGGATGAAATGGACGACCCTGGTGTCCTCCTTGACCGGCACCAGCAACTGGGCTTCCACCCGGGTGCTGTCGTAACCGCCGGTGTTGTTGAAATTGGAATCCCGCGGCACGCCGGGAATTTCGGCCGCCTGGCAGAGCGTCAGGCACGAAAACAGGGAAACGATAACTGGATATTTCATGACTGCAACTCCTTATTTCAGCTTCTGCAAACGACCGATTTCCTCGCTCTGGATCCCGGTGTTGAGCATTTCCGCCGTGACGGTCAGATAAACGTGGGTTTTCTCTCTGCTGGTGGTCGTCGTGCTGAACAGATATTTCAGAATCGGAATGTCGGAAAGGAACGGCACCCCGATGGTCTGCTCGGTTTCGTCCTCCTTGTCCCAGGCGGCCAGCACTTTTTCCTTGTTCAGTTCAATATTGGAATTGCCCTGGATCTGGCTGGTCTCGATCAGTTCAGCGCCGTAATTGTTGCGCTCCACGACGTTGGCGGTCTGCACGTCGTAACCGAAATAAAGCGTACCGGGGATGGCCGCGTACTGGCCCGGCCGGTAGTTGGGAATTTCAAAATCCAACTGCGGCCCGCTGTGCAGGCAGACGATCGGCTTGATCACTTTCAGATAAATCTGGCTGAGGCCCTGCTGCTGGGAAATCGCACTGAGAACGACACTGGTCTGGTCGTTGTTGCTCTTGACGATATTCTGCAACTGCGGATTGAACAGCAGCTCATAGGTTTTGCTGTCGGAATTCGACACCGTCAAACTGGCGGTGTTCTTGATATCCGCCTTGCCGTCCTGCTGCAGAATCCGGATGAAGCTGGCGTCGAACTGCGGCGCAAAAAAGAAACCGCCGAGCGGTCCGGAGGCCGCCTGTATCGCCGCGGAACCGCCGGACGAAATGCTGAACACATCCCAGCCGACCTGAAAGAGATTCAGCCCCGGTCCATTTTTCCAGGCCAGATATTCGATCCCCATGTCCCGCAGCGTGCTTTCACGCACTTCGTAAACATTGAAGACCAGGTTGATCTGCGGCGCCGGCCGGTCCAGCCAGCCGAGGAACTGATACATGAACTCGGTATTCGTCGTGTTGTCCTTCCAGTAGATCTGGTTCGAATTCTGATCGTAACCGTAAACCGAACCGTAAGGACCTTCGTTGATGAAAGCGTTGACGATAATATTGATCAAATCCTGTCCGGAACGGTATTTCGGCCGGTAGACCGCCCGGGTGATGCCGGTGCCTTTGATGACGTCGCCGGGCACTTTGCCGTCGACTTCGATATTGCGGTCGACCTTGGCGATGAAATCATCGACATACGGCATCATGCCGACCGGACAGGTGACGGTCAGAATCTGTTCGTTGTTGTTGCCATATTCGATGCAGTTGACCACCGAATTCATGTTGTAGCGTTTGACAATACTCATCACCCAGGGGGTGATATCGTTCGCCTGCACGTACTTGAGCACATAAATCTTGGAAACCATATAATCCTGCGCGTCGTCCTGAACAAAACGCAATTTCTGGGTTCCCGGCTCCTCGCCGTGCAGGACGAAGGCGGCCAGCAGCAAGGCGCACGCCTGTCCCATCCATGTTTTGATCCTCATAATCTCCTCCATAAGTTGGTTCTACTAAATTGCCGGCCGCTTCACTCCGGACGGCAAAACTCCTCCGCTCCGCAAATTTCAGAAACCGTTTCCGGCTTTCGGCAACAATGCAGCCGCCCGGCCCGACGGACCGGAACAAAAATTATCATGGGACGATAAAACAGGAAGGGCAACCAAGCAAGTCTTCGGAAATCGCCGCCGCAACGGCCCGCCGCGCCATTTCAGCATTTCCATCGCTTCGGCGGCAACGATGCCGCCAGGCCGCGAAAACGGCAGCCGACAATACGCCGAACCTGGAAAATGCGGACACGCCAAAAGACATTTTGCCTCTCCTCTTCAGCAAAACATAATTACTCTCTTAAAACTAAAAATACCATGGGAAACCGGCGCTGTCAAGCCTTTCGCATTTTTTTCCCGCAGAAAAATTTCACTCCGCCACCGCCCGCCGGACCGCCTGCCGCCACAGTTGGCCGAAGCCGGCATTCTTTTCCGGTTCGAGATATTCCCAGGCCGTACAGGGATCCGGCTGCTCCGGCAAGGCAGAGGTCGAACACAACATCAGCAGCGGAATATCGCTTTGCGCCCGAAAGGCTTGAATGGACCATTGCGGAAAGGGCGATTCGTAGTCGGTATCCAGCAGAACAATCCGGCGGATCCGGTCGCTGCCGTTGTTCAAAGCGGCAATTGCCGTCCGCTGGCCGGTCAAATCCATGCCGATCACGATCAACGGCAAATCGCGCCATCGTTCCTCCTGCAAAATTTTTTCCAGCATTTCCGGCAAAAAATTCTCCGCCGTCAACTTCTCCTCGTCGGCCGCCACGACAACCGGCACAACCTTCCGGGCCGCCAGCTCCGCCAACCCGTCCATAAAAACGGCGG
>OJMH01003403.1_pt1 | contig 11849 bp, 5 predicted proteins | sample 1597111 | NCBI WGS metagenome assembly OJMH01 (sample SAMEA2452115, study PRJEB22498) | human gut metagenome | reverse complement strand
GGTGCTGGCCCTGTCGAGCGCCTTCATGTATGTCTCGCGCTATGCCGTCAACGGTCGTCAGAGCGACGCGCTCTCGAATGTCGAGGAAGGTACGGCTTCCGCGGCGTTCTTTGTGAACGGGACTGTTAATCCTCCCTATGACGTGATCTATCCCGCCTCGGCGTATGTCGATGGCAAGGTCGTACTGCCTGCGGTGCAGAACCGCAACGGAGCGTCGTTTGCCGAAGGGGCGGCCGTGTTGGTGGGACGCGGCCAGACGCCGTCGGTCGTGCTGAAAAACGCATGCGGTTTCGTCAAGATCCGGTTGACGAAGGGTACCGAGGGCTGCGATGCCGTGGATCGCATCCGGTTCTACGGCAATTCGCACGAGCCCCTGTGCGGCGAGTTCGATATCGATTATACCGCGTCGGCACTGGTGATCCCCGATGCGGAGGTCGAGGAGTCCCGCCAGAGCGTGATACTCGCGTGCGGCGAAGGGATAACCCTCGATGCCGATGCCGAAGCGTTCGTCGTGGCGGTTCCGGCGCAGACCTTCGCTGCGGGTTTCACGGTCGAGATCGTCGATCCCGAAGGTCACCTCATGCGTATGAGGAGTGACAAGGAGCAGGTCGTCTCTGCCGGCAAGATGCTGGCGATGCCTGCCGTGGCGTTCGCTCCGACCGAAACGGTGGCCGAGACTGAGATTCGCAGTGCCGCCGACATGCTCGCACTCGCTGAAAATGTCCGCAACGGCATCCTCGGTGGTTCGTACTATCTGGCGGGAGACATCGATATGGCTGAGGTTTCGGACTGGAAAGGTATCGGAGTCGGGGATCTTAACAATGCGTTCAACGGCACGTTCGACGGGCGCGGATTCTCGATCAAGAACCTCAAATCGGCATGGCCTCTCTTCAACTTCACGCTCGGCGAATCGGTGATCAAGAATGTCACGATCGACGCTTCGTGCGAGTTTGCGAATACCCTGTCGCCCGACGACAAAATAAGTCTCGGTGCATTGGTCGGCATGGGGCGCGGTGTGGTCGAGGATTGCGTGAACAATGCCAAAGTATCTTATGCGGGTACGAGCGGCTTCGACATCTATGTCGGTGGACTGGTAGGTCGTATCTACCGCACGGGACGTATCAGCGGCTGCGTGAACAACGGCGATGTGTCGGCTGCCGCTCAGGCGTCCGGGAAGGTCGTATGCGCCGGCGGAGTTCTCGGTACGTTCGATCGCAGCGATGATGCGGGGGATACCGCCGAAGTTCACTCGAATACCAACAACGGTACGGTTACCAACTCTTCGGACGTCAAGACCCTCTGCGTCGGCGGCGTCGTGGGCCGTTCATCGAACGGCACCTGTGTAATCAGGGACTGCATCAACAAGGGCACGGTCGTCTCCAACAGCACGGCTGTGAACAAAGTCCAGGCCAACCGTTCGAATTTCGTCGGCGGCGTGTCGGGGCAGAACAGCGGTTCGATCTCGGGTTGTACCAACCATGGCGACGTCAGCTCGACGTCGTACTACTGGGAGACGCGTATCGGCGGTGTAGCCGGAACGGTTTTCGGCGGCCAGCGCATCAGCGGCTGCACCAACGAGACCGAAGCCACGGTTACTACCAAGTATGAGCGCAAGTTCAACTCCGAAAACGCCGCTGTCGTCGATCAGGAGCATCTGGGCGGCGTGATCGGCCAATGCGAGGGCAGCATCGTCGACTGCACGAACAGGGGTACGGTCGATCAGGCTTCCGATCCGCGTACCGTCAATGCCGGCGGCATTTGCGGATTCGTACGAAATGCTGCCGAGTCGCTCTCGGGCAACGCGAACGAAGGAGAGGTCCGTATCGGCGGTGCGGTTACGCTCGCCACGGTCGGCGGCGTTTACGGTTCGTTCGGCAAGGCACAGACGGTTGCCGATGCGGCGACGACCAACCGCGGCGGCGTCACGGTCAGCGGTATCGAAAGCATCGAAGGGGCGTATTTGCGTCTTGGCGGTATCGTCGGGTTCGCCTATCCCGGAACCGTGCTCTCGAATCTGACCAATGCCGGCGATATGACGGTCGATCTGCAATCGAAGTTCAGTTACTACGCCGTCGGCGGCATCGCCGGTTCGGTGGAGTGCGGCGCTTCGTCGTGTGTCAATGAAGGCAGCCTGAGATTGAATAACAACCAACTGCTGACCAAAGGCATGTGCAAGATTTTCGTGGGAGGGATTGTCGGAATCAACTACCGGCCGACCGACGACGGACCCCACATCTATGAGGATTGCGCCAATCGCGCCGAAATAGGCTTCGCAACCACCGATAACGCATTCAAAGTTCTGCCGTCGTTCACGGGCGGGATTCTCGGCTATACGGAACACCCCGTCGAGGTGCGGAACTGCGAGGGTGCGGCCTATATCAACGTGAACAATGCCAATGCCAAGGAGAACGGGATCTTCACGGCAACGGGCGGTATCGTCGGTGCTGTCAAAGGGACTGCGGCCCTTATCGAGAAGTGTCATGTGACGGCCGACATGCGCCACTATCAGTACAACAATACGTGGGACGATCCGTTGTCGGCTGCCAACGGCGGTGGCATCGTGGGCTGTGCATTGGGCGCCGATGAGGCCAACCGCATCGCGATTACGGGCTGCTCGTGCTCGGGCATGGTCGAAAGCAAGCGCTCGGGGGCTGCGGGCATCGTGGGCTATGCCCGTTTCTCGGATATCTCCGACTGCGGTTTCACGGGCGGAATCGAGGGAAGCGGCCCCCACTTCGCAGGCGGTATCGCCGGAACGCTGGCGAACTCGACGATTGCGGGCTGTACGGTCAAAGCCAAGAATATCTATGGCCACAATGCGTCGAGCCCCTCGTTGATCGGGGTCAGCGGCATTGCGGCATACGTTGTGGGTGTGTCGTCCGTTTCGGATTGCAAGGCCTACGCCACGCTTATTCGAAACAGTACGGTTTTAGGTACGGAGGATGCATCTGTCACGCCTGACAACCTCTTCGGTATGGGTATGATCGTGGGCATAGACGCCGGAACGACTACCGTTACGAACTGCGGCGTCGGAGGATCGTTCTATCTGGGTGCCAGCGAGAAACCGCAAGAGTTGATCCTGACGCTCGACGCCGATAGCTATGCGAAGGGCATTATCGGCAGCGGGAAGACCGCAACGGTCGGCGGCTGCTATTACTGGAACGGCGAGAAGTAGGGACTTCACGCCGTTAGGCACAGGGGCAGGCGAGGGTGATGCCTCCCTGCCCCACAATGAAACGATTCTGAGATGAAACGATTCTTCCATACACTCGTTGCCCTGCTGCTGCTTGCGGCATGTACCGACGGTAATAACGAACTGGGTTCGAAAGATCCGTTCAGCATCCCCGACAAGGAGGGCTGTAACGTCAAGGGAACCGTCTTCGACGATTACGGAACCCCGCTCGAAGGAATTGTCGTAAGCGACGGCCTGCAAACGACCCAGACCGACCGCAACGGTCATTTTTGGCTCAGCAGCGACCTGTCGAAACGGCGTTTCGTGACGGTTACCGTTCCGTCGGGTTACGAAATCGAATCCAAGGAGGGGCTGCCGCAGTTCTTCGACCGCATTCCAGAGGGTTCGACCTCGTTCAGCACCGAATTCCGACTGCGCAGCCGGCGCGGCAATAGCGACCGCTTTACGGTCTTCATGGTAGGCGACCCGCAGATACGCGCCCGCGACAGAGGTTATGACAAGTTCGCCTATCACTCCATCGACATGTTCGAGGACATGTGCCGCGATATGAACAAGTTGTGTGCGACGATGACCGACCGTCCGGTCTATGGCATCGGATTGGGCGATCTGATCCACGAGGATGCAAACATGTGGGAGATCTATCGATCGGGGGTCAAGACGCTCTCGTTCCCGATATTCGGCGTCATCGGCAATCACGACCATGATACCAAAGCGCCGACGGACGGCGAGGCCATACGTCCCTACGAGGAGAATATTGGTCCCACGAACTATTCGTTCGATCTGGGCAGGCTCCATTTCATCTGTCTGGACAACATCGTCATGAAGGGCGACGGCGCGGGAGGATACAGCGACGGTCTTTCGGACGAGGTCTATACATGGTTGTACAACGATCTGAAATACGTCCCGAAGGAGAAGATGATAATGATCTGCTCGCACTCTTCGATGTTCGGCAAGCCCGGGAAAGATCCCGTCGACGTGGACAAGAACGGCCGGCTCTATGCGCAGAAGCTTTCGGAGTACAAATACGTGCATTCGTGGGCCGGACATTCGCATATCAACTTCAACAAAGTCTACTCCAAAAACGGCGAAAACCGGCTGAGCAATATCGAAGGGCATATCGTTGCGCGTGCTACGGGAGCCTTATGGCTCAACGAGTGGGTCTGCTCCGACGGGACGCCGCGCGGGTACTATGTCGTCGATGTCGACGGCGAGAAGATCGAATGGCATTACCATCCGTGCGGCAACCAGTTGGGCGTATCCAACGGACTGGGCGACGATTACCAGATGCGCGTCTACTCTCCGTCCGACTACGGCGACGGCTATGTCTATGCCAACGTCTGGGCGTGGGACGCCCTATGGGGCAGCGTACTCTATACCGACAACGGCCCAAATGCCGTGGCGGGCCGACCGATGGCCCGTATCGAGAGTTACGACAAGGCATACAAGGAGTGCTGCGACCGGAGCAACTCGAAACCCGGCAACCTCGCCAAAGAGGAGTTCAAGCCGGACACCAATGTCAAGCACCTGTTTCGCATCAAGCCGTCGGACGGAGCGACCTCTTGCACGGTCGAGGTTACCGACCGTTTCGGCCGCCGCTACTCCGCTTCGCTCGACTGGGATTCCGCGTCAACGTCGGATATGGCCCTGTAAATCGCAAAACTTTTAAACTTATATAATGCAAATGAAGAGAATCATTCTGTTATCGTTCGTCTCGATGTTGCTGTCGGTCGGGACGACTATGGCCGAGGGCATATCTTCGGCCAGGGAATTGGTGGCGTTCGCAACCGCGGCCAATGCCGGCGAGGATATTACCCCATGGGCCGACCGCGAGGGGGTAATAAGTCTTACGGCTGACATCGACATGGCCAAGGTGAAGGACTTTGTACCGATAGCTGTTTTCGACGGTATTTTTGACGGCGGCTGCCACACGATCTCCAACTGGAAAACGACGGCAGGGCTTTTCCATATCGTTTCGGAAAAGGCCGTCGTACGGAACCTTACGATCGACGCCTCGTGTTCGATGAAATGTACGGACAACGGCGAGGAGGAGTTCTACGCAGGATTCATCGCTGACGTGAACCACGGGACGCTGGAGGGGTGCATCAACCGCGGCCAGATTTCGCACCGGTCGGGCAAATCATTGATGTCCAACTACGTGGGAGGAATTTGCGGAATGAATAAATATATTGTCATCAATTGCGACAATTACGGCAATGTTTCGTCGTCGGGTAATTTCGGTGGCAATCTCGACAATCGCAGTGCCGGCATTTATCTGGGTGGCGTGGTCGGAGGCAGCCCCACCCGTCCCCTCTCCTGCGCTTTTATCGGCTATTGCGACAATCACGGTACGATAACTTATAGCGGAGCTTTTCCCAACAACTATATCGGCGGCATCGCAGGGAGTCACACGTATGTCAAGGTCAAGTTCTGCACCAATCGAGGTAACGTTACGGTGGCGGCCAAATCGATCTCCGAATCCGATGTCCCGCAGGGATTGCAGGTCGGAGGCATCTGCGGTCTGACCAAGGGAGACATCGTTTGCAGCGACAACTTCGGCGAGATCATCGCCCGCTGCGACATCTTCACGATGGCGGGCGGCATCGCCGGTTCGACGCACTCCGCGCTGACTGTCGGCGATTGCGTCAACTATGCCGCGGTCACGGCTTCGGGATTTGCCGGCGGATCGGTCGGCGGCATCGTCGGTCAGGCGGCACGTCCGATCGTGGCGGTGCAGTGTCTGAACAAGGCCGCCGTGAAGTTCGCCGGCGAAAGCCCCAAAGTACGCACTGCCGTGGGCGGGATCATCGGCAACGCTTTTGCCAAGGGCGATGCCAAGTGGGCCGTTGCCGTGGTCGAGTGCCGTAACGAAGGCGACGTGTCGTGCGGCTATGCCGCCAACACCTACAACAGCGCCCGCGGCATTCATGTGGGCGGCCTGTGCGGCTTTATCGCAGGCAACGAAACCGTCAATGCCGTCGTGCGTTTCAGTTCCAATACGGGAGCTGTCCACAGCGAATCGGGCCGCATCGGAGGCATTATGGCGCTGGCGTCGTTCTGTGATGTGCAGGAGTGCGTGAACGAAGGTACGGTTGACGGCTCGGCTGCGGTGGCAGGCGGCATAAGCGGTCTGTTCGAGGCGGGCGACATGTACGGTTGCGTGAATGTCGGCGATGTGCTCCTCAAAGGAAGCGGCAATGCCGGAGGTATCGTGGGTACGACGCAGACCCCAAAACGGTATACAGCCATCACCGACTGCCGCAACGGCGGCGTGATCTGCGGCCGCTTCGGCTTCACGGCATCGATATTGGCCGAGAGTCGCAACGACACCGACAGGGTGGACGGTTGCGGTGTCGGCGGCGCCGTCGGTACGCCGTCGCAGGGGCGTGAGGCTCCGCGTGTGACGGCCGAAAACTACGGGATGTTCATACTCGGACGCAATACCGAGCGCAACAATGCCGAGGTCGGCGAAGTAAGACCTTGTTACTATTGGAACGGAACGAAATAATATTCATACATAGATGAAACGATTCACCCTATTATTCGCAATGCTCGTAGCGGCATGTGCCGTGTACGCGCAAATCCCCAACGTGTCGGGACGGGTTACCTCGACCGACGGAAGCCCTGTCGCTGGAGCCGTCGTCAGCGACGGACTGAACTGCACGCAGACCGATTCCGACGGCCGTTATACGCTGACGAGCGATCTCGAAAACCGTCATTTCATCATGCTGTCGGTGCCTGCCGAGTATGAAATTCCCGCTCGCCACAGCCTGCCGATTCCTTTCAAACGCATCCCCCGCTACGTCGAGACCTTCACGGCCGATTTCGTACTCGAACCGCGCAAGGAGTCGTCCGATCACCATACGCTCATCGTGCAGGGCGACCCGCAGATCAAGGATTTCTTCTGGGACAACTCGGCGGAGGCCTACCGCGATGTGGTGATTCCCGACATCATCAAGACGCGCAAGAGTATCGCTACGCCGTGTTACGGTATCGAACTGGGCGACGTGATCTATAACGAGCTGACGGTCTATCCTGTCTATCTGCACAATACCGACCGTGTGAACATGGTGACTTTCAATGTCATCGGCAACCACGACCACGACCAGACCACGTTGCTGAAAGATTCGCTCGGCACGATGCACTACGAGATGCATCTGGGGCCTACGTGTTATTCGGCCAATATCGGTCGCGTGCATTACATTTTTATCGACGACATACTCTACGACCGTAAGGATGCCAAGGAATCGTATCGCCACGGCCTCTATGACGAGACCGTGCACTGGCTCATAGAGGATTTGAAATATGTGCCCAAGGACAAGATCATCATGATCTGCGCCCATGCCCAGATGTTCAACAAAAAGACGACCATGGTGCGCCGCAACAAGAACTTTGCGGCTTATAGCAAGGCGCTGCTCGATTTCAAGTATGTCTATTCATGGGCGGGACATAACCACCATACTTATCTTTATACGAGCGAACCCGAGCGGAACTACGATATCGACAACCTCACCTCGATCACCGTCACCAAGTCCACGGGGGCATTGCGCTTGAACCGTTTGCTCAACAATGACGGCACGCCGCAGGGTTATTTCGTCGTCGATGTCGACGGCGAAGAGGTTTCGTGGTACTATCTCTGCTGTGGCAAAGATCGCAACTACCAGATGAAGGTCTATCCTCCGGCACGCACCGGCGGCGAATACGTGATGGCCAACATTTGGGCGCACGATAACAAATGGGGTGCTGTCGAATGGTGGGAGAACGGAGTGAAGGTCGGCCAGATGGAGGCGCACGATGCGTTGGATCCCGACTATGTCGACCTCTACGCTACCGTGACGAACAAGACGACGCGCAAATACTGCAAGCCCGTCAATTCGTTCCACATGTTCCGGATCAAACCGTCGGAAGGAATCCGCGAGGGTGAGGTGCGTGTTACGGACAGGTTCGGAAACCTCTATACTCAAAAGGTATCGTGGTAGTCGGCCGAACCGAATGAAACGAAGTGAGATCATACATCTTCATGTCGTAATCAGGTCCAGCCCACAGACTGGACCTGATTCGGCGGCTCGCGCTTTGCACGACGATGTCCCTCTCCGAAGATAAGCAGGGCGAGACGAGACAAAATAGGAGTTACGACATCGGAGGGCATATTGGCACACAGTAAAGTTAGTCATCTAAAACGTTCGAAATAGACCATTAGAAAGACTTCTTAGAAAAATAGCCTCGCAAAATTTATTCTGAATAAAATAGTCATAAATATTTCAGTGTAAGAAAATAGGGGACATGAACAATTTCGAAGGTCGGACAGAAATCTTTGAAGTTGTTCATGTTTTATTTCTCCCATTTATTCTCAAAAAACGAATTACATCCACCTTGTAAGCGGTTCATCGGGATGTAAGCTGTTATAATTACTGATAAGGCTATCCCATAATGTAGGGTCAGAGGTGTATCCGATCCGCTTTTCGAAATCCGGCGAGGGTAATATGTCCGCGCTGCAAACTCGTAGACAGTATTATGCAACAAAAAGGTGGTAAACCTGCTCCTCGCTGGAAATCTCCGAATCGAAGGTGCGGGATACTTCCCGAAGAATCGATCGGAAGTTTTTCTTCTCACTGAATTTCTTGTGCTTTTGGCTTGATCCAAAAGCATCAAAAGATCAAGCACGGCGATCGGACAGGCTGCGGGCCTGCTAAAACTAAATCAAAATCATCGTTGCGCGCAGCGCAGCCGCCTTGCGAAAAGTGCGGGAAAGAGAAACGGCGGTCAAAAAATCGGGCGCCTTTCCCGCAGGAAGGCGCCCGATCGTTCATGCGCAAACCGTTGCGTTATTTCAGCCGCTCCCGGATCGCCTTCGTCTCGGCCTCGTAGCCGGGTTTCTCCAACAGGGCGAACATATTCTTCTTATAGGCCTCGACACCCGGCTGATTGAAGGGATTCACCCCCAGCAGGTAGCCGCTGATACCGCACGCCTTCTCGAAGAAATAGAGCAGTGCGCCCAGTGCGTGCGCCGAAATCTCGGGAATTTCGATGCGGAGGTTGGGAACGCCGCCGTCGACATGCGCCAGCTGCACGCCCAACTCGGCCATACGGTTCACCTCCGACAGGCGCTTGCCCGCCAGATAGTTCAGGCCGTCGAGATTCTCGGCGTCGGATTCGATCCGCACCTCGTGCTTCGGAGCGGTCACCGAGACGATCGTCTCGAACATCGTCCGTTCGCCCTCCTGAATGTACTGCCCCATCGAATGGAGGTCGGCCGTGAGGGTCACGCTGGCAGGGAAGAGCCCTTTGCCGTCCTTGCCCTCCGACTCGCCGTAGAGCTGCTTCCACCACTCGTTGATATACTGGAGCTTCGGTTCGTAGGAACCCAGAATCTCGATCTTCTTGCCCGCTTCGTACAGTGCATTACGCACCGTGGCGTAGACCGCCGCGGGGTTCTCCGCGAAGGCGACCTGCTCGCCCGTGGCACGCTCCATCTCCTCGGCGCCGCGTACCAGCGCCTCGATGTCGACACCGGCGGCGGCCAGCGGCAGCAATCCCACCGGCGTGAGCACCGAGAACCGGCCGCCCACATCGTCGGGAATGACGAAAGTGGCGTAGCCCTCGTTGTCGGCCAACGTCTTCAAGGCACCGCGCGCACGGTCGGTAATGGCCACGATACGCTCGGCGGCCCCGGCCTTGCCGTAACGCCGTTCGATCTCCGCCTTGACGATGCGGAAGGCCACGGCCGGTTCGGTCGTCGTCCCCGACTTGGAGATGACGATCGCCGCGATCGAATGGTCCTTGACGGCATCGAGCAGTTCGTAGGTATACTCTTCCGAGAGATTCTGACCGGCGAAGACGACCACCGGCTCCTTGCGCGGACGCAGCGCGGCGAACGAATCGCCCATCGCCTCCGCAACGGCTTTGGCACCCAGATAGGAACCGCCGATACCGATGCAGATAATCACGTCGGCACACTCGCGCAACTTCCTGGCTTCGGCCTCGATGCGCGACAACTCCTGCGGCGCGATCGACGAGGGAAGGGTCACCCATCCCAAGAAATCGTTGCCGGCGCCCTGCTTCGAATAGAGCAGCGAAAGCGCCTCGCGGGTGCGCTCCTCCATGCGGGGAGTGATCTCCACGCCGGCCTTCGAAATATCAAGTTTCAGTGTTTTCATAACGAAATCAGAAATTAAATTCGACACTTTGCAATGACACGGCAAATGTAGTTAAAATTCTTAAAAATTGTTGCAGCGATATTCCGTTCTTTTTCCTATCTTTGCAAGTGAGATCCCCAGACGCCGGCCGTACCGGCGCGAAACCCGCTTAAAATACTGATAATAAATAGAAAAAACATATGGGACTTTTTTCGTTGACACAGGAGTTGGCCATCGACCTCGGTACGGCCAATACCCTGATCATCCACAACGGCCGCGTGGTGGTGGACGAGCCTTCGATCGTCGCCATCGACTCCCACTCCGGCAAGCTGGTCGCCATCGGCGAACGGGCGCGCGCCATGCATGAGAAGACCAACCCCAACATCAAAACGATCCGCCCCCTGAAAGACGGCGTGATCGCCGATTTCACGGCCACCGAACTGATGCTGCGCGGCATGATAAAGAAGGTCAAGAGTTCGGGGCATCTCTTCTCGCCCTCGATCAAAATGGTGATCTGCATCCCGTCGGGATCGACCAACGTCGAAATCCGCGCCGTGCGCGACTCGGCCGAACACGCAGGCGGGCGCGAGGTCTACATGATCTACGAACCGATGGCCGCCGCGCTGGGCGCGGGGCTCGACGTCGAAGCGCCCGAAGGCAACATGGTCATCGACATCGGCGGCGGCACCTCCGAGATCGCCTGCATCTCGCTGGGCGGCATCGTCTGCTCCGAGTCGATCAATACGGCCGGCGACGTCTTTACCAACGACATCCAGAGCTATGTCCGCCAGCAGCACAACATCCGGGTGGGCGAACGCACCGCGGAGAATATCAAGATGGCGATAGGCGCCGCCGTACCCGAACTCGAAGAGGCTCCGGACGACTACGTGATAACGGGCCCGAACATCCTCACGGCGCTCCCCACGACGGTTACCCTGTCGTACACGGAGATAGCCTACGCGCTGGAGAAATCGCTCCTCAAGATAGACGCAGCCATCATGAAGGTCTTGGAGATGGTTCCGCCGGAACTCTATGCCGACATCGTGAAGAGCGGCATCTACCTCGCCGGCGGCGGCGCCCTCATCAAGGGGCTCGACAAACGCTTCTCGTCCAAGAACGGCATCCATTTCAACATCGCGGAAGACCCGCTGCGCGCCATTGCGCGCGGTACGGGCATCGCGCTGAAGAATATCAACCGCTTCTCATTCTTAATGAAATAGTTGCGGCCTGTCCCCGCTTTGCCGGGACGGGAGTGTGTAGTCACATAACGGATTGCGGGCCCAGTGTCCGCAATCTCAAATTAACGAGAAACCTTGCGCAAGCTCTTAGAGTTTATCCGAAGCGTCTATGTCGTGGTGCTGTTCGTGGTGCTCGAGGCGATAGCCATCAGCTATTACGCCCACTCGACCTACTACACCCAGGCACGGTTGCTGGCACGTTCCAACCAGGTGATCGGGGGCGTCCACGGGTTGTTCGCGGGTGTCCGGCACTACTTTTCGCTCGGGCGCGAGAACCGCGAGCTG
>OJMH01003397.1_pt1 | contig 11872 bp, 8 predicted proteins | sample 1597111 | NCBI WGS metagenome assembly OJMH01 (sample SAMEA2452115, study PRJEB22498) | human gut metagenome | reverse complement strand
ACAGTGACACAGAAACCGAATTCACGGAGAATTATCACTTGGACAACAGTACCGCATTGCTACACATGTTTGAGCGTCTCTTCTCGGGAAATGAAGGTGATGATCACTCGAATCTCTACACCGACAACCTCAAATCCTATCTGGCAGGGAGGATTCGGTCTCTGGAAGATGAAGAGCTGGAAGAGGGACTCGAACAATCCGTCGAGGAAAAGAGAGACGAAATCGATCCAGATGAGATTCTATCCGGAAATATGCACGATCTCTCTCTGTTCAAGTCACTGGGATACATCCCGAACGATGATACCTCCCTAAGTGAAACCGAAAATGACGAGTCGGAAGACACTCTAAGTCGACAGCGCATCGAAGGTAGTAGACGAAGTGTGATAACAGAGTAGGGATGAAGTCGATTCTGCAGTACATGACGGATTCTATGGAGGGAAAGAAGGGAGTATCGCCTGCTCCGAAATGAAAGTGATTGCATCATGGGTTGTCATGTTTCTTCGGGATATATTATGATCCGGACGACTCACCTTCAAATAACGGGCGTCCGTTTGAACCACAATGAATACGAACTAGTAAGAAAGAGGGGATGAAGTCACTGGAGCGATTATCTGTTCAAAATTGTCTTAATCGGCGACTCGGGTGTCGGAAAGTCGAGTCTGCTGCTACGATTCGCAGTAGGCGACATGGTGCCATTTCACCACAGGACGGAGCCTTCACCGACAGCTTCATCAGCACAATTGGTGTCGATTTTGTAGCGATTGGATCGGATCCACATGTAGCGATTTCGTACTGTTGACGTGGAAGACAAAGCCGTAAAGCTCCAAATTGTTTTCATTTGCTATTTTGTTCACTGCACAGTGGGACACGGCGGAACAGGAGCGTTTCCGGACAATCACAAGTGCTTACTATCGTGGAGCAGATGGAATTATGCTTGTCTATGACGTGTCGGATAAGGTGGATTAAGTATTCTGGTATCACCTAGTCATCATTCGAGGACATATCTCTCTGGCTACAGGAAGTTCGGAAATACACATCCGAAGACATTAATCTCTGTCTCATCGGAAACAAGAGTGATCTGAGTTCAAACCGAGAAGTATCAAAGGAAGCGGGTTGGAAGTACCACTCTCGATAAACAAGTAGGAGCAATTCTTGCCAAGGAAGTTGGAGCGTCCTTCATCGAAACATCGGCAAAGAACGCGAAAAACGTGGAGGAGTCGTTTCTTCGGATGGCATCTGAACTCGTCAAGAGACAGTACGCACTCCGATTGTTCATGTCCATAGACGGATGAGGAGACTCCGGGAAACGGATCAGAGAAGAAAGGTCAATAAAGCCATCAATGCGGTTTCATACAAATCGTTTATGACACTCGGAAAGGAAGGAAGTTGCTGCCCATAAGTTCTTGTTTGTTTCTGAAGATCCGAACAATTAGAGAGCGTTCCTTCCGATTGGAAGAATTGGAGTGTGTACGAATGAATCGGTGCATGCCTTGGTAAACATGAAATATGCGAACCACTGGACGCACAAATGATAGTGTTTCCATATCATCCTTCAGCGCACAAGGCAATTGGATATCTTTGATGTCTGTATGGTTTTGTCCCGAATATCCTAATTTGCAGCTGATCGGCGATCGTTTTCAGGATGTGTCCGATACGCCTGATTCGATCAACACGCAGTACGTCATCGTGAAGGAACTCGGAAAGGGAGCTTATGGAACTGTTTACCTTGCCGAGGATGCCAAAACCCACAAGAAGTAAAATAAAGACGGCATTGTGCACTAGATACGCAATCAAACGGATTTCAGATGTGTTTCGCACCAAAACGGATGCCAAGAGGACTCTGCGCGAAATAACCATCCTCCGTCAGTGCAAACACCCCAATATCATAAAACTGAAGTAAAATCGATGGGAGAGCAATACGTAGAAATGTCCTCCTTCCTCCAGACGAGGAGACATACAAACAGCTGTGGATCATCCAGGTGTGAATCGGTTCAATGGATCACGCATAGGACTATGGGGGATGGGATCTCTCGAAGGTTCTCAAGTCGTATCGCAGAATTCCGGGGTGGTGTGACAAGCATGTGAAGAGCATTGTGTACCAAGTGCTCTGTGGTTTGCAATACATGCAGGTGGGTATTCGTTTCTGTTGTTATTCTCAGAGTGCAAATATTGTTCACCGCGATCTGAAACCATCGAACATACTCGTCGACAGCAAGTGTCAAGTGAAGATCATCGACTTTGGATTGGCGCGTCAGATGAGTCCTCAGACTCGCAAGATTGCACTGAGCACGGTATGTACAGGGAGAGGACGTGACCATCAGGTGGATTCCTCTGAGGGGCTCATGGAGCCGTCTTCGGGAACGGAGCGTCAGCTGACGCTCCACGTGGTCACACGGTGGTACCGCGCTCCCGAACTGATTCTGATGCAGATGCACTACGGAGGTGCCATCGACGTATGGTCGGTGGGCTGCATCATGGTTGAAGAAGCCCATTCGATGACACGTAGGCGGAGTTGCTTCAAACGCTGGAGCCCTCGATCGCTCGCGTGAAGCCGCTGTTTCCCGGAACGACCTGTTTTCCCCTCAGTGCGACGAAGAAAGAGAAGAACAAGTCGGAGATGCTGGAGCGCGAGTTCAAGCAGGAAACGCACCAGCTGGAGAAGATCTTCGAGGTGACGGGGACTCCCGCGGTGGAGGACATTGCTTGGATGGAAGAGGGGTCGATGAAGACGGTATGGGTTGGTGAGTTGATTCATTCCAGTTTCTCCTGAATCTCGAGCGGATCAAGCCCCAGAACTTCCATCAGCTGCTTCCTTCGGCCTCGCAGGACGCAATCGACTTGTTGACTGGAATGCTTCAATTCAGTAGGATTTGAGAGATGTGATGACGCAGATCCCGAGAAACGCCTGACGGTCACGGAGGCACTTCGATCGCCGTTTTTTGATGAGATTCGCAATGAAGAGAATGAGAGGCGTGCGCAACAGATTATGTCTTTTCCGTTTGAAGACACGCTGGGAGGAAGTGTGGCATGCGAAAAGATGCGCATCCGGAAACTCATTTACAATGAGGCGCTTCAGTTTGCGTAGGGACGGAGGGAGCGATGCATGGTAGTTCGCACATAAAAGTTGTGAAACCTGCTCCGAGTGAACAAGCAGTTCCTCCTGTTTCCGTAGTTACTCTCCCGATACCTAGTTCAGATTGTGTTTCCATGAATGCGATGCGTCCAGAACAACGTTCGTCTTTACGCTATCACTAACATGTAGCTGGTTCCCATTCGTTCATGGATTGTTGTTCCATACTGTAACGCCATCCATTTGTTGCCAACAAACAACTGACTTTTCTAAAAGAACAAATGCTACACACATGTCATTCTCGTGACTGATTGATACAAAACTCCTCTAGAAAGAACACCTCCCAATCAACGATACGGTTATTCCCGCCTCCTCCGCTGCCTTCTTCGCTTTTCCGCAGAGCTCGATATGAATAGGACTGCGGTAGCCCTTGAAGGAGGACAACACGTGGATGTCGTTGAAGGGTATCTCACGAAAGCCGAGCGCCTTGTATGTTGCCTCCTTTACCGCCCATCTACCTCATTTCTCAAGCAGATGATCATTACCTGGAAGATAAGTACTGCTCTTTGGGTCTGGTGTATTGCTGGAACTCAGTGATTTCTTCGGCACTCAGAATTCGGTGAACAAAGCGATCGCCAAATCGCTGGAAAGTGGAGGCGATTCGGGACAGTTGGACCAAGTCTGTGCCGATTCCGTGAATCATTCCAAAAGCAAATGTGAACGAAACAAACACTGATCACGAAAGAAGCCACAAATCCATTTTCTCCTTAAACGTATCGAACACAGAAAGGAAGGCACTGTAAAGTCCACGCGCTTCACACGACATACTGTTGGGATCGGTGTTCTAGGATTCAAGGTGGATGAGCAGAAGTACAATACGGTGGACGACCTTATCGAGCGATAGGAATACCAATCCAGTACTCTCGAACTTGTCAATCGGACCTTGTCGATACGCCTCCAAGAGCTCGTCTTCAGTAAGGTCCACAAAACAGCAGAAGAGCTGGACTTGTCTTCCATGCGTTAACGCACTCCTAAAGGATGATACAGGTGAACAGCTGCTACGCCTCTACTCCGAGAGCGTAGACTTGCGCAATGGAGGAAATGGGGATGTTCATCTCTTCGTTTACTTCACGCTTCATGCTAGCAAACAATTCGGAACGAACTGCATGGGGAGGGAGTGCGTCCACATCTGCGTACTCCTTGATGTTGATGTCCTGTATATGAGTGAAAGAATGAAAGGATACGAGAGGTTCCGGATGTCCGCCGACACAGGTCAAACGTCCCTGAGCCTCCGCGACATTGAACCCTCGTTGCATCAAAACGTGTTTTCCATTTCGCAGTACGATAACACTGATATTTCCAAGAGGATTGCCGAAATACGCGGTGGGACAGCCAATGCGTTCTCCCTCTTGGAAGAACGTTTTCCATTCCGAGCTCATATTGGATCCAATGTAACTCTTGTAGTCTGTCAATCCAAGATACAGATGAAACGGTACTGTGCTGTTCTCATCATAGAAAGCGTTATCATATCGGAACTTCGACTGATTGTACAAGAACGGTCGCAGTTCCCGCATCTAGTGTTCAAGGCAGATATGAACACCCACCTTGTCCCATTCTTTGTCTACAAGAAGCTGTAGATCCGGTCGCTCATCCAGTTTTGATCCATACTCCTTTGCCACTGTACATTCCACCTGGTTCTCGACAAGGAAGGGAGTAACAACGAGCAATTCGTATTCTGACTGGAGTGGATCCGAAAGAATGGGTGCCATGAATCGATTCTAACAAACAGAAGAGGTGAAGCATCTCATCTGATGCGCTTTAAAACAATCATACTGTTCCGTTAGGACGGTATACAGAGCCCTTGTCTCAGGAACCACCTTCTCAGGAGATCGATTCTACTGTTCACAATCGATTGGAGAACTACAATCAGCTCAACGATATTGTCCAGAGACAGAAACTGGATTCCAAGACTCTCGTATTGGTCGGTCGGTCCCTGCTTGTAGCAATCATACACTTCCTTCGTGTTGAGATCTGCAAAGCAGCAAAACAGCAGTGCCTGTCGTCCGTGCGTCTTCATGCAACTTCACTCAACACACTCGTTTACTCCTACGAAGCCACTCCGAGCATGTACATTTCGGATAACCTCTCTGGCGGCAGATTCGTCTCCTCAAAGATCTCGCGTTTCATACAGCCAAACAACTCGTCCGTCACAGCGGATGGGTCCACGTCACTGTACCTGCGGATTCCGATATGCTACCGGAATGACTCCAATCCACATTCGCTACAGACGGCTCGGGATGACCGCCGACACAAGTCAGCAATCCCTCGCGTTCCGCTACCCTGTTGCTGCGGTTCAGAAGAACATGGTTCTTGTCACGAAGAACAAGAGCACACAAACTACCGAGGGGATTCGCAAAGAATGCACAGGGGTCCCCTATCTTCTGTCCTTCCCGCAGAAACATATCCCACTTTCTTCCCAAGTTGGACCCCACATACGCCTTATAGGATGTGAGTCCCAAGCGAAGCGAGCACGTCTCCCTATCACATACGGAAGAAAAATATCGAAATTTGGATTGGTCAAAGAGAAACGGTTTCTCCTCTCTCGCCTACATAGAATGGAGGCATGATGGAAACCTTGGTCCATTCCTGGTAAATAATACGTTGCAGATCCGCTCGACCGTCTGCTTTCGAACAATATGCCTCGCATACAGATGAAACAACATGACTCCTCGTCAAAAAGGGACACCGCGTTAGTATCGCGTACTCCGACGCTAGACAGTCGCGAATAACGTAGTTCATCCTTCAGAATGAAAAGGAAGTGAACCAACATTATCTAAACTCGACATTCGATTTTATTATCATTGATGGAGCAGGTGCCTGAGGTTTCCAATCCTGCCATTTCCGAACCCGAGAAGGTATCGAGAAGTGACCTCAACGAAACACCCCATCTTCTCAACTTCTGCTACCTTACTGTTGGAATGGAAAAGTAGAATTACGGAAAGATGTCATCACTTCGCAATTACGCAGAAGAATACAGTTTGGTTATTCCGGAAGATGCATCGCATAGCGATGTTGCGAATATTGTATTCAGGTTGTCATGTTATGGTTTTCTGATTCACAGACACTTCAACACGATCGATGTGGACGAGACACAAGTGCTTTCCGATTTCGCTGCAAAACTAGAAAAAGTACTACACAGATTGGTATGTTAAAGCAGATTCGAAAACGAAACAAGCACGGAACCGAGACAGAAAATTCAGATAGGAAGCGGGTTCGAAAACCCAAAAAAGTGGATTTCGCGTGTGATTCTGAGCCGTAGTACGAAGAGGTTGACGACACCTATTCCGTTGCTGGAATCGATGACGAGGAAGAGTACGTTGACGAATCCGTAAAGGCACCCTCTCAGGACGATGAGTCTATGTACTGTTTCTGCCAACAGAAAGCGACGGAAGATATGATTTGCTGCGACAACCCGAAGTGCCCCTACAAGTGGTTTCATTATCGATGTGTGGGACTCACTCCAGATTCCATCACCGATGGTCTCTGGTACTGTCCCATTTGCAAGAGTCACTGTTCTACATAACTATTGTTTCTTCATTCACATGCTGAAAGCGAACCACTAAACGTTCATCAGGCATCCTCATCATGAAGACGAAAACCGAATCCTTCGTTTTATCCTTTCTCAGATTATCCTGAATAGACTGTTGTTTTATCATGTTTGGATAACTCAGAGCATGTAATTGAATAGGGACGTAGCAAAAGGCTTAACCGATTACGAGATGCAAATGAACAACGACATGCGTACAAATTTCGTTCGTACGTTTGTTGTGTCCTGTCTATCCCAGGCAAAGTTCTTGCGACGGTTTGTATGCAACTCATCTTGACAACGGGAATCGTGTGGGGGATCTGGTCGTTTTCTCTCGTTCTCTTTATTTTTAGCAGCATCTCTGCACTTTATGACTTGTTTATGCAATTCTACCTGCCGATTATGGTTGTCAGTGTCGTTGGGTCCTTTGCGATTGCCTGTGCTTCCTCGTGTTTGGAGTATAGTGTTAGAATGAATAGTAGGCATCAAGTCTCACCCCACGGACTTCATCATGATTACTCTCTTCGTACAATCGACGTTGGAATATCATCGATAGACTATCTTCGAATCGATGCTGATTGCGAGTTGCTGTGTGTTCGTGAGTCCGCAGATCCTTCTGGCGGCTTTTGGAACGACCGCTCTCATCACCGCTTGTCTCACGGTGTATGCCTTTGTGACCAAGACGGACTTTACTGGATGTGGCCCCTACTTGTGCTGCATGGTGTTCGCTCTCATTATCATTGGACTACTTTCCGCTTTTAAACTCTTCCCTCCCAATTTGTATGCATATATCGGAGTGGGGATGAGATAGAGGTGTTATGTTGTAGATCGCAGTCTTCTCGCTCTACCTTGTGTATGATGTTCAGTGTTGTGTCGGTTCGAAGGACGGAAAGTTCAGCCATGAATACGGAGTGGACCAGTATGTCGTTGCTGCGTTGAACATGTACGCTATTCTCGTTTTTGTCGAATCTAGTTACCTCGATATTCTGAATCTCTTCCTCTACATTCTCCAGCTCTTCTTGAGTAGCGACCGTAACTAAGCTGTTCCCACTTCCTTGTTCGACAAACAATCGTTCCACGGCAGTTAAGCAAATCAATTACGCTCTTCCTTCTCTCCATAAATGTTCTCTCTGTCCAGATCCTTCAACATGCTACGCAGCGAGTCCTTCTCGTTGTCCTATTTCATCACTCCCATTCCATACACGCAAACAATAAACTTCTTTCCGTAGTAGAAACTGAATCCTCCCACAGTCATATACAGAACATGCTCCCACGGCTCTACATGCGGGTAAACACCCGTTCATCAAACCAATACACATCCTACCACGCATATAGGGGAGTTTGCGCAGGGCATTCGAGTACAGCTTGGTACACAGACCAATGCAGCATCCAGTGAATCCAGCAAGGAAACTCATTGCAGATCGTTCCGATGAACAATAGATAAGGAGAAAAACGACTTCAAAAGGGGAGAAAAATCGAGCCTTTTCATGGAATAAGCCATGACTCTCAGGTTCCGCCGTGAGACTCCGTCTGATTTCCTGTACAACGCCTCGACCGGATTCTCCATCCTCATTGATTTCGTATCGTCTGTTTCTTCATTTCATTTATCATTGCCAATGAGCACTTCAGCAGCGCCAAGTAGAAGATGGAACAGAGTGGACATGTGTCGTAGACTCTGTTGGTTATCACCGTATTGACCCCAAGAACGATAACAGAGTCCAGACTATTGTAGGATTTGCGTGTCTGATCGATCGGGTAGGATGTGAAACCGGTAGAAGGAGAAGAATTCGAGAAGTACGGCCTGAAGGAAGATATCCTGAAGGCGCTTTGTGAGAAGGGATGGGAGAAGCCATCTCCCGTCCAGTCGCAGACGATTCCTGCGATTTTGGCAGGCAGGGATGTATTAGCCCGTTCAAAGAATGGCACGGGAAAGACGGGTGCGTACGTGATTCCGTGCTTGAACCAAGTGGATACGAGTGTGAATGCGATTCAAGGTGGTTGACTCGTGGTCGCCCTAACGTGCAGTATTGATTCTCGTTCCCGCGCGTGAGCTCGCGTTGCAGACGAGTCGCGTGGTGAAGGAGCTTGGTCAGATGATGAAGGTGAAGTCGATGGTGTGTTTCGGTGGCCAGTCGCTGGCGGAAGACCTGTATCGTCTCCGCAAGGGCGTCCAGGTTCTGGTGGGTACGGCAGCCCGTATTCTGGACATTACGAAGCGAGGCCACTGCGACCTGAGCCATTGTCGCTATCTGGTGCTGGACGAGGCGGACAAGATGCTGTCGGACAACTTCCGTCCGGTGGTGGAGGAGATCATCTCGCTGCTGCCGGCGGAGCGTCAGATCATGCTGCTGTCGGCGACGTTCCCCACGGCGGTGAAGAGCTTCGCGGACGCGTTCATGCACGAGCCAGTGATGGTGAACATGATGGAGGAGCTGACGCTGCACGGCGTGACGCAGTACTACGTGTTCCTGGAGGAGCGTCAGAAGGTGAATGCGCTGCACACGCTGTTCTCGAAGCTGGAGGTGAACCAGTCGATCATCTTCTGTAACAGTGTGGCGCGCGTGGAGCTGCTGGCGAAGAAGATCATCGATCTGGGCTACAGCTGCTTCTACATCCACTCGCACATGCCGCAGGAGGACCGCAACCGCGTGTTCCACAACTTCACGCGTGGCGCTGCGCGTCACCTGGTGTGCACGGACCTGTTCGCGCGCGGCGTGGATGTGCAGTCGGTGAACGTGGTGATCAACTTCGATCTGCCGCAGAGCAGCGAGACGTATCTGCACCGAATCGGTCGTTCGGGTCGGTTCGGACACCTGGGTCTGGCGGTGGATTTCATCACGGAGAAGGACAAGGAGACGTTCTACACGATCGAGCAGGAGCTGGAGACGGAGGTGCAGCCGTTCCCCAAGGAAGTGGATCGCAATCTGTATTGCATCTAAGACGAGGTTGTCACCTCGTTGGGGGTTTGTGTTTGTTGGGAGAATCGTAGTTGAGATGGGATGAGGGAAGAATAAGCTGCGCCACACTGACTATGAGCTTAGAGGGATGAAAGGATGAGGCATTTGCAACATAACAAACAGAATCCTATGCTACATTACAAAAGCAGAGAGGTTCCTTCCGTTAGGGACAAGAAGAAGGCTTCTCTCCCGAATAGTTCTTGCAGATGGTATCCTTCAGGTTGAGGCATGCGTTCGTGACGGAACCCTTGTTAATCCGCATGGAAGGGACGAACCACAAGTCGCGAGGAGTCTTGTCGTACGCCTTCTGAAACAAAAACACACCCTCGCCCTGCATGCACTGCGTCACACGCTCGTTGATGGCAGCGCCGTCTTCCACACCACGCATGCAACTGCTGATGGTGGCAGAATCGAACTGTCTGCGGCCAAACAAGCAGAGAATGATATCCACGGCGGCTCCCGGGTTCGCGTGCTTCACAATGCAGTTCTCCACGAGATTGCCCTGACACTCCGTTGGTCCGTGCTGGCAGTTGAATTTGGGAGGCTCCTTTGAAATCTGATTGCCTTTTCCGAACATATAGATGTGGAGATCGGTTATCGCCATGATGGAAGGATCGTGAGCCACCTTGCTCAGACTCGTTCGGATGAAGTTGTAGGTGTCCGGACAGAGACTCTCCATATACAAGTCCACACGAACGGAGGGAGCAAGCTTCTTCATCTCCTCGGGTTTCACAACAGCCTTTGCTGGTTCTGCCGGCTTTTCACCCATCTGGACAACAACGCTGACTCCATAAAGACGATCCACCATGTTCTTCCTGAGATGTGTCTTCTTGCTTCCTTGCTTCGTGTCCTCCTTTGCGATTACAATTCCATCGTCGAGGTCATAGCGTTCCGGATGCTCCTTTGCCTGGAAGAGCGTCCATTTGTTGATAACGTTGGGACGAATCGGACCCATCCGTTCCATGGTCGTCTGCGATCGGAATGTCGTTTCCGAAAGATCGGCATAGCGCAATTTCGGTAAAATCTAGGAATTACCAAGATCGCCTGTAAGCACGAAGAGCATCTGCGCTCCTGTATAAAGGATTCCAATAAGGAAGAAGCAGAAGATACATATGAAGACCTTATTCGAGATCATGATGGGAAAAAAGAATAAGCAGTGTAGTGATTAGAACACAAGTCAAATGAAATGAATTGTTATTGGAGTAGCGTTCTACGTGACGATGAAGTGTGGATGGGGAATTGTGTTCCTGTTGTTTCCTTTTCTATCACGGTATCGATCAAAATCCTCTCTCAATCTTCCTGTCTCTCAAGGGCTACTTCTCCATAGTATCAAACCGCGGGGATCGTCCGCATGTTGCCCCCCGAAAAGACAGACATGGTGGTAAAACGTGGAAACCATCATTATTTCTTTGGATAGTTACGATGTCGAAGAGTTTTAGTTCTCAGCTCTGGAATGAATGTTATGACGATGCGATTGCGTCTCTGTAGGACTGAAAGAAGGCTGTGATTGGTAGATATAGTCCGTTCGTGATGGGTCTTGCCACCGGCACGTTGCCTCAGGCCTCCTTCGTGGAATACATTCAGCAGGATTCCTACTACTTGAAGTACGGGAGGATGTAGTTGTTTAGGTGTAGTGTCTACGAGAAGGCGTACCTGAAGGCAGTGGAGATGTCTGCGCTTGCTGGAAACAAGGAATATGAGAACTACTTCTCGGGAATGGTGCAGGGAATTCTCGACGAGAAGGCGAAGCACCTGAAGCGTGCGGAGGAGCGCGGAGAGAAGATTGAACAGAAGGAGATTCTCCGTGCGACCAAGGATTATACGGATCTGCTTACGAAGGCGTATACGGAGGGAACTCTTGCCGATATCGCCGCTGCGATTTGTCCGTGCAGCAAGCTCTACGCTTTCATCGGTCGTGAGATCACGAGAGCGTTCCCCGATCATCACCATCTCTACTCAGAGTGGATCAATACCTATTCGGGAGGCAGCATTGACGAGAGCACGGCGATTTTGGACAAGATCATCGACGAGGTGGCTACGGAGGAGAACAAGGAGTCGTTGCGCTTCTACTACTCGGAGGCGATGCGTCTGGAGTTCGAGTTTTTCAACCAGCAATCGCACGTCCCCACGCTGTCCACGTCCAACATCTTCCTCGTGGGTCACGGCGACATCGCCTGCTCGGAGAAGGTGGTCGAATGTCCCCATGTGGCGGACGGCACGGTGGACAGAGAGGGACTGGCGACGTTCGTGCGGAACCTC
>OJMH01003395.1_pt1 | contig 11879 bp, 9 predicted proteins | sample 1597111 | NCBI WGS metagenome assembly OJMH01 (sample SAMEA2452115, study PRJEB22498) | human gut metagenome | reverse complement strand
ATCGAGGGCGGAACCTTCCGCGCGAAACTCGCCGGCCTCGACCCCGAAACGACCTACGAACTGCGAGCCTTCTCCGACACGGACAGCTGCGACATGCGGAAATTCACCACCGAAGCGGCTCTGCAGCTGCCCAACGCCGGATTCGAGACGTGGAGCACCGACCGCAGCGACATCCTCTACCCCTACGCCGCCGACGCGCCGCTGGCCGAGCAGTTCTGGGGTTCGGGCAATCCCGGTTCGATGACGCTCAAAAAACTCGTCACCACCAACGAAAAAGACCCGCGTCCGGGTTCGGAGGGCCAATACTGCGCACAGCTCAAATCGCAGTACGTCGCCTTCCTCGGCGTCGGCAAGTTCGCCGCCGGAAACCTCTTCTCCGGCCACTACGCCGAAACGAAGGGCACCGACGGCATCGTGAATTTCAGCCAGCCCTTCACCTCGCGCCCCGTGGCGCTGCACGGCTGGGTGAAATACAACCGCGGCAAGATGGACTATATCAAAGGCAGCCCCGTGGGCATGAGCTTCGCCAAGGGCGACCCCGACGAAGGCATCATCTACATGGCGCTGGGGCGCTGGACGGCCGCCGAATACGGCGGAACGGAGCAGTCGCCCGTGCAGGTCTACACCCGCGACACGAAGACCTTCTTCGACCCCGAAGGAAAGGACGTCATCGCCTACGGCGAGGTGGTCTTCACCACCAGCGTCGACGAGTGGCGCGAATTCACCGTCAAACTCGACTACACGGCCACGGACGTCGTACCCACGCATCTGATGATCGTCTGCTCGGCGTCGCGCTACGGCGACTACTTCACCGGCAGTTCCGACAGCGTGATGTGGGTCGACGACTTCGAACTGGTCTACGAATAACGGCCCGGAACACGATACGCGAGGGGTCGGCGCTTTCGAAAGCGCCGACCCCTCGCGTATCATTCTCCCTGCGCTACCGCCGCTTCAACTCGGCGCCCAGCATCACGCCGGGATAACGTTCCAGAATCGCGGCGATCTGCTGCAACTTCGGATTCTGCGCATACTGCTGCGACGAAGCGCGCAGCGAACCGAGCGCGGCATTCGCTTCGAAAAGCAGCGTCAGCACGCCGTCGGCATGTTTCGCCCGGCCGGTGAAAGAGACCGGATTGCCGGCGAAGAGGCACTCGACCGTCAGCTCCCCCGTATCTTCGTCGTAGCGGTACACCCCTTCTACCTTATAGGTGTCCAGCACTGCCTTGAAGACACCGCGACGGGAGAAAGAGACCGTCGCCTTGCCCGGTTGCAGCCCCGCCTGCTGGAAATAGGAGGGCAGCTGCCCTTTGAGCGTCGAGGTCGCCAGCGAGGCGAGCATATCGTCGCCCGTGTACTCTATCGCCGGCGCCTGATAGCTCCACGAGCCGAACAGCTCCTTCTCCGGAAGCGGTTCGGGGGCAGCGGTCGCCGCGGCGGACTCCGACGAAGTACCGCCCGTCAACGACTGGATGGCGCTCTTGAACATGTCCTGCCACGACTGCGCCGAAACGGGCGTCGCAAAGGCGGCGGCGAAGGCCGCGATCAAAAACAGGCGTCTCATCGTCATTGCTTCGTAAATTCGAATCCCAGATAGAGATCGTCGAACTTGCCGACCAGCGTGCTGACCGTCGCGGCCGTCGTGCTGAACGAAGCGAGTTTCTGCCCCAGCACGTCGACCATTTTCAGCAGCCGCGTAGCGGGAAAGAGGATTTGCAGGTCGGTTCCCGACAAGTAGGTCTTGCCGTTGAGCGTCCCCAGATCGTATTTCGACGACATTTCGAAATGCAGCGCGATATCGTGGCTCTCGCCCGTGAACTCGTAGGTTCCGGTGAACGTCCGGCTGCCGAACGTCGCCGTGAAGCGCTTGTCCGCCGCGAACGAGAACTTGCACGCACCGGCACGGATACCCGCCAGCGCGTAGAGCTTTTCGAGCTGCTCCTCCATTTTGCCCGTCACGGCCGACGCTCCGACGTCGGCCAGCGCGTTGTCGCTTTCCAACTTCACGCCCGGCGCCTCGTACTGCCAGTCGCCGATCATCAGCGTTTCGGTCGCCTTGCCGCCCGTCGCCTTGTCGACGACGTTCGAGGCCGCGCTCTTCAACGCCTCTTTCCAATCCTGCCCGACGGCCGGTACAACGCAGCACGCGGCCAGCAGGCACATCAAAAGTCTCTTCATAAATTCCGATAATTTGTTTCGTTCACTCCTTTTCGAGCCGGTCGATCTCGGCGAGCCATACCGCGGCGCTCGCATCCGACGGCATCCGCCAGTCGCCGCGCGGCGACAACGCCACCGAACCCACCTTCGGCCCGTCGGGCATCGCCGAACGTTTGAACTGCTGCGAGAAAAAGCGGGAGAAAAAGGTCTTCATCCACCGCAGGATCGTCGCCCGGTCGTAACGCCGGCCGAACGCACGTTCGGCCAGAAAAAGTATCTTCGCGGGCGAAAACCCCTGCCGGACGAAGCGGTAGAGGAAGAAGTCGTGCAGCTCGTAGGGGCCGACCAGCTCTTCGGTCTTCTGTGCGATACCGCCCTCTGCATCGGCCGGCAGCAGTTCGGGCGAGACGGGCGTGGCGGCCACGTCGCACAACACCTCGCGCACACTCCCTTCGGCGCAGTGCGCAGCATACCACTCGACGATATGGCGCACGAGCGTCTTGGGTACCGAGGCGTTGACGCCGTACATCGACATCTGGTCGCCGTTGTAGGTCGCCCAGCCCAGAGCCAGTTCCGACAGGTCGCCCGTACCGACGACCAGCGCACCTTCGCGGTTGGCCACGTCCATCAGAATCTGCGTCCGTTCGCGCGCCTGCGCATTCTCGTAGGTCGTCGAGCGGTCGTCTTCCGGCAGCCCGATGTCGCGGAAATGCTGTTCGCAGGCGGCGCGGATCGGTATTTCGCGCGCCGTGACGCCCAGTCCGCGCATCAACGTCAGGGCATTGCCGTAGGTGCGGCCGGTCGTCCCGAAACCGGGCATCGTGATCCCCACGATCCCCCGCCGGTCGAGTCCCAGCCGGTCGAACGCACGCACCGTCACGAGCAGTGCGAGCGTCGAATCCAGTCCGCCCGAAATGCCGACGACAGCCTTCGTGCTCCGCGTATGCGCCAGCCGGCGCGCCAATCCCGTCGCCTGAATGTTGAGAATCTCCTCGCAACGGCTGTGCCGCCGGTCGTCCTCCGCCGGTACGAAGGGCATCGCCTCGACCGTGCGGTCGAACGGACGGTCGTCGGCCACGGGCATCGTCACGGCGACCGTGGTACGGCCGCCCGCGCCGCTGTGGCGGAACGTCGTCGTGCGGCAGCGGTCGTTGCGCAGCAGCTGGCAGTCGACGTCGGCCACGACGAGCTGCTCGCCGAGCGAGAAACGCTCCGACGCGGCCAGCACCGCGCCGTTCTCGGCCACCAGCGCATGGCCGGCGAAGACCAGATCGGTCGACGACTCGCCGAAACCGGCCGAGCAGTAGAGGTAGGCTGCGCGCGTGCGCGCCGACTGTTGTACGACCAGCTGCCGCACGTAGTCGCTCTTGCCCACGGTTTCGGGCGACGCCGAAAGATTGAGAATCACCTCGGCACCAGCCGTAGCCGCCTCCGCCGACGGCGGGGCCGGCACCCACAGGTCCTCGCATATCTCCACCGCGCACCGCGCACCGCCGATGTCGAACAGCAGGTCGGGTCCGAACGGCACACTCTGCCCGCACAACTCGATCTCGACCGTCGGGCGCCCCTGACCCGAAGCGAACCAGCGCGACTCGTAGAACTCGGCGTAGTCGGGAATATGACACTTGGGCACGACACCCAGTACTTCGCCCGCGGCCGCCACGACAGCGCAGTTGTAGAGCATGTCGTCCACCGCGACGGGCAGGCCGACCACGAATGCCGTGTTCAGTTCCGCCGTACGCCGCAGCAGCTCCGCAAGGGCCTGTTCGGCAGCAGCCAGCAGCGCCGGTTGCAGGAAGAGATCGCCGCAGGTATAGCCCGTTACCGACAGTTCGGGAAAGAGAACGACCTCGACGCCGCGTCCGGCCGCTTCGGCCACGAGCGCGGCGATCCGCTCGCCGTTATAGGCGCAGTCGGCCACCCGCACCGAAGGGATGGCCGCCGCCGTTTTCAAGAATCCGTACCGATCCATCGTCAGGCGCTATTTGGCCCACAGCTGCGCCAGGTTCAGGATCACCTGCACGGCCTTGCGCATCGTCGTGAGCGAGCAGTACTCGAACTTGCCGTGGAAATTCATGCCGCCCGTGAAGAGATTGGGGCACGGCAGTCCCATGAACGAGAGCCGCGCACCGTCCGTACCGCCGCGGATCGGACGCACGAGCGGTTCGACGCCCGCCATCCGCATCGCCTCCATCGCCTTGTCGATGAGCTGCGGATGCGGCTCGACCATTTTACGCATGTTGAAATACTGGTCTTTCAGCGTGAGCGTCAACACCCCGTCGCCGTATTTTTTCGTCAACAGGTCGACCGCGCTCCACAGATAACTCTTCTTCTGTTCGAACTTCGCGGTGTCGTGGTCGCGGATGATATAACTGATCTCGGCGCGCTCGACCGTCCCGTCGAAGCCCACGCAGTGGTAGAACCCCTCGTACCCTTCGGTATGTTCGGGACGCTCTGCGGCGGGCAGCATGGCGTTCAGCTCGCAGGCCACCTCGATGGCGTTGATCATCTTGTTCTTGGCATAACCCGGGTGGACGTTGCGGCCCTGCACGGCGATCTTGGCGCTGGCGGCGTTGAAGTTCTCGTACTCCAATTCGCCCTCCATGCCGCCGTCGACCGTATAGGCGAAATCGGCGCCGAAAGCCGCGACGTCGAAGTAGTCGACGCCCCGTCCCACCTCCTCGTCGGGGGTGAAGCCGATGCGGATCTTGCCGTGCGCGATCTCGGGGTGCGCCAGCAGATACTCGGCGGCGGTCATGATCTCGGCCACGCCCGCCTTGTCGTCGGCGCCCAGCAGCGTCGTACCGTCGGTGTGGATGAGCGTATGCCCCTTGAAGAACGCCAGTTCGGGGAAATCGGCCACGCGCATCGTCAACTGACCGTTAAGCACGATGTCGCCGCCGTCGTACTCCTCGATCGTGCGGGGACGGACGTCCTTGCCGCTCATGTCGGGCGAGGTGTCGACGTGCGCGATAAAACCGATGACGGGCGCCGACTCGCAGCCCGGCGTGGCGGGCACGGTACCCATCACGTAGCCGTGCGCATCCATCGTCACTTCCGTCATTCCCAACGCCTTCATTTCGTCGGCCAGCTCGCGCAGCAGCACCAGCTGCTTGTCGGTCGAGGGGAAGGTCCGGCTCTGCTCCGACGACTGCGTGTCGTAGGAGACGTATTTCAGAAATCGATCTTTGAATTCCATATCTTATTCGTTACAAATGAATTACTCCTGTTCGGGCTTCGCACGCATCGTGTGCCAGGCCATATAGCCGATCAGGGCCGCATACATCGCAAGCCCCAACCATTCGGCGCCGTTCGACGACGCCCACTGCCCGAAGTACCAGTCGGCGCCCGCGAATTTCAGCACGGCTGAAACGACACCCATCAGCGCACCGCCGGCGATGAAGCCCGACGCAATGAGCGTACCGCGGTCGAGCCGCGCCTTGTTCACGGCGTCATCCTTCGAGCGGGTCGAGACGTACCAAGCCACCAGACCGCCCACCACCAGCGGGGCGTTCAACTCCATGGGGATGAACATCCCCAGCGAGAAGGCCAGCGCCGGCACACCGATCGAGGTGAGCACCAGCGCCAGCACGGCGCCGATGAAATAGAGCACCCACGGCGTCGTGCCGCCCTCCATCAAGGGCTGGATCACGGCCGCCATCGCATTGGCCTGCGGCGCCACGAGCGCACCCTCGCCCACGAAACCGTAGGTGCGGTTGAGCACGATCATCACGCCCGCCACCGTCGCCGCCGAAACGGCCGTGCCGAGGAATTTCCACGCCTCCTGCTTGGCCGGCGTCGTACCGATCCAGTAGCCGATCTTCAAATCGGTGATGAAGCCTCCGGCCATCGAAAGGGCCGTACAGACCACGCCGCCGATGACCAGCGCGGCCGTCATGCCGCTCTTGCCGCTCAGTCCGATCGAGACGAGCACCAGCGACGAAAGGATCAGCGTCATGAGCGTCATGCCCGACACGGGATTCGTCCCCACGATGGCGATGGCGTTGGCCGCCACGGTCGTAAAAAGGAAAGCGATCACGAAGACGATCGCGAGCGCCACGAGCGTTTGCGCCCAGTTGCCCAGCACGCCGAACTGGAAGAAGACCAGCAACGCCGCCAGCGTGGCGATCACGACCGTGAGGATCAGCCGCATCGTCAGGTCGCGCTGCGTACGCACGGTCGTCTGCTCGGCGGTCTTCTTACCGCCCAGCTCCTTCACGGCCAGCCCCAACGCCTGACGGATGATCCCCGCCTGCCGCACGATGCCGACGAGCCCGGCCATCGCGATGCCGCCGATGCCGATCGGCCGGCCGAAATCCTTGAACAGTTGTTCGGGCGACACGCTCGCCGCATCGGGGATCACCGATCCCACCAACGGCACGACGAGAAACCACACCAGGCACGAACCCGCGGTGATGATCGTGGCGTATTTCAGGCCGATGATGTAGCCCAAGCCCAACACCGCCGCGCCGGTATTGAGACCGAAGACCACCTTGAACTTGTCGGCGCACATCGCGCCGAAATCGCAGATGCGCGTCGAAACCGATTCCGTCCATGCCCCGAAAGTCGACACCACGAAATCGTACAGTCCGCCCACGGCACCGGCCACGGCGAGCAGCTTGGCCTGCGCGCCGCCCTTCTCGCCCGACACGAGCACCTCGGTGGTGGCCGTCGCTTCGGGGAAGGGATACTTGCCGTGCATCTCCTTGACGAAATAGCTGCGGAACGGGATCAACAGCACGATGCCCAGCAGACCGCCGAACAACGACGAAAGGAAGATCTGGTAAAACGCCGCGTCCAGCCCCAGGATGTAGAGCGCCGGCAGCGTGAAGATCGCCCCGGCGACGATCACGCCCGACGAAGCGCCGATCGACTGGATGATGACGTTCTGGCCCAGCATGTTGCGCTTGCCGAGCACGCTGCCCATGCCCACGGCGATAATGGCGATCGGGATCGCCGCCTCGAACACCTGTCCGATTTTGAGCCCCAGATAGGCCGCCGCAGCCGAAAAGACGATGGCCATGACGATGCCCATCCCGACCGAATAGGGCGTCACTTCGGCGGGAGCGGCCGACGCCGGCAGCATCGGCGTGTACTCCTCGCCCGGCGCCAGCTCGCGGTAGGCGTTCTCCGGCAACGAGGTCAATTGTTTTTCCTGTTCCATTCTCGTTTTTTAAGTTTGAATTCGCGTCTGATTGACAAAGTTAGGAATTTTTTCGAAAAATCGATCTTCCGCCCGCCGAATTCGGCCGATCCGAAAGGAACGAACGCGGACACCCGACGACCGTCGGGCATCCGCATACTATCCGCGCTTTCTCCTGCCGGACACAGGACAAGCATCAGCCAAAGCACTGACCGATCACAACCACTCGATCAATCGTTCCAGTCCGATCCCGTGCGACCCTTTCAGCAGCACGAACTTGCCCGCAAACGGCGACGCCTGCAACGCGGCGGCCGCTTCGTCGCACGTGGCGAACAGACGCACCCGTTCGTCGCCGCACCCCATCGCACGCCACGCGGCGGAGAACTCCGTCCCCACCAGCCACAACTGCTCCACGTCGCCCGCAAGCGCCTGTTCGACCGCCGCACGATGCTCCGCCGCACTCCACGCCCCCAATTCGAGCATATCGCCCAACACGGCGACCTTGCCGCCGACCGACTCCTCGCCGAGGAAATTGGCCAGCGACGCCTGCATACTCGACGGATTGGCGTTGTAACAATCGACGACGAGCGTATTGCGGGCCGTCGATCGCCGCTGCGAGCGGTTGTTGTCGGGCCGGTATGCGGCCACGGCGTCGCGGATACGCTCCTCGTCCACGCCGAAATAACGGCCTACGGCCATCGCCGCCGCTACGTTCAGGCGGTTGAACGCCCCTTCGAGCCGATGCCCGACGCCGTCGGCGATCGCCGGATCGTAGAATTCCACCGCCAGATTTCCCCGTTCGGCGGCCATTTTCACCAGCGTCCCGTCGTCGCGCCGCACGAAGGCACGGCCGCCGTTGGCAGCCAGATAGTCATACAGCTCGCCCTTGCCGCGCCGCACACCTTCGACACCCCCGAATCCTTCGAGGTGCGCCCGCCCGACGTTGGTAATCAGGCCGAAATTGGGCTCGGCGATCGCACAGAGCAGGGCGATTTCGCCGCAGGCGCTCGCCCCCATCTCCACCACGCCCAACTCCGTGTCGCGCGTCATCGCCAGCAGCGTAAGGGGTACGCCGATATGGTTGTTGAGATTGCCCTGCGTGGCGTAGACCGCGTATTTTTCGGCCAGCACGCGGCTCACCAGCTCCTTGGTCGTGGTCTTGCCGTTGCTGCCGACGATCGCCAGCAGCGGAATGCCGAGCCTGCGACGATGCTCGCACGCCAGCGCCTGCAAGGCCGCCAGCGCGTCGTCTACCGTCACGATCCGTCCGGCATAAGCTTCTCCGGCCGACGCCGCGACCGCCGGATCGTCGACGACGGCGCAGGCCGCACCGGCATCGAGCGCCGCCAGGGCGAAGCGGTTGCCGTCGAAACGGTCGCCCCTGAGGGCGAAGAAGATCGTCCCTTCACCTGCCCGCCGCGAGTCGGTCGCGACGGCGGGGTATCGCTCGAACAACGCATAGAGACGCTGCGTTCCGAGCCGTTCGTTTTCGTTCAATTGTCAATCGTTATTCATCGATTATCAGATATACTCCTCGCCCTTGTTGAACTTCACCTCGTCGATATACTTCTTGATGTTCTGCTCCTCGCCGCGCGGGCAGATCATCAGCACGTCCTCCGTATCGACGACGATGTACTCCTTCAACCCGCTCACGACGGCCACCTTGCCTTCGGGCAGCGAGATGATGCAGTTGCGCGTATCGTAGGCGTAACAACCCTCCGCAGGCTTGGCGTTGGCGTAACGGTCCTTGCGCGAGAGCTGGTAGAGCGAACCCCACGTCCCCACGTCGCTCCAACCCACGTCGGCGTTGGAGCGCACGTAGACGTTGCCGGCCTTCTCCATGACGCCGTAATCGATCGAAATGGGATGGCTGCACGAAAAGACCCGTTCGACGGCCTCGTCCTCCTGCGGCGTACCGAACGCCGCCTCGACCGACGAGAACAGCGCATGGTGTTCGGGCAGGTATTGGGCGAAGGCCCGCACGATATCGCGGACCTTCCAGACGAAAATACCCGAATTCCAGAAGAATTCGCCGCACTGCACGAAGGTCTGGGCCAGTTCCAGATTGGGCTTTTCCGTAAAACTCTTCACCGGACAAATGGTCTCGTCGGCCGAGGCCTGTATATAACCGTAACCCGTTTCGGGGCGTGTGGGACGGATGCCGACGGTCATCAACGCATCGTGGCCCGTCACGAAATCGAGGCACTCGCCGATGATCGAGCGGAACCCCTCCTCGTCGACCACCCAGTGATCGGCCGGCGTGACGATCATCTGCGCTTCGGGATCGTGTTTCCGCAACCAGTAGGCGGCGTAGGCGATGGCCGGCGCGGTATTGCGGCCGATCGGCTCGCAGAGAATCTGTTCTTCGCGGATCTCGGGAAGGATATTGCGGATCAGTTCCTTGTAACGTCGGTTGGTCACCACGATGAAATTTTCGTCGGGCACCAGCGGCGCGAAGCGTTCGAACGTATGGCGCAGGAATGATTTGCCCGTCCCCATGATGTCGAGGAACTGCTTGGGCTTGTTCTGCCGGCTCAGCGGCCAGAAGCGGGTTCCCACGCCTCCCGCCATGATGATACAGTAGCGATTCATATCGTATCTCGTTTGATTGTTCCTGAAATAATATACAAAGATACGAAAAGTCGAGGGCAGAAGCAAACATTCATGTTTGATTATGCCGAGACGGAGTATCTTCGGCGAAGTCAAAGATACGAATAAGCGAGGGCAATGTCAAATTTATTCGAACATTGCCGAACGGGAGTATCTTCGGCAAGCCAAAGATACGAAAAGCCGGAAGCAATGCAAATTAATTTGCTTTTTGCCGAGGCGAAATATTCTCGGTGCAGCCAAAGTGCGATTTCCCTTTGTCAGTCCGCGGCCGGCGGAGGATGTGCCGGACGCCGCAGGCGGAGCGATGCCGCCCTCTGCATGGGCGGCTGCGGGCTTCCGCTCTTCGGCTGCGGCCGAAGAGCGAATCTTTCGAAACTGTATTTTAGCAGGCCTCCGGCCTGCGGGATCGCACTGCAAAAACAACCTATTCTCATTTCGAGCACATCCCGCACCTCCGATTGGGTGTCTCCTGCAAGGAGCGGATTTACCACCTTTTGTCACCAAAAGGTGGCGCCAAAAGTGTCCGCAGGGCACCTCCGTCGGGATCGGACGGAGGTGCTCACTGAGCGGGCACAAAAGACTGCGCTGTTGCGACGCAAAAGATTGCACCGCTTCGACTGTGGCGGCTCGGCAAAGTCCGCAAGCGGCCTCTGCACTCGCCTGCTGCCCGTCGTTTTCACGCCCGCTCCGAGCGCTCGAACCGCCGTCCGATCTGATTCCTCCTCCGGTGCAATGCGGAGACAGTTGTGCGCTGTGCGCAATGATAATCATTCGTTTGCGTCCGCACATGGCAGGTCTCCGGCCTGCCGGATCGCACTGCGAAAAGAGCGGAAAGATTCCTACGCTCCACTGCATTCCGCCCGGAATGACAAATCCTGTCATCCTCAGGAGGAAGTCCAAACCAATTCCGACACAGGCATCGCCCCCTGCATCGCCCAGCAAACAGCGGAGAAAAAGGCCGTGTCCGATCGGTTTTCGGCACATTTGCCCGAAAACCGAAAAATAATTCGTAACTTTGCCGGTCAATCTATCAATTGTCGGGCACGAATATGAAGATCAAGCTCTTTACCATTTCCAACCTGCTCACGCTCTCGAATCTGCTCTGCGGGATGATAGCGACGGTGGCGATACTCACCGACGGCGACCTGCATCTGGCCTTCTGGCTGCTGGTGCTGGCGGCCGTCTTCGATTTTTTCGACGGCTTCACGGCACGGCTGCTCCACCAGTCCTCGCCGATCGGGTTGCAGCTCGATTCGCTGGCCGACATGGTTTCGTCGGGCGTCGCACCGACGGCCGTCATGCTCACGCTGGCATGGCAGGCCGGCAGTTCGTGGTGGGCGGCCGATACGGGAGGCCCTTGGAGCTGGATCGTACTGCTGCTGGCCGTCGGGACGGCGCTGCGGCTGGCGAAATTCAATATCGACGAGACGCAGCATACCGAGTTCTGCGGCCTTCCGACCCCTGCCAATGCGCTGTTTTTCGTTGCGCTGGGCTGGATGGACGCCAAGACGGGTTTCAACCAAGGGGGCTGGGTGCTGCTGATGGTGCCGGCCATGTCGTGGTTGCTTATTTCGCCTGTTCGGATGTTCGCCTTCAAGTTTCAGAGTTTTGCTTTTAAAGGCAACGAGATCCGTTATATCTTTATTGCCCTGGCTGTTGTTCTGTTGGTCGCCTTGGGTATCCCGGCTGTCCCCATTGTCATTCTGCTCTACATCGCCATATCGGCCGTGGGATGGGGTATGTCGCTAAAGAAGCCTGGCTCAGCGGCTTGCCCTGAGAAATAGTTGTATATTTAAAATTTTTTAATTATATTTCGAAAGGAGACATGACTTATGATGATGCCTAGTATTTTTGGAGAAAACTTATTTGATGATTTTATGGACGATTTTTCATTTCCTACATTACCTGATGTAGACAAGGAATTGTATGGAAAACATGCAAAGAACCTAATGAAAACTGATGTTAAGGAAAC
>OJMH01003392.1_pt1 | contig 11881 bp, 9 predicted proteins | sample 1597111 | NCBI WGS metagenome assembly OJMH01 (sample SAMEA2452115, study PRJEB22498) | human gut metagenome | reverse complement strand
GCTCATCTTGACCGCTTCGAGCACGTCGCGGCCGGCCAGGTCGATGGCGGTCGCCCGCTGGACGGACAATTCGATGCTCGCCTTGTCCGCCGCGACCAGGGCCTGCACCACCCGGTCGACGTTGCCGCCGGCCAGATAATGCGCTTCGAGCACGTCGGACGGCACCAGGATGCCGGCTTTGTGGGCCTGGATCATTGCGTCGACGATGATCTGCGGCGGCACCTGCCGCAGCCGCATGCCGATCAGGGCGCCGATGCTGACCGGCACCTGGGCGAAAACGGCCGCCAGCCAGTGCCGGAACGGGATGAAAAAGAAGATGACGTACAACCCGAACAACATCAGGATGATGGCCAGAATGATCGGAACCCACTGCATTTTTTTTCTTCTCCTATTTGATGCGTTTGACCACTAATTGAAAGCCGTTGCATTTAATGACCACGACGTTGGAACCGGCTTCGATCAGCTCTCCGTCGCTGACCGCGTCGTAACGTTTGTCGCCGATGACGATGACGCCGGCCGGCCGCAACTGGGCCGCCACCTGGCCGACTTTGCCGATCAGGGTGTTGTCCGCCTCGACTGAGACATAGCCGTCGGAACTGTTCTCGTTGGTTTTCAAGGTCAATGGATTGAGCAGGCGGCTCTTGGGCAGGACGTAGACGATCAGGGCGATGATGATGCCCAGCGCCACCAGCAATGAAACCGCCACCACCTGGCTGCCGAACAGCAGCTGTTCCCAGCCGAAGGCCAGGCAGAAGGAGATGATCATACAGCCGCCGCCGAGAATGCCGACGATGCCGAATCCCGGAATGACGAAAATTTCCAGCAGCAGCAACAGCAAACCGACGAAGAAGATGACGATCGGCCCCCAGTCGGAGGCCCCGCTGGCCACGTGTCCCAGGAAGAACAGCGTCAGCGCCGTCAGGCCGAGGATACCGGGGACGCCGAATCCCGGCGTCTTGATCTCGATGAAAATGCCGACGATGCCGAGCACCAGCAACGCGCCGGCCAGCACCGGATGGGACAGGAACTGGACGACTTGTTCCCAGGCGGTCCGGCGGATTTCCTGCACCTGCGCATCGCCGAGATTCAGCTGAGTCAGCAAGTCGCTGCGGTTTTTGGCCAGATAATCGACCACACCGAGTTTGGCCGCCTCCCGGCCTCCCAGCGTCAGCGGCGAAACTTCCGTATGGGCGATGCCGTCGGCCTCTTCGGTCAACTGCACATAGGGATCGGCCATCGCCCGGACGATTTTAACCGGCCGGCCATTTTTTTCCGCCAGCACCTGCAGCGCCTTGAAGAAGACGGTCAGAAATTTCTGATCCGTCAAAGACCGGTCGGTATGACGGTTCGGCACCGCTTCCGGCCGGTCGATTTGTTCGCTTAACTCCTTGGCTTCTTCGACGATGGATTCAGCCGTCGTTTTCTCGTCATTTGCCGTTTCCGACGTTTTTTCCGCCGGCGGCGCGGTAATCGGCCGCACGCCTTCGATGGTGATCTCCAATGGCATGGCATCGCCGATCAAGCCATCCGGATTGATCGCGATCCGGTCGGCCGCCAAGGCGACGACCATCCCGGCGGAAATCCCCTGCGGGTTGACATAAGCGATGACCGGCACTTTGGATTTCAACAGAATGGAGACATATTTCAAAGCGACGTCGATCCGGCCGCCCGGCGTGTTGAGTTCGAAAATCACCGCCTTGACCTGTTCTTCGGCCGCCCGGTCCAGGGTTTTTTTCAGAAAGCGCATTTCACTTTCGCTGATCTCTTCGAATTCGAGAAATTGCGGCAGGTAATAAACGACGTTCTGCGCGTCGGCAACGTATTCCGGCGGCGGTTTGGCGGCAGTGTTGAACAACCAGGCCGCCAGGGCCAGGCACAGCAGCGGAATTACCGGCGCCAGACGTTTCAATCGCAAAATCATCGGTTCGATCCTTTCCCCGCTTCGCCCCCGTAAACTTTTTTTGCGGGTGGCGCTTTCCTTTTTCTAAAAGATAAGACATTAATTGGAAAAATGCAACAATTCAATTCGCCGAAAGGGGTTTTATCCATTATATTTTCATCCCGGATGATGCCGGAAGGCGGACCGGTGCGACGGCAGTGGATTGCCGGGCGGAAGATTTGGACGGCAAAGCGTAAGGATTGAATTGACGATATGAGCAGAATTGCCCGGGTGATCGTGGATTTGTCGCTGGACAAGGCGTTCGATTATCTGATTCCGCCGCCATTGGCGGCCCGGATCGTCATCGGGGTCCGGGTCCGGGTGCCGTTCGGCAACTCGTTCCGGCTCGGCTATGTTCTCGCTTTGTCCGATCACTCCGACTTCGAAGAGCAATTGAAGACGATCGAATCGCTGGGTGACGGCCGGACCCAGTTGCCGGAAGCGCTGATCAAACTCGGCAGCTGGATGGCCGAATATTACTGCTGCACTCAGGAGCAGGCGATTCGGTCGCTGCTGCCCGGCGCCGTCCGCCTTGGACGGATCAAACCGAAAACCTTGACGGTTTACCGGGTGGCCGAGCCGGAAAAAGCCCGTCAATACATCGAAGCCAATGCCGGCCGGGAGAAGGCGCAGGGACGGGTCAATCTGTTGAAGGTACTGCTCGAGCAGCCTGGGCTGGCGGCCGATGTCCTGCTCAATCTGGCGGAAACGACCGTTTCTCCGCTGCAGGGGCTGGTGAAAAATGGATTGGTTGCCAAATCGGAACAACTGCTGCGGCGCAATCCGTTCAGCGATTCGACGGTGCTGCCGAGCGCGCCGTTGCCGGCCAATGCCGAACAGCAGGCGGCGCTGGAACGGGTGCGGGCCATGCTGGAGGGACGCGAAAAACGGCATGTCATGCTGCTGCACGGCGTCACCAACAGCGGCAAAACCGAAGTCTATCTGCAGAGCATTGCGATGGCGTTGGAATTGAACAGGTCCGCCATCGTGCTGGTACCGGAAATTTCCCTGACGCCGCAGACGGTCCGCCGCTTCCGGGCCCGTTTCGGCGATAAAATCAGCGTGCTGCACAGCCGGTTGTCGGACGGGGAACGGTTCGACGAATGGAACCGGATCAATGACGGGATTGTGCAGATTGTCGTCGGGGCGCGTTCGGCGCTGTTTGCGCCGTTCCGTAATCTCGGTTTGATCATCGTCGATGAAGAACACGAGGCCAGCTACAAACAGTCTGAGGCGCCGCGCTATCATGCCCGTGATGTCGCGGTGATGCGCGGATTGCTGGAGCAGGCGGCGGTGATTCTCGGTTCGGCGACGCCGTCGTTCGAGTCGTACCGCAACGCGCTGGAAAAACGGTATGTGCTGGTCGAAATGCTTCACCGGGTCGATGACAAACTGCTGCCGTCGGTCAAGGTGGTCGACCTGCGGCTCGGCGCGCCGGAACCGGGCGAGAAAAAATCCGGATTGTTCACCAAAATATTGATCCAGGCCATTCAGGAACGCCTGCAACTGGGCGAACAGACGATTCTCTTTCTGAACCGCCGCGGCTTCGCCCGGCAGATGCTCTGCGAAAGCTGCGGCTATGTCGCCGGCTGTCCATCCTGTTCGGTGCCCTATACCTACCACCGCAAAGAAGAGATGCTCTCCTGTCACCTCTGCGGTTCGATGATCGAAGCGCCGGAATGCTGTCCATCCTGCGGGGCGGCTGAAATCCGTTATTCCGGCAGCGGCACCGAGAAGATCGAAAGCCTGGCCGCGGCGATTTTCCGGGGCGCCAAGGTGGTCAGGATGGATTCCGATTCGATTCGGGCCGGCAATTCGCACGAGGCGATCCTCGATCGTTTCCGCAAGGGCGAGATCGATATTTTGATCGGTACTCAGATGATCGCCAAAGGGCTGCATTTCCCGAACGTCACGCTGGTCGGCATCATCAACGCCGATCAGGGGCTTTATCTGCCGGATTTCCGTGCTTGCGAGCGGACCTTTCAACTGTTGACCCAGGTGGCCGGCCGGGCCGGTCGCGGTGATGTGCGCGGCGAAGTGATCATCCAGACGTTCAGTCCGGCCAACGATACGATCCGTTTTGCGGTCAGTCAGGATTTCAAGGCGTTTTATCAGTACGACATGACGGTGCGGGAAGCGCTGCATTATCCGCCGGACGGTCATTTGATGGTGTTGAATTTCCGCAGCCTGGATGCAGAGGCCGGAATGCAGTATGCGGCGAGGTGCATGGAGTTGCTCCGGCCGTTCTGTCATGATGAAATCATCGTCTCGGAGCCGGCGCCGGCGCCGATCGAAAAGATCAAAACCAAATACCGCTTTCAAATCATTTTCCGCGGCCGGAAATTGAAGCAATTGCGGCAGGCGCTGCGCGAATTGACTTTGCGCCGGCGGCATCCGGAAGGAATCGAACTTTACCTCGACATCGATGCGCAGAGTCTGTTGTAAAACACCCGGCGGTCAACCGGCGGTTTCCGGCTGCGGCAGTGTGTTTTTGACGAATTGGCGATCGGCCGCTTCGGTATCGAACAAAATCTGCAGTTGCAGATTCTGTTCGGAAAAAGCATTCACTTCCCGCAGCCGTTCCAGGATGCGTTCGATGGTGCGGTATTCAGCCATCGGCGGAATCGGTTCCGGTCCGCTGCTCAGGTTGTCCAGGCGGTCCAGCACCTCGGCAATCGTCAATTTTTCCAGCGGCATTGCCGGCAGGAAGCCGAATTTGCCGATCCCCTGTTCGTCGACCGCCCGGCAGAGAATTTTTGCCAGGGTCAATTGATACAGCAGATCCTCCGTCAACCGGAACGGAATTTCACAGCGCCGCGCCAGTTCTTCGCTGGTCGGCGGCGTGGCGCCTTCCTTGAAATCTTTGACGACCAGCGTGGCGAGCAGCAGGCTGACCGCCCGCCGCAGCCGGATGCTCGGCCTGGAGGCGCCGGGCTCGAATTCAATGTTGTCGACATTTTGCAGCACGAAGGCCAATTCGGTGCCGAAAAGGACGATCACCCAACTGTACTGCATCCACAGCAGGAACAGCGGCAGCGCCGACAAACTGCCGTAGATGGCGTTGTAACTGGACAATTTGACCTGAATGCCGATATACAGCATCTGCCAGAGCTGGTAAACCGTCCCGCTGATGATGCCGGAGAGCAGAGCCGCCTTGAATTGCACCCGGGTGTTCGGCATGAACCGGTAGATCAGCGTGAAAATGAGCCAGCTCATCACAAACGGCAGCAGCCGGATCGAAAAGGCGCTCATCGGCTGGGCCAGCGCCTCCAGCCAGGCGCCTTCGGCGGTGAAGCGCCGGAAAAGTGTGTTGACGCCGGCGGTGCTGATCAGGAAGATCGGACAGACCAGCAGCAAAGAGGTGTAGTCGGTGAATTTCCGAAACCAGCTCCGGTTGATTTTGACGCTCCAGATGTGGTTGAAGGAGCTCTCGATATTGCCGATCATCTTCAGAATTGTGAACAGCAGTACGACGACGCCGATGCCGGCGATCAATCCGCCGCGGGTGTGTTCCAGCGTCCGTTCGGCGAAATTGTAGATGTGCTGAATCACCACTTGCTGGTCGGAAAATTTCTCCATCAGCGTGGTGTAGAGTTTCGTCTCCAGCCCGAACCCCTTGGCGATGCCGAACAGCAGCGCGGCCAGCGGCACCACCGCGAAGATGGAATAAAAGGTCAGCGCCGACGCCCGCAGATAGCAACTGTCCGCTTTCAAATTGGAGAACAGCAGCATCGCCACTTTCAATGCCCGGAACAACAGGCGCTTGGTTCGGGGCAGCGGCTGAAAATTCATGAACCAGATGTCGCTGAACAGAAAATTGCGGGCCCGGGTCGCCCGTTCTTTCCACGGTTTGAGATCCATATTTCAATTGCTCCTTAAAAAATGCTTCTGGAAATCGACTTTCGGGATGCTTGCAGTAATGTAACTCCTCGAAGCGGCTTTGCCCAATCGTGATTGCCGAAAAAAATGATGCCGGCGCCGGACAGTGGGCCGGCTGGAAGTGCAAAGACCGTTTCGGCGGCGGTTCAACGGGAATTTGACGGATGAAATTTCGGCCGGCGGCGACAGACGGCAAAGTGACGGACTGCTGAAACAGAGGCTTTTGCCGGAGGAAAATGAGAAATCCCTGTTGCGCTGGGAATGGATGACGTTTATATTATCGGGAAATAAGGAAAATACCCTTTCCGGGGAGGTGGATGTGATGAAAATTACCGATGATATTCTGAAGGCGCTGCAGAAATCGATCAATTCTTTCGGGTCGATGAGTGAATTTTCGCGCCGTACCAATGTCCGTATTGAGACGTTGAGCCGTTTTTTATCCCGCAAAACCCTGTCGATCCGTCAGGAGACCTGGGATAAACTTTATCCGTTGTTGCAACCCCATCTGAACACACCACGGGAGATTACGAACGAAATGAAAGCCGAACCTCCGCAGTACATGCCGCCTGACCGCCCGCGCATGAGTCACGACCTGGCGTCGCTGAACAGCGATGAAAAGATTCTGCTTGATGCCTTTGCCGCCTTGCCGAAAGAACTGCAGAACCGCAAATTGTTGGAAATCGTCGAATTGGCCAAACAGCAGCTGCAGTCGGAAAAGAATTGACCGGAGGATGTTTGTCATGAAAAAATTGCTGTTTCTGCTGGGGCTGGTGTTGGCTGTCGGTTTGTCGGCGGCGGAGCAGAAGATTGCTGTCATCGACATGGAGAAGGTGTTCCGCGGTTTTTACAAAACCAAAATCGCCGAAACTTACCTGCAGCAGCAGCAGGATGTCTATATCGGTTATTTGAACCGGCTGAAAGAGTCTTACACGAAGATCGAAAATGAATATGTGCTGTTGCGCGACGCCTCCCAGAATCTCGCCCTCAGTCCGACCGAACGGGAAAGCAAGCGGCTGGAGGCGCAGAAGAAATATCAGGACATGCAGGCCAAACGCGCCGAGATCGAACAGTATGCGATGTCCAGCCAGAAGCAGTTCAGCGAGCTTGAACGCAAAAAAAATGACGAAATCGTTACGGAGATCAAAACCGAGGTGACCAAACGGGCGGCGGTATCCGGTTACACCTTTGTTCTGGATTGCTCCGGCAAGAACAGCAACGCTGTGACGGCGGTGGTTTACTTCGATCCGGCCACCGATATTACCGACGCGGTTCTGGAAGCGCTCAATCGCGGCAACCAGCCCCGGGAAGCGAAAGACGACAATACAGCAACGGAACAAAAATAAAACCCGATGGAGCAGTCATGAAACAAATTTCCGCGCAAAAGATCGCCGAACTGGTCAATGGAAAAATCGTAGGCAACCCGAGCCGCATCGTCATCGGGGTCTCTTCGCTGAAAGACGCCACCGTCGACCAGGTGTCGTTTGTCGGCAATAAAAAATATCAACATCAACTGGACACCTCCAGGGCCGGCATCGTTCTGGTCTGCCCCGATCTGGCCGATGAACCGTTGAATGACCGTACCTTCATCGTTTGCGACAACGTCGATTACGCCTTCTCCAAAGTGATCATGGTGTTTGCGCCGGAGCCGGTCAAATATGCCCCCGGCGTTCATCCGAGTGCCGTCGTCGATCCGACGGTGAAAATCGGCGCCGGCGTTCATATCGGCGCCAATGCGGTCGTCGAGGCCGAAGCGGTGATCGGAGACAATACGGTGATCGGCGCCGGTTGTTATATCGGTCCGAATGTAACCATCGGCTGCAATTGCCTGATCTATCCGAATGTGACGATCATGGCCCGCTGCCATATCGGCAACAAGAATATTTTTCATCCCGGCGTCGTCATCGGAGCCGACGGCTTCGGGTTCGTGCCCGGTCCGAACGGGTTGGTCAAAGTGCCGCAGACCGGTATCGTGCAGATTGATGACGATGTCGAAATCGGTGCCAATACCACGGTCGACCGGGCCCGGTTCGGCAAGACCTGGATCAAGAGCAATGTCAAAATTGACAATCAGGTCATGGTGGCCCACAACGTGATCATCGGCGAGAGTTCCATTCTGGTCGCCCAGTGCGGCATTGCCGGCAGCGCCGAGCTGGGCCGCGGCGTTATTCTGGCGGCCAAATCCGGCGTCAACGGCCATATCACCCTTGGTGACGGCGTTCAGGTCGCCGGCACCTCCGGCGTCGTCAAAAGTTTGCCGGCCGGGGCGATTGCGGTGGGAACGCCGGCGGAAACGCAACGTGAATTCATGGCCCGGATGGCGCTGCCGCGCAAAGTCGAGAAATTGACTGCCAGGCTCGAAGAGTTGAAGGCGCAGCTGGCCGAACTCCAAGCGGAAAAATGAGATGTCCCAGCTGGAATGCCCTGGGCCGTCCAGCTCTGGTTTGCGGTTTGACGCTATCGCTCTGGCTGGGAATGGCGGCGGTCGACGGGGCGGAGGAAGCGCCGGCCGACCCGTTGCGCCAGGCGGCGTTGGACGGTGAAATTCCGGCCATGCTCAAACTGGCCGATGAGTATTTCAACGGCGTCAATCGGCCGCGCAACCGGACGGTGGCGGCCCACTGGTTCCGGAAAGCGGCGGAGCAGAATTCCGACGCCGGCATTTACAACCTGGCGATCTGCTATCAGCAGGGGTTTGGGGTTGATCGGAACGACTATCGGGCATTCGAATGGTTTCAGAAAGCGGCTGACCGCTTAAATCCGGCCAAGTTTCAGTTGGCCGGGTATTTTCTGAGCGGCATTGAACCGGAGTTGACCGGTTCGGCGCCGACGCCCGGTTTGCCGGCCGACCCGGAGCGGGGAACGGCACTGCTGCGGGAGTTGGCGGCCGCCGATTATATTCCGGCAGTGCGCGAATTGGGGCGTCTCGGCCTGCAGGAGCCGGAAACGTCGGTTGAGGCGGTGAAGTTACTGCGCCGTGCGGCGGCGGCCGACGATTCGGCGGCGTTGCGGTTGCTGGCGGACTGTTGTTTCAGCGGGCAGGGCATGGAGACGGACGAAAAAGCCGGATTCGACTATCTGTCCAGGGCGGAATCGCTTGGCGATCTGGAGGCCAAGGGAAAATTGGCCTATTGCTATGAATTGGGAATCGGCGTGGCGCCGGATGCCGGAAAAGCGTTTCAACTGGTGCGGGAAGCGGCGGCGGCCGGTCTGGCGATGGCGCAGGTCAAGCTGGGCGAACATTATTTGAACGGTATTTTAATCGATCAGGACCCGGTCAAGGCGGTGGAGTATTTCAGGGCCGGAGCCGAACAGGGCAGCGCCGGCGGATTTTACCAGTTGGGCGTGTGTTACAGCGGAGGATTCGGCGTTGAAGCCGACCCGGCGCGGGGATTTGAATATTTCCTCGAGGCGGCCCGCCGGAATCATCCGGCCGCGCAATTGAAGGTGGGGCAGCTTTACCGGGAAGGCAAAGCGACGCCGGAAGATCCGGCCGCCGCTTTTTACTGGTTCAAGCGGGCGGCGGAATTGAACTATCCGGCCGGCCAGCGGGAGTTGGCGTTGTGCTATTTAGGTGCCTATGGTACCGGCAGGGACCAGCAAACCGGGATGGAATATCTGTTGCTGGCGGCGGAACAGGGCGACCCGGAAGCCCGGGCGCTTTTGCGGCCGCCGGACAACTAATTTTGTGGAGAAAGAGGAGACGAGCGACTATGAAACCGTATTTCGAAAAATTATTCCGGCTGAAGGAAAATAATACCACCATCGGGACGGAGGTCATCGCCGGACTGGTCACTTTTGCGACGATGTCCTACATCACCTGTGTGCAGCCGGCGATTCTTTCCGGCCGTTTTTTCGGCATCAGCACCAACATGCCGTTCGACGCGCTGTTGACGACGACTTGCCTGACGGCGGCTCTCGGCTGTTTTCTGATGGGACTCTATGCCAACTATCCGATTGCGCTGGCGGCCGGCATGGGAGAGAATATCCTGATGGTGATCACGTTGATTCCGGCCTGCTCGGTGCTGGTCGGCTCGGAAGCCGGGCCGGATGCCGCCTGGCAATTGGCGTTGGGGGTGGTTTTCATCGCCGGTCTCGTCTTCCTGATCCTTTCTTTTCTGAATATCCGCAAATTGCTGATCGGCGCAGTCAGCAACAGCATGAAAAATGCCATCGCCGTCGGGATCGGATTGTTCATTGCCTTGCTGGGATTGGAAAATGGTAAAATGATCATCGGCGCTTCCGGTCATTATATCCTGAATCCGCTTCATTCGACGGAAACCTTCATCTTTCTGGTCGGTTTGACGGTTATCGCCGTGTTGCAGGTCCGCCGGATCCGCGGCGCCATCCTGCTCGGCATGCTGTTTTCCACGTTGGTGGCGTTGCTGCTGGGGGTCATCCGGCCGACGGCGCTGCTCGGCTGGCCGGCCAATCCGCTGCCGGTCATCGGCCAGGCGGATATCGCCGGCGTGTTCAGCCATTTTGCCGATCTGCTGCCGTTATTGATCATTTTCATCTACATGGATGTATTCGACACCTTGGGAACGGTGATCGGGGTCGGCGCCCGGGCCGGACTGCTGAAAAATGGCCATCTGCCGCGGGTGGAGCGGGTTTTTTCCGTCGATGCGCTCAGTACCGTGGTCGGAGCGGCGGCCGGCATGAGTACGGTAACTTGTTTTGTCGAAAGTTCCGCCGGCGTGGAATCCGGAGGGCGTACCGGACTGACCGCGGTGGTTTGCGGGCTGGCATTTCTTCTGGTGTTGTTTTTTACTCCGTTGTTGCAGACGATCATCGGGTATACGCCGATTACCGCGCCGGCGTTGGTGATCGTCGGCGCGATGATGGTGCAGAATGTCACGTTGATCGATTGGCAGGATTACAGCGAGGCGATTCCATCGTTTCTGATCATCATCGGCATCCCGTTCAGCTACAGCATTGCCGACGGAATGCTGCTGGGATTCATCAGTTATCCGGTTATCAAATTGCTGGCCGGCCGCGGCCGGAACGTCGGTTGGCTGAGTTATCTGCTGGCAGCGCTGCTGGCGGCTTATCTGTTTTTCCTGAAACGCTGATTTGGTTTGAAGGTAAGGAGTGTTAGGGATGAAAAATGATTCGAAAGGACCGGCCGTCCGGCCGGTGGAGCAGTTGAATTTGTACGCGGATACCGTTGCCGGCGACTTCCAGCCTTATCTGGAGACTTATTTGCTGGACGACGGCCGGGAGCATGGCCTGGTTGCGGTGTTGCCGGGCGGCGCCTATATGTGCCGGGCGGATCATGAAGGCAGACCGGTGGCCGAACGGTACAACGCTTTGGGATTTCATGCCGTCGTCATCCAGTACCGAACCGCGCCGAACCGTTTTCCGTCGCCGCAGTTGGATGCGATGCGGGCGATTCAGTTGGTGCGGGAACGGGCGGCGCGCTGGCGGGTCAAGAGCGATAAAATTGCGTTGTTGGGCTTTTCGGCCGGCGGCCATCTGGCGGCCAGCGTCGGGACGATCGGTCAGGAGCTTCAGCTGTCGGACAGCGAACGGTTTTCACCGCTGCCGAATGCGTTGATTCTCTGCTATCCGGTCATTTCCGGCGGCGAGTACGGCCATCGGGGATCTTTCCTGAACTTGTTCGGAGATGAGGTTTCCGCCGAAATCGTCGATTATTACAGCCTGGAAAAGCGGGTGACGCCGGCGACGCCTCCGGCGTTTCTCTGGCATACCGCCAGCGATGAAAGTGTGCCGGTGGCCAACAGCCTTTTGTTTTCCAAGGCGCTGGGCGATGCCGATGTGCCGTTTGAATTGCATGTCTTTCCCCGCGGGCCGCACGGGATCGGATTGGCGGACGCATTTCCGGAAGCGGCCGTCTGGCCGGATTTGTCCGCCGTCTGGTTGGCCGGCCGGGGGTTTTGAAAGTTTCCCATGACGCAGCCGGAGCTGAGTGTCGTCGTCCCCTGTTTTAACGAAGAAGCAACCATTGCAATGGTTGCTTCCGCCGTTCTGGCGGAATGCCGGGAGCGTCGTTGGCAGTTGATTGTCGTGGATGACGGCTCGACCGATCGTTCCGTCGACCGTCTC
>OJMH01003390.1_pt1 | contig 11894 bp, 6 predicted proteins | sample 1597111 | NCBI WGS metagenome assembly OJMH01 (sample SAMEA2452115, study PRJEB22498) | human gut metagenome | reverse complement strand
AATCCCGGTCGTCCGCCAGCGTGGCGACCGGAAAATGGATTGCCGTCACTTGGTATTCCGGCGGCAAGCGATGGTAGCGGAAGGAGAGCAGCAGTTCGCCGCCGTCCGGTTCCCGGCCGATTTCGACCGTCAACCCGTCAGCCCGGCGCCAGACAACCCGTTCCGCCGTTTCCTCGACGACCGCCAGTTGGGCGGCGTCAAGCTGCCGGCTGCCGCCGTCCGGCCCGGTTAATTCCAGCGACCAGCCAAGAGTAATCTGCTGATAATGGAGTGTCATGACGATGTCCTTATTTTTGAAATTTAATTTTATAATATGAAATTATATTGATTATAATTATAGTAAAATTTCAAAAAAAAGTCAATAGGTCAATGAAAAAAAATTGGAATTTTGGGGGTCGAACTTCACTTTACGGGCTTGATTTGCCGGATAAGCGCGGTAGTAGTAAAGCGATGGCAACCGGACAGCCGGTTGAAGCGGCGGTGGAAATCAACCCGAAAAAGCAGCGATGATAAAAGTTCTTGACAAGGCCCTGGCGATGTTGGAAATGGCGGTGGTCGCCTCGCCGGAACCGGTGGCGATCAGTGAGTTTGAAAAAGCGCTCGGCATCAACAAAGCGACCTGCACCCGTATCGCCAAGGAGCTGACCGCCGCGGATTATCTGGAGCAGGTTTCCCGCAAGGACGGCTACCGGGCCGGCATCCGGGCGCTGGCTTTCGGCGGCGCGGTTCGCTATGAGACGGAATTGTTGCGGACGGCCGCGCCGTTGCTGCGCGAGTGTGCGGCCGCCTGGCAGGCTTCGGTGATGCTGTGCGCGCTGCGGCATGGGCAGCGTTATATTCTGTGGCATGAAAATCCCAATCCGGATTTGAAGATCAGAATTCCGGCGTTGGCGCTGCGGGATTTGCGGGGGACTGCCGCCGGTTTGATGCTGCTGGCTTTCGCCGGAGACGCGGAACGGCGCGCGGTGCTGCAGGCGCCGTTCAGCGAAGGGGAAGAAATTTTGAAGCGGGCGCTGTATCCGGATGATTCCCTGGAAGAGTTCTTGGATGGGGTGAAACGACGGCGGGAATTGTGTTTCGAGTCGCCGTTCGGCTGGGGAGTTTGCAGCAGCCCGGTTTTTCGTGATGGCAGTTGCGTCGCCGCCGTCAGTCTCGGCATGACCGCTGCGGCTTTCGAAGCGGTTGACCGGAGCAGGCTGCAGGAACAGGTCGGCCGGATTGCCCGGGAAATCTCCTGCCGGATCAGCAGCCACGTTTCGATCGGCTGACGGTCGGCCCGGACGAATGGTTTACCTGTTTTTTACCTGATCGCGGATTTGCTTTTTGATTTTTGTCGGATTATAATAGTTACAGTTTGCAATAAAACGCTTTAGCGTTTGAAATGAAAATCAAAAAGGAGACCGATGAAATCCCATTGGACAATGTTTGCGTTGCTGCTCGGCTGGGCGGCGCTGCAAAGCGGTTGTGCCTCCCGGCAACTGACCGGAAAAGAGGCGACGAATGAACTGCATTTGATTCCGGCGCCGGCCGAAGTGGCGGTGCGCGCCGAAGTGTTGGTACCGGTTGCCGGTTTGCCGCTGACCACCGAGGTGGCCGATTTGGGCTTGCCGCGGGAAGGCTACCGGCTGAGCATTGCGCCGGACGGCATCCGGATTACCGGCCAGAGCGAAGCCGGCGTGTTTTACGGACGGCAGACGTTGAAGCTGATGACGGAGACGCGCCAGCCGGAGGCCGGCAAAGCCGGCGTGATGCTGCCGGTGACCGAAATCGTCGATTATCCGCGGGTGGCGTACCGCAGCCTGATGCTCGATGTTTCCCGGCATTTTCTGCCGCTCGGCGATGTGAAGACTTTCATCGATTGGATGGCCGCCTACAAATACAACCATCTGCAACTGCATCTGGCCGATGACCAGGGCTGGCGGCTGGAAATCAAGAAATATCCGAAGTTGACGGAAATCGGTTCGGTGCGCGGTTCGGCGGAGCAGCCGTACGGACCATTTTTCTACACGCAGGATGAGATGCGCGATCTGATTGCTTACGCGGCGGAACGCTTCATCACCATCACGCCGGAGATCGACATTCCCGGTCATTCGCTGGCGGCGCTGGCCAGCTATCCGGAACTCGGCTGCACCGGCGGACCGTACGCGGTCTGGAACGACATCGGAATTTCCGAAGACATCCTCTGCGGAGGCAATCCGGCGACGTTGGAATTTCTGACCGGTGTTTTCACCGAAATCGCCGATCTGTTTCCCGGCCCGTATGTCCATATCGGCGGCGACGAGTGTCCGCTGCACCGCTGGGAGCAATGTCCGAAATGCCAGGCGAAGATGAAAGAATTGAATTTGACCAATCCCCGCGATTTGCAGCGGCGCCTGACCAGTCAGATCGGCGAGGTGCTCCGCCGGAAGGGCAAACGGCTGATCGGCTGGGATGAACTGCTGGCCAGCGGCGTGCCGGAGGATGCGATCATCATGTCCTGGCGCGGCACTTCCGGCGCGTTGCGGGCGGCTGAGCGGGGAATCGACAGCATCGTCGCCAGTTACTCCCACCTTTACTTCGACTATGCCCAGGGAACCACCGCCCAGGAACGTCCTTCCGCCGGCAGTTTGATCACCAACCGCCGCGCCTATTCGTTCGATCCGACGCTCGGCAATCCGGCGTTGACCGACAAGCATCTGATCGGCGCGCAGGCCAATTTGTGGGCGGAAAGCATTTACGATCTGAAATGGCTGCAATACAAGTCGATGCCGCGGATTTTCTCCTTGGCCGAAGCGCTCTGGTCGCCGGAAAATTGCCGCGATCTGGTCGGTTACCAGAACCGGCTGATGTACACCTATCGTCTGCTCGACGATCGGAATTTCGAAGCGCGTTATGCTGCCTGGGAAATGCCGGACACCGTCTATTTCTCCGGAGATTACACCGTCGATTTCGGCGAACTGCCGCCGAATATGGAAATCATTTATACGCTGGACGGCAGTGATCCGGCCGACAATCCGGCGGCGTTGAAGTACAGTGAGAAACGGCCGCATTTTACCGACGACGGCAGTTTGTGCATGCGCTTGATTCTGCCGTCCGGCAATCAATCCTTGTGGAGCTGTTATCAATTCGTCCAGATGGCGGCGCCGGTTTCGCCGGAGGAAGTGGCGCCCGGTTTGAAATTCGAAGTGCGCAAAGGAAAGTTCGATTCGTTGGAGCAGATGCGCAAGGCGCCGGTGGACTACACCTACTATGCCGACAATTTCGACTTTTTGGCCGCCAAGCTGCCGGAAGACGGTTTCGGCTACGTGGCCAGCGGCTATTTTTATGCGCCGAAGAGCGGCAATTACGAATTTTCCGACGCGATGATGTGGGGCGGCGACCTCTATATCGACGGCAAGCTGCTGATTCCGCACGATCCGGCCGGCGGCGTTTATTATTCGAAAGTGGCCAGCGTCTACCTGACCGAAGGCTATCACCCGTTCAAACTGGAATACCGGACGAAGGATTTCGGCCAGATGCAGCTTTATGTCGCCTTCGACCTGGAGCGCCAGTTGCCGCTGGCGGGGGAATATTTGGTGCATCGCAAATAGAAGATCGATCGGTTTGGAAATGAAAAGACAACCGGCGCCGGGAAACCGGCGCTGTTTTTATGTCAACCGGAGTCAATTGGCGGCGGAAGCGGTCCGAAAGTCGGCCTGGACTGCCTGCCGGAATGCGGCGTCGCGGAAAAATCGCAACGCCACGCCGGCCAATCCGGCGGCGGCCTGCAGCGCCGCTTCGAACGCCGGCTCCTGCCCGGCGGCCTGCTGGAATTCCCGGGTATGCAAACCGGCCGGCATTTCCGGCGGCGTGATGCCGAAAAAGAGATTGGCGCCCGGCACCGCTTCGGTGACGTCGGCGAAATCGGTGGAGATGCGTTCGGCGATTTCAGTTGCCGGGTGCAGACCGAGCTGCTCGGCCTGCTGCCGCAACGCCGTGTTCAAGGCCGGGTTGGGACGGTTGGCGGAATAAGGATTGGTGACCGGCGTCAGTTTGCTGCGGCAGCCGGTCATCAGTCCGGCTCCGGAAACGATGGCGGCAAATCGCTCTTTCAAGCGTTCCTGCAAGGCGTTGCTGTCGGCCCGCAGATAGAAGAACGCTTTCGTATAGTCCGGGATGATGTTGGCGGCGCTGCCGCCGGAAATGATAATGCCGTGCACCCGGGCGCCGGCCGGCAGTTGCTGCCGCCACAGGCCGACGCCGTCGAACAGCAATGTCAGGGCGTCCAGGGCGTTGATGCCGTCGGCCGGCGCGCTGGCGGCGTGGGAAGCTTTGCCGAAGAATTCGACATCGAACCGGGCGACCGCCAGGTTGCCCTGGTCGATACCGGTGGTGTGGTACGGATGGCAGGCCAGCGCGCAGTCGATCTCCCGGAAGGCGCCGGCTTTTAGCAGGTCGATTTTACCGCCGAAGGTCTCTTCCGCCGGAGTCCCAAATAAAACGATTTCACCGGGAACATCGAGCAAGTCGCCGACGGTCAGGAAGGCCGCCAGCGAAGCGACGGCGATCAGCGGATGGCCGCAGGCATGGCCCAGTTCCGGCAGCGCGTCATATTCGCTGAAAAATGCCACTTTCGGCCTGCCGCTGCCGAGCGCGGCCCGGAAGGCGGTGGCCAGGCCGCCGAAAGGCGTTTCCACTGGAACACCGCCGGCTTTCAGCAGTTCGGTTTGCCGCCGGCAGGCGGCGTGTTCCTGATGGCCGAGTTCCGGGTGTTCGTAGATCTCCCGCCAGAGCGGCCGGAGCATCTCCCGGTAACGGGCGGCCGTTTGCTGCAGAAGAACCGGTGAGATGACGGCAGCCATGATCAGAAACCGAATTCCGGCTGAATGCTGCCGAACATATCGCCGTCGCCGTCCGGCTTGGAGGTTTCATCGGGCGCATCCGGCGCTTCTGTCGGAGCCGGCGGCGGAACCGTCGTCCCCCCGGCCGGTTCCGATTCCGGTTCTTCCGGGGAGTCGGCTTCCGTGGCGGGAATGGCATCCGGCGTCCGGAATTGCAGCAATTCCTCTTCGGCCAGATAGCGGTTGAAGGTAATTTTGGTGATCTCTCCGCCGATCCGGATGCCGCGCGCCTTGGGCGCCCGCAGCGGCAGCGTCAGCAAATTGAGTTCCGAGGTTTTCGGCATCAGCCGCTTGGTTTCCACCAGTTCGTACCAGGCGTCGGTGCGCGGCGTCAGCAGTTCGAGGCGGCACTTTTCCGGACAGAGCTGATACTCCTTGTCCTTGATGAATTTATCGATGACCGAGCGTTTGCCGTAAAACTTGCCATTGGTATTTTCCCGGTAAATGATGCCGAATTCGGTGGACGGGTCGTACTTGCGGAAGGCATACAGTTTGCCGATGAACAGCTTTTCCGGAATGCTGATGATCCGGTAGCTGCCGTTGCGTTCGATGCACAGCAGCACGTCGAATTCGTTGCAGGTGACCGTATCGTCCGGATTGACGCTGCGGACCGCGGTGCCGATATAGCCGTTTTTGCGGTCCCAGCCGACTTTGATGTTGTTCAGCGCCGCGTCGCGCCGGTCGATCTTTTCGAAATATTCGATTTCGGTCCGGCGCGGAAACATCGGTCCGTATTTGGCCAGCAGCGCTTCCAGATATTTGATCGCATAGGCTTTCAGCCGTTTCAGGTGGCGTTGAATTTCGTCGATCCGGCTCAAAATATCCTGCAAATCCTGTTGGTTCTTGCGGATGTCGAAAAGGGAAATCCGCCGGATCTGGATGGCCAGCAGCCGTTCGACGTCCTCGTCGGTGACATCCCGTTTCAGCAAGTGGCGGAATGGTGCCAGCCCGGCGTGCACTTCCGCCATGACCGCTTCGGTGGAGTCGCACTCTTCGATGCGTTTGTAAAGCCGATTCTCGATAAAGATCTGCGCCAGCGTTTTGGCGTGGAACTGTTCTTCGAGCTTGGCCAGCTCGATCTCCAGTTCCCGCTTCAAATATTCCAGCAGCCGCGCCGTATTGCGTTCGATGACCGAACGGGTGTTCATCTGGACCGGCCGGTTTTCGCAGATCACCATCATGTTGACCGAAATCGACACCGAACAGTCGGTATAGGTATAGAGGGCCCGCAGCGCCTTTTCCGGATCGTAGCCGCGGGTTGGAATGACCTCGATTTCCACCTTTTCGCCGGTGAAATCGCTGATCGAAGCGATCTTGATCTTGTTCTTTTCGGCCGCTTTCTCGATTGAAGCGATCAATTTTTCGGTGGTGGTGGTCGCCGGAATCTCCCGGATCAGCAGTTTGCGTCCTTCGATGTCGATGCGGGCGCGCAGAATGATTTTGCCGTTGCCGCGCTCGTATTCGCGGACATCCATCAGGCCGCCCTGCTGGAAATCCGGATACAATTCGAACTCCTCGCCCTGCAGCAGCGCAATCTGCGCCTGGATGACCTCGTTGAAGTTGTGCGGCAGAATGCGGGTGGCCATGCCGACGGCGATCCCGTCGGAACCGAGCATCAGCAAACTTGGAATCTTGACCGGCAGCACGACCGGCTCCCGGTTGCGGCCGTCATAGGAGTCGACGAATTCGGTGATGTCGTTGTTGAACAGGACTTCACGGCCCATCGGCGTCAGGCGGCACTCGATATAACGCGGCGCCGAAGCGCCGTCGCCGGTGAAGATGTTGCCGAAGTTTCCCTGCCGTTCGATGAAATATTCCTTGTTGGCCAGCACCACCAGCGCGTCGCCGATCGACGCGTCGCCGTGCGGATGGAACTGCATCGTGTGGCCGATGACGTTGGCGACTTTGTGAAATTTGCCGTCGTCCAGCCTCGATAGCGCCCAGAGGATGCGGCGCTGCACCGGTTTCAGCCCGTCGTCGACATCCGGGATGGCCCGTTCCTTGATGACATAGGAAGCGTATTCGATGAAATTGGTGTCCATCATCGAACGCAGATAGCCGTTGCCGCCGAGTTTGCGGTTTTGCGCTTCAGTGGCGCCGGCCGGCAGCGCTTCGGCCTCTTCGCCTTCGACCTCCTGCAGTGAGGCGTCGAATTTGATGTCGTCGGCTTCCGGCGGATTGTGGGGTTCGTCGCTCATAACTCAATGCTTCCTGACTTAGACCAGATTGGCCATGATGTGATCCCGGCGTTCCGGCGTGTTGTTGCCCATGTAGAAATTCAGAATTTCCGGGACATTGCGCATATGGTCGACGGTGACGTTCAACAATTTGATGTTCTCGCCGATGAAGGGGCCGAACTCGTTCGGCGAAATTTCGCCCAGGCCTTTGAACCGGGTGATTTCCGGTTCTCCGGATTTCCGGCGCGCCGGCAGCAGCCTGGCGATTGCCTGGTCGCGTTCCAGGTTGTTGTAGCAATAGATCGTTTCCGCCCGGTTGCGCACCCGGAACAGCGGCGTCTCCAGAATGTACAGATGTCCGGAGAGCACGATCGGCTCGAAAAAATTCAGGAAAAAGGTGATCAGCAGATTGCGGATATGCAGGCCGTCGACATCGGCGTCGGTGGCGATGATCACTTTGTCGTAACGCAAATTTTCACAGTCGTCTTCGATGTTCAACGCCTGGGTGATGTAAAAGAGTTCTTCATTCTGGTAAACCCGGTCGATTTTCTCGTTCCAGCAGTTGAACGGTTTGCCCTTCAGCGCGAAAAGCGCCTGGGTGTAGACGTTGCGGCAACTGACCATCGAGGCGGCCGCCGAATCGCCTTCGGTCAGGAAAATCATCGTCGGCCGGCCGGCGGCGCCGCGGTCGCCGCGATGGTACTTGCAATCCTTGAGCTTCGGAATTTTCAGCGACATGCGCTTGGCTTTTTCCCTGGATTGCTTTTTGACCGACTGAATCTGCCGGCGCAACTGCTCATTGCGCGACACTTTGTCGAGCAGCACTTCGGCTTCTTCGAGATGGCGGTGCAGATAATCGACGATGGCGTCCTTGACCGCCGCGACGATCGGGCCGCGCACGTCGGTGTTGCCGAGTTTGTTTTTGGTCTGCGATTCGAAAATCGGATCTTTCAATTTGATGGCGATGGCGCCGACGATGCCGTCGCGGACGTCGGCGGCCTGGTAGTTTTTGCCGGAGAATTCATTGACCGCCTTGAGCACCCCTTCGCGGAAAGCCGACAGGTGGGTGCCGCCGTCGTTGGTGAATTGGCCGTTGACGAATGAAAAATAGCTTTCGCCGTAATCGTCGTGGTGGGCGAGGGCGAATTCGATCGTCTTGCTTTTGAAGGCGATGATGTCGTAAAGGCCGTCTTCGCCGAGTTCGACTTCCAGCAGATCCTTCAAGCCGTTTTTGGAATAGTAGCGCTGATCGTTGAAATAGAGCGACAGGCCGCTGTTCAAATAGGCGTACATCCACATCCGCTTCTCAATGTATTCCAGCTTGAAACTGTAGTCGGCGAACAATTGATGATCCGGTATGAAGGTGATCAGGGTGCCGTTTTTCTCGTCGGTTTTTCCTTCGCTTTCACTGACGAGCCGGCCGCATTCGAAGGTCGCCTCGGTATAATGTCCCTCCCGGATGGTCCGGGCGATGAACAGCTCCGACAGCGCGTTGACCGCTTTGGTGCCGACGCCATTGAGGCCGACTGAAAACTGGAATACGTCGTCGTTGTATTTGCCGCCGGTGTTCATCACCGAAACGCATTCGACCAGTTTGCCCGGCGGAATGCCGCGTCCGTAGTCGCGGACGGTGACCCGTTCGCCGTCCAGCTTGACGTCGATGCGTTTGCCGCAGCCCATGATGAATTCGTCGATGCTGTTGTCGACGATTTCCTTGAGCAGAATATAGATTCCGTCGTCCGGATGCGAACCATCGCCCATCCGGCCGATATACATGCCGGGCCGCAGGCGGATGTGCTCCAGTGAACTCAGGGTTTTTATTTTGGATTCGTCATAGGCGACGACCGGAGGTTCCTGACTCATAAAACTTACGCGTACAATCTCTTTGGAGTTTCTGTTACCATGAAAAGAATGTACTGCCGATTCGGCCAAAATTCAAGTCTCCGCAGGTAAAAAAAGGGCTTCTTCCCGCTGGATTTCTGACGGAAATGCCGCCGGTTTCCGGTGGATTGCCGAAAAAGCGCCGGCTCGAAATATCCTGATTCCGGCCTGAAAAAACATCCGGGAAGATTGCCGGGCGGAGCCGGAGAGCGGGAAGGCGTTCCGGCGAAGATTACTTGCAGAGGGTTTCCCGGAGCGGGCCGGGATTGTTTTTTTTTCAGTTGCGCGGCAGGCCGCGGATCATGCTTCCAGCTTTCTGCGATTGGGAAAGACCCAGCCTTCCAGCAGGATGACCAGGCTGAACAGCAGCAGCGAGCCCGGGATCAGGAAAAAGGCTTCCCGCAGGCCGCAGCAGTCGCCCAGCAATCCCATCAGCCAGGTGAAAAAGCCGCAGCCGGGAATGCCGACCGATGAAAAATAGATGTACAGCATCGTCGAATCCAGCTCCGGGAGGTTGTTGACGCCGTAAACCTGCAGCGTCGGCCAGTAAGGCGCGATGCCGATGCCGGCCAGAAAGAGCAGGCCGAACAGTACGGCAAAAGTCAGCACCGACGATTGAAAGGTGTCCGGCTGCAGGAGCGTCAGCAGCAGCGTGACCGGGATGGTCCCGAGGCCGGTACACAGCAGCAGGTGCTTCAGGTACTGTTTGCGGGCAAAATAGCCGAATCCGGTGCGGCCGAGGAACATGCCGAGCGCAATCGCTGCCGTGCCGAGACCGGCGAACCAGGCGCTGGCGTTGAAATTCAATTGGATGTAGGTCGCCGCCCAGAAAGTCAGGCAGAATTCGGCGCCGGCGCCCATGAACATGCCGAGGCAATAGACCCAGAAGCGCGGGGTCCGGACGATGGCGGTGGTGTAGCGCCAGACATCCTTGGTACGGATTTTTTCCGGCGCTTCCGGATATTTATGGCGCGGACTCTCCTTCCACAGGAAAGTGAGCGAAACCAGCAGTCCCAGGAGGCCGGCGCCGGCCAGGATCGGCCGCCAGCCGATCCCCATGCTCAAAAGTCCGCCGGCCAGCAGCACGCAGGTGCCGACGCCGACCGACCAGAAGGCATGGGAAATGTTGACGTAGCGTTCCGGCGCGTCGGCGTGCAAATCCTGGACGAACGGCGTGGCGAGTCCCTCGCAAATGCCTTCGCCGAAGCCGGCCAGCAGCAGGCAGGGGATCAACAGCCAGTAGACTGGAGAAAACGCGCAGAGCAGAATGCCGCTGCCCATGAAAAGCATGCAGTAACCCATCGAAAGCCGTTTGCCGAGATGTCCGGCGATACTGCCGCACAGCAGCAGCGCCACCACCATCGACACGCTCCGCACCAGGTGCAGCACTCCGCCGGCGGCCATGCCGCCCTGATCCAGCGGGAAATTCAAATCGCGTCCCATCGCAACCAGCACGATCGGAATCGACAGCGAACAGAGCGCATAGACGGAAAACGCCGAATAACTGGCATAATCGTAGCGGCCCAACTGCAACTTCTTCGATGACTTCATCAACATCCCCGGCATGAAAAGATTAAGGCTTCGTTTAAGTATTAAGGGAAATGAATATAAACATCTTTCGCTAAAAAGCAAATCGGAATTTTCGAAGAGTGGGATGATTTTCGGTTCTATTCCATGAATCAATAATTTGCGTCTGCCCGGACGCGGCCCGGCGGGCGGACTCCGCTAGCTGCCCGGCTCCGACGGGCCGGAATCGCGAAGCTGCCTGTCGTGGTGAAGATCGTTGTCTTTCCGGCGTCCGTTCCGGATTGTGCTCTGGACCGGTCGGCGGCGGCCGCTGGCGGGCCCAGAAACTGCACCTGGCGTTATTTGCTTGCCGCGGCTGGCATTTTCACCGATTCGGGCTATACTTGATCCGGTCGAAGTGAAATGTTGCCGCCATTGTGAAAAGAGATGTGAATTGTGAATATGAAACAATCGAAAACGGAAAAAAATGATGGAATGGAACTGCCGGAAGAATTGAAGGACCGGCAATTGTCGGAAATAGTCGAACCGCTGTTGCAATGGTATGACCTTCACGCCCGGGTGCTGCCGTGGCGGGAAGAGCCGACGCCGTACCGGGTCTGGATTTCCGAGATCATGCTGCAGCAGACGCGGGTGGAGGCGGTCAAGCCCTATTTCGAGCGGTTCCTGGCTGCGTTGCCGGATGTAACCGCATTGGCGGAAGCGCCGGAAACGCGGCTGTTGAAACTGTGGGAAGGACTGGGCTATTACAACCGGGTCCGGAATCTGCAGAAGGCCGCCCGCCGCATCGTCGGGGAATTCGGCGGCCGTTTTCCAGCCGATTTCGAACAATTGCTGTCGCTGCCGGGCATCGGCGAATACACTGCCGGAGCGATCGCTTCGATTTCATTCGGCCAACCGGTGCCGGCGGTCGACGGCAATGTGCTGCGGGTCGTCGCCCGGCTTTCCGGCAGCCGGGCGGATGTCGCCGCTCCGGCGGTGCGGCGGGCTTTCGGCCGGGCGCTGCAGGCGGTCTATCCGGCCGGCCGCTGCGGCGATTTTACCCAGAGCTTGATGGAACTGGGGGCGATCGTCTGTCTGCCGAACGGCATGCCGAAGTGCGAATCGTGTCCGCTGAGCTCCTGCTGTACGGCCCGGCGCGACGGCAGCTTTGCCGAATTGCCGGTCAAACCGGCGAAAAAAGCGCGGAAAATCGAAGCCAGAACCGTTTTTATTCTGCGCTGCGGCGACCGGATTGCATTGCGCCGCCGGCCGAAAACCGGGCTATTGGCCGGCTTGTGGGAACTGCCGAGTGCGGCCGGTACTTTGACGCCGGAAGCGGCGGCGGCGCAGTTGCGGAAGTGGCGGCTCGCGGCCGGACCGCTCCGGCCGGCGGCCGGGGGGAAACATATTTTCACCCACCTGGAGTGGCATATGACCGGTTATATCGCAGAATGCCGGTCGCCGTCGGCGG
>OJMH01003385.1_pt1 | contig 11916 bp, 10 predicted proteins | sample 1597111 | NCBI WGS metagenome assembly OJMH01 (sample SAMEA2452115, study PRJEB22498) | human gut metagenome | reverse complement strand
TCTTACCTAACGACAATTAGTCGAAATTTAAGTATTAATGTTTATAATAAAAATAAAAAAATAATTAATGATGAAGAAATAATTAATTTTGCTAAATATGATGATTCGACAATTGATGATTTGAATGCCCAAGAAATTTTATCTTTAATTGAAGAAACTAGTTCAAGAGAAATTGTGGTTTATCATGTTATTTTTGAATACACATTTCTACAAATTAGTAAAATCATGAAAGTTCCATTAGGGACAATTTTATGGAAATATAATAAAACAATGAAATACTTAAAAGAAAGGATAAAATTATGAATGAAATTAAAAACAAATTAAAATTAGATTATTCTAAAATTAACTCACCATCGTATAATCCTCAAATTCTTAATAAAGTTGAATTTGTTGAACAAAAAAATCATAAATTTTTAAAATTTTCTTTAGTGTTTACTGCTTTAGCGGCTTGTGTTTTAACTTGTGTATTTGTTTTTAAAAATGATAAATCAAATGTTATTGAGACAATAAATCAAAATCTTAGTTATGAAGTAATTATGTTAGCTAATACTCTTGATCATAAAATGCAAAATTTAAGAATGAAAAAACAAACTAATAATAATGAAGAAGAATTTGCTCAAGAAATTCATAAATATTTAATGACTGGAGAAATGCTTTTTAATAAAGAGAATATTAAATTCACTACATATAATAGTGATAAAGAAAATTATAAATATAAAATTGTTTCTTCCTATCATGATTTTACTAGTTTCACTAATGAATATGTTTTTTATTATAATGAAAATACAATTAATAATAATTATTTTAATATTGAAGGAATAATTATCTTTGATGAACAAGAATATAAAGTGTTAGGTAATAAAAAAATTGAAGAAAAAAAAGAACTCGAAACAGAATTAAAAATATTTATTAGTGATACTGAATATACTGAAATATCACAAGAAAGTAAAATTAATGAAAATGAATATGAATATAAGTTTTATAAAGATAATGAATTAATTAAAGAAATATCTTTAGAAAATAAAATTGAAAATAACAAAAAAGAACTAGAAATTGAAATTGTTGAAAATAATATAGAAAAACAATTCGAATTTGAATTTAAAAATAATTTAATTGAATGTGAATTTGAGTTTAATGATGAAGAAATTAAATTAGAAATAACAATTGAACAAGAATACTATTTATATAAATTTTTAGGACAAGAAGAAAAAATAATAAAAATTTCAAAAAATACCAATAAAATCATTAACTAAATTGTCTTAAGGTTAAGGAGGCACAAAATTATGAAAAAATTTATTATTTTAGGAGGATTACTAGGAGGATTATTATTTAGTTGTAATAATCAAACAATTAATAAAGAAAATACTTTAATAAAGGAAAATGCAAATTTTAAAAATATGTATAACTATTCCGCTATAAGTGGTATTTCTTTATTAAGTCAAAAAACAAATAAACACAAACGCTTTTTAAATGAAGAAGAACAAAATAAAATTATTGAAAATTTAAAACTTGTTGAGAATTGGTTATCTGAATCACGTTTTGAATTTTTAGATTCTGATAAGGAAGAATACACAGTTAAATATCAAATTGATACTTCTTTTCTCAATGAAAAAAATGTTTATACATTTTACTATAATGAAACTTTAAAAGAGGAAGAAGAATATTTTATTGAAGGAATTGTTGAATTTAACAATGAAATATATTCAATGTATGGAAAAAAAGAAATTGAAGAAGATGAACAAGAAATAGAATTTAAAATTTCTTTAAATGAAAATACTTATGTTGTTCTTGAACAAGAAATAGAAAATAATGAACAAGAATATTCTTATAAATATTATGAAAATAATAAGAAAATCTATCAAACTGAATTAGAATTTGAAGATAATGAAATTACTTTTAAAGAAAATAGTAGTGAGAGCAAGAAAAAATATTCATTTAAATTTATTAATGATCATCAAGTAAAAGCGAAAATAAAAATTAATGAAGAAACATTTTATTTACTAATTAATATTGAATTAAATGAACTTAATGAAAAAGTTTACACTATTATAGATAATGAAAGCAACAAATAAGTTGCTTTCTTTTTTTTTAATTATTAAAATGAATTTATGGAAAATATTAATCAAAATTATCTTAAAAATCATATTTTACAAAATATTCAAATTAGAACATATTCTTGTATTGATTCAACAAATAATGAAGCAAAACGTAACTTGGATTTAAATCCTTGTTTATTTGTTGCAGAGGAACAAACAAATGGAAGGGGAAGAAAAGGAAGAAGTTTTTATTCACCTAGAGATAAAGGAATTTATATGACTTTACTTTTAGAAAATAATGATGATCTTAACGATATTGTAAAAATTACTTCTTATGCTTCTTTATGTGTAGTAAAAGCAATAAAAAAATTAACAAATATCCAAACAGATATTAAATGGGTAAATGATATTTATTATCAAGATAAAAAAATATGTGGAATTTTAATTGAAAGAGTTTTATTAAATGATAAAGCTTATTTAATTATTGGAATTGGACTTAATTTATATCCATTTTCTGTAAGTGAAGATTTAACAAATATAGTTGGTTTTTTGAATTTTAAAGATGACATTAGAAATCAATTAATTGTTGAAATTATAAATAATTTGTTATTATTTTCTCAAAATAAAAATTCTTATATTGATGAATATAAAAAATATTCTTTATTATTAAATAAAGAAATTAATTATTATATAAATGATGAAGCCTACCACGGGAAAGTTATTGATATTGATAATGATGCTCATTTAATTGTTTTAAATGGTAATAAAATTGATAGTTTATCTAGTGGTGAGGTTACTGTTAGATTAAAAAAAGACTAAAATATTAATAATTAACAAAATTAAAATAAGATTTGACAAAAAAATATTTAGTTTTTATAATGTGGGTGTAAGCGATTACATCATTTATGGTGTTTTTGCTATTTATTTTTTAAAAAAATGGAAACGATTCCAAGAAAGGATTAACATGTCAAGTATCTCTTTAAGACATATTTATAAAGTTTACCCAAAAAAAGAAAAACAAAAGTTTAAATTATTTAGAAAGAAGAATGAAAATTCTAATGATGAAGAAGTTTTAGCGGTTGATGATTTCAATATGGAAATTGAAGATGGTGAATTTGTCGTTTTTGTTGGGCCATCTGGATGTGGAAAATCTACAACCTTACGAATGATTGCAGGTTTAGAAACCATTTCTGGTGGTGAACTATATATTGATGGAAAATTAATGAATAATGTTGAACCAATGCATAGAGATATTGCAATGGTTTTTCAAAATTATGCATTATATCCACATATGACTGCTTATGATAACATTGCATTTGGATTAAAAATGCGTAAAATTGAAGAAGAAGTTACTGATGAAAATGGTAATAAAAAAGTTATTTTTCGCCATTTAACTAAAGAAGAAATCGATTCAAAAGTTAAAGAGGCATCAGCTTTATTGGGAATAGATGAATTATTATATCGTAAACCTTCTCAAATGTCTGGGGGTCAAAGACAAAGAATTGCTCTTGGTAGAGCTTTAGTTAGAAAGCCAAAAGTCTTTTTGTTAGATGAACCTTTATCTAATTTGGATGCTAAATTAAGAACGACTATGAGAAGTGAAATTGTTAAACTTCATCAAAAAATAAAAACAACTTTTATTTATGTTACTCATGACCAAGTGGAAGCTATGACAATGGGAACAAGAATTGTAGTTATGAAAAAAGGTGTTGTTCAACAAATTGATACTCCTACAAATTTATTTGATTATCCAAATAATTTATTTGTTGCATCTTTTATTGGAACCCCTCAAATGAATATTTTTAATGTAAATATCAAAAAGAATAATAATAATTTACTAGTTAAATTTGTAAATGGACAAGAATTATCTTTTGATTTAAATAACTTAAGAAAGATTGAAGATTCTTATTTAGATGGAAATGAACATAATATATTTTTAGGTATTAGAGGTGAACATTTAAAATTTGCTAATAGTGGATTAAAAGTAAAAGCAAATATTGTTGAAGTACTAGGTAGTTCTACACATGTTTTTGTTAAATTAGAAAAAGAAAATAATGATTATATTGTCTGTGTAAATGATCGTGTTGATATAGTTCCACACGATGAATTGTTTTTAGAGTTTGATGAAAAGAAAGTTCATATGTTTGATAAACAATCAACTTTATCTATTATGAAACGATGGGGTGAATAAAATGATTTTAAGTATTGGTGAAATCTTAGTTGATATGATTGGCGAAGAAAAAGATGGATGTTTTTCTTACCAAAGAAAAGCAGGTGGAGCACCTTTTAATGTTAGTTGTGCAATTAAGAAATTTGGTGGTCATTCTGCTTTTGTTGGAAATGTTGGAAATGATATTATTGGTAATTTTTTAATTAATTTTGCAAACAAACAAAATCTTGATGAACTATTTATTAAGCAAGATAAAAAACATAATACAACTTTAGCTTTTGTTGATATTGATGATACTGGTGAAAGAACTTTTTGTTTTTATAGAAAAAATACTGCGGATTATCATTTACCAAAATTAACAAACAAATTATTAATGAAAGCAAATATTATTCATATTGGTTCATTAATGATTTCTGAAAAAAATGGTTTTATATATGCATGTAATTTAATTGAAAAGGCAAAAAAATTAAATAAATTAATTAGTTTTGATGTTAATTATAGAACCGACATTTTTTCTAATAAAGAAGAAGCAATTTCTAGATATAAAATGATATTAGAACAAGCAGATATTATTAAATTATCTGAAGATGAAGTAGAAGTTTTTTCACAAGAATATGTTAATAATTTAGCAAAAGATAAATTAGTATGTATTTCTTTAGGTGGTAAAGGAAGCAAATACATGTTTAAAGATATTACAAATAATATTAGTTCAATAAGAGTTTCACCTATTGATACAACTGGTGCAGGTGATGCTTTTTATGCAGGAGTTTTATCTAATTTAGATAATTATTCAAAAAAAGAATGGAATAAAGAATTATTAGATAAAGCATTTAGATTTGGAAATATTTGTGGAGCATTGAATACTTTAGGAAAAGGTGCTATCGATAATTTACCAACATTAGATGAGATTAATAAGTATTTATAGGAGTCAAAGATGAAAAAAGAATTATTATTTTTACTTTTAAGTTTTATTTCTCTTTCAGGTAATCAACATTTTGTTAAAGCTAATGATAATTATAGTAGCGATGGTGATAGTTTTGTTTTAAAAGATAAAGAATATAATGTTGAAGAAAGTTTTTGTTATACTGTGACAGTAAATTTTTCTTCAGGCCAAGCAGCAGGTCTTGTTTTTGGTGCTAAAGAAGATAATTATTATTGGGTTTTTAATATAGATAGATATGAAAATCAAGTGAAATTACTTTATTTTTATAAAGATGAAGAAACAATAAAAGCAAATGTTATTTATTCTGATTACTATATTGGAAACGATAAAATGACTAATGAAGAAAAAGAATTAGTTAATCCAAAAGTAAAAGAAATAGATAAAGTTCAATTAAAAGTAATTATTTCAAGCGAAAATGATGGAATTCATGCTGAATTTTATTCTGATAATATTAAAAGATTTGGTGTTGATAATGATATCATTTTAAATGATGATTATCAAGGTGGGTATATTGGATATAATATGTTTAATTCAAATGTTTATTTTACTAACGTTGAATATGGACATACAGATTATTCTTATTACACTGAGTTATATCGTCAACAATATCATTTTTCTCAATATGCCCATTGGAATAACGATCCAAATGGTCTTGTATATTATGAAGGATATTATCATGTATACTACCAAACACATCCATTTTCAAAAGGATGGAGTGATATGTATTGGGGACATGCAAGAAGTAAAGATTTAATTAATTGGGAGTTATTACCAATATGTTTATTTCCAGAAACTGAAACAGAATTTGGTTTAGGAAATGGATATATGTGGTCTGGTTCAGCAATGGTATATCATAAAGGAATCAATAGTGAAATTGATAGTTGGTTTACAAAAGATTCAGGGTTACTTGCATTCTATACTCGAGATGGTGCTAGACAAGATCAAGTTATTATGTCAAGCGATGATAGTGGAATGACTTGGACAAAAAGAAAAAAAATTAGTCAAGATTTGGTTGGCGTTAGTGATAGAAAAATTGATTGCCGAGATCCTAAAGTTTTCCCAGTATTAAAAAATGGTGATAAAGTAACCTTGTGGGGTATGACTTTATCAAATATGAATGATAATAAATATTATGTTTTAAAATCAGAAAACTTATTAGATTGGTCATATGCTGGAACTTATAATATATTTAGACCAGAATGTATAGACGTATTTAATTTAATTGCTGATGATAATACATCACATACAGTATTTACTTTTGAAGGAAGAGAATATATTATTGGCTCAATTAGTTATGATTCAATAAATGGTTTAATTATTTTTAAAGATTTAAATGGTAGAGATTTATCAACTTTCTCTAATATTGATGAAATTCCTTCTCAAACAATGGATTATGGTCCTGATTCATATGCAACTCAATCATTTTTTATTGATGATGAAGAAAGTGAATATTTCGGAAAAGTTATTTCTATGAGTTGGTTTAGTGGTGTTCCTGGTGGAGCAAAATCAGTTGATAGCATTCTTTTTAGTAATGTTAGAGAACCATGGAATGGTGGAGGATTAACAATTCCTGTTGAATATGGCTTAATAAAAGATAATAGTAATTATCATTTAACTGAAACTCCAATTACGAAAAATAATAACAACTTAATTAAAAATAAAATTGAATTATCATCTGAAGAAAATATTTTAGCAAATGTTGATACTCATTTATTAGAAATTGATGCAAAATTTAATGTTCAGGATATGTATTTTAGAATAAATATGTCTGATGAAGAATATTTAGAAATAGGTTATTCATCTTCAGATGGTTATTATGTTGATAGAACAAACACATCATCGGCTGGTATTAATTTTACATATGATGGAAAAGATAATTACCATATGAAATATTCTACTGGTCCAATTTCACAAAATGAATTAACTTTTTATATCCTTTCTGACAATGGAGGGGTTGAAGTGTTTTGTGATAATTTCCGTTACTCATTTTATGTTTTAACATTATCATATCCTTACTCAACTGAAGCAATGTTGTCAGTTAATGAATATAAAACATTAGAAGTTTATCAAATTCAAAGCGTGTGGAGAAAAAATAATAACTCAAATGAAGGATTGATATATTCAAATTATGATTCACTTGAATTAGATTTATCTTTATCTAAAGAAAAACAACTTATTGCATATTCTACTTTAAATGGAGAAGTTGATTTTGATGTATTAGAAGGTAACGATGTTATTTCTTTAACAAAATTAAAACCAAACACATATAAAGTCAATTCATTAAAGCAAGGAAAAGCATTAATAAGATTATCTTTAAAAGAAGCTGAAAAAGAAATATCTGTTAACGTTCATGGAGGGGTTAATAATAGTGATATTGAATTTAAAAAAGTAATTTCTGGAAATTGGTATCAAACAAATGATGGAATAGTTGGTGAACAACAATCAGGAGATGGCTTTTTATTATCAGATACTTCATTAAATAATTTTTATTACCATAGTAATATATCTTTAGGTAATGGTGCGGCTGCAGCTCTTGTATTTAGAGCTAAATTAGATATGTCTCAATATTTAATTGCAAATTATGATAATAATTCAAAAATAGTTAAATTATGGTCAAATGTTAGAGAAATAGCTAGAGCAAATGTTGGAGATATTAATATTAATGATATTGATTTTTATGTAAAAGCAAATCAAAAAAATATTAAAGTATATTTAAACAATGTCCTAGTTATTGATGCTTCTTTAAATGATGATGAACCATTAGATGGCTATTTAGGATTAAATGTATGCGCAACAAGAAGTGTATTTAAAGAAATTACAATTCAACAAGAAAATTATGAATATTTAAGTAACAATTTAGAAATAACAAGTATTTCATCTCAATATATTAAAAATATTTATAATGTCACATTAAATAATATAATTGTTGATAAAGAGTTTTATAAAAATGAAAATCGAGTAATTACTATTAATGAAAATTATAACAAAAATTGGTGTTTATAAATTTAAAATTGTTGGTGAAAAAACGACATTTGAAATCAATGTTAATGTTAAAAATTTACCACAAGTAAGTTTTACTGATTTAGAAATTGATGATAAATGTAATCTGAATTTATTTATTGGAAATTTAGAAATCAATCATATTTCTATTAATGGAAATGAAATTGATTCTTATTCTATAAATAATAATTATTTAACAATTAGTTATGAATATTTAACAAAAATTGAAAATGAAGTTAAAATTAACGATCAAAAATTTATTGTTACAGTTAATAAAAGAAAAACAGAATTAAATCTTAAAAAAGATAATACTTTAGTTATTGTTTTATCTTCTATAAGTGGATTAGTACTAATTTGTGGAGTTATATTAACTGTTTTATTAGTAAGGAGAAAAAAGCATGTCAACAACAATTAAAGATGTAGCTCTTGAAGCTGGTGTTGGCGTGGGTACTGTTTCAAGAGTAATTAATGACACAGGAAGTGTTAATCCAAAAACAAAAAAAATAGTTGAAGATGCAATAAAAAAACTAAACTATGTTCCTAGTTCTATTGGTGTAAGATTAAGAACTAATAAAACAAAAACAATTGCTTTATTAATTCCTGTCATAACTGATTTGTTCTTTACTAAATTAGTTCAATATGTTGAACAAGAATTAGATAAATATAATTATTCATTAATTGTTGTTTCTTCTCAGCAAAGAATATCTAAAGAATTAGAAATAATTGATAAATTAAAAAGAAAAGAAGTTGATGGTGCACTTATTGTTACTCACTATCAACATGATGAAAGTGATTTAGAAAATTGTAATATTGTTTCTATTGATAGACACCTAGGAAATAGTATTCCTTATGTAACATCAAGCAATTATGAATCTAGCAAAAAAGCTATTGAGTATTTAATAGCTAGAGGTTGTAAAAAAATTGGTTTTATTGGATCAAAGCCTCTTGTTGAATCAGAAGTTTCTTTAAGGGAAAAAGCTTATGATGAAATAATTCAGAAGTACAATTTGAATTCTTATAAAGTTAATGAAGTTATTAATCATGGTGAAGAAAATAAAATTGTAGATGATTTCTTTGACAAATATAAAGAAATTGATGGCTTGTTTGTTTCTGGTTTTACTTTATCACAAACGGTCTATAAAAAAATTCAACAATTGCATATAGATTTACCTAATCAATTACAATTAATTTCTTTTGATGAAAATTTTGTAGATTGGATAATTAATTTACCTGATATTACTTGTGTAAAACAAGATATACAAGAATTAGCCAAACAAAGTGTTAGTATTTTAATTGATAAAATTGATGGAAAAAAAGTTCCTTCCAAAACAATTATAAAAACAAATTTTAAAAAAGGATTTACAACAAAATAAGGAGAATTAAAATGAAAATATTTTTAAAAAAGACATTATTAGTATTAACTTTAACAACAGTATTTGGTTCATTAAGTGCTTGTGGAGAAACAACAGATACTCCAGATGTTGATGAATCGGGAAATACAATTGTTTCTATTATGTTTCATGTTGATGAAAAATCAGCTGAAGGTATTGCATACAAAAAAAGAATTAAAGAATTTAATGATCAATATGCATCTCAAAAAATTAAAGCAAAAGCTAAATACATTGCTAGAACAAGTGGAGCAAGTGCTTATGAAACTGAATTAATGAATAATCAAGTTGAAGGAACACTTGTAGATATTATTACTTATGATTCTCCAAATTGTGCTTCTTATGCAAAATCAGGCTTACTATATGATATTACTAATTTAATACCATCAGAAAATAAAAATGATTTTATTACAACTTCACTTTATGAAGGTAGAGTGTATGGTTTACCTATTCAAGAATCAAGTGCAGGATTTTATTATAATAAGAATATTTTTAGAAATGCTGGAATTGATGTCAGTGGATATACTGTAGATAATCCTTGGACTTTTAATCAATTCAAAGAAGTATGTCAACAATTGAAAAATGCTAATGTGATTCCAGTTGATATGAGATTTGATGCTACAAAAGATGAAACAGCACCATATATGTTATATCCATTTATTTATGCTGCTGGTGGTAGTTTTACTTCTGAAGATGGTTATACTGCGACAAATTATTTTAACAGTCAAAATTCTATTAATGGTTTTCAATTCTTAAAAGATTTAATTACTAACGGATATTCTTCATATAGCATTGGCTCAACAGATTTCTTTACAGGTAAAGTTGGAATGTATTTATCTTCAGGTTGGACAATTCCAGAATTAGACAGAAATTATCCTCAAATGTTCCCAAATCGTGATTCTTGGGGATTATTACCATATCCAAAAGATGTTAAAGCAGCAAGTGCAACAGGTAGTTGGTGCTTTGGAATTACAAACAATCATAAAAAAGATAAAAAAGCTGCAGTTGAATTATTAAATTTTTTAACTTCAACAGAAAGTTCAAAAACAATTACTGACGCTACTGGTATGATTCCAGCTAGAAAATCAGTAGAAACATCTTATGCGGATAATTCACCAGAAAAAATATTAATGGAACAATTACAAAAAACTGGTATTGCTCGTCCATCAACTGTTGGTTATCCAAAATTTTCAACTTGCTTTAATCAAATAATTGCTCAACTTGGTAGTACCAATGATGTTGCAACTTTAATAAACAATCAAACAACTTCGTTACAAACAGAATTAAATAGATTAAAATAGGAGGAATTAATATGCTAATGACAACGCTTATTGTCTTATTAGTATTTGTTATTATCTTCGCTGTTATAGCAGGAATTGATATTTATAAAAGTAAAAAAAGAAAAGAACAATATCGTAAATCAAGTATCATTACTTCATCTCTTATGTTGCTTCCAGCATCGCTATTAGCATTTATATTTGTTCTTTTACCAATTATCTATTCTTTAGGATATGCATTTACTGATTTTTATTTGTTAAGACCTAATGATATTAATTTTATTGGCTTTCAAAATTTTGAAACAATTTTTAAAGAGTTAACTAGCCATGGTGAAATATTTTATGCACTTAGAAACACTGCTTTGTTTGTAGTTTTAGTTGTACCTTTACAAATTGGTTTAGCTTTAGGCTTAGCTTTGTTTTGTAATCGTAAAGTTCCTGGTGCAGGAATATTTAAAGTATGTTTCTTTGCTCCAGTTGTTATTTCTTTAACTGTTACATCATATTTGTGGCTTCAAATTTTATCTCCATCTAATACAGGATTATTAAATTCATTTTTAAATTTGTTTGGTGTAGAAGCAAAAGATTTTTTAAGAGATGAAAATACTGCAATGTTATGGATTGTTTTATTATCTGCATGGCAAGGTTGTGGTTATCAAATGTTAATTTTTCTTTCTACTCTTGGAAATATTCAAAAAGATTTATATGAAGCAGCAGCACTAGATGGAGCGAATAGTTTTAAAAGATTTCTTCATATTACTATTCCTGGATTAAAACCAACATTTCTATATGTTTTAATTACTGTCTTTATTGGTGCATGTAGAGTAATGGTTCAACCAATGTTAATGACAGGATATCAAACACATACATTAACTTTATCTTATTATATGTACCAATTAGGTTATTCACAAAGATGGATTGGTTTATCTTCATCAGTAGCATTAATAATGACAATAATAATTGGATCTATTACATTATTACAACGTAAATTTTTAGGAGAGAAAAATTAATATGAGTAAATTAGATCAATTAATTAGAGAAGGTAAAATTAATAAAGTAAAGCCAAGTAAGAAAAAATTGATTTTAAATATTATTTATTATT
>OJMH01003383.1_pt1 | contig 11927 bp, 8 predicted proteins | sample 1597111 | NCBI WGS metagenome assembly OJMH01 (sample SAMEA2452115, study PRJEB22498) | human gut metagenome | reverse complement strand
CATTAGAAAGATATATTCGCCAGCCGCATCGTCGTCGGGATTTGCCGCTAAAGCCTCTTTTGCAACCGTAAAGAACCTGTCCTTTTGAGTCGGATCAGTCTTGCCCTTTTTAAGCAAAAATAGAGCAAACTGCAAATTTATATCCTTGATGTGCTTTCCCTCTGGGAAATTTGTGCGGTATTCGGAGCCGAGGTCATCAACCTGCTTTTCCTTGCCTATTTGCAAGGCGCAAATGAAAGCCGCCAAGTAGTAGTCTTCTATCGCATTGTCGGTAGGATAATTGTCCAAGAGTTGGCGATAGGCCCAGAAGCTCTCGTAATTTCTCTTAGTCTCAAAGTAGTTTCTCGCCCTGCGCGCCAAAAGTTGGGCGCTGTAATCGGCAACTCCACCTACACCCTCTAAATTTGCCTTCGCAAAGGCCACCTTATTTTCGAGCTCCTGTATGCGCGGATTCTTCGGATTTACAGTGCGCATTCTTGCAATTTGCTTTTCCAACAGCTCCTTGTAAGCCTCAAAGAACGATAGAATTTCCTTTTTGGAAAGAACGAAAGTGTAGCACAAAGAAGCCTCCGCAAAGCGCTTCTCATTAGCCAATCTGTCTCCGTAGCTCATAAAATCTACAGACAGGGCTATATCGTACCTTGCGGGTTGGCGATACGTCAAATAGGGGAGCAACTTCTTTACTTCGTCAAATTTATCGCCCGCTAGATAGGACCTTATAAGCGCGACAGCCGCGTAAGCCTTATCCTCGCCCGTTGTCGCCTTCTCCAGCATTTCCTTAAACCAAGGCTCGCCCTTTTCCCAATTTTTCATTTGGTAGAAGACCTGGGAAATCTTCCTTATTAGAGCAAAGCGTTCCGATGTGTTCAATTTGTCGACATATGGCGGCTTTAGCGAAACAGCCCAAGTGTCGGCAGCCTCCTCAAATTTTCCCAAACCGCTGTAGCAAGTCGCCTTGAACTCCAAGGCCTTAATGGCTCTCTCTCCATTTGGGAAATCCTTTATTACTTTGTCGAAGTACTCTATAGCCTGCTCCAAGTAGCTTGCGGTCCTTGTCGCCTTATACTCGTCCACATAGCTAAAGCCCAGGAAGAAGTTCAAGTGCTCCAACTGCGATTTATCGGGCATCTCGGAAAGCCTGCGTATCAACTCCTCCAAAAGTGGACGCGCCGCAATGAACTGCCCTTGGTCTATCAAAACATTTGCCTGGTCTCTAATCTCGCTAACGCCCATGCTGGACAATTCGGACGTCGTTTGCGCACTCGAAGCGCCCGCAAACATACAAGACATTAAAAACGACAAGACTAACGCGCTATTAATTCTAGAAGCCATAGGATATTCGTGTAAAAAGTGATAGAAAAATTTACTCAAAAAAGACTGTGCGCAAGCAATAATTTCCACTAGCGGGTACGCCTGTGCACTGAATTTCTTGAATGCAATAGAGTACACCTAACACAAACCCCTTTCCCTTTCCAAGCTTTTTTTTTAAAAAACTTCCGTTTTTTTTATTTGGGGTTATTTTTGAGTTGAAATTTTTTACTGCGGCAGAAGGCCCAGTCTTTTTTAGTAATTTTTTGATTGAAGAAGCGAAGTTACTAGATATTATGGGCGCTTTTTAGAATCATTATGGCAAATAAAGAAACAGAAATCAAGCAAGCCCCGCAAAAGATGAGGGGGTCGGACATCGTTGTAAAATCCCTTGAAAAACTAGGGGTCGATGTCGTCTTCGCCTATCCGGGCGGACAGTCTATTGATTTGCACGACGCGTTTTCAAAATCGAAGCAAATCCGTACAATTTTGCCGCGCCACGAGCAGGCTTGCGGCTTTATGGCGCAGGGATACGCGCGCACAACGGGCAAAGTGGGCGTATGCATGACTACGTCGGGGCCCGGAGCTATGAACGTTCTCACCGCCCTGGCCGACGCCTACATGGATAGTATCCCGATTGTAGTAATTACAGGTCAGGTATTCCAAAGTTTCATAGGCAAGTCGGCATTTCAGGAAACCGACGTGTTTGGTATGACTTTGCCCATCGTAAAGCACAGCTACTTAGTTTTAGACCCCAATGACCTCACTCGCGTTATAAAAGAGGCTTTCAAAGTTGCAACGCACGGCAGACCGGGACCGGTTCTAATTGATATTCCCAAAGACGTACAGCTTGCGCAGATTGTGCCAAACTTCGATGTAGAGCCCGATTTGCCGGGTCTAGCGCCGCTTCCGAAGGCAAGCGATGAAGATATTAAGAAAATTCTCTTTATGCTAGCTTCGTCGAAGCGCCCAGTTATATATGCAGGCGGCGGAGTTATATCAAGCGGAGCTGCGGAACTTCTCAACGAATTTTCGGAGCTCACAGGCGTTCCCGTCGCCACGACACTCATGGGATTGGGTATGACAAATCCCTTTGAGGACAAGAATCTGTATTGGTTTGGAATGCACGGAACCTACGCGGGCAACTCTGCCGTATGCAATTCAGATTTGCTACTGACGTTCGGGGCGCGATTTGACGACCGCATAACGGGCGTTGTATCAAAGTTTGCCACAAATGCCAGAATCGTGCATATAGACATTGATCCCTCCGAGCACGGCAAGAATATAAATGTGGCAATGGCTGTTCATGCCGATGTAAAGGACGTCCTCGAAAAGTTGATGGCTGAAGTTAAGAAGCCGGACTTTAAAAAGCCGGATTTGAAAGATTGGATATGTCAGATAATGCGCTGGAAGGCGGAATATCCCTATCCTTTTGCAAATCCCGTGCGCGAAAAATTTATAACTGCCGCCGAGGCGGTCAGCACACTTTACAAAATTAGCGACGGCGAGCCCTTTATAACTACCGGTGTTGGCCAACACCAAATGTGGGCTCCGCAACAGTTCATATTTAAAAGGCCCCGCCAGTTTGTGAGCTCGCTGGGTGCGGGAACTATGGGCTTTGGCCTGCCAGCGGCACTCGGTGTAAAGACTGCACACCCGGAAGCGGAAGTTATAGATATTGACGGCGACGGATCTTTCCAAATGAACATTCAGGAAATGGCAACTTCCGTAATGGAGAATCTGCCCGTCAAAGTAATGCTGCTCAACAACCAGTACCTCGGTATGGTTATGCAGTGGCAGGACATGTTCTACGCCGGAAACCACGCGAACACAAACCTTTCAAAAGACCCCAAGCATCTGGGTTCTCCGGAAAATCCAGACGCGATTTATCCGGACTACATAAAGATTGCCGAAGGTTACGGTTGGAAGGCTCGCCGAGTATTTAAGAAGCAAGAGTTGCAAGACGCCATAGAGGAAATGCTAAACTCAAAGACATCTTTCCTTCTTGAAGTTGTAATTCCGCACGATGAGCACGTTTTGCCATTTATCCCGCCGGGCAAATCGGCGCACGACATTATAGTGGATTGCGTAACTTGCGGAAAGTGCGAGCGCGCATTTAACCCTCAAAGCAGAATAGAAATAAAATAGTAGGAGGATTTATGTCTGAAACATTTGTAACTTTAAAGACTCGCCACGGCGACATAAAGCTGAAGCTCTTTACAAAACAGGCTCCAAAAGCTTGCGAGAACTTCCTCAGCCTTGCCAAGAAGGGCTATTACGACGGAATAGTTTTCCACCGCGTTATAAAGGACTTTATGATACAAGGCGGCGACCCTACGGCGACAGGCTGCGGAGGCGAATCAATCTGGGGCAAGCCCTTTGAGGACGAATTTGCCCCTGATTTAAAGTTCGACAGAAAGGGCCTTCTTGCCATGGCAAACGCAGGCCCAAACACAAACGGAAGCCAATTTTTTATAACCACAGTTGAAACTCCCTGGCTTACGAACCACCATACAATTTTTGGGGAAGTCGTCGAAGGCTACGACGTGGTTGAAAAAATTGAAAATTCCCGCACGGATTTCTCGGATAGACCGCTTGAAAAGCAAGCTATAGAAAAGGCCGTAGTTTCTGAAGAGTAGTATTTCAAAAATCCTTTAAAACATTTTAAGTGCCCCCTTTTAGGCGGGCACTTTTTTGTAACCTTTTAGTTTATTTAGATAAAAGCGCGAAATTTAGCAGCATTTTCACATTTAATTTTTTAGAAATTTTTCTAACAAAGCCGCGGTAAAATCTAATCTAAAAATTCCTATAACGCGGAAATAGTTTCTAGAACTTTTTAAGCGGGAAGTGTTGAGAAATTGACTGGCTAGCTCTTAGTCTTAAGCAATTCAAGCTAAGCGCCACAAATAGAATTAAAAGAAAATAGAAATTAAAAATAAAAAAGGGCGCTTAAAAAACGCCCTTAAAAATTTTTTGCAAACTCAAAGAAATTTTGCCTTAAGCTAAAGAGAAATCTCCGCAGTTGCGGGTTAATGCTCCGAGTAAAAAGTTGATTAACTTCCCCTACTCTAGAGCCATCAGTTATTCTGAAGCTCAAGCTTGTAAAACACCGGTTGAGGAGCCTCTCCGGAGAAGCGCACCTCGCAATTAATTTTTCCGTTCTCGGCGGAGGATTCGACTGTTTCAAGCCCCTCTTGCGACCAATCTTTGAGGTTTGTGCTCCACATCGCAATGGCAGTAACCCCCTCAACAGTCTCCTCTTTCTGGTAATCAAAGCCCACGGAGGCTTCGCCCTCTGAAGAAGTTGGACTTATGGGCTGGTAGCAGGAATCTGAGCCAAAGAAGTAGCGCTCCAAGTTTGTAAGACCAGTTGATGGGCTCTTGTATTCAGGCAAGGCCTCTTCGCCCCACAAGTTCTTGCTGGCGGCCCACTGAGAATACGCAACTTTACTTGAAGAAGCATTTGCCGCAAATACGCCAGTAATCAATTCCAGCGCCGCAGTATTAAATGCGGTCGTAACTCCATGCGCCGTTCTTTGCATGTAAAACGGGGTTACGTTTGTCCCCTTCATAGAATTTACGGCAGTTGAGACAACAGCGGGAGCGCAAGTTGTATCTATAAGCCCCATACCGATTAGACCGGCAGCCTGATTTGTGGCAGACATGAGGGCCGTATCAAAGTATATCGTAGTTTTTATGCGCGTGGCCTGAGATGAGTTTGAAATCCAACTGGGCCAACCGGCGTAAATGCCCTCCGTCATAGAAGTCAAGTTGCACATTGCGGGGCACCAAGGGGTGATGACGTTCACCTGCGGGCACAAGTATGCGGCGGCCAATGTTTGAGCCCCGCCCTGGCTGAAGCCGCGAGCTGCCAAATTCTTGCCGTCCCACATGGGCAGAGTTTCAATTCCCGAAGAGTTGCTCATTGCCATAGCGGCTCTCAGAGACTGATAGACGCGCTTGAACATTCCGTTAAAGTAAACTAACTTTGGGTCGCCGGAATCTATGTTTCTGTCGCGGTAGGACTTTGTGCTATTTAGAGCGGTTTGCTTTGCCTTTGCCGGGCCGTTTACGCTAGAGTCGCTCGAATTTAAATCGGCCTGCGAAATCGCGTGCGGGTTTACACTCATGCCGATATAGCCGCGGGCGGCGTAATCCGTCGCATCGCGAGAATCCGCCCCGAATGAGCCCGCCCCATAGAATGTCACGACAGCCGGAAGCTTTTTGCCCTGGCTATTCACGGGAACTGCCAGATAGCCTGAGGCGATTACCCCCTTAAAACAGATGTCGTTGTCGTTTACGTAATCTCCGTTCGGGTATAAATCCGCACCGTCGCAATCGACCTCAAAGGTATAGGCTACGTATGTATCGGTCGTAGCGTAGGGCTTTAGGCGCATAACGGGCGCAACTTCGTTTACTTCAGCCTTGCGCGCCGCCCAGTAGGAGTCAAAATCGTCCGGCCTTTCGCTTGTTGGCATTAGCTTGTCCGGCGATACCATAAAGGCAAAGCGGTGCAAGAGCGAGGCGTACTCGTCGCTATCGCTTTCAAAAACTCCCTCACAAGTTAGCTCTGCCTGTCCGGGCGTATCTATTTGGAAAGTTAAATCTTCAGTGAGTTTGCCAGAAGCCACGGTGCTTCTTCCCATATTTGTGGTTAACTTGTACGTCGCACCCTCCGGCGGATTTTTAATTTTAAAGCTAAAGGGCTTGCCGGCCTCAACTACGGTATTTTCAAACTGTGGCACAATTTCAAAATTTGTGCTTGTTGGCTGTTCCGGACGCTCGAGGGGATTTGCGTCTACAAACTTTACGGAAAGCGAATTTTTGTCGGCTATGAAAGTGGCGGTTGAAGATATGTTCACAGAATCGGTAAATATCTGCTGGTGGCCGTTTAATGATGAAAAGTCGCTATTGCCGCTATTGTCCTTTATGAGCAGATACTCGTACTGCCCGCCTATCAGCTTAAATTCGATGCAATCTAAAATGCTCGCTCTGCTCGGAAGCGTAAGCCCCTCGGAAAGAGTTATGGAACACTTGTACTGGCTGAGGTCAAAGCTTATCTTTGCGTTTGAATTTACGCTCAAAGTTTTTGCATTTACTCCATTGCCTATCGCGCCGAACTTGCCGCCGTTTAAGACGATGTCGCCCATGCCCTTTACTCCGTTTATGTATAGAGAGCCGCTGTTTACGGTCGTAGTGCCCATGGCTGAGCTATCGTAACTAAACGACTGCTCTCCGGAGCCGTTCATGACGATGGAAAGCGCACTGCCGTCGTTAAGCTGGTCTAAGTTGTCGTTTAGCTCGCCTCCAAAAGATCCGCCCTCGCCTGTAATTTCCAAAATGGCGTTATTTGCGTCCATTATGCCAAGCGAAATTTTTGAGGAATACGGAGCGTTTAAGCCTCCGAATTTTACGCGCTGGGAGGTAATTGACGAGTCGGTGGTATTTACTCCGGAATTTAAAATAATCTGCGAACTTGCCTTGTCGTGCTCCAGCACATTGAGAGTGCCCTTGATTTGCATATCCTCCCCGCTTCGGCTTGCGAAATACAATTTTAAGCCGGAAACGTTTAGATTTTTTTCAAATGTAAGCGACGTTAATCCCTTGTTTGTATCGATTAGATTTATGTTTGTGCCAAAGTAGACGGAGCGCGTTGTTGAAGTGTTGTTTGTGAAAGTTACGTCGTTTTTAAAAGTTAGATTAAATACATTGTTGTTGTACGATCCGAACAGAAGCGAGCCTGTTGCGCCGCTTTCAAAAGTCGGATTAAAGTTGTCTAAAGCCCAATTATTGTTCCAACCTCTGAGGTTTACCGAATCGTCTCCCGTCAGAGTAATGTTTAGGTTTGCGCCGTCAAATGACTTGTCGCAAGCTATGCGTATGTCGCCTCCGTTCACAGCCGAGGGAGTTTCTATAAAGATATTGTCGCCGCTTGCGATATTCGGCAAGCCAGCCGAAGCGTTTGACATATCCGGACCGGCTCCGTCTATAACCCAAGAATTTAACCTATTGAAATAATAGAAAGAGCCACCGCCCTGAACCGAGGTGCTCACGCTGTATTGATAATCTTTCGCGCAAAGATTTGTAGCGATGGCAAGGCAGGCTGCGCTCGCCCATAGACTTAAATTTTTTACAATTTTCATAGGTAATAAGCAGATTAAATAGTTTTAATTTTTAGGGATTCTACGCCATAGAGAAGCCCTGTATTTTTTAGTGACTTTGCCATCTATGGCGGCCAAAATTTCTTCCGAGGCCTCAGAGTAAGATAGCTCAGACGAGGATATTTCAGGAGATAGAGACGGGCTTGCGAGAGTCACTAGCAACTTTCCCCTGAAGGAATCAAACAGCGCCACGCAAGTCTCGGAATTAAAATCCAAGAGTTTTAAGCCGATTTTTGTTTGAGATTTTGATGCGTCGAAGGTCGCTGTTTTATTTCTCGAAAAATCTTTCACTGTCAAAGACCATACGCCGTCGAGATTCATTGCCGAAGTAATGGCGATATCTCTATCAAAGGCGGGCGATGCAGCTAGCGCAAGGGAGCTGAAAAACAAGGAGAATACGCTTGCAAGTCTTGTAAACGCGCCCTTCATAAGAATTATCTCTTGCGCCTGTAAGCTGCGATAGCCAGAGCCGCCGCACCAAACAAGAAAGCGCAAGTTGCCGGCTCCGGAACAACGCTCACAACCTTATCCATAACGAGATATTCATTCGGGATACCCCCCTCTCCAACTGCCCCAAATGTTGAAACAAAGGCAGAGACATAGCGCTCGGATGATGTTGGAATTTTCCACTCTCCGCCACCTGAAAGAGAATCCACATTTTCTGTTACAAATGAAGGAGCAAAAACGCCATAAGATTCGCCCGAAGAGACTATACTGCCAATAGAATCCTGACCAAGTATTACAATCGCATATTCCTTGCCTGCCAAAGGAGAAGATAAATCTACTTCTAACTTTGCGAAGGCTGTTCCTTGTGACATTCCAGAAGAGGATATTGCAGCTTCCCCAAAAATAAAATAATCGCTTCCTCCATTGAGAAAACTATTAACTTCAATTGATGAGTTATCCTCCAAAAATATGTTTGATAGCCCTGCACCCGTCATGTCGGCAACCAATAACAACTTTCCAGAAGTCATATAATTATTTTTGTAAGCATCTTCTAGCGAAGAATAAAAATATCCTCCATTAAAATCTATTGATTGTATTTCTGCAATTAAAGATGAGACAGAGAACAATATTGAAACTATTGCAAATAATTTTGACCTATTTTTCATACTATTTTATATATTCTGGAATAAAAGTTGCACTATTGATATATGGATCGCTTAACTTTGCCGCTTTGCGAACGTATACAATATCCGTAGGGTTTATCTGTACATCGTCCATTTTTACATCTCCGCCAACCTTATACCATCCATTGTAGGTACTCGCATCGCCGGCGTAATAATAGTAATAGGCTTCAAAGGTTCTATTCTGTAGCGGTGATGAGTTATCGTACAAAAGTAAAAGATCCGTCGGCAATCTTCCTTTTGAAACAAGACCTCCGTTTATTATCGCATCCGTTATATCTGACAAATTTATAGGAACGGCTGAAAGGGAAGCTAAAATATTATCTTGGTTAACTGAAGAAACATATATACCAACAGAAACTTCAGTTGCAAACATCTTAACACTTCCAGAAAAGGATAGCGATGTTGCGACCTTATTTCTAGGATTTCTTATTGCAATTTCTGAATTTGGAGGAATCACAAAATCATTTTGATTAAAATAGTTTCCCTCATCGTCTATATCCCCCGTCTTGCACCAATAAGAATATGGACTATCGGCCCCAAAATCTGAAAAGAAAAATGCATCAAATGCAAAATTTGTTCCAACGATATCTGGACCACAAAATAGGACTAAAGAACTTGGTATTGCATTTTTTGCGGTGTGAGTGCCTGCACCATTGGGCATTAGCGTATTCAAAGTCCAATGCGGTATTATTTGAACGCTAGAGCCAACAAGATCCTCGCCCAGCGTCGATTCCGCACACTCCAAGACAACAGAACTTGCGGTGTTTGAAACAATGTCAAACCACGCCCCCTCATAGGGGCCGTCTTTAAAAATTGCGTAGTAGTGATTCGGCTGAACGCCCTGTTCGTAAACAAGCTCATTTGCCTCAAACACTGCCCCGCCCTCAAATACTAGGCTATTAGCAGAAACTGCGGCAACCTTACCGTCAAATACGGGCGCACGCGTGACTGGTATAGATATGTGCGTATCAGAATTAGCGGGGCAATTTACAGTGTAGTAGCCCACCGGATTTGTAGATACGGCAATTGCAAAAGCATTGGAGCAAGCAAGCGCCGCGCACAGTGCGCCAAAGGCGCAAATAAGCGTAGTAAGTTGTTTCATATTGGGGTACAAGTAGTTTTACTTGTTGTAGCAAAGTGCAAATCTAAAAGCTAGTCAACACTTTTATGAAACGCGCAAAACTTTTGCTAAGTAGTATGTTAAAAAATTTTTTAATCCTCCCTAGGGCATTTTTAAATTCGACTAAGTAAAGTACCCAAAATTCAATTAAAGGAGTGTGTTATAAAAGAATCGGGCTTGCCCTAAATTCAGAACAAGCCCGAAGAGTAAAAAACGCAAAACGAAGCTCTATTAAGCCAAAACTTTTGCGGCCTGCTCCACGTCGTTAAACTTCATTATCATGATGGGGTTTCCCCTCTCACCCTTAGTCCAGGCGTACATGTATTCTATGTTTAGCGAAGCCTCCTGCGCCTTGTTTAATATCTCCAAAAGCGCACCCGGCCTGTCGGGAACTTCAACGCTTAAAACGTCGATAAGCTTTGACATAATTCCCTCTTTTTCAAGCGCCGCCACAGCCTCCTCGGGCTTATCGACTATAGCCCTCATAAGCCCGTAAGACTTGCTCTCGGATATTGTAATTGTCTGCAAATTTATGTTTGCCTTGCTCAAAACGGAGCAGATGCGCTGCAAATGCCCCGGCGAATTTTCCAAAAACACTGACAGTTGTTTCAATTTCATAGTTCGCCTTTCGTTAAATTTTTCTCATGTCGATAACGCGCTTTGCCTTGCCCTCGGAGCGCGCTATAGTATTGGGCTCGACAATCTTTACTTCCATGCGTATGCCCACGATTTTTGCGATGGCCTCGCGCGCCCTGCGGCGTATGCTCTCAAGCTCAGCAATGCTGTCGGTAAAGAATTCGGGCTTAATTTCGACTTCGACCAAAACGTTATCAAGCTCCTTTTCTCGCGTGAGAATTATTCTGTAATTCGGCGATACTTCCGGCATATTCATAAGCGCCACCTCTATCTGCGAGGGGAATACGTTTACGCCGCGGATAATGAACATATCATCGCTTCTTCTGCCTATTCTTGCTATGCGCCTAATTGTGCGTCCGCAAGCGCAAGGTTCTGAAATAATTTTTGTGATGTCGTGCGTGCGGTAGCGCAATATGGGCATTGCGCGCTTGCTTAGCGTGGTTAGCACAAGCTCGCCCTCCTGCCCTTCAGGCAGAGGCTCGCCAGTTTCAGGATCTACTATTTCGGGATAGTAATGATCCTCAAAAATGTGGATTCCATCGTGCGCAGTGCACTCTCCGCCAACTCCAGGCCCCGCAATTTCGGAAAGCCCGTATATATCGAAGGCCTCGACGTTCGTATTTTCTTGAATAAATTTGCGCATCTGCTCCGACCAAGGCTCGGCGCCAAAAATTCCGAAGCGAAGCGGGAGTGTGTGCATGTCTATGCCCATCTTCTGCGCCTGCTCCACTACGTGTATAAAGTAGCTCGGGGTGCAAGCCATAGCAGTTACGCCAAAGTCCTTTAAAAGCATAACCTGACGCTCCGTATTGCCGCCGGAAGCCGGAACGACCGTGCAGCCCAGCGACTGCGCCCCGCCGTGCGCGCCCAAACCGCCCGTAAATAGCCCGTATCCGTATGATACCTGAACGATGTCGCCGCGCCTTACGCCGTACATTAAAAGCGCCCTGCGCACGGTGCTTTCCCAAACGGCCAAATCCTCCGCCGTGTAGCCAACAACAATGGGCTTTCCGGTAGTGCCGCTAGATGCGTGAAGGCGTATCACTTCAGACATATCAACTGCGAATAGTCCGTATGGATAAGTATCGCGCAAATCGGTCTTTTGCATAAAGGGCAAAAGTGCTATGTCTTTTAAGGAACGAATATCGCTGGGCTTAACACCGCGCTCGTCCATGCGCTCGCGCACGAGCTTTACCCTGTCGTAAGCTAAGCGCACAACGGCCTTCAGGCGCTGAAGCTGAAGCTCGCGCATGTGCTCGACCGGCAAAAAATCCAATGCGCTATCGGGGTGAAATTTAGTATCTTTATCGTTCCAATTTGTGTTCATAGTTCGCCTCTGCCCAATTTAAATGCTATGTCGTTTGACTCCCACAACTTTTCGGGAAAGAGCTTGTGGAGAACGCTCTGCCACCTATCGCGCGGTATGTAACTTAAGTGCTTGCTCAAAACACCCAAGGCCGCGACGTTTAAGCCCTTTATGTTAGGAAGCTTTGAAACGTCGAAATCCGCCGGTGAAATAACTATTCCACCATCGCGCAAATCGACCTTGTGAGCGTCGGACCACTCAGGCTC
>OJMH01003378.1_pt1 | contig 11933 bp, 10 predicted proteins | sample 1597111 | NCBI WGS metagenome assembly OJMH01 (sample SAMEA2452115, study PRJEB22498) | human gut metagenome | reverse complement strand
AGGAATATTGCGGCAATCGCAATAAGAAAATCACATTGCACAGAATCAAAACGTGACTTTAAGTTTTTAATAATATCCATGAGAACCCCCTTTAATTACATTCTATATTATACACGAAAAATCAAAAAAAATATTGTTTACTCACGAAATATTGGTAGAATACTCTATGGAGGTAGAATATATGAATATGAACACTTCATTCTTCTCTTTTAAGTCAGGATCTCCATTCATGATTATCCTATCTATTATTTTAGGAACACTACTCATGGCTTATGGAATCTATGAAATCTTCTTTAAGAAAGATAAAAGAGAAATTAAAGGAATTTACCATGGTTATAAGAAAGTCAATAACTTATATTGTGAAGTAAATGAAAATATCAAAGCATATGGAGTTGCAACTCACAGACATACGCCAGAGATCGAAGATCAGTTAAGCTATGCATCTGGAGAAGAAGTATTATTAAACTTCACACCACACTTAATTCCAATGAACCGTGGAATTTTAGTGACAGCATATGCAACACTTAAGAAAGATGTAAGTTACGAAGAAGTTAAAGCAATTTATGATACCTATTATAAAGATGAGAAATTTGTCAGAGTTTTAGACAAAGATGTCTGCCCTGAGACAAGATGGGTAGAGGGAAGTAACTATGTGGATGTCAACTTTAAGATCGATAAACGTACAAACCGTATTATCATGATGGGTGCCATGGACAACCTTGTAAAAGGTGCAGCTGGACAGGCCGTACAGAACATGAATCTTATGTTTGGATTAAAAGAAACTGAAGGATTAGAATTAGTACCAATGTTCCCATAGGGCTTTGGTAAGGAAGGACTAGAATTATGAAGATCATCAATGCCGGAGTAACAGCTCCAAAAGGTTTTAAATGTGCAGGACTTCGTGCCGGAGTGAAACCAGGGAAGACAAACAAAGACATGGCAATGATCGTAAGTGAAGTGCCAGCAAAGATCGCAGGAACATTTACAAAGAACATTGTAAAAGCCGCTCCAGTTTTATGGGGAAAGAATATCGTAGAAGAACAAGAAGCAGTCAGAGCAGTGGTAATTAATACAGGAATTGCAAATGCATGTACGGGTGCACAAGGATATGAGAATGTTGTAACAGAAGCAAAAGAAGTAGCAAAATTGTTAGATATTAAGCCAGAGGAAGTTGTCGTAGGTTCCACAGGAGTTATCGGACAGCAGCTGCCAATGGATGTGATCAAAGAAGGAATCAAGAAGTTAGTTCCAGAATTAAAAGCAGACAGACAAAGTGAAGAAGATGCATCCTGGGCTATCCTTACAACCGATACAAAACCAAAAGAAGCGGCAGTAGAAGTAGAGATTGATGGAAAGACAGTTACAATTGCAGGTATGTGCAAAGGTTCTGGAATGATCCACCCAAACATGGGAACAATGCTTGGATTTATCACTACAGATGCAGCAATCGATAAAGCTTTATTATTAGAACTGCAGAGGGAACTCATTGAAGATACATTCAATATGGTATCAGTTGATGGAGATACATCTACAAATGATACGGTTTTTGTATTTGCAAATGGAATGGCAGAAAATAAAGAAATTACAGAAAAAGATGCAGACTATGAAGCATTCAGAGAAGGATTATTATATGTTAACCAGTCTCTTGCAAAACAGATCGCAGGGGATGGAGAAGGATGTACACGTTTATTTGAAGTTCATGTAGCTGGTGCAGACTCCAAAGAAAATGCGAAGATCTTAAGCAAATCTGTCGTAACATCAAGTCTTACAAAAGCAGCAATTTACGGAAAAGATGCAAACTGGGGAAGAATTCTTTGTGCACTTGGTTATGCTGGAGTTGATTTTGATCCAGTCAAGGTTGATATTAGTTTAAAAAGTGCGGATGGTGTGATCGAGATCGTAAAAGACGGAATTGCAACAGATTATTCTGAAGATGAGGCAACGAAAGTATTATCTGCAGATGCAGTGACAGCAGATATTGATGTTCATAATGGAGTGTTTGAAGCAACTGCATGGGGATGTGATCTGACACACGATTATGTAACAATTAATGCAGATTACCGATCATAAGAATAAGATTATTATAGATAGACGACAAAATAAAAGGCATAAAAGCAGACAACTATGAAAGGAAGAATCAATGGAACAGATGAGAAATGAAATTAACGAATTGATCGAGCAGTCAAAACAAAAAGCAAAAGTATTAACAGAGGCATTACCATATATCCGTCGTTTCAATAACTGTTACGTTGTTGTAAAATACGGTGGAAGCGCTATGAAAGACAAGAATCTTCAAAAAAGCGTGATCAGAGATGTTGCACTATTAAAACTAGTAGGTATGAAACCGATCATCGTACATGGTGGTGGAAAAGAGATCAGTAAATGGGTTCGTATGTCAGGAAAAGAACCAGAATTTTACCATGGACTTCGTGTGACAGATAAAGAGACAATGGAAGTTGCTGAAATGGTATTATTTAAAGTCAATCAGGAACTGGTGGCCATGATGGCAGAAGTTGGGGTTAAAGCCGTAGGTCTTTCTGGAAAAGATGCTGAAATGATCCGTGTAAAGAAAAAAGAAATGCCTGGAAAAGATCTTGGATATGTCGGTGAGGTTAAGAGTGTCGATACAACACTTCTTGAAGCATTGATTGAAGATGATTTTGTACCAGTTATTTCTCCAATTGGTTTAGGAGATAACTATGAACCATATAATATTAATGCGGATGACACAGCATGTGCAGTTGCAGAAGCATTGAATGCAGAAAAACTGGTATTCTTAACTGATATCGAAGGGGTATTCGTAGATCCAGAAGATAAATCAACATTGATCTCTGAGATGGATCTTAAACAGGCAAAAGAATTTATCGATAACGGAGTTGTTGGAGGAGGAATGCTTCCAAAACTTAAGAACTGTATTGAAGCGATCGAAGGTGGAGTATCCAGAGTCCATATCTTAGACGGACGTTTAACAAACTGTCTGTTACTGGAATTCTTCACAGAAAAAGGTATTGGAACAGCCATCTTAAAAGAACCATTATTTGATAAACCATTATTCAACGAAGAAGATGAGGAAGGATGTTAAGATGAAAACTCAGCAGGAATATATTGAGCAGGGAGAACAGTATATCTTAAAGACATACAATCGTTTTCCAGTTGTATTAGAAAAAGGGAAAGGTGTCTATTTATATGATGCTGACCAGAAGAAATATCTGGATTTTGGTGCAGGAATTGCTGTATTTGCATTAGGATATGGAAATGAAGCATACAATCAGGCATTAAAAGACCAGATTGATAAATTGATCCATACATCAAACTTATATTACAATATTCCAGCAGTAGAAGCTGCAAAGAAGATTGTCGATGCTTCAGGGCTTAAAAAAGTGTTCTTTACAAACAGTGGAACAGAAGCAATCGAAGGTGCGTTAAAAGTTGCAAGAAAATATGCATATAATAAAGACGATTCCAAAGATTATGAATTTATCGCAATGAATCATTCATTCCACGGAAGAAGCCAGGGAGCTTTATCAGTGACTGGTAACAGTCATTATCAGGATGGATTTGTTCCAAAAGAATTTCGTGCTGTATTTGCAGAATTCAATAACTTAGAAGATGTTGTATCAAAGATCACAGATAAAACTTGTGGAATCATATGTGAAGTTGTTCAGGGTGAAGGTGGAATTTTCCCAGCGGATAAAGAATTCTTAGAGGGACTTCGTAAAGTCTGCGATGAGAAAGATATCTTACTGATCTTTGATGAGATTCAGTGTGGAATGGGGCGCTGTGGATCTTTGTTTGCACATGATCTTTATGGAGTAAAACCGGATGTCTTAACACTTGCAAAAGCGCTTGGATGTGGTGTTCCTGTTGGGGCGTTTGTTGTAGGTGAAAAGGCTGATGGGGCTTTAGTACCAGGTGATCATGGAACAACTTATGGTGGAAATCCATTCGCAGCAGCGGCGATCAATGCAGTATTTGACCAGTTTGAGAAGTTACAGGTTCCAGAACATGCAAAAGAAATCGGAGCTTACCTGTGGGATAAATTAGAAGAGTTAAAAGAGAGATATGACTGTATCACAGGACATCGTGGAATTGCATTAATGCAAGGACTTGAATTTAATGCAGATCATCCAGTTGGAGATATCGTTAAGAAAGCACTGGAGAAAGGATTGATCATAATTTCTGCAGGAAATAATGTCATTCGTTTTGTACCGCCGCTTGTGATTGAAAAAGAACATGTAGATGAGATGATTTCTATTTTAGAAGATTGTATCGCATAGAATGTATAAAAAAGACCTCTATGGAAAAACTATCCGTAAAAAGATAGTTTTTCATGGAGGTTTTTATATGTTTGGATTGATCATTGCATTGATTTCGGGAGCTTTAATGAGTATTCAAGGTGTATTTAACACAGAAGTAACTAAACAAAGCAGTACATGGACAACGAGTACATTTGTACAGGCAACAGGATTTCTCGCATGTTTGTTGATCTGGTTGATCGCTGAGAGGGACCAAAGTTTTACGATGCTTTTAAAGGTCAGCCCCAGATACCTTTTATTAGGAGGAGTGATCGGAGCTGCAATCACATTTACAGTGATCAAAAGTGTGGCAAGTTTAGGACCTGCACAGTCAGCAATGCTGATCGTCGCATCACAAAGTGTTGTTTCCTATCTGATCGAGGTTTTCGGTCTGTTTGGTGTGGAAAAAACAGCTTTTGCATGGGTAAAGCTTTTAGGAGTGGTTTTGTTTGTCACAGGATTGATAATATTTAAATGGAAATCATAAATATCTCTTGTAAAGTATTATAATTTTCGTTAAAATAGAAGTTAGATTTACATGTTCCAGACTCTTTGCATAAGACCGGGAGGTTTATGTTGTTTAGGAGAGTTAAAGTGATAACCATTTTGCTGATGGTTTTTATGATGTCCATTGGATGCAGCCGCAGGAAGGAAGTATCGATAGAACCAAAGAAGGAGACAAAGACAACGGCTGAGAAGTCTTCTTCTAAGGAAACTATTTATGTCTATGTATGTGGAGAAGTAAAACATCCGGGAGTTTATCGTTTTTCGAAAGGTGAACGTATTGTTTCTGCTGTGAAAGCAGCTGGTGGACTAACTAAGAAGGCTTCAGCGGAGAGTATTAATCAGGCAGAGAAGATGAAAGACGGGCAGCAGATAACGATTCCGTCAAAGAAACAGACAGCGAAGAATGAAGGATCTGATTCCAAAGCAGTGCAATCTTCCTCTGGAAAGATCAATATCAATACTGCAGGTGTCAAGGAGTTGATGACGCTTTCAGGGATAGGGGAAGCGAAGGCTTCTGATATTATCTCTTATCGAGAGGAACATGGCCCTTTTTCTGATATTTCAGATATTATGAAGATTCAGGGAATTAAAGAGGGGATATATCATAAGATCAAAGACAAGATAACAATATAATTTTAGAGGTGGAAAAATGAGGAAGGTCTTAGTTGTTGATGATGAAAAACTAATCGTGAAGGGCATCAAATTCAGTCTGGAACAAGATGAGATGCAAGTAGATTGTGCTTATGATGGAGAAGAAGCATTAGAGAAAGCCAAAGAGAATCAATATGATATTATTCTTCTTGATGTAATGCTTCCAGGACTGACTGGGTTTGAGGTTTGTCAGGCAATTCGCGAATTCTCTAGCGTCCCGATCATTATGTTGACGGCTAAGGGAGAAGATATGGATAAGATTCTTGGCCTTGAATATGGGGCAGATGATTATATCACAAAGCCATTTAATATTCTGGAAGTAAAGGCAAGAATCAAAGCGATCTTACGTCGAAGTGCACATCACGATGTGAAAGAAGAAGAATCAGCCAAGGTTGTAGAATGCAGAGGATTAAAGATTGATTGCGAAAGCCGCAGAGTTCATATTCATGGGAAGGAAGTAAATCTAACGGCGAAAGAATTTGACTTGTTAGAGTTACTGGTATTTCATCCAAACAAAGTATACAGCAGAGAGGATTTGTTGAATACAGTATGGGGATATGATTATCCGGGGGATGCAAGAACGGTTGACGTGCATATCCGAAGATTGAGAGAGAAGATCGAAGTGAATCCGGGAGTACCGGACTATGTACATACAAAGTGGGGGGTAGGTTACTATTTTCAGTCCTAAGAAGAACAGATTTGCCTTTTTACATAGTATGCAGTTCTTTATTTTCTTGTCAGTTTTTCTTCTGACGACATTGATATCAGTTTTATTTAGTAAGTTGTTAAATGATGGATATCGTCAGAAAACATATGACCAGAAAGTGGATAGTGTGGTCAGTCAGTGTAGCTGGCTTGGTGATCAGGTAGTTGGAGTCGATTTTCATTTAGATGATGGCTCCAACTCTCTTTCTAATCAGATTGATGAACTTGCAGCAAGTATGAATGGACGGATCATCGTAATTAAGAATAATTATAAGATCATCAAGGATACTCATACAGATTTTCAGTCTAGATTCTTTTTAAATGATAATGTATTGGATGTTATGGATGGAAAGAAGACAAGGATTGTATCAGAGAGTGGAAAGTATATCGAAGTGATGGTTCCAATCGTATCAAAAGCTGGAAAGCAGAATCATATCCTGGGAGCTGTGCAGGCGACTGTACCATCTGAGGATATGATGGGAGCAGTTACGGAGATGGAGCATCGCAGGAATATGCTGCTGGTAGCATGTATCATCTGTGGATTATCAATGGCAATGATCATCAGTTATCTGCTGACGAGGGATTTAAAGAAGATTCAGAGAGATGTTGATTTTATTGCGGCTGGTCATGAAGATGAATCCATTGAAGAGACAGGATTCCTAGAAGTACGCAGTATTGTGCAGCGTTTTAATGAGATTCTTGGAAGAATGCAGACGTTGGAAGATTCAAGACAGGAGTTTGTATCGAATGTATCGCATGAGTTAAAGACACCAATGACATCGATGAAAGTTCTTGCAGATTCCTTAATTCAGCAGGGAGATCAGGTTCCGGCTGAATTATATCGAGAATTCATGCAGGATATCGTTGCTGAGATCGATCGTGAGAACGTGATCATTTCAGATCTGTTATCTCTGGTGAAACTAGACAAGAAAGCAGCGCAGCTTCAGATCACAACAGTAAGTATCAACGAATTGTTAGAGATTATCATGAAGCGTTTAAAACCATTGGCTCTGCAGCGTAATATCGAATTGATCTTTGAAAGTTTCCGTCCGGTAACAGCAGAGATTGATGAAGTGAAGTTGTCTTTAGGGCTTACGAATCTGATCGAGAATGGTATCAAGTATAACAAAGATGATGGGTGGATCCGCGTGACACTGAATGCAGATCATAAGTATTTTTATGTGAAAGTTGCAGATTCTGGTGTTGGAATTCCTGAGGATTGCCAGGATCAGGTATTTGATCGTTTTTATCGCGTGGATAAAGCAAGATCAAGAGATACTGGAGGTACAGGACTTGGATTAGCGATCACAAAGAGCGTTGTTTCTCTTCATAATGGAGAGATTAAGTTATACAGTAAGGTTGGTGAAGGAACAACATTTACACTTAGAATTCCATTAAAGTATAAAGGCTAGGAGGAAGAGATGAAGAAAAGAAAATTATGCATGATCTTTTTGCTTTGTCTGGCTTTGATGACTTTAGTGGCAGGATGCCGGTCAAAAAAAGAAACCAATGACCAAGGCAATCAAAAAGGAACAGCAATTTACTATACTAATAATGATGTTACGAAATTGATCATGAAGAAAGAAAATGTGAAGCTTGAAGGGAATCAGCAGCAGAAAGTGAAGATTTTATTAAAGAAACTTCAACAGACTCCAAAGAGTGATAAGATACGCTCAGTGATTCCAAAGAGAATTATGATCAATGGTGTATCAGTGAATACAAATATCGTTGAGATTGATTTTTCGACAGGGTATAAACGAATTTCAGAGAATAGAGATTTGATCTGCCGTGCTGGTATTGTATATACACTGACTCAGTTAAAAGATATCAATTATGTATCATTTTCAATTTCTGGAGAGCCAATGCTTGATACAGATGGTACAGCAATTGGTGCTCTTGGAAGAGATAGTTTTGTATTTGGTAAGTTGCCAATGAAATAATTTATGAAACAAAGACCGATGGTTCTTATATTTGCCGGAGTGTTATCCGGAACAGCCGTTGTATGGAATATTATGTCCATGACAGCGGCTTTTTATCTATTGACAGGTATTTGTCTGTTGGCGTCCTTGATTTTTAGTGATAGGCGTTATGGATGGGTTGTAGTTGGAATACTTGCAGGAATTTTATTATCGTTAGGTTTTAAGACTTCCATGAAACTTGATTTGATCCAGGTAAAGGAAAAGGCAACAGAATATACAATGGGAAGAGTTTTAGAAGTATCGAAAACAAAGAAGGGAAAGTTAGCAGTACTTTTAAAAAATAAAAATTTGGAGGGGAAGATCCTTTTATATACACCCGAGGATGAAAAGATCATTCCAGGAGATATTCTTCGGTTTCAAGGAGAATTAGAAGAATGGGAAGATGCAGCTAACCCTGGCCAATTTTCAAGCAGACATTATTATTTCAGTAAAGGAATTTACTATCATGTATATTCGAAAAATATTGAGATTGAAGGACATCAAAATATATATTTTCAGGAAAAGATCTTGCAATGTAGAGAGTACATGAAACATCAGTTAGAAATTCAATACAAAAATGAAGTAAGTGATTTCTTAAAGGGGATGTTAATAGGTGATAAAAATGGACTGAGTGATGAGGTTAAAGATGACTTTAAGGAAAGTGGATTAATTCATTTACTTGCGGTATCAGGACTTCATATATCGTTGGCAGGAAGAAGGGTATATAAATTGGTTCGCAAGTGGTGTGGAAATTTTGTAGTTGGTTCACTGGCAGGAATGACAGGCGCAGTGTTTTATTGTATTTTAACAGGTGGATCGGGATCGTCACTTCGTGCAGTGATGATGTTGGGTGTTTACTTCCTGTCAGAAATATTAGGAGAACACTATGATATGATGTCTGCAGGAGCTTTTGCAGGAATTGTCTTACTTATAATGTGTCCGTACAGAATCTATGATACGGGGTTTTTATATTCATTTACAGCAGTTTTTGTGATCGCAATCTATCAACTTGTTAAACCAAAGATGAAAGGTAAATATTATAAGTTGAAGGAATCTTTATCGTTTTGTATTTTTATCCAGATAGGGATGCTGCCATTAATCATATATTTTCAGTATGAAGCTCCAGCTTTTTCTTTTCTTGCGAATGTAGCAGCAGTACCACTGGCAACGTGTGCTTTTACTTTAGCTTTTCTTTTGATTTTTTTGCCGTATACCGTATTTCATGAAGCAATCTCATGGATGATCCAAGGTGTTTTGTGGATTTCCAGACAGTCTTATGGGATGTTGACGATCGGACATGTACCATTTTTATGGGTACTCTTATTTTATTTTATGACCGGATTGTGGATATGGAAGAAAAATGGACAAAATCGACATATCAGGATCAGCCTGGCTTATGTTATCATGATCATTTTGATATGGATTCCAATGGCAAGAAGAAAGAGTCTGGCATTTCTTGATGTTGGGCAGGGAGATTGTTTTGTAGCAGATACGAAGTCTGGGGCGATCATATTTGATGGTGGAAGCAGCAGTGAAGATCAGGTTGGAAGATATCGGATTCTTCCGTATATGAAATATCTGGGGTATCAGAAGATTCAGATTGCGGTGATCAGTCATATGGATATCGATCATTATTCTGGGATCAAGGAATTACTTGAGATGGGGAAAATTAAGTATCTTGGGCTTCCAGAGATTCCAAAAGATGAGACAATGAAAAAGATCATAGGTATAGCGAAGAAACGAGGAACAACTATTTTTTATCTTTCAAGAGGAAGGCAGATCACTACAAAAGATGGAAGTTTGAAAGTGTTGCATCCTCAAAAGAACAGTCAGATGGAAAAGAATGCGGCATCGTTGGTAATGCAGGGAAAAATACTTGGATATCGGGTGCTGTTAACGGGAGATGTGGAAAAAGAAGGCGAAGAAGAACTATTATCAGAAGAATTGGAAAGAGCAGATATATTAAAAGCAGCACATCATGGGTCAAAAAATTCCACGAGTAATGAATTTTTACAAAAGGTTCAGCCGAAACAGACGGTCATCTCTTGTGGAAAACAAAATAGATATGGACACCCACATTTAGAAACTATCCACAGACTACAGACATATCGCACAAAGATTTATAGAACAGATCGAAGTGGTGCGATTATTTTTTTCAAAAGAAGAGATGGTTGAAAATCTTCAAAAAAAAAGGTATACTATCAAAAGCTATAGAAAGAGATGCAAAGAATATGAAGAAAATATTAGAAGATATCAAGACAAATACATACGAACGTTTTTATCTATTCTACGGGGAAGAAAAATATATGATCTCCCAGATGAAAAACCAGTTAAAGAAAGCATTAGTTTCAGAAGATGATACGATGAACTATTCTTATTTTGAAGGAAAAAGGGCTGATGCGATAGAGATTGTTGAACTTGCTAAAACACTGCCGTTTTTTAGTGATCATAGGTTTTTGATCTTGGATGAAACAGGACTTGGAAAGAAAAGTGATGATACGTTTATTGAAGGATTAAAGGAAGCCTCGGATACAAGTGTTGTGCTTTTTATAGAAGATAGTGTAGATAAGCGTTCAAAGATTTATAAATTTCTTTCGAAGGAAGGACATGCGGTATGTTTTGAATCTGCTGGAGATAAAGAATTATCCAGATGGCTGATCTCATTGCTTAAGAAAGAAGGAAAACAGATGTCATCTGCAACGATGCGAAGTTTTTTATATCGCTGTGGATCTGATATGTATACTTTAAAAAATGAATTAGAGAAATTGATCTCCTATGTTGGAGAGAGAGAAGAAATTACGATCCGTGATCTGGAAGAGTTGACATCTTCTCAGACGACAAATCAGATCTTTGTGATGCTTGAGGCAATTGCGAGAAAGCAAAGAGAAAAAGTATTGACACTATATTATGATCTGATCGAGTTAAAGGAATCACCATTTGGAATTCTGGCATTGTTAGTCAGACAGTGTAATCAGCTGCTTCAGGTGAAAGATTTAGATTGTCTTGGAAAGAGCAATGGGATGATCGCAAAGCAGATGAAAGTTCCAGCATTTGTTGCAGGAAAGTTAAAAGATCAAGCGAAAATGTTTTCAATGGATACACTCAGAGATATGATCGAAGCATGTGCAAAAACTGATGAATCAATTAAAACAGGAAAGATCAGCGACAGAGTTGGGGTAGAACTATTGTTGATCCAGTTCAGTCAGAAATAAATCAATCAATTTAAGATAGAAGAAGTCTAGTATAATAAAAATGATGAAAAAAAAGAAGCCTGACGGTGGCTTCTTTTTTTCGGGTTAATTTTATTAAAATTCGTTTCTTGATATCTGATTAAGCAATAGCGTTAACGGCTTTAGATAAACGAGCAATCTTTCTAGAAGCTGTATTCTTGTGGAAGATTCCTTTAGAAGTAGCTTTGCTGATTTCAGAAATGCAAGCTGTTAAAGCTTCAGAAGCTGCTGCTTTATCGTTAGCTGCGATTGCTGCTTCTACTTTTTTGATATATGTTTTAACTTTAGTTTTGATTGCTTTATTTCTTTCTGTTTTTGTGTTGATAACTTTGATTCTTTTTTTTGCTGATTTAATATTTGCCAAAGTGGGCACCTCCAATATGATAACTTAAATTTCTTTCTTTTCTTGAATCTTGTCTATAGCGAGACACGGTTAGCTATACACAAAACATACTGTTATATCTTATAGAAAATGATTGAATTTGTCAATATATTTGGGGAAAAAATGTAATATTTTTTTAAAAACAATCACATACTAGAGAAAAAAGGAGGCAAAATCAATGCAAAATCGTACAGATCTGGCACTG
>OJMH01003377.1_pt1 | contig 11933 bp, 7 predicted proteins | sample 1597111 | NCBI WGS metagenome assembly OJMH01 (sample SAMEA2452115, study PRJEB22498) | human gut metagenome | reverse complement strand
GCCACGGCAGCGGCCGTTGGCTTCGGGAAGCCGTACTGGCCGGTAGCAATAGCCGGAAATGCGATGGTACGCGCTCCGTGCAGACGAGCCAACTCAAAGCTGCGCGCATAAGCACGAGCCAGAAGCGCTACTTCCCCATCGCCGCCTCCGACCCAGGTAGGCCCAACCGCGTGAATAACAAAACGGCACGGCAAATTGAAAGATTCTGTCAGAGACGCACCGCCGGCAAAACAACGGCCCTGTTCAAGCACATAGGTGCGGCATGCCTTGCGAAGCTCGGGACCGGCAGCTTTGTGAATCGCCTTGTCGACTTCGCCGCCTCCCGAGAGGTCGGCGTCGGCCGAATTGACAATGGCATCAACGTTAAGCGTCGTGATGTCCGCTTTTATAACGCGCAGACGGCTGCGCAAAGCCTCGGATATAGGAATCATGTCGTTGTAGTCTTTCGCGAAATTAACTAGTCAGCGCCGCGCAATTCCCGCGCACGCCAACCCAAAACGGCAAGTACTGCAAAGTATGTCACAGCCGCACCAAGAATAACACCCGCCACAAGAACTAGTCGGTGCGCCCATTGAGGCTGCATGGCCGACCAGTCGATCCCTGTTTGAATCCAAATAAGAAAAACAGTCATTGCGGCAGTCGCCATCAAAACGCGCAACATATAGACAAACCAACCGCTGCCAGGCACGTACCAACCGCGACGTTTCAACAATGTGAACAGCACCAGCGCATTAAAGACGGAGCCGAGGCCCACGGACAGCGCCAACCCCGCATGCCCGAATGCCGGCACGGTAACAATGTTGCAGCACTGCACGACAATAAGCGAAGCGATTGCACCTTTGACTGGCGTTTTGATGTCTTTGCGCGAATAAAACGCAGGCGCAAGGATCTTGATTGAAATGAGTCCGAGAAGCCCGACCGCATACCCCTCGATCGCAATGGCCGTCATCGAAACATCAGACCCGGAAAAGTTCTTGCCCTGAAAAAGCACCGCAGCCAAACCTTCGGCTAAGAACCCCAAACCGGCAGCCGCCGGAATGGCCAAAAGAAAAACAAGCTTTAACCCGCGATCGAGCAATCGGTTATAGCGATCAAGTTCGCCGCGATTGAACGCCGCCGATAAACTCGGCAGCAAAACACTTCCAAGGGCCACCCCAAGCAGAGCCGTCGGAAACTCCATCAGACGATCGGCATAGTTGAGCCATGTCACGGCGCCCTTTTGCAGATGCGAAGCTATATTGGTGTTGATGAGAATAGAAATGGGAGCGACGCTCACACCCACCACCGCAGGAACCATCAGTTTCAGAACTTGGCGCACGTTAGCGTTTTTGAGCGCCTTGTGGGGATTGGAGAGTCGTGGGAAGCACCCGATTCGCTTAAGAGCAAAAAACTGCATGGAAAGCTGCAAAACACCGCCCAGAATGACAGCAAATGCCAGCGTATAAATCGGAACAGAAAAGTAGCTAACTAAAAAAAGCGTGCAGCAAATGAAGCTCACGTTAAGAAGCACGGGCGTAAAGGCCGGCACCGCAAAGTGTTTCCATGTGTTGAGTACGGCCGCGGCAAACGACACCAAACTCATGAAAATGATGTAAGGAAACATGCAGCGTGTCAGAAAAACGGCCAGATCAAAGGTCTCCGGATTGTTTTTAAAGCCGGAAGCAATGAGCCACACCACAACTGGAGCAAAAGCGATACCCAAAAGGCTCGCGATAAAAACAGCGCATCCCAAAAGCGAAAACACATCGCTGATGAAAGTCTTTTGCTCGCCTTCGGGTTGCTGTTCCTTCACCTGCGAGAGCATCGGAACGAATGCCTGACTGAATGCGCCTTCGGCGAAAAGGCGGCGCAGCATGTTCGGAATACGGAAAGCAACGTAAAAGGCGTCGGTCGCTGCCGACACACCAAAATAGCGCGCGATCAGCATATCGCGGATCAGACCAGTGATGCGCGACAACAACGTGAAGACGGAAACCGTAGCGGCCGACTTGAGTAAAGACATGAGAAGCGGTGAGTCAGACGAAATATTGTGATTCCTGCGCGGCGGCTAGGCCTTTCTTTGTAAAAGAAATTTTTCCTTGGCTCAAGTGCTTGTATCGGTCATTCTGATTTGATACAATGCCGCGTTTTCTGCTTTCGGGCGAATTCGGCGCAGAGTTGCAGCGGCGAGTCATTCGAAGCGCAGAAAGCAACATTGTAGTAAAACTTAGACCCGGCCGATTTCGGCCAGATGCCGAGCTGCAAACGGGCTCGTCTGGAAAGCGAAAGCTCAAGCTTGCGCTCGTTGGCGAGAATCCGAAAACCGCGGCATCCACTTTCAGGAATTCAAAACTAAATGGCCAATACCAACCAAGCTCGCAAGCGCGCCCGTCAGGCCCTTGCCCGCAACCAGCACCTCTCTGCTCAGCGCAGCCAGTACCGTACCGCTATCAAGCGCGTTCGCAAGTTCATCCTCGCCGGCGACAAGGCCGCTGCTCAGGAAGCTTTCAAGAACGCCCAGAGCGTGATCGACTCCATGTGCCGCAAGGGCGTTCTTCACTCGAACGCTGCTGCTCGCCACAAGAGCCGCCTATCTGCTGCCATCAAGGCGCTCGCCTAATCTTTTAGGCACTGAGCCGAAAGGCTCCGACGCTAAAACGCCTGATTCCCTCAGGTCAGCGGTTTAGCCATTTAGACAAGAAAACGCATCCGATCGCTCCTCGGGTGCGTTTTTCTTTTCTCCAATCCATTTCCGCTGTTTAGTTCCGCCGTATCGACAAAGGTGCAAATTTCGAAATCCAAAAATTAAACCGTAATTTAAATTATTCTCGTCGCAAACGCATTGGATTTGAGTTAACCTTTTTTTGACAAGCGGTAAGTGCGGGCGATGAGACTTCATTGCGGGATTCCCCTAATTTTCAGGTGGTCCTCTGTTGCTTTTCGAAACTGTTAGGCTCGGATTTGTCTGCTTTTTGACAGCGTTTTGTCTACGTCGGTTTTGTAATGACAACGGATATTCCTGAAGGTTCCTCAGAAACATTTAGCCTGGGCATTGACCTGGGCAGTACCACCGTCAAATACGTCCTGCTCAGTCCCGACGGCTCCGTTCTGGCACACGCCTATCAGCGACACGCCAGCGCAGTGACCGCCACACTTATTTCGCTTTTGCAGGATCTGGTTCGCACGTTTCCGCATCTGAACACCCGCGTTCGACTGACAGGATCTGGAGCGCTTTTCCTGAGCGAACGTCTCGGCATCGGTTTCGTACAGGAAGTAATCGCCGCCGCGCAATATCTGCAAAATGCCGTCGCAGAAGACGGCGAAGGACATCCTGTCGACGCTGCCATTGAGCTCGGCGGCGAAGACGCCAAAATTCTCTATCTGACAGGCAGTCAGGAACTGCGCATGAATGAAGCGTGCGCAGGCGGCACCGGCGCTTTTCTGGATCAGATGTCGGCCGCGCTAGGGCTGCCGCTTGATGAACTCAACCGCTTGGCAGGCGAAGCCTCGATTTCTCACCCGATTGCCTCTCGCTGCGGCGTTTTTGCCAAAACCGACGTAGTCGGTTTGTTAAATGCCGGCATACCCAAATCCGAAATCGCACGCTCCGTGTTTGACGCTGTGGCCGAACAGGCCGTGGGCGGTTTGTCTTGCGGTCGTCCCTTGCGCGGTCGTGTAGCCCTTTTGGGCGGTCCGCTCTCCTTTTTGAGCGAGTTGCGAGAAGCCTTTGCCAGACGTCTGGCCCGAAACTCCGTGACACTGGAGCTATTTGCCGACGCACAGTACGCCGTAGCGCACGGCGCCGCGCTGGAAAATTCGCCCCAGGGTGCGCAGGCCGAGGAGCATCTTTGGACACCTGAAAATTTGATCGAAGCCGTCGGACGCGAAGCCGTCAATCTTGTTGACAAGCGTAACGGCCCGAAACCGCTTTTTGACAGCGAAGACGAGCGCAAAGCCTTTCTTGATCGCCACGCCAAGGCCTGCGTTCCCACGATTGACCTCTCGAAGGCCAGCGGCGATCTCTTTTTGGGCATTGACCTTGGCAGCACCACCGCCAAAGGCGTATTGATCACCTCGGACGGAGAAATCTGCTGCACTTGGTATGAAAGCAATCAAGGGGCACCACTTCAGCAGCTCATGCCTCGCGTGAAGAAACTGGCGCAGTCTCTGCCGCCCGGCGCACGCATCCGCTCGGTTCTGACCACCGGCTACGGTGCCGATCTGGCTGCTGCTGCATTGGGCTCGTCAATGACTGAAGTTGAAACGCTAGCGCATCAGAAAGCTGCCAGTTCCTTTATCCCTGACGCCACCTTCGTGATTGACATCGGCGGCCAGGATATGAAATGCCTCAAGGTAGAAAACGGGTTGATCACTTCCGTGGCACTCAACGAAGCTTGCTCCTCGGGGTGCGGTGCCTTTCTCGAAAGCTTCTCCAAGCAACTCGGTCTGACAATGCCCGAATTTGTTCAAGCTGCGCTGCGCTCCAAACACCCCGTGGATTTGGGGTCGCGTTGCACCGTGTTCATGAATTCCAAGGTACGCGAAGCCCAGCGCGACGGAGCAACCTCGGAGGACATCGCCGCCGGCCTTTGCATTTCGGTCGTCCGCAATGCTCTTGAAAAGGTTCTTCGCATTTCTTCTCCCGAAGAGCTAGGCGACAAGGTTGTCGTACAGGGTGGCACTTTCCTAAATGACGGCGTGTTGCGCGCCTTTGAAAAATACACCGGACTGCAGGTGATTCGCCCGCAACTTGCTGGGCTCATGGGAGCATATGGCTCGGCACTCCTAGCCCGCGAACGTACGAATGATCAAACGCCGGTATGGCAACCCTCGGACGAGCTTTTTAACACCTCCGATATTGTCAAGCGCGAATTTCGTTGCCGTGGTTGCTCCAACAGCTGTGCACTGACGTTGCATCGCTTTGCCTCCGGCAACAAATTCGTCAGCGGTAACCGTTGCGAATTCGGCCTCAAGAGTCTTGGAAGCGGCAAGAAAAAGCACACGGGCTTTGTTGACTGGAAAATCAAGCGGCTCTTCAGCGGCGAAGTCCTGTCCTCGGATGCTGCCCCCATGGGCGACATCGGCATCATGCGCGTGCTTAACACCTGGGAACACTATCCCTATTGGCACGCCCTTTTCACCGAACTGGGTTTCCGCGTTGTTCTATCGGATCCGACAACGGCTGCCATCATGGCCAAGGGATCCGACACTGTACCCTCTCAGTCGCTGTGCCTGCCAGCCAAGATCGCGCACGGTCACGCCCTGTCGCTGGCAGAAAAAGGGGTACACAACATTTGGTTCCCCTGTATTCCCAAAGAAGAAAAACTCATTGCCGAAGCGGAGGATTCCTACGCCTGCCCGGTTGTCGGCGGGTACCCGGAAGCGCTGCGTCTGGCGCTGGAATCGGCCGCTCCCGAGACGCGCATTCTGACTCCCTTCTTGTCGATTGAAAAGTTTTCGACCGTCGCGCACGCCCTATGCGAAGCGTTCCCGCAACTCAAGCACAAAGATGTCATGAGAGCCTGCGAGAAAGCTTCGGCCGCACTTGAGACCTATCGTCGCGACATCAAAGAAAAAGCGCTCGAAATTTGGAACAAACCGGGGTTTGTCGTTGTTCTCGCCGGTCACCCCTATCATCTCGACAGCTACATTCATCACGGCATTCCTACTCTGATCGAATCAATGGGAGCTCACGTACTCACCGAGGACGCCGTAAGCTTCATTGCTCAGGATCTTCCAGACAGGGCCGCCAAACTGGATGTTGTGAACCAATGGGCGTTTCACGGTCGACTCTACCGAGCATTCGAAGCGGTCGCCACTCGCCCCGATACGGAACTTGTGCAGCTGGTGAGCTTTGGCTGCGGCATTGACGCCATCACGAGCGAGCAGATGAAGCGCATTGCGCACGAGAACAAGTCGCTCTACACAATGCTCAAGATTGACGAAACGGATACGCTGGGCGCCGCCCGCATTCGTTTGCGCTCGCTCTTTGCCGTGCACGGCGTGAAGGTTGCACCTCAATCCATTGAAGAGTTACCGGACTTCGTCGAACCGAAAGATCAGATCAGGGAGTCTCCGATCCGATTCTTCTCGCGCTTTTTTAAGCCGGCTCCTACCGAAGCCGAACGGATTGCGTCCGCTCAGCAGCAAGGGCAGTCCCTCACTCCGCAGCAATTGCGCGAACGCACCCTCTACGTTCCGCAAATGGCTCCGGTGCATTTTCCGCTTTTGGTGTATGTGCTCAAGGACTTCGGTTACACGTTGAAACTTCTGCCGACCGTGTCCGACCACGCGGTCACGCTGGGATTACGCTACGTCAACAACGACGCCTGTTACCCGGCCATTGTTACGATCGGTCAGTTGCTCGAAGCTACTGAAGCTAAGGACTTTGTACCGGAAAAAAGTGCGATTCTCTTCAGCCAAACCTGCGGCCCTTGCCGCGCCACCAACTATCCGACACTGCTCGACTGGGCGTTGCGCGACAAAGGTTTCCCGAACCTTCCGGTACTGACACTTTCAGGGCGAGCCCTTACCGGTCACGCTCACCTCAAGTTGGGGCTCAAAGGCCTCAAGCGTCTGTCCATGGCTGTTGTGCTCGGCGACGTCCTGCAGCGGCTGTACCTGCATGCTTTGGCCGGAGAAGTCGTCAAAGGCAGTGCCGATATCGCCCTTAAACTGGCCACACCTACCGCTGCCAAAGCAGCCGCAACTGGCAAGATCACCGAACTCGACGCTGCTGTGCGCGAAGTTGTCAATATCTTTAATGCTGTTGAACTTGACGGTAAAACACGACCAAAAGTCGGCATCGTAGGCGAAATTCTTCTGCAGTACCATCCAAAGGCCAATCTAGCAACGGCTGATCGTTTGCGCGAAGCTGGTGCCGAACCCGTGCTACCCGATCTGGCCACTTTCTTCCTGTATTGCCTTGCCGATCCCATCTGGCAGAGTCAGCATGCCGAAGGCTCTAAACTGCGAGCTATCGTCAGCGCTTTCCTGCTGGGGTATCTGGAAAAGCTTCGCGCCGTAGCGCAAGCTGCTATGGGACAGGACAATCCTCTCGGCCATATGCCTCCTCTCGACGCTTACCTCAAACGCGTCGAAGGCATAATTTCCCCAGGACAACAGGCCGGTGAAGGGTGGCTTTTGGCTGCAGAAATGGCGGAGTTCCTGGCAACAGGTACAGACAATGTCGTGTGTCTGCAACCCTTCGGATGTCTTCCCAATCACATTACCGGACGAGGAGTGATGTCGGCTCTTCGCTCCCGCTATCCCAAGGCCAATCTAATTGGCATTGACTTTGAAGGCGGTACAGCCGAAAGCAACGTCTCTAACCGTCTAAAGCTCTTCATGACGCGTGCGCATCAGCTCAAGGCTTCTGGAAAGCTTCATGCCGTACCCAAGGACGCCAATACAAACCTCTCCAATCAGGAAGGATTTGAGCCTCAAAAGCACACAGCCTAACCCAGCCAAGAGAGAAAAGCGGCGTAGTCGTCAAAGTAAAGCGCTGTACGAGCTTTGATCTCTTCTGCATCCGGCACCGAGTTTTCCTCTCGGATGCCGATGCAGACAAGGCCAGCACGCGTAGCCGCTTCCACTCCGGAAAGCGAGTCCTCGACGGCAAAGATCTTCTCTCTCGGCAGTCCCAAATATTCCATCGCCCTGAAATAGCACTCCGGATCCGGCTTGATGTTGCGCACGTCTTCTGCGCACACAAAGTACTCGAATACTTCGTCGAGTTGAATCTCGTTAAGGATATTCTGATTTTGACGGCAATAGATTTCAATGTTGGCGCGACGCGTGGTCGTTGCCACCGCCATTCTTAGACCTAGATTTTTGATACGCTTTAGCGTCGCTGCCGCCCCTTGCCGCAATCGAACATCCTCGCGCAGCATGCGACGCGAGATCTGGTAGCGTCGCGCGTGGACTTCTTCGGCCGAAAGCTTGCAGCCGATTTTCTTTCCCAGTTCTCCGCAATAACAGCGATACGGATTTTCTTCGTTTTTATGGCGCCTTAACTCCGCTTCTCGAAACGCATGACATTCGCGCGGGTCGAGTCCCGGGTAACCGAACTCTTCGGCCAACACAACGTCTACCCTATTCCACAAATCGATGGTGTCGCCTAGCGTGCCGTCAAAATCAAAAATGACCGCGGACTTGCCGCGCAAAAAGTCTCGGGAAGAAATCATGCCAACGGGAAACGAACTATTTGAAAGACGGTCAGCATTTTATGTGTACCTTCGATCCAACACAATTCTCAAGCATTCGCAGGATAATCGTAATGAGATTGATTATCATTCTGTCTTGAATTTACATTTCCAAATCGAAGGAACTCAACGTGATCAAAACCATTGTCGGAGTGGGAGGCATGTCCTGCCAAATGTGCGAAGCACATATCAATGAGGCCATTCGGAGTGCCGTTCCCGGCATCAAAACCGTTCGCGCCAATCGTAAGACTCACCAAGCCGTCATCGTATCCGAAGGTGTCATCGACAAGGACGCTATCCGGCAAGCCATTGTGTCGAGCGGTTACGATTTTTTATCCTACGAGTACGGTCCGTATGAATCCGAAAGTTTTATCGTAAAAATCAAGGGACTTTTTTCTTAAGTCAAAATCAAGCTAATGGGTTGTTTATAGATCTTTATATCTAGCAAAAACCTTGAAAATTAATACGTCTTACTTTCTTCTTTTGTGGGCAAGAAAAAACGGCCGCGGGAAAAGTCAACTCATATAAAATTTCACATATGAAACTTTATAAAGCTTACCTTCCGGCAGCCGTTGCTCATCAGGCGAGCTGTCAGATAGCTGGGCCCATACGATATCCACGCAGGTATTCAGGTACCGACTTCACGATCAACCCGTCCACCGGTCCGATCTGTTCTTCGTCTTTTTCAGCGTATTCGATGCTGTGCAAGAAAACTCGAATTGCATTCAGGCGAGCTCGACGTTTATCGTCACTGCGAATGATCGTCCAAGGCGCCACGGGCGACTCAGTCTTGCGAAACATCTCTTCGATAGCAGCCGTGTAATCGTCCCAGCGATCGAGTGATGCAATATCCACCGGAGAAAGCTTCCAACGGCGAACCGGGTCCACACGGCGCTGCTTAAAGCGGCGCTTTTGCTCATCGCGACTCACGTCAAGCCAGAACTTCGTAAGATGAATTCCGTGCTCGACAAGGCTTCGCTCAAACGCCGGAACTTCGTTCAAAAAAAGCTGGGTCTGTTCGGGACGACAGAATCCCATCACCGGTTCCACAACGGCGCGGTTGTACCAAGAGCGGTCGAAAAAGACCACTTCACCGGGGCTTGGCAACTGCGCAACATAGCGTTGGAAATACCACTGCCCCGCCTGGGCTTCTGTGGGTTTGGGCAAAGCGACCACGCGTGCGCCGCGAGGATTGATGTTCTGTGTAAAGCGGGAAATCGTACTTCCCTTACCGGCAGCATCGCGGCCTTCAAAAATCACGGCGATCTTGAGGCCCGCATCCTTGACGTAGCGCTGCATCTTCAGCAATTCAACCTGCAGTGCATAGAGCTCTTCCTTGTAGAGCGCGTCGTCATAGTTGTGAAGATATGGAAAGACGCCCTTACTGATGTCGGGCGAAAGCTCATCCATGTTCTTGGTATGGCGCGTTTTCATTTCGCCGTACTTTGCGAAAATGTCGGTCAATAGGCCGGCCAACATATAGTCACGCGACTTCGGCTGCATATTCTCGAAAACAAGTTGCGCCATCTCTTCGGCCGTAAGCTCGGTCTTCATCGCGCGCACTTGGCGCAGAATTTCCTTGATGACGCCCTCAACATTTTCTTTTGGATCTATGAGCGCGACATCGCGAAACACCTTCTCCAATGTGTCGTTAAGGGTCGAAACCGTCTTATTTTCTTTGATATTTTTGCCGCCTTCGGCTTGATCCTTTTTCTTATCCTTATCGCCCATGAGTCCCCTCCGGTTGAATTTTTTGATGCGAGGCATCTTTTATATTGTTTTCATGGCACATCTGTTAATCACAACACCAAACAGTGGGGATGTCAATGATTCGATCGGCTGATTTTGTGGGAATCGACGATATTTGCAGACGAACTTTTGCAACGCAAAATTTTCTTCTGGGCCGGATATTTGCTAATATCACCACTCTCTCAAAACGGAAGTGTGGCAGAGTGGTTGAATGCACCGGTCTTGAAAACCGGCGACGGTTAACCCCGTTCGTGAGTTCGAATCTCACCGCTTCCGCCAAGAATGCAACCCCGCAGAACCATTGTTCTGCGGGGTTTTTCTTTTTTAGCTTAGAAAATCAAGGCTTTCCGGCTGTTTAGCCGCGTGCAGACGAGTTGTATCGTGTGCGCGTGCGTTGCAAACTTGATACCATACAGCGGTATCAAAAATGGTATCCATGCAAAATTTAGGTGGTATCAATGGCCGGAACAAGCAAAAAATTGACACAGGCGGACGTGCGAAAACTCCCTGACGGAAATCACAATTTCGGGGGCGGTTTGTACCTTCGCGTGCGAGGAAGCTCGCGCACGTGGTCGGTTCGAATTCAGGTGGAATCGAAACGGACTTTCCGAGGTTTGGGCAATGCGTTCGCAATTACCTTGAGTCAAGCCCGTATCGAATGCGAAAGGCAGAAGTCGGCGATGCGCTCTGGCGACCTCCAGACAAAGGCCGAGAAGGCTCGAGAAGAACGCAGAAAAACCCTACCCAAGACGACCTTTAAGTCTGTCTGGTTGAAAGCGGTAGAAGCTCGTGAGCGTGTAGCTGGATGGAAGAATGAGGATCAAGGCGAGCAATGGCGGCAATCGATTCGAGATCATGCCTTACCCCACCTTGCGAATTTGGATGTAGCAGAGATCACCCGCCGAGATGTTTTGGAGGCTCTGTTGCCCATTTGGGAGACTAAGAGCATTACAGCAATGGCCGTGCGTCAAAGGCTCGAAATGATCTTCGACTGGTGCATCCGTGAAGGGCTGCGAGTAAAAGAGAATCCAGCTAGATGGAAGGGAGGCTTAGCCTTCGATCTTCCGTCAAAGAATTACCTTCTAAAGCAGAACCACCATGAAGCTCCGACCTTTGACGAATTGGTCAATGCCGCCCCTGCATTGATACTAACGGACGGAGGTCGATGCGCTCTTTTCGGAATCCTGACAGCCGGACGCGTAAGCGAGTTTCTAAAAGCCAAGTGGGAAGAAATCGATTTCGACGAGCGCGTTCTAACTATTCCGCCAGAGCGACGTAAGGACAAAAAACCCTACCCTCATCGTGTCCCGCTTTCGAAGCAGGCGATCAAACTTTTGGAGATGATGCCGCGAGATTCGGAATTTATTTTTAGAGGCCGCCGATCAAAAACATTGAGCTTGGATACCCCCAGAACGGCGCTCCGCTTCGCTGTCTGCCGACCTGTCACCATGCACGGATGCAGATCAACTTTTCGCGACTGGTGCTCTGAAAACGGCATTGATGAGATCGTGGCCGAAAAGTGTCTAATGCACGCTACTGGAAATGCCGTTGTGCAAGCCTATCAACGTTCTGATCTCATAGAAAGACGCCGCTATGTAATGCAAAAGTGGGCTAACGCGATTTGCGTGCACTGTGAAGAGCTTCTAGCGCAATCGACTCCATCGCCTTGACGCGCTGAAAATAAAGCCGCCGCCAGCGGTAGAAGGACTCGCGTCCTACGCCGTGACGGCGGCATATGTCTTCAACACTCACGCCTCGCGCGCACTCGCGCAGAATCTTTTGGCCGATTTCGTCTGTGACTTTCATTTGATCTATATCAATCTTGATTTACTGACACTCTTTTCATCTTGAAAAAAGTGATATAGAATTCATTTACCAAAAGAGCAAAACGCTCTTACATCAAAAGGAACAAGAAAATGACGAACCTGTATCAGATCCAAGACCTCGTCAACTACCCCGCTCTAAAGAGCGAGGCTTGATAAAAGCCTTGGTCGACTAGCC
>OJMH01003375.1_pt1 | contig 11935 bp, 9 predicted proteins | sample 1597111 | NCBI WGS metagenome assembly OJMH01 (sample SAMEA2452115, study PRJEB22498) | human gut metagenome | reverse complement strand
ACATTCGAAGAAGTAGATGCTAAGTTAAAACAGATTATGGTAAATATCTATCATAACATTGATGATGCTGCAAAACGTTACAACATGGAAGGTAACTATGTAGCAGGAGCTAACATCGCAGGCTTCGAAAAAGTAGCTGAGGCTATGCTTGCCCAGGGCGTTTGCTAGGCATTGAACACTTAGAGAACGCGAGCCATAGGCGAAGCGTGAACTTAGTGTGAAAGCCCATCCCGAGACTTGATGAAAACGAGTCGCAGACGAAGTTTGAATCCTAGCCGAGTGGATGTCATTGAACACTTAGATAACGCAGATGTCATTGAACACATAGAAAATATCCCCGAAACGTTGTGTTTCGGGGACTTTTTAATTTACACGAGAAACTCGCAAAGCATTTCCGGTGGAATTTCTTTCCTGTTTGGAGTATAATAGAACGAACAACGGGAAGGAAAGAGACCGGAGGCAATTTAGATGCAGAAAAAAGAAAGAAATGAAGAATTAGAATATATAGATGACTTTGAGAATATCGAAGAACCGGAAGAGTCAGAGGACAACCGGGAAGAATTAGAAGAACCAGAAGAGGAATATTCAGAAGGCGGCAGACGCAGGAAGAAAGGAAGAAAATCCGATACAAAGAATGCAGCTTCTGTGGCAGGGGAATTTCTAAGCTGGGTAATTACGATTGTAGCAGCGGTGCTGATTGCTATGTTTTTAAATCGTTTTGTGTTAATTAATGCAGAGATTCCATCCGGTTCCATGGAAAATACAATCATGACCGGAGATAAGCTGATTGGATTCCGATGGTCATATCTGTTTTCCGGACCGGAGCGGGGAGACATCATTATCTTTAAGTTTCCGGATGATGAGAGCCAGAACTATGTAAAACGTGTCATTGGCTGTCCGGGAGATACGGTAAAGATAGAAGGTGGCAAAGTATATGTCAACGGAGAACTCTTAGAGGAGGATTATCTCAAAGAGACATGGACGGTAGCTACAGGACCGTATACCTTTGAAGTGCCGGAGGACAGCTATTTTGTAATGGGAGATAACCGGAATAACTCCTATGATGGAAGATACTGGACCAATACCTATGTGAAGAAAAGTAAAATACTTGGAAAAGCGATTTTCCGATATTGGCCACTGAAGAATTTTAAAATATTGAATTAGTGCGGAACGAATAAGGGAGCAAAAGGAGAAGATTTATGATAACATTATTAGCCAGGATATTTATCCGGGAAGATGATAAGCCGGAGAAGGTACGGCTTGCCTACGGTATTTTATGTGGTATTGTAGGTATTTTGCTAAATGTATTATTATTTACAGGAAAATTTATTGCGGGAACCATCAGTAAATCCATTGCAATTACAGCGGACGCATTTAATAACCTGTCGGATGCCGGCTCATCCATTGTAACATTGCTGGGCTTTAAACTGGGAGCAGCAAAGCCGGATCCGGAGCATCCATTTGGACATGGAAGAATGGAATACGTTTCCGGGCTTGTGGTTGCTGCAGTTATTTTAATTATGGCAGTGGAACTGATACAGGATTCCATCAGAAAGATTCTTCATCCGGAAGCAACGGAATGCTCTGCATTAATTATCGTGATTCTGCTGATATCGATTGCTGTAAAGCTGTATATGACCTTCTACAACAGGAGAGTCGCAAAGAAGATTAATTCAGCGGCTATGCGGGCAACGGCCATGGACAGCTTAAGCGACAGCATTACCACATCTGTGGTTTTAATCACCACATTGATTGCAGAATTTACGTCAGTCAATATTGACGGCTACTGTGGTGTGGCGGTAGGACTGTTTATCTTATATGGTGGAATTAATGCAGCGAAGGAGACTTTAAATCCACTGCTGGGACAGCCACCGGAGGAAGAATTCGTAAAAGAGATAGAACATCTGGTGTTGGAAGAAAAAATGATTATCGGTATTCATGATTTAGTCGTACATGATTATGGGCCGGGACGTCTGATGGTATCACTACATGCGGAAGTGCCGGCAGAAATGAATATCCTTGTAATACATGATATGATAGACAATGTAGAAATGAAATTGAAAAAGGAACTGAATTGTGAGGCTGTCATACATATGGATCCGGTGATTACCGGAAGCAAGGAACTGACCGAGATAAAAGAAACGGTTACAGGTATTTTGAAGGATATTGATGAGGTCATTACTATGCATGATTTCCGTATGGTTCAGGGACCGACCCATACCAATCTTATCTTTGATGTAGTGATTCCATTTGGCTACCGTTCCAGTGATGAAGCAGTGTTAAAAGAACTGGAGCATCAGGTAAAGGAAAAGCTGGGCGAACAGTATCATATCGTGGTCAACGTAGACAAAAATTATGTGAAATAAAAGAAATAACAAAGCCCCGATGGGAGAAATCTGATAGAAGAATTCATCCCATCGGGGCTTTCTGTGTATTATTTTAATTCTGTGTCAGTGGAGTATTGACTGTATGCTCTACAGACTGGTCAGTTGCTGTACCGGCACCACTTAAAGACTGTTCAGAGGACTGCTCAGTGGATTTCTCAGTGGTCTGGGTAGAACCTTCTGTATCAGTAGAAGGCTGCTCCGTTTCGGTTGTCGGTTCTTCGGTATCTTCTATATCCGGATCCTCATAGAGGAACTCGTTGGAACTTCGGAAGATGGTACTGCTGGAACCTACGATGTTGGCAACAATCGTATCGCCATCTTCAATGTCATCCAGATTAATCTTTAACATGGTGCTTCCTAAGAAGGAAGTGGATACCTTCTCTCCATTGACATAAATTTTCGTCCAAGGAGTAAATCCGGAACCGTAAATACATAACTTATTGTCATCGGATTTCCATACACTGTTAATCGTAACATCATCAATACCCATAACCAGATCACTTGCAGGATATTTATCTGTTCCTTTGTAAGCATAACGTTTTCCGTAAAGAAGGTCATACTGTAAATTCTCTAAGTTCTCGTCGTAAGAAGCAGAACCCTTCTGGCTCTGGATGTAAGAGAACATGGTTCCTTTGTGGATGTCAAGCTGGTTGGTGATGTTTGCCAATAATTCATAAGCAGCACAGTCAGCATCCTGTTTTGGTAAATTAAAGTTGTTCCAGGTAACATATTTGGTTTTGAAAATGTCACCGGATACCATATCATCATCGGTCAGTCCCATGGTAGGAAGGTGGTCGCCGAAGAATACCACGATGGTCTTTTCATCCCGTTTGGAAAGCTCTTCGGTTAAGTTGCCGATGAATTTATCCACTTCGTGAATCATGTTAATGTAATATTCCCACCGATTGTTAGAAGCCTCATCTGCAGCACCGCTTACTGCAATTTCCGGATTTTCAAGAATCTTTTCAGTAGGATAATCACCATGTCCCTGTACGGTAATGGTATATACCAAATCTGACTGATCAGGGGTAGAATCCATAGCCTTTAAGGTTTCACTGATTAAGATGTTATCGGTTGGCCAGGAACCAAGTGGTGTGTACTCCTGAATGTTCATACACTCTTTACTGGTGAAGCTGTCAAATCCCATCAGGGAGAAGGCATTGGCACGGCTGTAGAAGTTACCACCGTTGTTATGTACAACATGTGTACCATAGCCGAGACTTCCAAGGTCGGAAGCAATACTTTCGCAACTGTCGATTTCTTTTAAAGTAGTCTTATATGGGTATTCGCCGGTACCAAAATACTGCATGCTCATACCGGTTAATACTTCAAATTCAGTATTGGCTGTTCCGGCACCTACAACAGGAACTTTTAAGTAACCGGAAGAATAGTTGTTTAATAAGTTGTGAAAATTCGGAACCGGATCTTCTGAAGTCTGTAAGAACTTAACATCAGAGGGATCTACAAAGGATTCCAGTAAAACAACAATAATATTTGGCGTATCTTCGGCAGCTTCGGTAGTTTCTTCCGGAACGGAAGCCCCTATTTTGGCAATACGCTCTTCGGAATAACTGTCCGGTTTACTCATACCACGGTCAACAACGCTGGATGAGAAGCCGTAGACAAAACCATAATTTTCATAGCCCTGTGCAATATTGGCAAAATAGGAAGCAACAATATTATTGGACTGGGCTGCCTTGGTAGTTACCGGTAACATCAGGAAGATAACAGCAACCATAAGCGGACTTACAATCCAGTTGATTTTGCCCTGATATTTTGGCCCTTTGATAAAAAGCCAGATACAGAAAAGCAGGAAAAGACCGACTACGATAATAACGGCGAGTGCTTCACCAAAGGTAAAGTATTTGGTGTTCTGCATGGCAAATAAGTCAGACAGACATTTCAAATCTGTAAAACCAAATGGAGTTACACGTTTGGAAAGAATAACACCATTGATGGTTCCAAGGAAAAGCCAGAAGCCGCTGATTAAGAGACGGGCAAGTGTTCTTCTTCGAATCAGATAGACCAGGGATAAACTTGCAAAAATAATAAATGAGTTATAAAGGTAAGCAATGGTGTGTCCTGCAATAAAGGAAAATGCAGAAAGCACATTTCGTCTGGAAATACATTCAATCACCAGAACGAGGAAACAGGACAGTAACAGATGGAATACCAAAGAGTATTTGTTCATAATCACAACTGCACGGTCAAGGTGTGGATGTGGTTTCTTCTCCCGGTTCTTAAAAGTATTTATTTTGTTTTTTAGTTTAAAAAATAAGTTCTTACACTTACTTGAAAAAGAATGTTTTTCTCTCATAATAATGGTTCTCCTCCCAGTAGATTACACACTTTTTACATATAATTTACTTTTGACTGAATAAGGATATATCTATTTAAGAAAAAAAACAACGGTAAATCTCGATAAAAATTTATTAATATTTCATTAAAAAGAATCCAAAATGTATAATAGAAGGGAAAGAAGTTGGCAAATAAGCCATTTTGTGCTATCCTTTTTTTATAAAAACCAGGTTCGCAGAGAGGCAGATAGGTGAATCTGACAGTAAGGTGAGGAAAGAGAAATGCTGGAATTAAAAGACATTAGTTTTCAGGTAAATGATGAAACAGCAGACAAGGAAATATTAAAAAATATCAATCTGAAGATAGAAGACCGGTTTGTGGCAATTACCGGACCAAACGGTGGAGGTAAATCCACGCTGGCGAAGCTGATTGCCGGAATAGTAACACCAACTTCCGGACAGATTTTATTGGATGGAGAGGATATTACAGGATTATCCATTACTGAACGGGCAAGAAAGGGAATCAGCTTTGCGTTTCAGCAGCCGGTAAGATTTAAGGGATTGACCGTAAAGGATTTGATTACACTGGCATCGGGAAAAGATATTTCCATCAGCCAGGCATGTTCCTATCTTTCAGAAGTAGGACTTTGCGCAAAGGATTATATTGGCAGGGAGGTAAATGACAGCCTTTCCGGTGGGGAGCTAAAGCGTATTGAGATTGCAATGATAATTGCAAGAGGAACCAAATTATCCATATTTGATGAGCCGGAGGCAGGAATTGACCTTTGGAGTTTTAACAATCTGATTCAGGTATTTGAGAATATGTATCAGAAAATCAATGGCTCGATTCTGATTATTTCACATCAGGAGAGAATCTTAAACATTGCAGACCGGATTATTGTAATTGCAGATGGAGAAGTAAGCACAGCCGGAAGCCGGGAAGAAGTGCTTCCAAAGCTGTTAGGCAGCAGTGAAGCCTGCTCTACTTTGATGGAAAAATTAGTCTAGGAAAAGGTGAGAAAATGGACAGTATAGAAAAGAATCTTTTAGCAGAGATATCAGATTTGCACAGCGTGCCGGAAGGCGCATATAACATCCGCAACAACGGAAAACTGGAGGCAAGAAATACAACTGCAAATATTGATATTGTAACTAAGAAGGACAAGCCGGGAATTGATATCTATGTAAAACCGGGAACAAAGAATGAGAGTATGCATATTCCGGTTATCTTAAGTGAAAGCGGCTTAAAGGACCTGGTGTATAATGATTTTTATATCGGGGAAGGTGCAGATGTGACAATCATTGCGGGATGCGGTATCCACAACTGCGGAGACCAGACATCACAGCATGATGGAATACACACCTTTTATATAGGAAAGAATGCAAAAGTAAAATATGTAGAAAAGCATTATGGTGAAGGGGATGGAAATGGAGCTAGAGTCTTAAATCCAACTACCGTGATCCACATGGAAGAAGGCGGATTCATGGATATGGACAGTGTTCAGATTAAAGGAGTAGACTCCACAATCCGTACAACCGAAGCAGACCTTAAAGAAGATGCGTCCCTTGTGATTCATGAACGTATTATGACTCATGGACAGCAGAAGGCAGAGACAGATTTTACGGTAGATTTAAATGGAGCACATTCCAGTGCAAATGTGGTATCTCGTTCGGTAGCAAAGGGAGATTCCCACCAGAAGTTTGTTTCTTATATTCGTGGTAATAATGCATGCAGCGGACATACAGAATGTGATGCCATCATCATGGACAATGGAAAGGTGGAGGCAATTCCGTCTCTTGCAGCAAATGATATCGATGCAGCATTGATTCATGAGGCAGCAATTGGAAAAATAGCAGGAGAACAGCTGATTAAGCTGATGACACTGGGACTGTCTGAAAAAGAGGCAGAGGAGCAGATTGTAAATGGATTTCTGAAATAGGATATGTATGGGGAATGAAGGGTGCAGGAAAGAACAAACAAGAGAAGAGAAATACCGAAAGAGGCGGAAGAATGGAATAAGATAATATTTGAAACATTATGACGGGTATGGATATTAAGTGAAGTGGCATCTGTATTTGAACGATGCAAAAGTGGGTGGTAAAAATAAAGTCTGTTGCAGTGCAGATTAAGACAGAATTTTCCCGGGATAATAGAAAAGAGGAATAAATATGTGGCTTGCATATGCATGTGGCTCTGCTTTTTTTGCAGGTATTACGGCAATATTGGCAAAAGTTGGAATTAAGAAAATAGACTCGAATCTTGCAACAGCAATCCGGACGATTGTAGTATTGATTTTTGCATGGATTATGGTACGGCTTACCGGATCTTATACTCCAATCGGAAGTATAGGAACGCGGACGTTAATTTATCTTACATTATCCGGAATAGCGACCGGGGCATCCTGGCTTTGCTATTTTCGGGCATTGCAGCTAGGAGATGTAAATAAAGTAACACCGATTGATAAATCCAGTACAATCCTGACGATGATTCTGGCAGTCATTTTCTTAAATGAAGGACTGAATGAGAAGAAAATCATTGCCATGGTATTGATTGGCGTTGGAACGATGCTCATGATTACCAGAAAGAAAAGCAGTGGCACAAAGAGCCGGGCGTGGCTTATCTATGCACTGCTGTCGGCAGTATTTGCCAGTCTGACGTCCATCCTTGCCAAGGTGGGAATAGATGGTGTGAATTCCAATCTTGGAACGGCATATCGTACTGGAGTGGTACTTGTTATGGCATGGGTGGTAGTATTTGTAACAAAGAAACAGAAACAGGTCCGGAGTATGACCTTCCGGGATGGAATGTTTCTGATTTTATCCGGAATAGCAACCGGAGCATCCTGGCTTTGTTATTACCGGGCGCTGCAGCTGGGCGAAGCCAGCGTAGTGGTGCCGATTGATAAACTAAGCATTGTAGTTACAATTGTATTTTCATCTGTGTTTTTAAATGAAAGACTACAGCCAAAGGCATTCTTTGGATTACTTATGATAGTGGGAGGTACATTACTGCTAATATAAGCAAAAGCGGAGGAAAAAGTATGCTGGGAAAAAGAAAATCTTATTATGTGGAGAATGGAATCATTCATTTTGCATTTGAATATGGCAAGGGAAGTTTAGAGGTTCTGACAGATAACATTGTAAATGTGTTTGTTCCGTTCGAATGTGAGGAACATCGTTCAAAAGCCATCGAGGGAGAAAAGTCAAAGCATATACATTTTGATGTGCAGGAAGGAATTGACTATCTTGAGGTTCGGACTGCAAAATTAATTATACGCATATATGATAATTTTATGGTGGACTTTTATGATACAAGAGGGCAACTTCTCTGTGCGGACTATCGTAGTGGAAGGGAATTTGTAACACAGATTAGTGAGAAATTTATCGAATTCTTAAAAGCAGAGGGACATGAGGTGCCGCAGGCAACAGATAAGAATTACCATGTACAGGCGGTGAAACGCATGGAAGGAGACGAAGCCTTCTATGGCTTTGGTGATAAAGCAGGTGTATTAAATAAGAAGAATTATGATTATGAAATGTGGAATACAGATAATCCTGCAGCACATACGGAAGCCTTTAAAGCATTGTATAAATCCATTCCATTTTTTATAACATTGCGTGAAAGCTGCGTATACGGACTCTTTTTTGATAATACCTGTAAGACTTATTTTGATCTGGCAAAAGAAAATAAGGAATACTATTTCTTTGGCTCAGACCGTGGCAATCTGGATTACTATTTTATTGCCGGGGATAATATGCCGGAGGTTGTAGCTGATTATACTTATCTGACCGGAAGAACACCGCTTCCGCAGCTTTATACATTAGGCTATCATCAGTCGCGCTGGGGATATGAGACTTCCGCAGAGATCCGCGCAATTGCGGATAAATACCGTGCATTAAAGATTCCGATTGATACGATTCATCTGGATATTGACTATATGGATGGCTACCGGGTCTTTACCTGGAATGAAAAGGACTTTGGCAGGCCTGGTGAAGTGATTGCAGATTTAAAGAAAAAAGGATTTAAAATTGTTACTATCATTGACCCGGGTGTCAAATTAGACCCAGGTTATGATATGTATGATGAAGGCATGGAGCAGGGATATTTTGCCAAGACACCGGAAGGGGATACCTATGTAAATGCAGTATGGCCTGGAGATGCGGTATACCCTGACTTTGGAAATCCGAAGGTAAGACAGTGGTGGGGAGAGAAACAGAAATATCTTGTGGACTTAGGAGTCCGCGGTGTATGGAATGATATGAATGAGCCGGCAAGCTTTCGTGGAGAACTGCCGGAAGATGTCGTATTTACAGACGAAGACAGACCATGTGACCATGGCCAGATGCACAATGTCTATGGACATCTGATGGCAAAGGCTACCTATGAAGGCTTGAAGAAGCAGGACGGCAGAAGACCATTTGTAATCACCCGTGCCTGTTACAGTGGTTCCCAAAAGTATACCACAGCATGGACAGGAGATAATCAGAGCCTGTGGGAGCACCTGCGGATGGCAATTCCGCAGATGTGCAATCTGGGATTATCCGGTATGGTATTTATCGGAACAGATGTAGGTGGATTCGGTGCAGATGTGACGCCGGAGCTGTTGTCAAGATGGGTACAGGTCGGCTGTTTTTCACCGTTGTTCCGGAATCATTCTTCCAAGGGGTCTACCAGACAGGAGCCGTGGCTTTTCGGAGAAGAGACATTAAATATTAACCGGAAATATATTGAACTTCGTTATAAATTACTGCCATACCTTTATGATTTATTCCATGAGACGGAGCAGAATGGTATGCCGGTAATCCGTCCACTGGTATTGCATTATGAGAAAGATAAAGAAACCTGGAATCTCAATGGAGAATTCCTGTTTGGAGAGCATATGCTGGTAGCTCCTGTAGTAGAGCAGGGAATGACGAAGAAGCTTTTGTATCTGCCGGAGGGAACCTGGTATGACTATGATACAAGGGAAAAATATACCGGAAAGCAGTATATTGTAAAAGACGCACCTCTTGATGTATGCCCGGTTTTTGTAAAAGCAGGAAGCATTATCCCATGTTTTGAACCGATGCAGTATGTGGGAGAGATTGAACTGGATACCCTGATTCTTGATGTATATCCGGGAGAAGACCGTTATGTGCATTATCAGGATAACGGAGAAGATTTTACATATCAGGATGGTGTATATAATGAATATGAGATGACCATCACAAAGGATGAGACATTAACGGTCCGGATGCTGCATAAAGGTTATGAAAAAGTATATAAGAAATTTGTGGTATGTTACAAAGGACGTAAAAATGAGTTCGCATTCAATGGAGAGAAGCTGACAGTCTGGCTTTCTTAAAAGAAAGGCAGAAGCCGGGAGATAACCGGAGGAGGACTTATATGAAACGTGGAATTGCATTAAGTGGAGGCGGTACGAAAGGCTCTTATGAACTGGGAGTCTGGAAAGCATTAAATGAACTTGGCATCGATTATCAGATTGTAACCGGAACATCCATAGGTTCCATTAACGGAGCCTTAATGGCAACGGGAGATTATGACAGGGCTTATGAACTATGGAGCACCATAACCATGGAAGATATGATGGAGGATGGAATCAATCTGACGGATACCATAGAGGGCATGTATGACCAGAGAGAGGCAATTGGTCCATTTCTGAAAAAATATGTAAAGAATAAAGGTGCAGATATTTCACCGTTTACTGCTTTTATTGAAACACTGATAGAAGAGGATAAGATTCGGAAATCAAAGACAGATTTTGGATTGGTTACGGTGGAATTTCCGTCTTTAAAACCCTGCGAACTGACAAAGCGTGACATTCCGGAAGGACTTATGAAAGATTATATTCTGGCATCTTCTGCAATTTTTCCATTATTCCCGATGCATAAAATCGGAGAGACAACGTATCTGGATGGATGCTATTATGATAATCTTCCAATTGACCTTGCCATCCGAATGGGAGCACAGCAGATTATTGCTGTTGATTTACATACATCACCGGCACACGATGCCTATGCCAAGCGCCCGTATGTAACTTATATCAAGCCAAGCCGCTCCCTTGGAACCATGATGAATTTTGACCATGCTCTTTTAATGGCAAATGCCAGAATGGGATACCAGGATACCATGAAGGTTTATGGAAAATATTATGGCTATGTATATACCTTTGAAAAGGAATCCATGGAGAAATACCGCAGGGCAATGGATCACTTTTTGTATCGGATGACAGAACTGGATTTACTGGTCAGGGATGAAATGCCGGTAAAACGTTTTGCTAAGAAAAGCGAATTTAATAAAGTACATACACTTCTGGCAGAACGAAGTGAAAAGGAGAAAATGTCACCGAGGGAATATTTCCTTGCAGCGGCAGAAATCTGTGGAGAGGTATTTGATGTAGATGCAGCAATTGAATATTCCATGGAACATTTTGTGGAAACACTTCATAAGAAGTTGGTAGATGCAGAGTTGAGACAGGTGACAGAATGTATCATTGCACATAAATTAAGGGAGCCGGCAGGACTGATTGCAGAAGTTAAAAACTTTGGAAAAGAAATGCTGGTGGCTGCGGCTGCATATTATGCGGCACAACAGGACACACTGACGTCAAAAGAAATTCTGAAACTGCATGCCATGTTCCCAAAGGAACTGACAGCGGTATTATTTCTGATGTCGTTGGAAACAAACAGATAACAGCATTTTTGTCGTCAACAAACAGTCTCTCCTGCATATATTATACTGATGAGAATCAGGAGAGAAGGAAACATTGGATTATAATCAGGATATTTTCTTTAAGATGCAACAGCAGCAGATGCCGGGCAAACAGCCCTTTTATATGACAAACCCAATCCAGAATCTTTACATGACGGAGCTAGAATATCAGAGGGATTTAGACCGCATGAAAGAGATGTATCCGATGGAGATAAGAAAAGTACAGGAACTGGTGGAAGAAGAATGCGATAAGATGGAATATGAGGGAAGTCTCATGTTTGACGAGTATCCGGATCGGCTGATGCTGCGGCAGATTTGTAAGAGAATCCGTGATAAGGCGGGACTTGGGGAAAACCGGGAAGACATGGATGCTCCGGAAATTCTTCTGTTTCATGAGATGTTTTACCGCAGATGCCGTTACAGACGCTGCCGCAGATGCTGGTAGCAGGTAATAAAATAGAGGTTGAGCTTTTGCAAAAAAGGAATTACAATATAGCTGTCGTTTTTTGATGGCTATATTGTTTGTTTACGTGAGTAGC
>OJMH01003360.1_pt1 | contig 11977 bp, 18 predicted proteins | sample 1597111 | NCBI WGS metagenome assembly OJMH01 (sample SAMEA2452115, study PRJEB22498) | human gut metagenome | reverse complement strand
GAACCGGAAAGACGGCTCTGGCCATGGCCATCGCGCAGCAATTGGGACCGAAAGTACACGTTTGGAGAGGAAAGAGACTTTAGGTTCCATTCTGTCCCATGAGCGCCTCCGAAGTGTATTCGAGTGAAGTGAAGAAGACCGAAGTGCTGATGGAGAATTTCCGCCGTGCCATCGGCCTTCGCATCCGAGAAACAAAGGAAGTGTACGAGGGCGAAGTCACTGCGTTGACGCCGGAAGAAGCGGAAGATCCGCTTGGCGGATACGGTAAAACGATCAGCCACGTGGTGATCGGTCTGAAGACCTCCAAGGGGAGCAAGCAACTTCGTCTCGATGCTAGTCTCTTCGATAACATCGAAAAGGAGAAGATCCAGGTGGGTGACGTGATCTACATCGAGGCGAACAGCGGCGTGATCAAGCGTGTGGGCCGTTCGGACGCGTATCTCCTGTTCTCTCTCGTCACAACTAGCTACGCGTCGGAGTACGATCTGGAGGCGGACGAGTACGTTCCGATCCCCAAGGGCGAGGTGTTCAAGAAGAAGGAGGTGATTCAGGACGTGACGCTCCACGATCTGGACGTGGCGAACGCGCAGCCGCAGGGCGGTCACGATCTGGCGGGTCTGATGAACCAGTTGGTGCGCCAGCGCAAGACAGAGATCACGGAGAAGCTGCGCGAGGAGGTGAACCGCATGGTGAACAAGTACATCGAGGATGGCGTGGCGGAGCTGGTTCCGGGCGTTTTGTTCATCGACGAGGTGCACATGCTGGACATCGAGTGCTTCACCTACCTGAATCGCGCGCTGGAGTCGGCGTTCGCGCCGGTGGTCATCTTCGCGTCCAATCGCGGCATGTGTGTGGTGAAGTGGGAGAAGAGGTGCGGTCACACGCAGGGGAACCGACTACACGAGTCCGCATGGCATTCCCGTGGACCTGCTGGACCGCTCGCTCATCATCCGCACCACCAACTACACCGTCAAGGAAATGATCACCATCATCTCCATCCGCGCCGTCACCGAGGGCATCGAGCTGCAGGACGACGCGCTCGCGGAGATCGGAATCATCGGCGCACGGACCTCGCTGCGATACTGCATCCAGCTTCTGGCACCCGCACGCATCCTCGCAGAGACCTACGGACGGAAGGTGATTCAATATCCTTGCAACTTAATGGGTTGGTGTCTTCATCGACAGAGCCAGCGATATAAAGGAAGTGGACGAGCTCTTCTTAGACTCCAAACGGTCCGTCAAGCGGCTCACAGAGAACAAGGACAAGTACTTGGAATGGAATGAGTGTTAACAAACACCACGAATAAAAGAACATAAACACTACTTGTCTTCGGTGATCCATCCATCCATCGCGTCCGTTCCCACTCTCTACAATCAATCTCCACATGCACGTAAACCTTGTAGCCCCAACGCGGTCTCCACTCGTTTGCCTCCTTGTCAAACACCATGCGCTCCTTCTTATGCTTCTTGATTCCCTTCATCCGAGCATAACGCTCCCACTTCGTCTCCTCCTTCTTTGGAATCGGCTTCTCGCGAGGAACACGTGTCTTGGTTTCCGGGAGTGTGGCCTACAATGAAGTGAGAAGACAACAGTCACAATCGGCCCAACGTCCGTGTTCTCCGTTGGCAGCTCGAACAGGTGATTGATCAAAAACTGTGTGTTGTCGCGTGTGATACGAAGGAGATATGCCTCCTTATCGGCACTGAACTCCTACAGGTTAACCCAATGGGAATCAGCCCTACATCCATATTCACCTGATGATTGTCCGTTGCCTCCAGGTTTCCAATATCATAATCCAGATCGTCTCGCTTTCCTGGAGTGTCGGCTCCCGGTTTCTTAAACGCTGCGTGTCACATTTGACTACTACGCCTACTATCGGGAAGAATTTCCTCTGCCTTCACAATATCAGCCATTTGGAAGAGAGAATTGGAAGTGCGGCAGTTGCGGCAGTGGCGCAATTGTGCCGACAATGGGATTATCATATACAGATATCAATAAGGAAATAAGATAATGATGGACATGTCAAATGTGAACGCAAATGGAAGAAACAGGCAATCAAGGGACGATACCAGTTAGAAACCAAATTCAATGCAAAGAATAGCATGCAATTGATTTTCATTGTTATCAGCTATCCATTTATCAATCATATCATAACGTTTGAAGAATGCAGATCCACTGGTACCTCATTCAAATCCAACCCATTCTTCATCATGATATCGCTCTCATTCTTCTCCATCATCACGAAGTGAAAGAAATCGTTTCTCACTTCTTCTTCCGCACTATGCCTGTCTCTACATACCTATTCTCTTTGCAGCCATTATGTTGTGTGCCTCTTCACAGAGTTCAATTTCCTTTCCCATTATCACCCTAGACGTCTTCAGTCCACCTGCACCCATCACACTGCTCGATTCGCAGGGTCATCAGGTGGTTGCGCATATCGATGACAACTGGATGATGGAAAAGTATAAGGATCAGGATTGGACGGAATCGGTTGCAGGCAAGTGGGGACGCTTCAACAATGACAGTTAGAAGACCTATTTCATCACCTCGCAGTGCCTGACATCTGTTGCTGAAGGAGACGCTTCCGATGACCAGAAGCATCCCGATTCCGCTTATTCTGCTCTCTCACCTTCGCCAACGCCAATAGGTACTGGCTCTCCAACAAGCTTCCAGTGAACTTGTTCTACCGACTGAAGGAAGACGCCTATGTGATGCCGTCAGTGATGGAGATGAGGAAGACGGAAACCGGCATCCGTCCGCTGGAGTTCCGTGTATTCGGTTAGGTGATGGAGGGAGAGAAGACGGTCGTGGAGGATGAAATCGGATACGTCAAGAGTCCTGAGTTTTTTGGCGAAAGCAACACTGGTTGATTTGTGACTGACTCCGAAGCGTCCCTACAACGCGTTCCGCATCCAGTTCCTCGATTCGTCCAATAGTACCGCCAATGCCGCTTCTGGAATCGCCTTCAAGGTGTGTCAGGATTCGATGTGTAAGAGAGCGATTGGACGGAAGGCGATGATCGTTGGAGGAAAGGTGCCGAAGCGATGTCCGTTTGACACGTATGGACAGAAGTACTTGGTGTGTGGTCGAGACGATGTGGAATCTTCATGGATCAAGGATAAGGCGATGTGTTTGAAGAAGCACTCGCCGAAGGGTGTCGCTTTCATCGATACGGGATACCATTTTGAGGGGATGCGTGTTGAGAAGATTGAGAATAATGAGCGCGTATCGCAAAGGGAGATTCCTGAGCATCTGACTGTTTGGAAGGATCAGATTACTTTCCCTATGCTGTTGAGAGGGAAGGTGATACCGTTTCTGTGGATGCGGTTTTGCACTTTACTGTGGAGGAGGAGATTGGAAGATATATGGACAAGAAGATGGCTGCTTATGCGAATGTGTATGCATCGTATTTGAAAACGCGAATGGGTGAAGCGATTGGTGTTGACGCTGTCATCGTTTCTTCCATTCCTCATCTGTACTTGCCTGTAGCATGGTCGAATGTCGTAACAATAATTGTGGTGGTTCTGGTGATCATTCTCGCCTTCCTTTGTGGTCTTTACATTATGTACTACCACTTCCGTCCAAAGAGCCAATCGAGTGTCAAGAAGCTCACTCGGACGAAGGACAGTGATGTTCTCTTAGCAAATAGCGTTTGGTGTGTTTGTTCTACAAATGAACCAGTGGATTCTGTGTAGTCATTGAAATGTGGATTGATGGTTTATTACATGAAATAGAGCGGGATTGTGCTTCTACAAGTCAGAAATGTCCTTAACTAATGACCCAATTGTTTCAATACGGTCCATATCATCCTAAATCAGATTTCATGACTATACCTTCAGTAAACGCCAATCTATTGGTAAATCCTTTTATTAGCTATTGATTCTCCTAGACTGTAGACTTGGATGGGAAGGAACAGTCCATTCCTATTACTATCTCCTTTTACCAGCTACACATCTTCATTTGTTACAATGACGAAAAGACTTCAAATCTACTTGCTGACATTCGTGTTTCACAAGGAACCACGCTGATCAGTCAATCCTCGGATAAATGTACCATTAACGACGTGTGGAATTGATATGACTGTTACAATAGAATGGACAGAATTGTGACCTTCAGTTTGGAGACTCCAATTCCCTCCTCACCTTTTCTACCTTTTTCGATCAAACAAAACAGTTGTATGTGAGAGAGATGAACAGTTTCTGTAACATCTTGGCGGATGGAACGGGAGTGAGAATTGGGAGAAGTGATGATTGCGTAGATGACAGTTCCAGCTCCCTTTTTGAATGTGACTATTCCTTTCTTGTACTGTATTCAAGCTGCGGCCTTCAAACAAGAGATTAGCAATATTCATTGGTTCTTTGCGAATCTCTCTCGTGAAGACAAGAGATCCTTTTCTCCCTTGTTAGTTGTTCATGGAATGGATGAAGGATAGTCTTGCTAATCTGGTCGGGCATTTGAAGACGCTACCGTTAGTTACTTCCGAAATGCTTCGTCCCTTGAGTGAAATGCAGTCTTCTCTAACAGCAGCGTTGGAGAATGTGGACCCATTTTCGTATGCGAATATTGAGTTGTACTTCAGCAATTGGGTTTTGCTAGTATCTCGTCCGTATGGGAATCAGTTGTTATCGTAGAGTACCAAGGAGAAGTGTATAGAGCAGTGGACAATCTGACGAAGGAGATGGTGGCAATTAAGAAGTACAAGAATTGTAGCGACCAGTTGAAGAGCATTAAGGTGGGAATGGACAAGTGAGATGACGAATAGAACGAAATTCGCGCGCTCTCTTCACTACGTGACATTCCATCGATCGTTCACATTCGTCAAGCGTATTATTTCGACAACACGTACTATGTGGTGGAGGTTGGAGTGGAGATAGAATATGAGAAATAGGAGCTGATGCAGGGAATGACGCTTCTGGACTATGTGACGAAGAATGGCCCCTTGAAAGAGGAAGAGGCTCGGATTGTGATGCGAATCCTTCTGAAGACGATAGGCGAGTGTCACAGAAGAAGCATTCTCCACCGCGATATCAAGCTGGATAATGTCATGTTCCGCACGTCGGAGAACCGATTGGAGGACGTAGTTCTGTTGGATTTCGGTTTTTCCATCTTTGCGCCAGCGGATTTGGCAGAATCGTATGTGGGAACACAGGAGTATATCTCTCCTGAGATTCTGGAGCATACTTCGTATTCAGCGAAGACGGATGTATGGTCGTTGGGTGTGGTGTTCTATGGATTGTAAGAGATGGGGTTGCTTCTGATTCATAGGGTGACGGGTTTGTTTCCGTTTGGTTCTCGCATGGATGCGATGTTAACAGAGAGGATTATGGGTGGAGTATTTGCGAGAAATGACTCGTTCAATCGTCTGACTACACAGTGTCAAGACCTGATATCCCATATCCTAGAAGTGGAGTCCATGAAGCGATATTCGGCGGAAGAGGCATTGAAGCATCCTTGGTTTGCAAGTGATTACGAGAGTGCTACCAGTGTCTCCGTAAGCAGTGAATCAGCGGTCTCAGATCCTCGGCTGAAGGTGGACCTAAAACGTAGAAACTGAATGTGAGTAGTAAAATAGGAAAGAATGACCCCTGCCAACAGTTTTTCAGTCCTCCGGCCTCTGGGAATGGTGACGAGAATGCTATTACTTCCATTCCCAGTAATATGGAAGTGGAAACAATGGAAGAAGCGGATCCTTGTTTGGATAGAGTGGCTTCGTGTCGTAGGAGTGGATAATGGTTGTTGATGAATAGGAAGTCGTCGAATGGTAGCTTCTACAAATGCAGTGTATATCATATTGCGTGAGACAGGTAGAACTGGAAGGAGAATGTGAATGATAGTGGTTCATATGACTCCTGAAGACAACGCTCCTTTGTTCAGAGTGGGTCCTCCACTTCGAGTGCCAGTGACGTCAATCTATACCAACTGGGAAAGGAATGAGATGTGGGTTCAAGTTCAAGGGAACATGTATTACAACAACCAGCGGGATCGAATTGAAGGAAGTGAGTTTGATGAGTGCAAGTAATGGGTAGAATGGATTCTGTGTCAGAAAGGCAATCACAGTCCCTATGCGATGGACCAATCGTTCATGTTGTATCGGGGCGTGGAGAATGTACCATTACCAGTTTTATGTGCTCCAAAACCAGGCCGCAGCTATCTTGTTTATCCTAAGAATCATTATGTGGTTATCAGTACGGTGATTCGTAATGGAGATTGGGTGTATGGTGAAATCAGTGACCAGAGCAAGTTGATGTTTACGTCTCCACAAGAGAAGTCTGTGATTATGAACCATCCCAATGGGTATTTGACTTTGAAAGAACATGGAATCGAGTTTTTAACAAAATACTATTGTTTTTGTTTGATGGAGTTTATTAAGGACATTTCGGATCTGTTGTTAGTGTAATAGACTCAGTCGTTTGTATTGAACAACTCTGGATGTAGTTGCCAAATCACGTTATTCAAATAAACAATCCAAAACAACTTCATAATGGAATCTAATTCCCGAATGTACCTGTTGTTTCGTTCCGTGATGGCCCTGTTTCTCTTCTTCTGCGCCTTCAGATTATCATTCATCGTCAGCGCCTGTCCCGCAGCTGTTGTAAGACCTGTCATTCCTGCAGCGGGAGCAATAGCAGTGGTTACAAGACTTAACAATCCCGCTCCAGAGACTTTTAGTCTCCTTCTTTTGGTTCTCTTGTCTTTATCGTTTACTTCTTCGTCCGATTTTCTGGTATCCATCTCAATGTTCTCCTTGAGACTGCTTATACAACTTTTCGCAACCATCCTACTCTCCGTTATCGTGTGGTTTGCTATGTCATAGTCTCTCCACGACTGAATCGTTTTCCGGATCATCTCGCCGGAATGATCATAAAACTCAGCAGAAGCGATTTCATCACATAGTGCGTTCAATTTCTCCTGGATGACTGGAAATCCCAAAATGAGAATGATGCTGGAATGAACACTCTTCAGGTCAGATGAGTTCACCTTCCTGAAACTGCTGGGAAGAGTGACATCACTCAGCTTAAGAAGGTCTATGCTAGAACTCCAATTCTGTGCCGACCGTGCATTTGAAGTGATATGACGTTCTCAAAGTTGTTTCCTTGTCCAGTAAGTGAATGAAGAACAGGAAGGTCTTGAAAAGGTAGGAAATCAAATGCAATACTCTTCATAACTACGGTGGAAGAGTTGTTTCCACGACAAGCGTATTTGCCAAGCTGAATGGTTGTCAAGGAAGGACAGTCTATCCCTAACTGTTCCACTCAAAAGACGACTCTCAAATATCATCGATTCCGAATACCGGAAGGCGTTATCAGCGAAACGGATTTCCTTAAGTTGTTGCAAATCTATTCATGATACCAACAGAGTATGCCAACTCCGAATCACGAGAGAAGCACTGACAAAGCAATTGGACTCTTGACCCGGAGTGCCAATCTGTAAAGTAGTTAGGGCTGGCAGTTCGTTCAAACGGAACTCTTTCCAATAACGGAAGCTGTTGTTTCCAATTGTCACAGATTGAAGAGAGGGAAATGAACATATGGAGAGAATCATCGGCAAGGACGACGCTTCCGTAAAGCAATTATCCCCTATCGCAATAGTGTGAAGATGTGTAAGTTCCTCCCATTTCACAGAAGAGCACTGAGCCAAACTGTTGTCCTGAATCTCCAGATCAACCAGTGAAGTGGATGGCGTGAAAGCTTGTATATCATTACAAGAATTGGCAGAGACTATGAGTCTTGTTGTTTCCTTATCCAGACAATTCAACTCACGATCACTCTTCACCATAACGGTCAGTCCATGCGCCTTGATAAACTCGCTTCGCTGCTTCCATACACTCGCTTCTTTCTCATCGAGTCTCAAACGGAGTTGATTCTTTCCACTTTCGTCGGAATCGTTCCTGTTGTACCATGACTGTGCTCGTTCGCGTGCTTCACTGCAATACGTTCGGAATTCGGTGTCACCAATGGCATAATCACCATGTACCTTTTCATTCAGATCATCGTTAAAGCACTATCGGTTCAGAATAGCACACAGTCCTACGGCGAGAGCACTGAGAATCAGTTGTTCCTGTCGTTGTTGTCTATCATGATTGTCCGTTTTCAGTTGATCTGCGATGGTCTCCATTCGTCTCTTCAATTCTCCTTCGTCCTTCTCTATCTCATTTCCTAAATATTGTTCGTGAAACACCTGGAGAGCACGATCCCGACTGCATTTCACTAAATCGTCGAGTTCTTTTTCACTTAGAATTCTCTCCTTGCAAATCGTCATCCCCTCCTTAAAGGTCTAGAGAAAGAAGGAAATCGTTCGTCCTACGTTCATAGCAACGTTGCAAACAAATGAAGTGTAGAATTGTGCGTACTCCTTCTGAATCCTCTCCTTGAGATCGCTGATATCCGACTCTCTGACGTAATGGGACAGGAGTTGGAGCGATCGGATCGCATTATCCTCTGCATCTTGATAACGCTGTACAAATAATCCCATATCGAGCAGTTGATCACTCTCTCTCATCGTCTCCTTAAACAACTACCACTGATTTCAGATGGAAACGAATACCTCAAGAGCTGTCTGTTTTGTTCTTTCGATTCTCTCCATCTCGGCGATCAGTTTTTCATTTACACTTCTGAAGACATCCATTTCTCTTTTAAGACTACTCACGAGTTGTTGTTTGATTGTATCCTTCACTGCCTCGCTTCCTTTCGCTTTTCGATTATAATAGTCAAGAGCCCAATTCGCCTCTCTCTCGAGAAGAGTATTCAGAAGAGAAACTTCCGTGGGTCTGTCTTCGGTCAACTGCTGACTGACGGATGAGAGAAAGTACTATATGATTATCTCCCATCAACGGGTACGGTAATGGTATCGTTCATGACCTTCATATTGGTTGCATTGTTCATTGCATCGATGACAGAACTGCTATCGGGAAAGGTTCCCTGCTTCCTGAAGAGATCACTGCAATTCAGGGCAAAGCTACCACTCGCATTTCACTCTCATTCGTACTCAGTAAATGCTTTCACCGTCAGTTCTTCTCCGTGAAACTTTCTGGGCTGGATGGTCTTGATCACTTTGTCGATGTAGAATCCCAGAATACGCATAAACATGCGTCTTATGGAACCAATCGACCCTGTGAAACCCCGTCCCGCAATCTCTCCGGGAGATGGAAGACAAAACAAATCAAACTCCTCAAAGCAACTATCGATTGCTTCAACTTCTTTCTCCAGATTCTTGTTACTCCGAATATCTTGTAGCTCTATTTTGCTGTACTCAATCGCCTCCCGGATTCCATCCAAGTTTGTATCATAATCCCCGAAATCACGAAGGAGAATGTCAAGATGCTGAAATGCTTTCGAGTCATCGGATAATCCGTTGTTAAACACCGATAACTTGGTAAAACTCTTCAGTCGATCATTATCAAACATCCCTTTGTTGTTGAAGATGAGATAGGAACAGAGAAAGGAACTCAAGCCAAAGATGTAGTTGTTGAATTCATCTGACGTGTTGCGGTCCCACAATCCCTGTGTATCCATGATCAGCAGACATCTGTCAACGCCGTCCGCTCCATGAAGAATAAACGGCTTGTCCCAAAACAGGATGCCTTGTGTATTGGGTGTATTTCCTGGACTTACACTGAATCCATCTCCCCTCTTCATCACACCATTCTCGGTGACCGCGACAAAACCGTCGATGACCTCACCCTCCGTCATCCACTTTGGAACTTCGCGTCCATCTGAAGGCACTTCCAAGGATCCATCTATAGGATCAGTATGGATACCATCATCATACTGGATAACGCAGTGAGGTAACGAATCACATTGTTTAGGAAGAACGATTTTCCTGTTCTTGTAGCTCCCATAATGCCGAGAATGCAAACAGGCATATCCTCCATTTCCTACTATGGATACATGAATTAGGCAGATACCGGTGTCACCAACTGACTGAACATGTTCAGTGGGGTAAATGGCTTTCCTGTTTCTTCATGCTTGCTGACGAACTAGATATGAGCATGAAAAGCAAAAGCAACCTCCAGAGGAGCCATGAGTGAAGAAAACAATGAAAACACAGTTAACTTCACGATCACTGAGAAATAAACGGAGTACCCGAATTGCTACACCTTTTCAGTAACCACGAGAATACAATGCTTAGAGCATTGTTACTCCTCAAAACTACTTCTTTTCCGGCAAAAGCACCTCTTTAACTCCACCTACTTCTCCCTTCCATATTCGCTGTCATTCATGATTCACTTCAATACATCATCACCTCATGATCAGCAACTCTCATCAAACTGTCTTCATTTGAATTCGACACATCAGAGCCATCATCACCACTTGATTCTATAGTGATTGCGCCAATTGCGCCAACGTCTAAACACCGAACAAAGATACAATTCTACTCTAACAGGATAATTCTTCACTCCTGAACAGGAGAAGGTCTTTTCTTCCCTATCACCAGCCTTCTCGTTGTTCCTTGATCATACCGATCGCCAATACTCTCTTTCGTGATGGAGGAGTATAACATAACAGACGTCTCCCAGATTTATACGTATGTCATCCATTCCCTTCTCGATTCAACTGAAGTCGTGAGCTTTCGTTATTGCTGTATAATCCAAAGAACAGAAAGTATCCTGATTCTTCTCTGTTCAGTTGCTACGACGATCCGGGTCTTTCTCTTCAGGACTTCTTCAACCGGTTTGTCCGTGTTGGGTCTTACATTGTAGTCTTTTCCGGACTATGTCGTGCTCGTTGGAGTGTTACTTCATCTCACTTATCTACATTCAGAGACTCCATGATTCGAATCACGGACTCATAGCAAATTCGTCAATAAAGAATGTGATAACGGCATCGTCCTCCTTGATGGTGCGATTAAGCGTAGAATGGTTCTGGCCCAAAAGTTCTTCGATGAAATCTGTTTCAAATCTGAATTCTACGCAGGATGCGCCAATTTGACGGTTTCGCAGCTCAACAGTCTGGAAGTAGACTTTCTCTGCCGCATCCACTTCACCTTGATGGTGTATCCCGCCCAGTATCAGACCTTCTACAACCACATGCGATCACTCTGTCAAGTACCCATTTTGAAAGCAAGTTGTTGCTTCTGTCTCTTGTGAAACCTAGAGGGAGTAACACTACCCGAAATTGTGAACATCTGTCCAACATCCGATTGTCCGCTTCTCAAGTATGTGTTATCGCCTCAAGAACAGCAGCGAAAAGCGATGTACTACAAGCACCCTATTGTGAGTCGGCCTCCTCCTCCAATCATCTACAAACCGAAACCGATGATGCTAATCCCTCCTCCAGTTGTATACCCACCTCCCAGACCGTTTCAGCCGAGGCCACCGATTGTGGTTGCGCAACCAACCTACGCAAATGGGAACGGTTTGCCCCAAGCCCAAGTGGTTCCTCCAGTGGTCGGTGCGTTTGTTCCGTACCCAGTTCAGAGCGGGGTTCCTTATGCCGTACAGCCAGGGGAAGTTGTCAGTGTCTTCTCACCCCCTGGATTCTATAGGTGATTTCATTCATTGTGTTGGGTTTGTTTCTTTTGTGAGTCACATTGTTCAATGTCCCCACTCAATGCGATACTGACCCTTTTCCTTGTCTTCGTGCATCTGTTTGCCAATGTGTTCTCTGTGGGTGGTTGTGATTCTCTGTTCCATGGGACAGACGTAGTGAAACCTTGTATTGTGGATATTGCGTATACCAAGATTGAAAACCGTTCTCTACTCTCCTTTCCAAATCGTACCCTTAGCGTAAATTCGTTTGTGAAAAGTCAAAGCATTACAGCCGCTTCTTCTTCCAATTCAACATTGGATGTAATTCCCGAGAAGCAAACTACTCCGGTGTATGTGCCTTCCAGGATGCCTGTTCTTTCTAATCGTACATCAATCTGTCCAACACTTGACGTTGCGTCTACAGTTGTGCCGCTATTCTCGAATGTGTCTGATAATACTCCGGAACCAGTTGCTCCAACAGTTGTTCCTACACAGTCTCTTCCTACTAC
>OJMH01003356.1_pt1 | contig 11987 bp, 6 predicted proteins | sample 1597111 | NCBI WGS metagenome assembly OJMH01 (sample SAMEA2452115, study PRJEB22498) | human gut metagenome | reverse complement strand
GGGCCGGCAAACCGGTCTGGACCTACGTCTGCACCGGGCCGAATTATCCGCTGCCGAATCTGCACAGCGACACGCCGCCGTGCGGCATCCGGATGCTGGCGGTCGGCGCCGCCCGGTTCGATTACGACGGCCTGCTGCATTGGGCGGCCAATTTCAATACTTATAAAAACGCACCGGCGGAACCCAATCCGTTCGCGGCCGGCGAGGGCACTTATATCTATGCCGCCGCGGACGGCCGCCCGATTCCGACGATCCGCCTGAAATCGCTGGCCGACGGCATGGAGGACTGGACTTATCTGGAACTGCTGCGGGAGAAGAATCCGGCCGTCTATGCCGAAATTCGCGCCGAACTGGCGCGGTTGATTCCGGAGCGGGAGTACGACCGGGCGAAAGAGATCCGGCTGCAGAATCCGCGGGAAGCCTCCTTTCATACTTTTCTGGATCCGGAGGCTTTTTACGCTGTTTACGATGACCCGGCCGCCTGGCTGGCGATCCGGCATAAAATCGGTGAAGCGCTGAGCGCAGTACAATAACGCAGAAGGAGCAAATTTTGATGAACAAAAAATGGTGTGGGTTTACATTGGCGGCCGCCGCCGTCTGGTCGGCTTCGGCATTGACGCCGCAGGTGACGGTGCCGCTGACCGGTCAGGCGCCGGTCATCGACGGGGTGATCGACCCGGCTGAATGGGCGGACGCTCTGGAAATCACCGGTTTCCAGTTGTCCAGCAACCTCGGGCTGGCCAAGGAAAAGACCCGCCTGTTCGTGAAATACGACAAGGACTATTTCTATATCGGCGCCGTCGCTTCCGACCGCAACGTGTCGATTTTGAATCAGGGGCCGTTGTATGACGACTGCATCGAGGTTTTCATCATGTCGCCCGGCAATGAGAACATTTATCAGTGGCTGCTGTATTCGCAGGACGCCGCCGGTTTGAATTTCGTCGACGCCGAATTCGGCGGGATCGACCATGAGCCCGGTCCGGTCCGCTGCAAGGTGGCGGTCAATAAGGACGACTGGACGGTCGAGGCGGCCCTGCCGGCCGCCTCCTGCGATCTGGCGCAAATCATTCCGGGCCGCGGTTGGAAAGGCAGTTTTCACCGTTCGTTCAACCATCGTAACCGGGACAAGGCCGACGGCCGCGACCCGGAATTTTCCGGTTTCGCGCTGATTCTCGGACAGTTCCAGAAGCCGCTGGAATTTCCGGAGATGATTCTGGCCGACAAAGCCGTCGTGCCGGTGCGGATGGCCGGGCTCGACGAAAAGTCCTTTGAAATTTCCGCCGCGCCGACTGCCGAGATGACGGTGACGGTCAACGGCGGCAAATCGGAAAAGATTGCCAATCGGAACGGCACGTTCCGTTATACTTATCCGGCCGGTACGGAAACGCTGGATATTCTGATCACCGACGGGACCGAAGTGGTGTTCGCCAATCATTACTATTTTCCGGCCGATCCGGCTGCCGCCCGGGCGGCGACGCGGGAAAAGCAACTGACGGTCAAAGGGCTCGGCATCGGGGTGGAGGACAGCTTCGGCCGGATTTTTGCCGATCTGCCTTATTACAGCACCAGGCGGGAAGTGGTGCTGGAAGCGGCCCGCAATGAGTTCGAAAACTTTCAATTGGTCTTTTTCACCGGTCGGGATGAGGTGAAGGACATCGCCGTCGAAGTCTCCGCGTTGCAGGATGCCGCCGGCAATACGATTGCGCCGGAAGCGGTGACGCTCTACCGGGAAGGGACCGCCTATGCGCCGGCGATCGGTTATCCGACTGTGCGCGGCAAGGGAAATTATCCGGACCCGCTGTTCCCGCTGCCGGCGGCGTTTTCGTTGAAAGCCGGTGAGGTCTATCCGGTCTGGGCGTCGGTCAAAGTGCCGATGGATGCGGAGCCGGGCGATTATGCCGGCAGCATTACGGTGACCGCCGGCGGCCGGAACGTCGCCGAATTGCCGGTGAAACTGGAAGTTTATCCGATTACCATTCCGGTAAAGCACAGCATGAAGACGGCGTTTTCGATCTGGGAAAATGCGCTGCGGACGCGTTTCTGCCGGGAAGCCACACCGGAAAATGCCGGGAAATTACTCAAACTGACCGATGAATACGCGATGATGCTGGTCGAGCACCGCCTGACGCCGATCATCTACGGCACGCCGTCGTTGCTGCCGGAAGAGCTGACTGCCGGCATCGTGCCGGAATTCGTCAAACAGCCGGACGGCAGTTACCGGGTGGAAGCCGACGTCTATGACGCCTTGAACCGCAAGTATATCGAGGCGGGCGCGACCAATTTCAGCATCGGGCCGTATCTCTGGCACCTGAACGTTGAGGACGACGATTACAGTGTTCCGGCGGAGTGGCCGGCCATCTGGCAGGCGGTCAATCGGCATTATGTTGAAAACGGCCTGGCGCCGTATGCCTTCTCCTATCCGATCGACGAACCGGGCAACGGCATATCGGCGGAAGTCAACGCGATGATCCGCTCGATCCATGAAAACGCGCCGGATATCAAAGTGTTGATCACCGGCAGCAACGCGAATTATCCGTCGCGGTTGATCGAGGATATCGAATACTGGGTGCCGGCTTCGCACTGGGTGAATTTCCGCCAGAAGGCGGAGCAGCAGGCCAGGGGCAACGAAGTCTGGCAGTATCCCTGCTCCGGTCCGTGGTATCCGTGGCCGAACTATCACCTGGATACGGTATCCTCGGCCTGGCGGGCGATGGCCTGGTCGACCGCGAAATACGATTTCGACGGCATTCTCTACTGGGCGACGGCGATTTTCAACGCAGAAGACCCGTTCAACAACAGCGCTTACGGCGCCAACGGCGACGGTGTGCTGCAGTATCCGGCGGAAGACGGTTCGCCGCTGCCGAGTCTGCGCTTGAAGGTGATCTGCGACGGCATGGAGGATTACGAGTATATCGTTCAGCTCCGGGCGGCGTTGGAAGCCGGCCGGCAGGCCGGGAAGTCGGCTGTGCTGTTGAAGGCGGCGGAAGATTTGCTGGCGCTGAACAGCGTGTTCCGTTCCAACGTCAATTACTCGAATAATGAACAGGATTACCGGAATTTCCGGCGTCGGGCGGTCGAGCTGATCGGCCGGTTGACTCAATAGCGATGACCTGCGGGTGCCGGCGGGCCCGGGCGGAAACTTTTCCGGCCGGGCCTGTTTTTTAGGGGGAGACGGTTCAACCGGTTGCAAAAACGGAGTCCGGACGTATCGTATTCCGATGGAAAATCAGGAAAGGCAGGTGAATTTCGTGACCAATGAGAATCGATTCTCCGGCAAGGCCGACGTGTATGCCAAGTGCCGGCCGGCCTACCCGGAGGCTTATATCGACTATTTGATGGCCGCTGCCGGCTTGGAAAAAGGCGCTCCGGTCGCCGATATCGGCGCCGGCACCGGCATTTTGACCGGACAATTGCTGCGGCGCGGCTGGAAGGTGACGGCGGTGGAACCGAACGGCGACATGCGGCGGGAAATGGAACGGCGTTTGGGCCGGTGCGGCGGTTTTACCGCGATGCCCGGTACGGCGGAAGCGACTTCCATTGCGGCCGGCAGTGTCGTATTGGTGACGGCGGCGCAGGCGTTCCACTGGTTCGATCCGGCTTTGTTCCGGGCGGAATGCCGCCGGATCCTGTCGCCGGCGGGCAAGGTGGCGCTGGTCTGGAACAACCGGGACGGCGACAGTGAACTGGTCAGGGCGAATGCCGAAATCTGCCGGGCTTTCTGTCCGGCATTCCGCGGTTTCAGCGGCGGGCGGATGGCGGAAATGCCGGAACTCTTCCGGAATTTCTTTCGTGGCGGCGGTTATGAGGAAAAACAGTTCCGGCACGATCTGGCGATGGACGAAACGGGATTCGTCGGTCGGAATCTTTCCGCTTCCTATGCGCCCCGGCCGGGTGACCCGTCTTATGGGGAATTCGTCGCAGCAGTTCGCCGGTTGTTTGCGGATCATGCCCGAAACGGCCGGATCGTGATGCCGAATCTGACGCGGAGTTATCTTGGTTATGTTTGAACTTCGAGGCGGCCCGCACCGGTCCGGTCGAGCGGCGCGGCGGCTGTGAAAATAAAAAAAGCGCCTTCTCCCGGGGGAGGGAGAAGGCCAGACAAAAGAGGGAAAAAGATAGGAGATTTATATTGGTAATAGACTGCCGCTGCCGGACTTTGTTCCGTTCTTTTGTCATTTTTTTTAAAGATTGCCTTTACGCGATAGGCAATCTTCCACGTTATACTGTTTTATAAGCGGTTACAATATAATGTGTTGATTGACAGATTGCCTGTCTTTTTTTCCGATTTCATACAATATTCAGGCTAGCGGTTGCCGGTGGTTTCCGGCTGACGCGCCGCGTTCAGTTGCTGCCAGTACGGCCGGTCCTGCAGCAGATCGAACGCCTCGTGGAGTGCGACTCCATTGCTGCCGGCCAGTGCGGCGGCTTGCAACTGGCGTCGGAGCGAGTCGAGCCCATATAGTTCATTGCTACCGTAATTGCGCAACTGCAGCCAGTAGTAGAACTTCTGATCCGGATACAATAACTTTTTGAGCACTCCGGCCTGCTGAAAGATTTCGGCGGGAGTCTGCTGCCAGATGCCGACGACCAAGTGATCGACCCAGTGATTCCGCGTCCACAAATCCCAATTCAATATCGCGTAAGCGCCGAACATTCCTTCCCGGTAACGATGGTTGGCGCTGGTGATGTCGACGACCAGCTCCTGTCCGGCCGCATGGATCAAGGCCGAGGCGTGTTCAATCAAAGTATCGTAGGCTTCCGCCTTGATTTCCTGCCAGCGGCGGCCGTCAAGGTAGAGCACTCGACCTTCGGCGGCCGGGTGGGCCAGAATATCGACGCCGTAGCGTTCGCGATATTTGGCGACGAATTCCGGATTGTAGCCGTAACGTTCTCCGGTGTCCAGTGCTTCCCGTGTCGCACCGTGAAAACGGAAACAGTAAAAAATGCCGTCGGCGTGATATTCCAGCAGTTCCTTCAATTGGTTGAGGCGGTATTCCAGCGCCAACGGGTTGCTGTAGCAGAAAGTACCCCATTGTGGTTTGCCGTCACGGTCGAGCAGGGCGCATTCCGGGTGATCGAGGACGAATTGCGACCACCACGGGCCGCCTTCGTAATTGGCGTCGTCTTCCACCGTCACCCAGATCAGGATTTTGATGCCGCTTCGGCGGGCTTCGCGAACCGCGACGGCCAGAGGGTCGATTTGCCGCATGATGTCCACCGCCCGTTTCAGCGGCGCGTCCAGTTTTTCTTCCGGATAATTGCCCGGCGGCATCGTACTGGCTCCCTGGCTGCGGTACAGCACTTGTCCCAGCAACGAAATCCGCCACAGCACCCCGGTGACTTTTCGCGCTTTCAATTCGGTGAACAAAGCGGCGATTTCCGCTTCGCCGCCGTCGGTCCAGCCAATTTCCGGCGCATAGTACAGAAGATCGTAATAATCGACATTCACCCAACACTCCTGCTCCGGCCGGTCCGGATCCTCCGGCAGCGCCTCCAGATCGATCGGCTGCGCCGTCGCCGTTTCGATGGTCAATTGCCCTGTTATCGGTATGACGGCGACTTCCAGATCTGTTGCCGCGGCATCTGGAAAATAGTCCTGCGTCAAGACCGTTCGGCCCGCTGGTACCGCCAGCAATGCCGATTGCTGCTGCTGATACAACCGGCCGTCACGGTCCCGGCTGCCGATCAGCAAATAACACTTCGCACCGTCGTTTCCGGCCGTGACTGCCGTTTCGACGCGGTATGGCCGGTCGCCGGTGATCGCGAGCTGGTTGACCGAATGGTCCGCGCCGGCTAGGATGCCGGTTGTGGCGGCGAATAATAACCAGATCAAGATTTTTTTTGCCATTTTATTGCTCCGAATTTTTTTGCATTTTATTGTTCCGATTGTAATGCGAGGATCATTACGGCGATCTGCTGCCGGAATTCCGCCAGTTTCCGCCAGTCGGTTTCCCATTGAAGCTGCTTCCATTTTTCTTCTTTTGCTTCCGCTTCGTAATACGGTACGATTGCTTCGACCGCGCCGGTCAGCAATTCCCGGGCGCGTTGCCGGGTTTCCGGCTGCCCGGCCGTGCCGGCGCTCGCCTGTTCGAGCAGATATAAATACTCGTAATCCTCCAGCGTATCCCGTACCGCTTCCAGCCGCAGCGAGGAGCACGGGTTGAAGTTTTCGTCCGGGTAAACCAGCAATCCCAGGCCCCAGATCAGCCGTCCGTCTGAATAGACGCTGCGGGGTGCCTGATAAATTTTGGCCGCTTTGTCCCAACCGTTAGCGGTATGCCAGAGGAAGAGCCCGCTCAAATGGTATTTCCACATCGCCCAGCCCAGCATCCGGGCATCCATCAACGGCCGGTCGATGATCACATGCCAGTTCGGGTACCATTCCAATGTTTCGCCGCGTGCCAGCGCTCTGGTCATCTCATCGGGTTGAAAAAAACCGAGTGACCAGATATCGACTTTACCGTACAACTGTTCTTTCGGCCATTTGGTCACCATGATTTTCAGTTCCGGGGCCCGCTGGCGGATCAATGCCGACAATTGTTCGCTTAAGGTGAAATCCTGCCAAGTCCAAGGTTCATCCACCAGCGTTACCCGGGTCAGTTCAAGATAGCCTTTTTCCCGGAGATGTGCTGAAATCTGCTCCAGGTAATCGCCGAACGCCTGTTTGAATTCTTCGGTTAATTGACCGTGTTCGGAAGAAATTTCCACTCCGCACCAGCGAGTTCGTACCGCGTTGACCGCTTTCGGCATCTGATAAATGCCCATCAGCGGCAATTGCAGCATTTTCATCCCGTATTTCTCAATGGCCAGTTGTGCCGAACGGTCGAAATCGGCGGTATCGATCCGGACTTTGCCATCACCGGCGATTGTTGCTTTCACTTCACCGCGCAATGGGGTATTGGCCAGATGCCGTTCGGCAAAGAAACGGTAGACGACATCTTCGTCCATCGTGGTGCGCCACGGTGAAAAGTAAGCGGTATTGGTTGTATGAAATTCCTGGGGCAGAGCAAAATCCCACACTTCGATACAGAACGGAATGTGCCGCGTTTCCGTTGCTGTCACCAACTGCAGGGTACCTCGATAGATGCCTGCCGCTGTGGTGTCGGTGGTCTTTGCCGTGAGGAAAAATGCGTAACTGCGGCCCGGCTGTAGCGTCAAAGGCGCCTTCTGCGGCAGCAGAGGATCCGGATAATACCCTGGACGGGCGGTGTTGACGTCGAAGGCGACCGCCGCTTCGCCTTTCACCGCCGTGCCGTCGGTGGACGTGCGGCTGATTTCGTTGACGGGGATGTATTCCACCCGGTTTATCGTTATTGCCGCCGCCGGCAGACCGGCTCCGGCCGGTCCGCTGAGATCAGAAACGGTCAGCGTCACATTGTCCAGTTGCCGTTCCGGCGTCAACAATATCTGAAACGACTCCGTTTCGTTACGTGCCAGCTGCAGCAACGGATTTTCCGGATTCCTGATGGCGGTGACCGCCGGCCGGTCGCCTTTCATTGCCTTGTCCAGCGCGTGTTTGGGCCAGACGGTCAGTGTTTCATCCTGATATAACGCTTCCGTCCGGCAGCTTTGGCCGAGCTCGTCCAAGTCCAGTTCATGGACGCCCGGAAGCCATTTTCCGCTGCGCCCGTGGCCGGAACTGTCCGTCGGTGGTTTTCCTGGCGTATCGTTGAAAAGATAGACTGCCAGCGCACCATCCGGCCCCTGTTCCGTCATCGTCGCTTTCACCTCTTCCGGCGTCAGCGGGCGGTCATAGAGATAAATGCCGTCCAGCGCCCCTTCGTAAGGCATCAGGCCGTCGCCGAATTGCAGCGGCACATGTCCCGGTGTGATCCGATGGGTGGTCAACTCCGGATTGCTTTCGGCCAGGGCCATCCGCGTTACTTCCTCACCATTGTAATAACCGATCGCCAGTGCTTGTTCCGCGTCATAGGTTACAGCAATATGGTTCCATTCGCCCAGCGGCAGCGGGAACTCCTCCGGCGCCCAGACCAGGCTTAATTTTTTGCCGCCCAGTTGTGCCCAGCAGTAGATGCTGCCGGAGGTGTAGCCCCGTTTGACCAGCGACAGGGTGCCGTGGTGAATCATGGTGCTTTCATGCATCCAGCGATCCGGCTTGACCCAGACTGTCAGCGAAAAGGAACCGGATAAATCCAGCGTTTCGCTGCCCGGAATTACCAGGGAGTCGCCGAGGCCGTCGAAATGGGCGGCGCCGCCGTTTTTACCTGGCACCAGTTTATTCTGGACCGGCGTTGCACCGGCCGCCAATGACCAGAGCAGTAGCCCGACTATTCCGATGAATGCCGTTTTCTGTCTCGAAAATCGGATTTTCATTCTGTTGTCCTGTGAAATGGATTGTTTGGGAAATAATGTGCGACGGTCCGTTCCGATTATGGCAGGGCCCAGAAACGCCGCTGCAGTTCTGATACCGACGAAGCCGGCGGGCGGCCGGGCGCGGTTCCGGCGTCGAGCTTGAAAATGTTGAGACTTTCCCAGGCGGTGATCCGGCGCTGCTCCGGGAAATATTCGCGCAGCAGGAATTCGGCATATTTGGCCAGCCGGAACTCTCCGGCGAGCTGAGGGGGGATGTCGAAAACCTCTTCCGGCCGTTCCGGCGAACCGTCCTCCCGGGTGAACAGCGCCCGGCTTCTGACCGCGACGGAGTTGCCGTTCTTGAGGGCTTTCATCAACTCGTCCGGCGTATTGGCTGCCGCGAACAGAATGGTGTAAACCACGCCGAAGCCATCCTGCATCGTGCCGTGTTCGTCACTGCTGGCGCTCGGCGCAATATCGATTCCTTCCCGGCATAGCAGGGTATAAAAATTTGAACCGAGTACCGCCGCCTTGCTGTTTCGGGCGCTGAAAATGTCGATGGAGTCGAATTTGCCGCGCCGCATCACCGCCAGCGTGGTTTCGATCGGGCTGTTGAATTTCGTGCCGGTGGTGACCCAGAACGGATGGGAGAATACCGCTACGCCGCCGGCTTCATGAATCCATTCGGCTACGGCTTCACATCCGGCTACATGGCGCCGGGTGGGGGCCGGCCATTCCGGCGGCAGCGTCGCCATGATTGCCGCGACGCGATTTCGAAAGGCATCCGGAGCTGTCTTGATCCGGTCGGAGATGCCGGATGCGGCATTCAGGGCGGCGAAATGGCCGAACAGATCCGGGACGATTTCATAGGGACTGACCTCTTCGCCCGGGATGGCAACCAGTTCGGTATCATATTTTTTCAACGCTTCCGCCGCATCGCGCGAACCCTGCTGGGTGTAGTGGTCGGTCAGGGCGAAAAAATCGTAACCGGCCGCCCGGCAGCGCTTTGCCGCCTCTTCCGGCTGGATGCTGCCGTCGGAACGACGGCTGTGGAGGTGCAGGTCGCCGCGGAACGGCCGCAGCGCAAACAGATCCGGCTTCAATACGTAGAGCGGGAAGCTGGCGAGCTGCCGGGCGATGGCGCCGTCGCCGTCGAGTTGTTCGACCAGAATGCGGCGTTCCAGCTCCGCGTCGTCGAGTTGCAGCGGCACGGTCAGGCGGGCGGCAGGAAACCATTGCCGAGCCAGCAGCCCAGGTAATGTTCCGGCTGATCCGGGTGGTAAAGATCCTCCCGGTCCCAGCGAACCCGCAGCGATTCGGTCGGTTCCGGCAGAACGCCCGGCGCGAATTCGATGGTCAATTGTCCGGTGCTGCCGGTGCGGAACACCCGGGGATAAGCATTGAAATCCCGGTCCGGCGGCGTCGGATTGCCGGAAACGGCTGCGGCAACCGCCGCCAATACCGCCCAAGCCAATAGTTTCTTGATGGGAAACATATCTCGCCATACTTTCTTTTTACTCTATATGCAGTTTCATTGATATCGATCCGTTTTCGATATTTTAATCAGGAGACGGCCGGACGAAACGGCCGCCTCCGATGCTTTGTAAAAGAACCTGTCAGAAAAGGATGGCTTACCAGGTGTCGCTGGTGATTGGATAGATCCAGTCTATGCTTGGGTCCCAGGTGAACGGCATCAGTCCCCGGTGGGATTGCACATGCCCGTCGAAGTAACCGGAATTGTAGCCGGCGTGCCGATCGGAAACCCAGTATTTGCCGTCATCGTAGCCGTCACCGCCGGCCTGTTTGTAGCTCAGGTAACCGTTGGGGGCCTTGCCGTCGACAATTGATCCCTGAATCGTCGGGCGGCGGACCGCCGTCAATTTGATGTACCGACTGTTAAAATCGGCTTGTCCCGGCGAATAATTGCTGCTGGGATGGGCATAGACATTCAAACTGTACGAAAGGAAGCCCCCGCCATCCGCGAGCGGACAGGAAAAAATCGTACCGGGAAGCTTGTTTTGGTCGTTCCAGGTGATTTTCTGGGTGCCGGCATATTCAGCCAGGGCGGTGAACCAGTAGCCGTTGATCAATTCCGCCGTCGGCTGCGCATGGGCCCAGGTGCTGAAGGTGTGGACCAGATAGTCGTTGTTCGAGTCGGCGTACATCTGCTGGGCCAGCATGATCTGCTTCAGGTTGCCGACGCATTTAATGTTCATCGCCGCCGCTTTGGCCTTTGCCAACGCCGGCAGCAGCATGCTGGCGAGGATGGCGATGATCGCGATCACGACCAGCAGTTCAATCAGGGTGAAAATTCTTCTTTTCATCTTCATCGTCCTTTCTTTTGATTTGAGCAGAGTCATGAAATGTTTTCAAATACTCTTGCTTGATGATTTCCCGGCGTTTTGATTCGCCGATTAATTATTGCTGTTTTTAAGTATATCAAAAAAAAATCGAAAAGTCAACCCCTGTTTCAGCTTTTTTTGTAAAATATCGATAATATTATATTTTTAAATCCATCCCTCTCGGATATCTCATCAATAATTCATTAAAAACAAATATATTGTGTTGATAGTTCGTTTCTTTTTCTGGAGGGTGCATTGATATTTTTTACAGTTTAAGTGAGGAAAAAACGGCAATTGCTTTCTATTATATCGATTTTATAAAAAATATCGATTTTTTAGGATTCCGCTATTGACTTCTTCCGGTTTTTTCGCTATACTTAAAACAGTAAAACAAATCATCGGACAGAAACGAGGCTGAAAGAATGAAAAAATACGAATGGCTCGTTCAGGAGCTGTTGAAAACATTGAAGACTCTTGAGCCGGGCATGCCGTTGCCGGGGGTCAAAGTGCTGATGGCGCAATACGGCGTCAGCCAGGCGACGGTCGATACCGCCCTGAAGTTGATCGTCGCCGGCGGTTTCGTCCAGCAGCAGCCCGGCGGGCGCGGTTTGTACAAAGCGGCCGACGACGACTTCAATTGCGATACGATCGACCTGATCACTTCGGCGGATGTGCCGGAGGAAAATGTCGACAACCGCTTCACCAGCAGCTATTTTTATCCAACGCTGCTGACGGTGCTCAACCAGTACCTCGGCGAACGGCGCATGCATCTGCGTTTGACGACCGTCCCGACCTTTTCGTCGTCGGAGTATCTGCTTTCGCTGATCCGCAAGCTGAAACCGCAATGCCTGGTCATCACCATGCTGCTGCAGTATGAAGTATCGCAATTCCTCGAACAGAGCCATATCCGCTATGCGCTGTTGTTTCCGGATCTCTGGCATGATGTGCCGCACTCGATCCTGAACGACAACCGGCTGATCAGCCGGTTGCGCATGGAGCATCTGGTCAAACTCGGCCACCGCCATATCGCTTATGTCAAACCCGGTGAGTTCTGGCAGCGCGACCAGTATCAGCGGCTGCTCGGTTTCTATGAGGAAATGGGGCGCTGGAACCTGGTGGCCCGGCCGGAATATGTCCTCGATGCCGGCGGGATTGGCGAAGAAGTCTACCCGCGGATGTGCGCCCTTCTGAAGGAGCATCCGGAGGTCAGCGCGGTGATTTCCGGCGACCAGCATGCCGAGGCGGTCTACCAGGCGGCGGCCGACAGCGGCCGGCAGGTCGGCGGAGATTTGAGCGTCATCGGCATGGATGATTGCCCGATCGCCCGCTACC
>OJMH01003355.1_pt1 | contig 11989 bp, 5 predicted proteins | sample 1597111 | NCBI WGS metagenome assembly OJMH01 (sample SAMEA2452115, study PRJEB22498) | human gut metagenome | reverse complement strand
GCTGTTTCTCTGAAAACGGCCGACGGCCGACGTTCTACCGGTTCGGCAGATAGATGAAACGGTCGATCATCAAATTCGGCCCACTCTGCGGCGTCACCTGGAAATTCAGTTCTCCATCCAGCGAGTCCTCCCGGTCGACACGCAATTCCAGCCAATAGACGCCGGCCGGATTGTCCTGATGAACCGGCACGGAGAACGGCCGGCCTTCGAACACGCCCTCGCCGCTGCGGTTGTTGCGGTTCGGATCGCGAAAACGCACCAGCAGCCGGCCGGTTTCGCCGGACGGGAATTTCAGGGTGATCAGACTATTCGGCTGCAATACCCAGTATTGTCCGTCGCTGTCGGCCCACAAAGAAACATTCCTCACTTCGTAACTGCAATCGTCGGCCAAATCGGCCCGGTCGAATTTCGCCTCCCAATTCACATCGCGCCCCATTTCAGTCAACCGGGCGGCCGGCTCCAAATAGACGGCCGCCTGGCGGAACTCCTCCGGCCGCGGCAAAGCTGCCGTGTCCAACGTCCGGAACAACTGCCGCACCCAGTCGGCGGAGACTTCCGCCGCCGGTTCAAATCCGGACGCGCCGGCCCAGGCGAGCAGATTCGCTTTCAACTGCCGGGTTTCCGGCCATTCCCGGCTCAAATCGTAGCCGCTGACCAACAATTTACCCTCGCCGACTTTGACGGCGAAAATGGTGCCAAGCAGTTGATTGAAATGAAAATCCGGCACCGGCATGGCAATCGGACAATAATCCGCCGGCAAACCGGTCAACTTGAAGGCCCGGCCGTTTTCTGCCAGCCGGAACCAGATCCAGTCGCCGAAGCCCTGAGCGCCAAAATGCATGAACACCGGACTGTCCTCTTCCAGCCACAAGCCCAGCGTACGGCGCGCCTGTCCCGAAAACCAACTGGTCGACCAGTAAACCGATCCCCAGTCCGCCGGCAGGTAATCCGGACGCACGCCCAAAGCGTGGGCGTCGAGTACGACATTTTGTCCGGAAGCCAACGCCCGCAATGCTTCTTCACTCTTATCGGTGAAAACCACATTGGCCGGACAGGCGACGGTGATTTCTTGCGGCAACACCCACAGCGGCCAGCAGTTCGGCCCGCTGACCGGCCGCTCTCCATCCAGCACCTCTGCAGTCAACTCATAACGGCCGCTCGTCAGGTCGTTCAACGGCAGACGAACGGCGCCGGCTTTTTTCACCGTGCCGACCGGAATGCCGCCAATCGTCATCAGCTCTTCCCGGACTGTGCTGCCATCAGCACTACGCAGCGTCACGGCGATACGGCCATCCCGCAGATCGTTTTCGCCGTAATGATGGATCACCAAGCCGATTTCCGGGGTTTCCGTCGCCGTCCAGACATATTTGGCAAATTCGGCATAAACGGCAGTCGGCGCCAAAAACGACCGCACTTCCTCCGGCGGCAAAACCCCTTTGTTCCGGTAAAAACTGTCCAGCCAGCCGATCAAAGCCTCTCCCTGCCCGGAATAATCCTGCATTCCCAGCAACTGAAGCCCGGCGCAGGACGGAGTGCGCAGGAAAGCTTCGATTTCATCTTTATACATCATCTTGCTCTGCATGCCGGAAGCAAAGGCATATTCACGATTGAAGCGCAACACACCGGCCTCCTCCGCCTGGCGGCGGCTGGTCTCCAGCGCCGTCGAATGCAATACTCCGGTATAAAGATCGATCTCCCGGTAATCCGGGTAGACCGGCCACTGACCGATTTCATGGGCGATCGTCGGCAGCTGGGTGCGCCCGTAGATATCCTCATAGTTCCAGGCAGTCCCGGCCGACATCCGCCCCCGGGTGCCGCCGACGTCGGGATAGTCATGCGTCACCAGATAATCGTCGGCGCCGCTGATGCTCCTGGCCGTCGAAGCGGAATAAAGCCGGCGGCGGTCCTGCTGTTTGATTTCATTCAGCCATTGCCCCAGCACATCGAAATCGGCGCTACCGAGCTCGTTGCCGAATTCCAGCATCGTCAGCGACGGCAAATTGCCGTAAACGGCGATGATATCGTGCAGCTCCTGCCGGATAAAACGATTCAAATCCCGGTCTTCCCGGCCGATTCCGGTCAACGGCCGGCCATTCTCATCACCCATCCAGCCGTCGATCCACAAATTCACTTCCGGTTCGAGGTAAACGCCAACTTCATCGGCCGCTTCAAACGCCGCCCGGGGCGGACACCAGGAATGAAAACGAATGTTGTTGATACCATTTTCCCTGGAAATCCGCATCAGCCGCAGCCAGGACGCCTTGTCCATCGCCGGGTAGCCGGTCAGCGGGAAATGGCAATTGTCCAGATTGCCGCGCAAAAACAGCGGCCGGTCGTTGAGAAACAAGCGATTTCCTTCCCGCCGCACGGTCCGGAACCCCACCTCCTCGGCGATCACCGCCGGAGCGCCGTCCCGGTCGAGTCGGACGGCGGTCAAGTCATACAAACACGGCGCAAATTCCGACCACGCCTGCGGTTTGGTATCCGGAAACGGCAAATGAAGCAATTGCCGGCCATCTTCGGCCGCTACCGAAGCCAGAATCGCCTGATACGCCTCGCCGGCAAAATTGCGCGGCGTCAATTGCACCAGATAGCGGCCGGCCGGCCCTCGAAACCGGATATCCAGCGCCTCAGCCGGAAACGCGGCATCGATGCGCAGCTCCGCAATCGGATCGGCCGGACGGATTTCCAGCGTGCCGACCGCGCCGTTCCAGATCGTCTGCATCGATTCGCCATAGGCATGGGCATGATTGCCGAGCCGGTAGATCATCGAATTGTCGATGATCAATTCCAGGGTATGTCGGCCGGCGGCAAGTTTGCCCAATCGGTGAATGTGCGGCGTCGCCAGCGACTGCCGGGGCTCCGGCAGCAGCCGGCCGTCGATCTTCACCTGCGACTGCCACAATACCCGCTCCAGAAACAATTCCAGTTCACGGCCGGCCAGGTTCTCCGGAATATTGATTTCGCGCCGGTAAACGGCCGGCCCGATATAACGGACATAGCGCGACAGTGCGCCGCGTTCCGGTTTTTCCAGCGGCGTACCGACTCCAGCCTCATCCAGACTGCCGGGCAATTGCACCGGATAAAGGACCGGATCGTCCGGCAGCGTCACCGACCACTCGCCGGCAATCGACAACCGGTCATTTTCCCAGTCGGACAAAACAGTTTCGGCAAAACGGCCATCCGCCTCATTCGCGGCCAGCGATGCGACGGCCATTCCGGCAGATACCAGCAGGGTCACTCCGGACCACAGTATTTTTTTCATTACTTTGTCTCCGAAATTTACAACTTATTTTTCACCCAGGCTCCCGGTCACTTTTTCCAATTTTCAATGTAGGCGTTTTCCTTCGAAAAAAAAGGTACGATTGTCGCTTTTTCATATACAATTGTAAAATCTTTTGCCGCCGATTCCAGGTTGCCGTTTTCAATCCGCCGATCCGGTGCTAAATTATCCGCAAAGTTGTTCATTCGGGTGGAGTCGGAGTCGTTGAACTGCCGGAAAGGAAGTATTATGAAATTGTTCCGTTATTTTGTCGTTCTATTATTCTTCACCGTCTCATTTTCCGGCGAGTTGGCCCTTCCGCCGGCACGGGCGGCAGCAACCGGTGAAATTGCGGCAGTCGATTACAGCGATCCTGCCAACTGGGTCCGGCTTCCGGAGCCGGACCAGGAGCCGCTGCCGGTCGATATTTTCTATGTCTATCCGACCGTCGTCGCCGATCGGGAGCAGCCGCTGATGCATTTCGACGACAAAAAATTACGCCGGAAGACCGGAGACATCACCGATCAGCAAACTGGGATCTTCGCCGGGCTGGGCAATGTTTACGCCCCATACTGCCGCCAACTGGAATTTTACCGGGCGATGGAAGCGCTGCAACTGGAAAAACCGGATTACTGCGCCATGGCGGTCGGCGCCGAAGATGTCCGCCAGGCGTTTCTGTACTACCTGGCTCATTACAATGAAGGCCGTCCCTTCATTTTATTGGGGCACAGCCAGGGGGCCATGGATCTCCTGATGCTGATGGAGCGGGAATTTCAACGGCCGGAGTTGCAGGACAAGTTGATTGCCGCCTACCTGATCGGCGTGGCAATCACCCCGGAAGAGTTGAAAGCATTTCCGCATTTGACGGCGGCAGCGGCGGCGACGGACACCGGCGTGATTGTTTCCTACAACACCGTCGCACCCGACGCCGCGCCGTCGCCATTCGAAAAACCGGCAGCCGTCTGCATCAACCCGCTCAACTGGCGGACGGACGGCACTCCGGCAGCCGCCGAAGAAAACCTGGGCGCGGTATTCTTCGACGGTCATAACAAGGTGACCGCCGTCGTGCCGGAATTCTGCGGTGCCGCCGTCGATCCCGAACGCGGCGTCCTGCTCGTCGAATTGGCCGAACCGGACCAATACGACGCCAGAATCATGGGCCACGGCATTTATCATATGAACGATCTTTATTTCTTTTACCGCAACCTGGCCGCCAACGCAGCGGAACGGATCAAAAGTTACCGGGCCCGCTCCCGGACCGCCGCCGAACGGCAATGACCGTTCAAGACAGGGCTCCATGCTCGACGTGCCGGTGGTATTCCTGCAAGCTGCAGACTTCGAGCCGGCCGAAATCGAGTTGATCGCGGATGCCTTCCACCGCCGCAGCCATGCCGGCCAGCGTCGTCGTAATCGGAATGCCGTGGATCACCGCCTGGGAACGCATCTGGATTTCATCGACCATCGCTTCGGCGCCGCTTTCCGCCGAGGTGATGATCCACTGAATTTTACCGGCCTCGACCAGATCCAGCAGGTTGGGCCGGCCACGGGAAATCCGGAAAACGGCCCGGGCCGGAATTCCGGCGTCGTAGAGCATCGTCGAAGTACCGCGCGTCGCATAGATTTTGAAGCCGAGCCGGGTCAGCTCCCGCACCAGCTCCACCGCCGGCGCTTTATCTTCGTCACGCAGGGAGATGAAGATGCTGCCGCTGGTCGGCAGCGCATTTCCCGCCGCCAGCTGTGACTTCAGATACGCCAGGCCGCGATCCTGGTCGATGCCCATCACTTCCCCGGTCGACTTCATCTCCGGACTCAGGACGATATCCACGCCCGGGAACTTGACGAACGGAAATACCGCCTCTTTGACTACCGTATAAGGAATTTGGACTTCTTTGATCAGACCGAGCGATTCCAGGCTTTCGCCGATCATGCAGCGCGTCGCCAGACGGGCCAGCGGCACCCCGACCGCTTTGCTGACGAACGGTACCGTACGGGAAGCGCGCGGATTGACCTCAATGATGTAGATTTCGTCGCTTTTGACGGCAAACTGGATGTTCATCAAGCCGCAGACCCGCAGTTCCCGGGCCAGATCGTAGGCATAGCGGTGAATTTTGTCCAGCACCGGCTGCGACAATGTCATCGGCGGAATGACGCTGGCCGAATCGCCGGAATGGATGCCGGCCGGTTCCACATGTTCCATAATCGCGCCGATGACCGTCGTTTTGCCGTCGGAAATGCAATCGACATCGAGTTCGGTGGCGTCCTCCAGAAACCGGTCGATCAAAATCGGTTTCCCCGGCGATACCATGGTTGCCTCTTCGACAAATTTTCGCAGATATTTTTCACGGTAAACGATGACCATGCCGCGCCCGCCCAGCACGAAGGAAGGACGCACCAGCACCGGATAACCGATTTGGCCGGCGATGGCGATCGCCTCGTCGACGCTCTCGGCGATGCCGTGTTCCGGTTGCCGGATTCCCAGCCGGGTCACCAATTGTTGAAAGAAATCCCGGTCTTCGGCCGCGTCGATATCGTCCGGACTGGTGCCGATGACGTTGGCGCCGGCGGCTTTCAACTGCTGGGCCAGATTCAACGGCGTCTGGCCGCCGAACTGGACGATGACGCCATCGCACTGTTCCCGTTCATATACCTGCATGACGTCTTCCAACGTCAACGGTTCGAAGTAAAGCTTATCGCTGGTATCGTAGTCGGTCGACACCGTCTCCGGATTGCTGTTGACCATGATGCTTTCGCACCCCGCTTCCCGCAGTGCGAAGGCGGCATGTACGCAACAATAGTCAAATTCGATGCCCTGCCCGATCCGGTTCGGACCGCCGCCGAGAATCATGATTGATTTGCGGCTGCCGCGCGGCTTCACCGGCTCGGAATATTCTCCGTAAGTGGAGTAGTAATAAGTGGTCTGCGCTTCGAACTCTCCGGCGCAAGTGTCGACCAGCGAATAGGTCGGTTCCAGCTTCAATGCTTTGCGCGCCGCCCGGACCGCCACTTCGTCGGAATGCAGCAGCCAGGCCAACTGCCGGTCGGAATAACCGAACTGCTTGGCCTGCCGGAACAGCGCCACATCCTGCTGCAAACGGGCCAGTGAACCGACCGAACCAAGTTCGTTTTCCAGCTCCACCAGCTCGGCCAGATGCCGCAGGAAATAACGGTCGATCCGGGTCAACTCGAAAATCGCCTCGATCGACCATTGCCGTTTCAAGGCGGCATGCACGGCAAAAATCCGCTCGGCATGCGGTTTGCGCAACGCCGCCGCCAAACTTTCATCGTCCAACTGCTCGTGAACCCGGTCCTTGCCGTCGGCGCCGAAGCCGGCCCGGCCGGTTTCCAGCGAACGCAGCGCCTTCTGAAACGACTGCTTGAACGAACGGCCGATCGCCATCGCTTCGCCGACCGATTTCATCTGCGTCCCCAGCGTATTGTCAGCTTTCGGAAACTTCTCGAAAGTAAAGCGGGGAATTTTGGTGACGATGTAGTCCAGAGCCGGTTCGAAACAACAGGGAGTTTCCCCGGTAATATCGTTCAGCAATTCATCCAGCGAATATCCGACCGCCAGCAGTGCGGCAATTTTCGCGATCGGAAAACCGGTCGCTTTGCTGGCCAGCGCCGAAGAACGCGACACCCGCGGATTCATCTCGATGATGATCTGACGGCCATCGACCGGATTGACCGCCCATTGGACATTCGAACCGCCGGTGGCGATGCCGATCGCCTTCATCACCTGCAAGCTGCGATCCCGCATCAACTGGTATTCGACATCGGTCAGGGTTTGAATCGGCGCCACCGTAATCGAGTCGCCGGTATGAACGCCCATCGGATCAAGGTTTTCGATCGAGCAGACGATCACCGCATTGCCGCGGCGGTCGCACATCACTTCCAGCTCGAATTCCTTCCAGCCGAGCAGCGATTCTTCGATCAACACTTCGGTGTTCAAACTGGCCGCCAGACCGCGGTTGACAATTTCGATGAACTCGTCTCGGCAGAGGGCGATGCCGCCGCCGGTGCCGCCAAGCGTAAAGCCTGGCCGGATGATCAGCGGCCAACTGCCGATCATTTCGGCAATCGCCAGCGCTTCCTGCAGCGAATGCGCGGCGCCGGAACGCGGCAGTTCCAGGCCGATGCCCTGCATCGTCTGCTTGAACAACTGGCGGTCTTCCGCCCGTTTGATCGCCTCGGCATCAGCGCCGATCAATTCGATCTGATACCGCTTCAAAATGCCGCGATCGTGCAATTCCATCGCCAGGTTCAACGCCGTCTGGCCGCCCAACGTCGGCAACAGCGCATCCGGTCGTTCCCGCCGGATGATCTCATGCAGGATATCGCAGTTCAGCGGTTCGATGTAGGTACGGTCGGCAAATTCCGGATCGGTCATGATCGTCGCCGGATTGCTGTTGACCAGAATGACTTCGAAGCCCTCCTTTTTCAATACTTTGCAGGCCTGTACGCCCGAATAATCGAACTCGCAGCCCTGCCCGATGACGATCGGCCCGGAGCCGATCAGCATAATTTTCCTCAAATCCGTCCGTTTCGGCATGTTTCCTTCTCCTCCTGATATTGCATTGCCGCAGCGATCAATCCGGCGAACAGCGGATGCGCCTGACGCGGCCGCGATTTGAATTCCGGATGAAACTGGCAGCCGATGAAGTAACGCAACGCGGGCAATTCGACGATCTCGACCAGTTTGTCATCCGGCGAAGTCCCGGCGACCGCCAGTCCGGCATTTTCCAGTTCGGCCCGGTAGGCCGGGTTGAACTCATAACGATGCCGATGCCGTTCTCCGACGGCTTCCGCCCGATACAAACCGGCACTCCGGCTGCCATTTTTCAACTGGCAGGGAAATTGCCCCAGCCGCATGGTGCCGCCTTTGGCGGTCACCTGGCGCTGTTCATCGAGCAGTTCGATGACCGGATATGGCGTGGACGGGTCGAATTCGGTACTGTTCGCGCCGCTCAGGCCGGCCACATGCCGGGCGAATTCGATGACTGCGCACTGCATGCCCAGACAGATTCCCAGAAACGGGATGTCGTGGGTTCTGGCATATTCCACCGCGACGATTTTGCCCGGCACGCCGCGGTCGCCGAAGCCGCCGGGAACCAGAATACCGTCGCACTCCCCCAACAACTCCGCCGGGTTGCCCCGTTCCAGCTCCTCCGCTTCAATCCGGCGGAATTCCACCTCCGCATCATGGGCGATACCGCCGTGGTCCAGCGCCTCGTAAACGCTTTTATAAGCATCCTGGTGTCTGATGTATTTGCCGACCACGGCTATCGTGCAATGCCGGCGGCGGTGCAAAACTTTATTCAGCCAATCGTTGTATCGAGTCAGGTCCAGCTTGCCGGCCGGCAAACGCAGCAACTCAAGCACTTTGACATCCAGTTGCTGTCCGGCCAACTCCGGCGGCACCTCATAGATGGAGTGCCTGACATCCAATTCCTCGATAACCAGATCGGCGGAAACATTGCAGAACATCGCCAACTTTTCAAAATGATCCGGTTCCAACGGCACTTCGGTCCGGCAGACCAGCACATCCGGCGCAACGCCGATGCTGCGCAGCGTCGCCACCGAATGCTGCGACGGTTTGGTCTTCAACTCCTTGGCCGCCCGAATATAAGGCACCAGCGTCAGATGGATGAAAATCGCATTGCCGCGGCCGGCTTCGAAGGTGAACTGCCGGGCCGCCTCCAGAAACGGCAACGACTCGATATCGCCGGCAGTGCCGCCGATTTCGGTGATCGCCACATCGATATCCGGCGCGTGCAGCGACCGCATCGCCGCTTTGATTTCGTTGGTCACATGCGGAATCACCTGAACCGTGGCGCCCAGATAGCCGCCGGAACGTTCCCGGGCGATGACGCTGCCGTAAATCCGGCCGGAAGTGTAATTGCTCGCCCTCGAACAATCGATCTCGGCGAAACGTTCATAATGCCCCAAGTCCAGATCGGTTTCCGCCCCGTCGTCGGTGACGAATACCTCACCGTGCTGATACGGACTCATCGTGCCCGGATCGACGTTCAAATACGGATCAAGTTTCTGCATGGCCACCCGGTAACCGCGCTGTTTCAACAGAAAAGCCAGGCTGGCGGCGGTAATGCCCTTGCCCAGACTGGAAACCACCCCGCCGGTGACGAAAATATGTTTTGTCATAATTTTCACTGCTCCATCAATTGCTGAAACTGTCGAAACAAATACCCCGAATCGTGCGGCCCCGGCGCCGCTTCCGGATGGTATTGTACACTGAACACCGGCTCGGTCCGGTGACGCAACCCTTCGACAGTATTGTCGTTCAAATTCAAATGGGTCAATTCCACACATCCCGGCAGCGATTCGCGCTGCAGGGCGAAATTGTGATTCTGCGAAGTGATCTCCACCGCGCCGGTCGCCAAATTCTTCACCGGATGGTTACAGCCGTGGTGGCCGAATTTCAGCCGGCCGCAGGCGGCCCCCAACGCCAGCCCCAGCAGTTGATGTCCCAGGCAAATCCCCATCAAAGGCACCTTGCCGATCAATTCCCGCGCCGCCTGAATCGCGTACTTGACGGCAGACGGGTCGGCCGGACCGTTGGAAAGGAAAACGCCGTCCGGACGGGCCTTGAGGATTTCGCGGGCACCGGTGGCAGCCGGCATTACCGTAATCTGCATATCATGGGCAGCCAACTGGCGTAAAATGTTGTGCTTGATTCCATAATCCAGAACAATGACCCGGTATTTCCCGGTATGGTTCCAGTCATACGGCGCTTCGGTCGACACCCGCGCCGCATAATCCTGCCGGTCGAGTCCGCACCAGGCGCGGGCGTGCTCGACGGCCTCCGGCTCGGAGACCGCGGCTCCGGAAACATGCAGAAACGCTTTCTGGGTGCCGCGGGAGCGGAGCAGCAGCGTCAAACGCCGGGTATCCACGCCGGCGATGGCCGGCACTCCGTAATTCCGCAGCAGCCCGGCCAGGGAAATCTCCGAACGATAGTTGGACGGTTCATTCAGTTCATGGACGACCAACCCGTTGAGAAATAAACTGCGCGACTCCATATCCGCGGCATTGCAGCCGTAATTGCCGATCTCCGGTGCCGTCAGCGTGACGAACTGTCCGGCGTAGGAAGGATCGGAAACGATCTCCTGATAGCCGGACATGCCGGTATTGAACACCAGTTCTCCGACCCGGTCGACCGGGGCGCCGAAACTCCAGCCGCGAAAAATTTCGCCGCCGGCCAGAGCCAGAAATGCACGGCGTTCACGCCGTTCCAGATGACTGCACAACATTTTTACCTCGTTTCTGCTTGCTCAGTAAGCCCGTCCGTCAATCTTTTCCATATAATTCACCAATGCCCGGTTGACCACCCGGTAGCCGCCGGGCGTCGGATAGTCGCCGGTGAAATACCAATCGCCGCTATATTCCGGGCAACAGACTTTCAACGCCTCCACCCGCTGGAAAATGACGCTCAACTGCGCCCGTAAGCCGGCCGGCCGCAACCGGTCGCCGATCGCCTGCGACAATGTTTCGAAACTGAACTGCTCATACAATGGCGTCAGCCAATTCTTCAATGTCTCCCCGCCGTTCAATACCCCCAAAGCCTGCCGGTAGCACTCCTCCAGCAGGTCCTGTTTCCGCGCTTGCTCCAGCAGCGCAATCAACGCTTCAAAAGCCACCAGTTCCTTCAAGCTGGCCATATCGATTCCATAGCAATCCGGATAGGCGATCGGCGGCGCCGCCGAGACGACGACGATTTTCCGCGGTTTGAGCCGGTCCAGCATCGGCAGAATCGCATTGCGCATCGTATTGCCGCGGACGATCGAATCATCAAGCACCACCAGCGTGTCGACTCCGGCGGCAATCTGGCCGTAGGTGACATCGTAAATGTGTTTGAAAAAATCCTTCCTGGCTGCCGCATTGGTGATGAAGGTCCGGAATTTGGCGTCCTTGACGGCAATTTGGCCAAACCGGATCTCCGGATGCCCCGGCAGTTTCAGCAACGATTCCAGCAAGCCGAGAAAACTGATCTGGGCAGTATTCGGAATGTAGGAGAAAAAAGTGTGCTCCAGATCGCCGCCGGTTTCCGCCAGAATCTGCGGCAGCAACGCCCGCCCCAGGGCCTTGCGCTCCCGGTAAATATCCGCGTCATTGCCGCGCGAAAAGTAAATCCGTTCGAAAACGCATTGCCGCAACGGCCTGACCGGCAGACAGCGCCGCAAACTCACTTCGCCGCGCGGATCAATCAGCAGCGCGTCTCCCGGCGGCAGCGGTTTGACCTGTTCCGGCGGCAGGTCGAACGCGGTCTGGATCGCCGGCCGCTCGGAGGCCACCACCACCACTTCGTCGTCAACATAATAAAAGCCGGGACGAATCCCGGCCGCATCGCGCAACGCGAACGCCTTGCCGTCCGCCAGCATGCCGCATAGCGTAAAGGCGCCGTCGAAACTGCCGGCCGCCCGTTGCAGCACGCCGCCCAGATCGCAGTCATGCCGGTTCGTCAACGCCTGTTCCAGATAGTGTCCGATCAAACCGAGAATCAGTGCGCCGTCCTGCCGGCTGGCCGGATGATGACCGGTGATCAGCAATTGTTCGAAAATTTCCGCCGTATCGGTCAGGTTGAAATTGCCCGCCAACAGCAAAGTACGCTCCAGGCAGGCATTTTCCCGGACGAACGGATGGCAGGCGCCGACCCCCTGCCGGCCGAAAGTGCCGTATCGCAAATGACCGAGCAGCAGCTCGCCGGCCAAC
>OJMH01003346.1_pt1 | contig 12020 bp, 8 predicted proteins | sample 1597111 | NCBI WGS metagenome assembly OJMH01 (sample SAMEA2452115, study PRJEB22498) | human gut metagenome | reverse complement strand
CGTAGGCTTATCATCTAAAAGGCACATTGCAAATTCCTCAAACTCACTCTTTGCAAGCTTGTCCTCAGGGTCATATACAAGTGCAAGCTGAATACTGTCCATACTCCAGCAGTTTACAGGCGTGCAGCCACTTGCAAAATGAATATTATCTGTGCTACAATAAGAGAGTTGCCAACCGGCAGCTCTCTTTTGCTGATGAAAAGTTTAAAAAGACAGATGCTGGTTTGGGGGGATTTGTGTAACTGAATTAAGTTTTTAGCATTAAGAGGAGTTTTTTCTATATGAAAACAAAGAGAGAGACAGTAAGAAACGTAGCGATTATTGCGCATGTTGACCACGGTAAAACGACACTGGTAGATGAGCTGTTAAAGCAAAGCGGAGTATTTCGTGAGAATCAGGAAGTTCAGGAGCGTGTCATGGACTCTAATGATATCGAAAGAGAAAGAGGCATCACTATCCTGTCCAAGAATACTGCAGTTACTTATAAAGACTGCAAGATCAATATCATCGATACACCAGGACATGCGGATTTCGGTGGCGAGGTAGAGCGTGTACTGAAAATGGTAAATGGTGTTATTCTTGTTGTTGACGCATTTGAGGGACCAATGCCGCAGACAAAGTTCGTTTTAAGCAAGGCACTTGAGCTTGACCTGTCTGTTATTGTATGTATCAATAAGATTGACCGTCCGGAGGCAAGACCGGCGGAAGTTGTAGATGAAGTATTAGAGCTTTTGATGGATCTTGATGCAAGTGATGAGCAGTTAGACTGTCCATTCTTGTATGCATCTGCAAAGGCTGGCTTTGCAGTTAGAAATTTAGATGATCCTAGAGAGAATATGGTTCCATTGTTTGAAACCATTATTGAGCATATTCCGGCACCGGAAGGTGATCCAGAGGCACCGACTCAGGTTTTGATCAGCACCATCGATTATAATGAATATGTAGGTCGTATTGGTGTTGGTAAGGTTGACAATGGTTTTGTAAAGGTAAATCAGGACTGTGTTATTGTAAATCATCATGATCCGAGTATGAAGCGCCGCGTAAAAATCAGTAAGCTGTATGAGTTTGATGGTCTGAATAAGGTAGAGGTACAGCGTGCTGATATCGGTTCCATTGTTGCAATTTCTGGTATTAGCGATATTCATATCGGTGATACAATTTGTTCACCGGAGAATCCGGTAGCGATTCCGTTCCAGAAGATTTCTGAGCCGACTATCGCAATGAACTTTATGGTAAATGATAGTCCTCTTGCTGGTCAGGAAGGAAAGTTTGTTACTTCAAGACATTTAAGAGACAGACTTTTCAAGGAACTTAATACTGATGTAAGTTTAAGAGTAGAAGAAAATCCTGGTTCTGAGAACTCATTTAAGGTATCAGGACGTGGTGAACTTCATTTATCTGTTCTTATTGAGAATATGAGACGTGAAGGCTATGAATTTGCTGTAAGTAAGGCTGAAGTTCTCTACCACACTGATGAACGTGGCAAGAAGCTTGAACCTATGGAGCTTGCATATATTGATGTTCCAGAAGAATTCTCTGGTTCTGTAATCCAGAAGCTCAGCCAGAGAAAGGGAGAACTACTTGGAATGACACCTATTAATGGTGGTTACACAAGATTACAGTTCTCTATTCCATCCCGTGGTCTTATCGGCTACAGAGGTGAATTCCTTACTGACACTAAGGGTAATGGTATTATTAACACTTCATTTGAAGGTTATGAAGAATACAAGGGTGATATATCTTACAGAAAGACTGGCTCACTTATAGCTTACGAAGATGGTGAAGCTGTTACTTATGGTCTTTTCAATGCACAGGACAGAGGTACTCTTTTCATCGGACCTGGCGAAAAGGTATATGCTGGTATGATTATCGGTGAGAACCCAAGAACTGAGGATATTGAAGTTAATGTCTGCAAGACAAAGCACCTTACTAACACTCGTTCTTCAAGTGCTGATGAAGCTTTAAGACTTGTACCACCTAAGATATTAAGTCTTGAACAGGCTCTTGATTATATTGACACAGATGAGCTTCTTGAAGTAACACCAACTCATCTTAGAATCCGTAAAAAGATTCTTGATTCTACAGCAAGATACAGAGCTAATAAGAAGTAATTACATTTAATCATAATTCTTCTTATTAATATATAACAACCAATTAACAATTTATAATTATCAATGGAGGTCTACTATGGATAGCGATTTAGGAGCAAAAGTTAAAAAATTAAGAATTTCACAGGGTTTAACACAGGAAGACGTTGCTAAGGCACTTGATGTAACTCCAGGTTATATCAGTAATGTAGAAAATGGACGTAATCTTATGACATTAAGAATGCTTTCATACTATGCAGAGCTTACAGGCGTTTCTCTTGACTACCTTGCAGGAAGTGTTGATAAGAACTACCAGAGCACAGCTCTTGATAATGAAATTATGCAGTTAGTATCTAAATTAGATTCTGAGACTAAGGAAAAGTTAATCTCAACATTAAGAATCTGGATTAATAACTAATAAGATAAGTTGATATAATATATGTTCTTCGTCAAGTTAAGGACTTTGAATATCACATATAAAAGAAACCTGGTGCTAATAAATGGCATCAGGTTTCTTTTTACATATTGGCTGATAATTTATGCTGTGACTTCGTTAAAAATGCAGGCAGACCCCCTCTGTGCTTTCGGGTTAGACAGACATTATGACTGTATCTTCTTCATCTGATAGAACTCACCCTTGAGGTTCATTAATTCATCATATGTTCCGTATTCTACACAGTGGCCATCAGCTATTACGGCTATTTTGTCAGCGTCTTTTATTGTTGAAAGACGGTGGGCTACTATAAAGGTTGTTCTATCTTTGGTAAGGTTATTGAGAGCCTCCTGTATAAGTTTTTCTGATATACTGTCTAAGGCTGATGTGGCCTCATCTAACACTATAACCTTAGGATTTCGTATAAGTGCTCTTGCTATTGATATACGCTGCCGCTGACCGCCTGAAAGCTTTCCACCGTGCTCTCCTACCATCGTATCAAGTCCGTCTGGAAGTGAATTGATTAAATCTGTAAGATTGGCGGCTTTAACTATTTCATCAAGTATTGCCTCATCAACGTTATCAACACCATATGTAATATTATCCCTTATTGTCCCTGAAAATAATATTGATGTCTGTGGAACAACCGCAAGATACTTTCTATATGAGCGAAGGTCAATATCCTTCATATTGTGTCCGTCTATAAGCACTTCTCCGCTGTTAACCTGATTAAAACCTATTACTAGGTTAAGAATTGTCGATTTACCAGCTCCGGATTCACCAACCAGTGCAATTGTTTCGCCTTTATCCACATGAAGATTAAGGTTATGCAGAACTGGCCTGTCGATATTATTATATCTGAATGTTACATCTTTAAAATCGAACTCACCATATATGTCCTTAATTATTTCCTTACCTTCATTCTGTTCTATGTCATCTTCTAATAATACTTCACCTATTGAATTAACCGATTCAATACCTTTGGCTATTGTAGGAATAAGAGACATAAGTGATGATACCTGACTTACGATTGTAGCAAAATAGCTCTGGTAAAGTGTTATATCTCCCGGCATTACAGTTCCTTTAATTGCAAGAAAGCCTGTGAATCCAAGACATACTACCTGAAATATCTGGAATATCGCCCAGCCTACTGAACCAAATAATGATTGTATTACATCAAGTCTGTAGCCTTTTTCTGCAACAGCAAATAATTGTCCACTCATTTTCTGAACTTCTTCCTCCTCAAGTGCATGTGCCCTTGTGACAGGAATAAGCTCAACCATCTCCATTACCCTTGCAGAAGTTTCTTCCATCTCTTTTCTGAATTCATTATTACGCTTCTTCATTACATTCCTGAAAAATACCATTGTCGCAGCGGCAATTGGTGTTGTGAGCAGAAAGAATATGAATACTACAAGGCTCTTATTAATGGTTACTATAAGTGCTATAGCTATATTAAGTGCTATATTAAGTATGCTAAGAAACATCTGTGTTGACAGTGTTTCCACCGCTTCGACATCTCGCATAATCTTGGATTGCAGACGTCCTGACTGCGTTTCCTTATGATAAGATATAGATAACTGCTGCAGCTTTCTTACAAGTGCCCTTCTTAAGCCTGTCTCTGCATATCTTGTTGCTAATGATTTGTATCTTGTATACATATAATTCATAGGAATATTAAGTGCTACAAGAACAATCATAATCATCGCCTGTATAATTATGTTCTGATAAGTTTCTGGCGAACCACTCGTTATATCATTAATAATATTCGCTGTGACAATAGGCAGTACCCATACAGGTGCATGCTTTATAAAGAAGAATATAACAGCAAGAAAGAACTTATGATAGTTGCCTTTATAAAGACCTAACAATATCTGCATAGGGTGACCTTTATGCTTTTTATAACATTCTATAAACCAGCTCTCGACATCTATTCCCTTTGGTGCTCTTAAATTCAATATACTCACCCCGCTTTCATCGTTATAAAAAGGAATGTGCCGCGGCACATTCCCCTATTTATAGTTGTAATCATATGATGATAAAGTCATAAGTTCCAAATCCTATTACGCAGGTATTAACGACTTTCTGAACTTTTGACTCTGACATCTTATTATTTCTTAATTATATTATCTACATTTTCTGCGACAATTTCTTCACCGTCACAGCCTGTAACCTTAACATTATCAAGAATAAGTGTGTTGATATTACTTACAATCATACCTTGTCTGCTTGCTTCATCACAGCCTAACATCATAGCTGCAACACCTGACTTGGCATTATCTGCGTATGTAATATTAATATTCTCAAATGTAAGTTCTTCTATCTTGCTTTCTGGAAGTCCGCATATATAAGTACCTGCAACGTGGCAGTTCTTAGCATTGATATTCTTAAATGTGAACTTCTTAATTGAAGGTGTTCTATCATCTACAGGAAGCGGCTTCTTAGAACCAACATACTCTGTCTTACCATCTGGGTCACAGAAATAGAAGCTGTTGACTACAAATGGTGTCATAACATTATCCATATCTATATTCTCGAAAGAAATGTCATCAAGAACTGAAAGTTTTCCTCTTCCTCGTCTTGTCTTAACTCTTAAGCCTCTGTCTGTGTTCATAAACAGGCAGTCTTTGATATGCACGTCCATAACACCTGCGGCAATCTCGCTTCCTACTGTTACAGCTCCGTGTCCATCTCTCATACAGCACTGTCTTACTATCATATTGGTTGTTGGAACATTGTATTTCTGTGCCATATAGATTTTGCCTGATTTAATAGCAATACAATCATCTCCAACTGAAATATATGTACCAAGTACGAGTACGTCCTCACAGCTTTCTGGATCAAGACCATCTGTGTTGTGTGAGTCTGCTGGTGCTTTAATCTTTACATCTATAAATTTAAGGTGGTTACTAAAATATGGGTGAATAGTCCAGCAAGGTGAATTCTGTACTGTTATGCCCTGCATAGTAACATTTTCACAATGATTTATAAAGAAAAGGTTAGGTCTCCACGCTATATTACGCACTTTGCAGTTCTTCCACCAGTTATCGTGTGTTGTACCACCATCAATAGTACCCTCACCTGTTATAACAATATTTTTAACATTAAGACCACATATTATTGCCGAGAAAGAGTCTACCGGATTACCTTCCCATGAAGCCAGATTGTATTCTGACTTCTCATCATATGACTCAATAAGACCTGGTAATATAGGGAACTTATCTCTGTCTGTGAATGCAAGTAATGTAGCACCCTTGGCAAGCTCAAGTGTAAGGTCATCTTTTAAGAAAATGCTTGATATTCTGTAAGTTCCTTCTGGAACATATACTCTGCAATTCTTCTTAGAAGCCATAATTGCACACTGGATTGCATTGGTATCATCGTGCACACCATCACCATATGCACCGAAATCCCTTACATTAAGTGTTACAAATTCATAATCTGTATGAAGCTCGACAGGACCATATTCTTTACCGTCATATACCGCTGTTATCTCATAATCTGTATCTGGCTTGAAGCCATATAAAGATGTAACCTGCTTGTCTGTATGTGTGAACAATTCTCCATTAACATATATGTCATATTCTTTCTTGGAATAATACTTTCCTGCTTCTGTTAATTCTACAACTGCATTTCTGCTTGTATTAGTTACTAATACTAACTCCATAATGCTCCTCCCTTGCCACGGCCATAATCCTGATATTCTCTGTTGCGTACTGTCTCGCTGTATACTAATGCCGCCTTGCTTACTACATTCTTATCGGTATCATCATCAGTGAATATCTCACCTGCCATTACCTTATCGCACACGCCTAACACAATGCCTTCGTATTTCTCTGTGTGAAGTGCCTTCATTCTACATCCCTTTAATACAGCATAGGCAAACATAAGCTCTGACTCTTCATCAAAATCATCAAAGTCATCATAATCTCTCCCTGTTTCAAGAACAGCCTTAACTGATGCCTTGAAATAGTCCTGCATCTTTCTGTAGATTTCATATATCATCTGGTCCATAACTTCCATTGTATCAATAAGTGAAGCTGCATATACAGATAATACCTTAACCTTGGCTGTTGTATCTGATGAATACTTAGTGTCTGCAAAAAGCTCATCATTCATAGCGTTATACTGTCCAATAACATCATTATACTGCTCTTTTCCGCCGTCCTTTGTTTCATATGCCATATAAAATGGTTCATATGAATATGCCTTACATAAGCATTTCTTATCATCTGCATCTTTAAAATAACCTGCTTCATTTCTTGCAAAATTCTTAAAACCAGCCGCAAGCTTTACAGCTTCATTCTTATATTTATCATCACCTGTAAAATCTGATGCTGTATAGAACGCATTACCAATCATAAAATGCTTAAGGCTATTCTTATCGAGGCTGTCTATAATACCACTCTCTATAACCTTATCAAGTGCTTCTGTTAATGCTTTAACTGCACTATCTTCTCTTAATGCCTTACATAATGAAGAAAGTGCGTTAAGTCTTAATCCAAGAGCGTACACATCGTTACTGCTGATTAATTCATCAACCTGTGATAACTTTGCATACATATTCTTTTCCAATTCTGAATTTCTGTTAATTATCATTGCAATCTCCTTACTATATATTAAGATGAGCACCTTGGTGCTCATTATCCTATCGTCTAACTTACGATACCTTTTATCACTTATAAAGTTTCGCAAGAAACTTTTAAGATGAGCACCTTGGTGCTCATTATTTTATGCTTTATATCTGAAATAATCAAATGCCGCATAATAATCATCTGTTCCGTGTCTTCCCTCGCTATCAGTATACTGGCTTCCATAATCTCCAGCGTAAGCATACATTCCAATCATTGCACCTGTAAAACGCTTACCCTTACGAATTCCTTCATCACACAGATAATAGACATTATCCAGACTAACAACTTTATTATAGTCTTTATCATTATAACTATATGAAAATGTCCTTCTTAGATTATTCGTATCTATCTTAAGGTATATGTCTTTATTATTGTTATCAACACATACACCATCGTGTGTAATGACCTCGTCACCAATCTTCTCGACTACATTAAGCATAAGTCTTGGTGTTTCCTCTAACGTAGCAAATACACCAAATTTGATATAGGTGTTCTCATCATAATAACAAGTCATACCGCAGTTCTGACCCGGATATAATTCTGGCATACAAAGCTTACATACAGCACTAAATCTGAAATGTTTCTGTCTTCTTAAAAGTATATTCTTAGCTTTCATAGTATCAAGGTCATACTTGCTTCCCTTGATATGAACCTGAGAGTCTTTTAACTTAATGCCGTCCATCTCCGGCACTCTTGGGAACCACCATTCATTACTCAGATATGAATTATTAAAATCATCATCTGACTCATCTTCCCATATCATCTCTGGCAGATCAGGCTTTACCTGTAATGCACTAGGACCTTTAAGGTTATTGACTATCGGCCAGCCGTCCATAGTCCAGCTTATAGGGTCAAGAGCAGTTTCTCTTCCTAAAATGCTGTATCCATCGCCAATCTTTCTTCCACACAGATACACCATATACCAGTCACCATTCTGTGTCTGTACCGGCTTTCCGTGACCACACCTCTGTATTATCTCATCAGGGTTGTTCTGTCTCATAATAGGATTGTATGGGCAGGGTTCATATATTCCTTTAAGCTCCCTGCTTCTGGATACCGTTATTCTGTGTCCCGGTCCTGTTCCACCCTCTGCTTCAAACAGATAATAATATCCATCCTTCTTTAAAAGATGAGGTCCTTCCGGTGCTCTCTTATTATCTCCATAGAACAAAAGCTCTGCTTTGGATATCTGTTTAGTAGCATCCTCATTAAGCTCAAATATTCTTGCTCCCCTGTTAAGGAGCATATATCTTCTTCCATCATCATCATTAAATATAGATGGGTCAATACCATCTTCATCTATAATGGCAGGCTTGCTGTATGGTCCTTCCGGCTTATCTGAACTTACAACTATCTGCTTTCTGTATACATTACCTGTATCATTAAGTCTGTATGTAGCTGTTATATAAAATCTTCCCTTATAATAAGATATATCGGGAGCCCAGTAACCTCGTCCTCCTTCAAGGTCATCAAGAGCCGCCCACTCTGGTTCTGTAATAGCATAACCTATTATCTTCCAGTGAATAAGGTCTTTAGAATGCGATACTGGTATACAAGGATAGAATATAAATGAAGAATTAACCATATAATAATCATCTTCAACCCTGACAATTGATGGGTCAGGATACATACCTGTCCTTATTGGATTGTGATACATCTCACTTAACTTATGACCAACAACACTCTCAAAATATTCTTCTAACTCTATAAAATGATTCTGATGAGCAACCTCAAAAGGTGTCTGTAAATTAATATCTCCAGACAAAGGTGACATTCCAACTCTCTCAACCAGATACCTGCAAGTAGGTACGCTTCCTGACATAGCCGCATAATGAAGCATATTCTTATTATTATCATCGTGAATATTCATACTTGCCCTTGAATATTCAACTATATACTTCACAAGCTCAAGGTTACCCGTCTTAGCGGCAAGTAATGCCATAAGTACTCCATGTTCGTCCTTCTCATCTATAAGATTAGGCTCATTCTCAAGTATAGTCTTAACTTCTGCAATATTTTCAAGATATATCGAATCTGCTAACTTTCTCAATTCTCCACCACCTTAACGTGTTTTATATAGACAATTCCTAAATATGTCCTAATTTTAACATATAGATATATGTATTTCTACATAAAAAATGCCAATACAACAAAAAAAGACGGAAATGATATTAGCATTTCCGTCTTTTTTAATAATTATAATAATTAATCTCAACAATCAGATAATAGTTGATTAATAACTATTCTTATATTCCTGATATTACTCCTTAACGGCACCTACGTTAACACCCTGTACGAAGTACTTCTGACAGAATGGGTAGATGATCATGAAAGGAAGGATAGCTACGATAGTTGCTGCATTAGAAATTGTTGTTGGGTTAACAGCACCATCATTAGGAATATCACTATCAACAACCATACTTCTTAACTGAATCTGGAAGTTGTAAAGATTATTCTTATTAATATATATCTTGAAGTTTGTATAATCATTCCAGAAGCTTACTGCGAACATCAAACCAATTGATGCAAGAGCTGCCTTTGAAAGAGGAAGTACAATCTTGAAGAAGATACCCATTGGTGAGCATCCATCAATCTGAGCTGCTTCAAAAAGTGACTCTGGAATACCCTCGAAGAAGTTTCTCATCAAAACAAGGTTATAAATATTGATTGCTGGAAGAAGTACAACGCCGAGCAGGTTATTTGTTAAACCCAAGTTTTTCATAACCAAGTAAGTCGGGATCATACCACCGTTGAAGATCATGGTAAACAGCAGGAAGTTTGCAAAGAATGTTCTTCCCGGCATATCCCACTGAATTAAAACATATGCACCAAGTGTAGAAAGTGCCAGACCAAGGAAGGTACCTGCCAGTGTTGTTCCAACGGAGATCAGAAGTGGACGATACAGAGTCGGATTTGACAGTACACTCTCATATCCAGCCAGACCAAACTGCTTCGGCCACAATCTCATACCATAAGCAGAACTTAAGTCGAAGGAATCGACTAATACCTTATAAATCGGAATCAACATGATAATGGAGATCAGAATAAAAATGATTCCATTAATTACATTAAAAAGTCTAATCTTTGGATGATCTTTCATTTGTTCTCCACCTCCTTAAACAATACCGCGTCCGTTACGAACCTTCTTACTGATATAGTTACAGATCAGTACGAGTACGCAGCCGACAAGTGACTTGAATAAACCTACCGCTGTAGTATAACCGTAATTCGGGATACCGCCGCTGTTGAAGGTCTGGTTGTAAACGTATGTCTGAATAACCTCTGCCTTTTCCATAACAGCATCATTCTGTAATACGAATACAGACTCGAACAAGTTAAGAACCTTTGCCAAGTTCAGGATGATAACAGTGATGATCGTGTTTGCCAGTGCCGGCATGGTGATGTACCACATCTTCTTCCAGCGTCCTGCACCATCAATACCAGCAGCCTCATAAATTTCCTGGCTGATACCAACAAGTGTTGCCATGATGATAATGGTCTGCCATCCTGTATCCTTCCATACGTTAATAACAAAGAATGCCGGTGTCCACCACTTTAAGCTTCCAAGGAAATAAATCTCGCTTCCTTTTTCAACCACACCGATTGAAGCAAGGAAAGAGTTTACAAGACCCTGACTTGATGGAGAAAGAATCAAGCCAAAAACAGATGCTGTAACAACCCAAGATAAGAAATGCGGCAGATAAATAATTGTCTGTGCAACCTTCTTAAAATGAACGTTTATAATCTCGTTTAATAACAGTGAAACAACTACTGCCGCAAATGTATTCAAAAGCAGCTTAGAGATACTTAAAAACAGCGTATTTTTAAATGCACGCCAGAACATTGGCTTTGAAAACAAAGTCTCAAAGTTTTTGAATCCCGTCCATACAGGATCTTTAATCAGCTTGTACTCGGTGAATGAATAAACAATACCGAACATTGGCAGATAGTAGAATACTACTACAAAGATAAATACAGGAAGGAACATCAAATAGAACCATCTGTACTTATACATCTGCTCTTTGAGTGGCTTCTTGTGTGATACAACAGTCCCGTCTGGGAGCGTTATAGTGTTCTTTTTTGCCATCGTTTTCTCCTTTTTTATTATATTTGTAAACTTAGATGCTTCGGATTTTTCCTGCATCAAAAATGATGTCAGAAATCTCACTGTATGTGCGCTTCTTCCATCTATCTGAAAGACGAAAAAAACTGCTGAGAGTCAAATTTATTGATATGCCTCCCAGCAGCTATCCGTCTGTCATACAAATCAATTGTCCTGCATACGCTTTTAACTTAGTGCATACAAGTCAGGTTTGGGACTGATTAGTTGTTCAGAGAATCAACAATCTTCTGAGACCAGTTATTTCCACCCTGCTGATCAAAGTATGCCATACCATCCTCAACGCTCATGCCCTGAGTAACAACCTTAGCGATTACTTCATTCTTAAGTGTGGTCAGATCACCGTTATACTCTGCCATCTCATCAGTGGAAACAACCAGCTGAGCCATCTTGCTGTGCTCCTGGAAAGTCTCTGCAGAAACCTTTGCCTCTTCTGCTACTGCATCTGCCTTTGGATCGTTCTCAAGCGGAGCAACTGCAAGCATCGGGTCGATGTGGTTCTTTGTATAAACAGTTCCCTCTTTCTCTCTGTTCTCTAACATATGGAACTGGCCTTCCTCGTATGTAACACCGCAAACTTCCTCAGCTGCTGTTGACCAGTGAACACCCTCTACACCATATGTCCATAAGAACTGCATATCGCCGCCATCTAACATGCTCTCGATAAAGTATTTATATACACCCTCTGGATTTGAGCAAGCCTCAGTAATACACCAAGCCGGTGCAACACGCTCTGTATAAGCGCC
>OJMH01003340.1_pt1 | contig 12030 bp, 7 predicted proteins | sample 1597111 | NCBI WGS metagenome assembly OJMH01 (sample SAMEA2452115, study PRJEB22498) | human gut metagenome | reverse complement strand
ACGTTTCCCCCGAGATAATACGGAGCGGTATCCTTTATTGCACCGTTTTCATCCATGGTATCGGTAATATCGTCCGTAATCTTTTCAAAAAAGATTTCCATGCCGAAATTATTGCACGTCTGAAACAGACGGGAGCTAAGGTCGTTCAGCCACCCCATACGTTCGTCGCGCTGCGGGCAATCCGTAAGGATTCCATGATGATTGCAGGATTCCGTCCTCACCGATATCTCGTGCAAACGATTCAAAAATTCGTCCGAACAAGCAAATTTTCCCGATTGACGAGTGTTTGTGCGTAATTTTTCCGCAACGATTTCCCGAAGCTCTGCTTTGCCTTCCGCACAAACTTCGACATATCTGAATCCGCGATAGGAGAACCTCGGCTTAAATTCCTCCTCTTCCTTCCCTGCGAGAATATATACATCCGTATTTTCAGCATTCCGCAGACTGCCTCGGTCGATTCCTCCTTCTTTATTCAGCGTTTCCGAAAAACGCAAGGTAATCTTTGCTCCCCGCTCGCCTTTTACTTTAATAACGGCACGTCCCGTAAGCATTTCCCCGAAATCGTAAACAGTGCCGCCCGCCGTTTCCCGTTTTTTGACGCTTTGAAAGATTTTTTCAACGGCAATTTCCTGTAATTTTTGAGAAACGAGACGCACCTCTTTGTCGTGCTTTTTCGGTACAGCAAAATACCACCCGTTGTCAAGGCCGAATTTTTCGTTATATTCGCTCCACCCCGCCAGCTCGTCCTCTATGCGGGCGTCATAAGTCTCTCCGTCGAAAATAGTTCCGGCAATAATCGGCGAACTTCTCGCTTTCCACCAACGTTCGTGCTCTCCCGTGACGATCATGGTTTCAATTCCGTCCTCAAAGCGGATAAATATATTCACCGTCACCTGCGGCGCGCCGAACCAACCGTTCCCGACAAGGACGCCGATCGCATTTTTTTCCTTTACAAACGGGGTAATATCGTAAATATTATAATAAACGCGTTTATTGCAGTCGGAAAGCACGGGATTGAAAACCCCCGTTCCGATCTTTCGGCCGTTTATGTAAAATTCGTGATATCCGAGCCCGCAGACATATGCGCGCGCCCTCGTTACCGTTTTTCCCGCATGCACGGGCGGAATAAGGAAATTGCGGCGGAATACGATTGCAGCGCCCGATGCCGTAAGCGGGCAAGTACGCCATGAAATTTTCCAATCCTTATCAAAAAGCCCCATTTCAAAAGTGTATATGTCACTTTCAAATACGCCGTTCGTCGTATTCGCAAAAACCTTCAGATAGCATAGTTCGCAGCTTTTCAGTTCTTTGCCCGCATAAGCAATATTAATACAGTCGCGCGAAAATACAATTCCCGAATCCCATTTATCGGCAAGCCCCTCAAAAAGCAAATCCGGCGAAGACGCTACCAGAATTTTATAGCTTTTTTGAATTATATTCTCGCCGGCCTCATATTCCCATGAAAAGCGCGGAGCTTGCGTTTCTACGCCTATCGGGTTGACCGTATATTCCGTTCTGACACATTTCAATTTGAACATATCTATTTCAGCGTGTCTCCTCTCGATCGTTTCTGAAATAAGTTTAATATATTTTTCTTCGACAGTCAATATAATTATTATAGATGGTTTTATAACTTTTTTTGATTTTTCTTGAAAATACCCCTCCAAATTTATTTTTTTATAATCGCGAGAATTACGAAAAAATTTTTTCCTTTCATTAAACGAAGTGCAGTACAGAATCGTGCACAACTATTAAAACACGGAGACTTGAATGACAAGTTGGTTTCTTTTGAATATGTTATACAGAAGAAAAAATACAATTTTATATAGTTTTTACTTTTGTTGTTCAAATTTTCGAATTAAATTTTTTCGTTGACTTAGTTTTTCTTTATGCCAACGTCGATGAATAAAATTGAAAATCCAACCGGATAGACAAGATAAAATATCCATAAAAATATGTAACAGTACTTACGTAATACCCCCGACGCAAAAAATGTCGATTTTCCAATTTATATTTCCATTTCGCATACCGCTCGAATATTATCATCGTATTCTTTCCTTTGAGGTATCTCCTACCGAGCGTAGCGAACGCTACAAAGCGATAGCGGAATGTAAGCGATGATACCTTTTCGCTCGACGATAGTCTCACATATAGTTTAGTGCAAAATAGCTTTTTAATAATATACAAATACTTAAAGCTAAAACTCTTTTTCAGATCACCGGCATAGCTAGTGAATTTTACAAGGCAGCGGCGAAAAAGCCTCTGCCTTGTTCTTCATCAAGAGGACTTGTTTGAAGTCAAACAGATCCCTTTATCAAAAAAAAATGCCGCCTTGTTTCAAACAAGACAGCACTTATAAAAATGCATCTCCCGCTTGCTGCGACACAATCATTACGAATAACCTTATGAAAAGATTTAGGTAACGCGAAAAGAATACACTTCTACCGAGAAGTATACTTTCCAAAAGTGTTATTCGATTATGTCGCAGTTTGATTTTATCATAAGTAATCGATAATGTCAATACCTATTTATATCTTTTTACCATTTTTTATATTTTCTTCCAAATCGTATTTCAGGCCGAAATAAGAAATATTAAAGTAAAAAGTATTTGATGCACTCAGTCCCATATTGATAACGATTTTATCATATTAGGTAATAGATTTTTTATAAGGAAATGTAATGGGTGTAGTACCATATTTGTTATCGAACTTTTGCGATAGGTAACGCATTCTCGGCACTGGATTCCTTCAACTCAGATACGCGCAAGGAATCAATAAAATCACTTGTCTTACAGCGCTCTTTTCCGTCAATAAATCTAAACAAATGGATTATAAATCTCTACGATTTCTTAAAAGCCATCAACCCGCGCAACATCTCTCAAACGTTCCGAATAATGATAAGCCCATACCAACAAAATCCCCCTCGAACCATGACGTTCAAGGGGGATTTTTATTAAAAACTGTCCATAAAAAACAAAACTGAGTCCGATTAGAAACCGCACGCAATCTCAAATATCTATTTGAATTTTTGCTCATATTATTAAGTCCATATCAAGCTCGAAACTCTTGACATAAATAAAAGGAATCGCACCAAGTGATACGATTCCCAACCGAAGTGGCGTCGGATCCCGGGCTCGAATCAGGGGCCTTACGCTTAGGAGTATTCATAAGTATTTGTGCTTATCTGCATTTGGGTGATTTTCTTGTGAAATGAGCATATAATCCACGATATACGCAGATTTTACGCTTGTATGTTGTGTGTTTATGGATATTTTTTATTGTGCTTAATATCGTTCGAGGGTAAAAAGGGTGTACAATCAATCAAATATAACCGCGATGTGCAGTTACCATAAAAATATTCACACAAAACTTTGTAACATCAATTTTGGCTTGATATTTTGTTTCGTCTTTTTCCTCTCCACAAATAAGAGCAAAACCAGTAAAAGAACTGTTCCTATCAACTGCGTATCCGTAACCTATCATTCCGTCAAAAAATTTTAACTCAAAAGATATATCTATTGCATGAATGATTTTTTGACAGTGTTGCGTCAAAAGAAATATCCCGCCCGTACAAATTCGGGTTTTAATGACTCGTTTTTCAAAGGATGCCATTCTTTGGCAATGTCGGGGTTAAGTGTTGCAATACTTTTTTCTTTTACGCTACAAACATATTGTTCTTGAATTGCAATAGAATCCCTTGCAATATCCACATCCGGATATGCTATTGATAAGCATTGACACAATAAAGTCCTAATTAAAGTATTCAAGAAAGTATTATTAGGTATATAGTGACACCATATAATATCATCTCTATCTACAAGCGAATCATCCGTTGTCTCTTTCAGACGAACAAGTTTAATGCCTTTTGATTTACAATATATATTTTTGCGTTCTTCTTTATCTTCATTTTTCTTGCCGATATGATATATCATATCGGCATATTCAATGCCAAATGATAAACTTGGAATAAAAATATCAATTTCAAATCCGTCAGAAACATATCCACTAATAACATCAACAAAATAGTGTTTAACATAGTAAAAGACGGCTTACTCGGGAAAAGATGTTTTTAATTCTCGGTAGCATATCGGACAACCTCTTCCTCTTGTAGGGTTTGCACGAGAAGATATCATCGCTTGCCATTCGTGTCCTAGAGCACATCTCCACCAAACTTTCTTCTTACTATCAAAACGAATTTTGTCTGGTGTTAAAGTTCCGTTTTTGTCATAATTCCACTCTTGCGCAATATTTGGAAAACACGCCAATAAATTATTATTTTACGAAACTTTGGGTTGATTGGGTGCGCAATACGGGCACCCCGAATTTCTTGTAGCACGTGTTGTCATTCTTGCTTGCCAATGATTGCCGCATTTTGAACGAATCCACCATGCTTTTGCATTAAGTCCATAAGATAATTTTTGAGGATTTAACCCAAGTTCGTTATTCTTTTCCTAATCCCATTCTGCCATAAGTTCGGGATTGTCAATTATATATTTTTTTCAGCCCTAGACACACCTCGGCAGTTCTGAAAATCGTATATAAATTATATCATAAAACTGTGAATAAATCAATCGGATTTATAGGACATAGATTCCCGAAAAATATTATTTTAGGAAACAGGATAAGGAGAGGGATCAAATTGCCATCACTACGACAATTTAACCACTCTCCGAGAGTTTCACAAAGTGGGATATCCACCTCACGATATTTTTTAAATTTTCACCTCGTTCATTAAAACTGCTAGCAATCTCATGCGTTCTTCTACCATATCCCACTTTTGCGAACCTTTAGAAATTAGAGCAATCAATCTATAGTTTTCAATTTGTTCCTCTGTGTAACCAACAAATTCATTACTTAGAGCTGTTGCCTTTGCAGAACTAAAAGCAGACAATTTTTTGTTTACAACAAACAGTTGTTGTAACTTTTCTTTGGGATTTTTTGAAAAATCCACATACCCGTAACCACAAAGCATACACAAAAATTTTACAAATCTTTTATTTATTCCCGATGAGAAATTCCATGTTTCATCTTTTGATAAAGCTTGCAGTTGAGTGATTAATAAATTTGTTCTTTCTAAAGCTCTCCCAGCAATTCCAGCAGAATTTTTGACATATTCTATAATATCAGAATCTACTCCACCTAAAGGAAGCTTTTCGTCAAAAATGCCTATAGCGGCATAGAACAATTTGTCAAATTCTTTTCTCTTATCTTCCCATGAAAGTTTGAACAGGAGACTTTTACTATCAACTTGCATCAAATATTGCTCTAATAGCGAATCGGGTATGGAGTTGATAATTTCGCCTGCACGCAGGCGTTCTTGATTCTGCACAAATCTAAAATATTCTGCAATAACATTATCATCATGATGTGAAATGTATGTAAGAGCCATATTGTATGAATCAAAATCCGCTTTCATTAAACTTGATAAAGTACCGTATGTTAAAGAAACTTTTTGACCTTTTTTAAACTTTTTATAGAACTTTATTGCTTCTGTTTCTTTTCCAGCGTTGTTCGCAATATCAAACTCATAAGAGTCAGAGTTATCCCTAACTATACGTTTTGATAATTCGTCGTTAATTGAAAAACCACCTTGTGTAAATTCATAAATTGTAGTTAATCGTTGTTGTCCGTCAACGACCTCTGTGTCGGCACCTTTTTTATTTCGATCTGCTAAATTTCTTATTATCACACTACCGACAAGGGTATCGTGATAAAATACTGAATATTAACTTTTCCTTGAAATCTGGATTCCATACCGCCCCTCGTTGATATGATGGCTGTAAATCCAAACGATCATTTCCAATCTGTTTCTTAAAAGCAGTTATTCTTCCCATCAAAGTTGCAATGGGGAGAGACTCGTTATTAAACTTTATTCTTGTTTCTGCCATAAAGCCCTCCAAATATTTATATTTTGATTAGATTCTACTATAATTTATTCATTTTGTCAATGATTTTTCAAAAAAAAATTAATAGAATCTTACAAATTTTTATTGAATAGCAAAAAAAGCAGTCTTTAAGACTGCTTTTTGGTACCCCCAACGGGAATCGAACCCATAACTAACCCTTAGGAGGGGTTTATTATATCCATTTAACTATGGAGGCGTGCTATTTAATTGTGGTTTTCGCTTGGGTGTACAGAGGGTGTACAAAATCGTGTTTGGTTCTTTGGACACATAAAATTTTAGTAGTGTTTCGCTCTATCTATGTGAGATTTGAGTCTATCTAATAGGATATGCTCACCGCTTAGGAGGCGCACGCTCATATCCAACTGAGCTAATCCGACAGATATTTATATTTTACTCAATTTGCTTAAAAAAATCAATGATTTTAAGGGGCTCAAACAAAAGAAACTTAACAATACAGAAGTTATTAAAAGCAATTGAAAACTATGTCAAAACTATGCTGAAATGGTTCTTATCACAATATGCTGCGTTTTTTATAGCCTCCGGCCGCACCTTAGGAAAAGACAAATATCTTTATCCATTAAACTATGGAAACTTATAAAAACTCAGAGCCCATAAAAGCATCTAAACAAACTCTCGTCTTTTAACTTTCTTATTATACTCTATTTTACTTTGAAAAGCAATTGTTTTATAAAAGTTTTTCAAATTTTATCTCTCAAATTGTTGCCAAACAAACGAAAAAATGCTATTATATATATTACACAATCAATTTATCGAATTGCAAAACTCAAGAAAGGAGAGATTCAATATGAATTATATCGAAAAAGTATTGACGCAGCTCAAAGAACGCAATCCCGGCGAACATGAATTTCATCAGGCGGCGACGGAAATCTTGCTCACATTGGAGCCTGTATTCAAAAAGCATCCCGAATATGAAAAAGCAGCTCTTTTAGAGCGCTTTGTGGAGCCCGAAAGAGCAATTCTTTTTCGTATTCCCTGGATGGACGACAAGGGTCGAGTACATATCAACAAAGGCTATCGCGTACAATTCAACAGCGCGATCGGGCCCTATAAAGGCGGTCTGCGCTTCCACCCTTCCGTCAATCTTTCCGTGATTAAATTTTTAGGATTGGAACAGATCCTTAAAAACAGCCTGACCGGACTTCCCATCGGCGGCGCGAAAGGCGGCTCCGACTTTGATCCGAAAGGGAAATCGGACAGAGAAATTATGACGTTTTGCCAAAGTTTCATGACGGAACTCTATCGCCATATCGGTGCGGATACGGATATTCCCGCAGGCGATATCGGTGTCGGAGGACGCGAAATCGGTTATCTCTACGGCCAATATAAACGTATCCGCGACGAGCATACGGGCGTTTTGACAGGCCGCGGGCTTTCCTACGGCGGTTCTCTCATCCGCAAGGAAGCGACGGGGTATGGCCTTGTCTATATCACGGAAGAAGCAATGCGCCAGCGCGGCGACAGCTTCAACGGCAAAACCGTCATTGTTTCGGGCAGCGGCAACGTGGCGATTTATGCGTGCGAAAAAGCACAGTCCTTGGGCGCCAAGGTAGTGGCAATGTACGATTCCGACGGATATGTCTATGACGGAAAAGGCATCGATATCAACTTGATGCGTCAGATCAAAGAGGAAGAACGCGGGCGAATCAAAGAATATGCCGAGCGCGTGAAAGATGCCGTATATACCGAAGGCTGCAAAGGAATTTGGAGCATTCCCTGCGATGTGGCGTTACCGTGCGCCACGCAAAATGAGATCGACGCGGAGAGCGCGGAGCTTCTCGTCAAAAACGGCGTAAAATACGTTGCAGAGGGCGCAAATATGCCCTCCACTTTAGAGGCAATCGAAGTTTTCAGGCGTGCCAAAACGGTGTTTTTACCCGCCAAGGCGGCGAATGCGGGCGGCGTAGCCACTTCCGCCCTGGAAATGGCACAGTCTTCGGGCAGATTGTTCTGGGCTTCCGAAAAAGTAGATAAAAAGCTGAAAGAAATCATGGTAAATATCTATAGCAATATAGACGCCGCGGCAAAGAAATATGGCTTTGACGGCGACTATGTGATGGGTGCAAATATTGCGGGCTTTGAAAAAATAGCCGATGCCATGATGGCACAGGGCGTCGTCTAATCCTCCAACGCGTTCTCTTCAGAGACAAAAGTTTTTTCCATAAATCTTTTGTCCCGAAAAGACCTCCGGCGTTTTCCTTCCTCGCTCCGAAGGAAAACGCCTTTTGTTATGCTATATTTTCAAACGCCAGATTATCCGAAACAAAGGCGACAAATTCTTTGACAGGCGGCTTTTCTTCCCAGCAACAAGCGGAAGCGGAAAAAATCTCTTTAATCGAATCTTTTAATCCTCTTTTCCAAGCAACTTCAATGACATGGCGCAAAGCTCGATCGACATTTTTCCACTTCGTTTCATACCTTTTCCCCAAGGTCTTATACATCTCTACTATTTGGTTGATCACCGAACGCCTTTCCACAGCCGATACAAGTAAATCGCACATATACGTATAGCCTTTGAGGTGAGGCGGTATATGCATCGCAATGAGCACGTTGCCGATTCTTCCGTGAACGGCCTTCAAATGCTCCCTCCGCGTTATAAAATCTTCACAGCCGTTCAGAGCATTTTCGACGCTTGCAATTGCATCTTCCTCGGAAAAGGGACGCACGAGATAACGATATGCCCCCTCGTCAATCGCTTTCCCCATCATCGTATCGCTCGGCATTCCCGTCACGATCGTTTTGGTCCTTAAACCTTCCCGCCTGATTGTCCGCAAAACGTCAAAAATGTCAGTTCCCTTGAGGCTTGCCCCCGAGATAACGAGGTCTGGCTTCAAAAGACAAATCTGCCGCAAGCCTTCTTCACCGTCTTCCCCCATGTACGCAAGGTCCCAGCCTTCATGCCCTGCAAGAGCCTTTTTCCACTCGCTCAAAAGAGCCTCATTCGATTCCAACACTACGATTGTTTTTGAACGTATCATACGTCCTCCTTTACAAAATATTAAAGTTTTCGCAGGTTTTGTCGGTCTCCGCGTTCAACAAGTCTATTATACAACATATTTTTACATTAGCAAAGCAATTATTATGTAGAAAACATAATTTTTTAAGGATATTTTTTATTTATATTTTCAATTCTTTTCTTAATCCTCGCATTTTGTCGAATATTGTACTATATTTCGATACAATAAACTATTTTTCTATACAGAAATAGAAATATATAGCCTCACAATTATTTTACAATAAAAAAATTGAGCCTCATCTTTTTTAGGGAAAAAGCTCAATTTTTTCAAACGACCAATTCAAAAATAATTTTTTCAAAATTTTTTTGCGCGTAAGCGCTGCTTACGGGAAGCGTCTATTCCCCGTTTTACATAAGCCTTTCTGCGCTTGAGGGATCAATTTCCGATATTCTTCGCCGCATATTTCTCCACCTCACAGAATCGGCTTCAAAAGGAGCGTAACCGACTATGCAGACACCCCCACGCAAGGACAATATACGACGTACAGCCCACCTCAGTACAGGCTTAAATTTCGCCGTCCCCTGTATCATCGTAATAAAAAGAGCTTTATAGTCAATGCTTGAAACCGCTTCATCTGCCTGTAAAAAACAGTGATATATCAAAAAGCAAACGCCCTTCCACTCACTTATTTTGAGTAAGTAATCATAGAAATTTACGGAAAACAGCGCCTGCCTTTGAACTTGATCCTATATTTATTTGTTTATGAGAAAATCGATATACTTAGGTTTTTTATAGGGCGCTTCCACATTGCGCTTCATTACCGACTCGAGATCCGTGGTGCCGTTTACGAAGGATTGGAAATCGTCCGTCAAAAGGGGCTTGGAATAGAGATATCCCTGAATGACGTCACAGCCCATAGCCTTCAGCTTTTCAAACTGCTCCATCGTCTCGACGCCCTCTTGCGTCACCTTCATCTCAAAGGACTTGCCCAGCCTGATCATCATTTCTACCAGTGCGTCGTCCTTCTGCGGATTGTCGCTCGCTTTCAGCAGAAACATATCCAGCTTAAGTTCGTCCACAGGCAGCTCCTTGAGCACGCCGCAGGACGAATACCCCGACCCGAAATCGTCGATGGAACAGCGGAAGCCTGTCTTTTTGAGTTCGAGGACGATATTTTTCAAGACGTCCATGTTCGTGAAGGAAAAGCTTTCCGTAAATTCTATCGTGATGTAGCCGTCGGGAATATTGTATTTCGTTTTGTTGGTCGCATAAAAGGATACGAAGTCCTTTTGAATGGCCGTCACCCTCGATACATTGACCGATATAGGAGTGACGCGCAGCCCGTTTCTCACCGCGTTGGCGAAAAATTCGCAGGCATGGATAAACACATAACGGTCGAGCTTATTGATGAATCCGTTTAATTCGAACAGAGGGACAAATTTCTGCGGCGGCACGTATCCGTTATGTTCCATATCGTACCAGCGTACCAGCGTTTCCGCGCCGTCGAGACATTGCTTGGCTATATTGTATTTCGGCTGATAAAAGAGGTGAAAATCGCATTTTTTCAGCGCGCCTTCCATTTTCGACTCGATATTTGCCTCCACGCGATAATTCTCGTACAGGCTTTCGTCGTAAGGGATATACGCGGCCGTCGGCGTCTTTTTATGTGCCAGCTGCGCAAGGTACGCCTTATTGAGCAAGGCGTCGATGTCAACCGTTTCGGCGGGGAGTATGTAATATACGCCTATACTGAACAGACAGAAGAAATTATTTTTGCGGAAAGGGGTGTAATGATTGACCAGCTCGCCGATCAGCGTCAGGCGGGAAGAAATCTCCGATTTGACCTCGTACCGCAAAAGCAACACAAACCTGTCGCCCGTAAGATGTCCGTACGTTTCGTTTTTTTGCAGAACGGAGGAGAATATCGAGGAAGCGAAGCGTTTGGCGTCCTCCGCAATATCCTCGCCGAAATGATCCTGCACGTACTTGAAATTATGTATGTCGAGGCACACCACCGCATAGTGAAGCGCACGGTTATCCAAAATCAGCCGTTCGGCGTCTTTCTTGAACTTTGCGTAAGTGCTGCATTTGATCACGGGATCGAACTCCTCCGCCTGCAGCTCCTCTTTATGCTTTCTGTACTTTTCGAGGAAATAAAAGATTAAGGCCAGCGCAAAGATCACGGAAAGATTTATGATGGCCACGACAAACTTCGTATAGAAATTGCCTTCCCGATTCAATAAAACATTGCGCTCGTATATAACGGAGAGATAAGCGGAGGAGCTCTTTCCCATGCGGGAGAAAGAAAACACGTACTCCGTCCCCTTTACCGAAAAGCGCACGCTTCCGAAATCGCGGGTCTGAAGCGCCGAACGTATCTCCTTCGCTACCTCCTCGGAGCCCGCAAAGGAAACCATGTAATTATAAAAGGACATGCGCTCCGCTTTGTCGGAGTCGTCCGCGCCCGTACAGATATAGTAGCTGTCGTCGGCCCCGACGACGAAGGCATCCGCCTGATAGTCGGAAAACAGCGCCTCCGCTTCGTCCGAATCGAATACCTCCTGCGCGGAAAAGATACCGCATACGCATCGGATCGTGCTGTCGGCGTCCTCGGAAACGGGCGCGTAAATTGCAACGCAAAATCTCCCCGCCGATTCGCTGCGCAGTACGGAAACAATCGAATTTCCCGTCGTGCGGGCAAGCAAGGCCGTCACTTCGGAACTGTCTCCGTAATAGGGCGTTTCCATGGAATGATGTTCGCCGCGGTCGTCAAACACCGAAAGAGAAAGAAATCCCTTTTCCGCGGCCTCGGCTCTCAGCTTGTCGTCCAAAGCCTTATATTCGTCGTCCGTGACGTAAATGTCGCCCTTGAGATCGGCCGCGAGCAATTCCGTTTTGAGTACGTATTCCCGCGCGCAGGCGTCAAAGAGATCGGCCGCCTCCTGCGTTTTTGTTTCCGCCGCCCGTTCGGCATCGGAAGTGAATACCTTTACGCATTCGACCGTTGTCATACCGAAAATCACGACGAAAAGAACCGCAACGGAGACAAACAGCACCGTGAGTATTCTTTTTTTCACCGAACGCATAACCTTATTTTTCATGCTTTACTCCGATTTTTTCTTTCCGTCGTCCGAGGGAGACGCGCTGTCC
>OJMH01003339.1_pt1 | contig 12033 bp, 8 predicted proteins | sample 1597111 | NCBI WGS metagenome assembly OJMH01 (sample SAMEA2452115, study PRJEB22498) | human gut metagenome | reverse complement strand
CCGAGCTTTGTCGGAGACGCAGTCAAGACAAAAGAGGCACCTTGTACGCCGGGGACGTTTTCAATACGACCTGAAAGAGAGAGGGTGTCGTTTAAGGAGCCTTGGCCTGAGAGTGTTAAGTTTATGGTTACCGGAGGCTGAGGCTCGGGTTTGGGAAGTAGACCGCGCACGCTGTCGCGCCAACGTTCAATGCGGCGCTTGAGTCGGGCTTGCGCTTTACGTCGCAGCTCGCGTTTTTCTTCTCTCGTGAGTGTTTTGGCGTCAACCTGTTTACGGGGCTCGATTCCTTGAGCTCTGCGCTTGGCTCGGCGTTCTTGCGCGGCTCTGAGCCGTTCGGCACGCACATCTTTTAAGCGCTCGTAAAAGTTTTCGATTTCTTCTGTCGTCGGTTCGGCAATCGTGGGCAGGACTCCCGTCGGGATGGCTTCGCGGGCAACGAGCGCGGACAAATTAAGATCAAGCGTCATTTCGTGCCGTGCGTCCAATCCTAACGTCACGGCGCCTGTGAGTTCGGCGCCCATGGCGCGGGCGGCGATGTTTTCAAGTGCCACGGCCCCGTTTTGGGCAGTGAGCGCAAAGGTAACCGAGTCAACAGTTTGATCGGGGTTGCCCTTGATCGTGAAGTTCGAAAGTTCGAAACGCTTCAGATTTAAATCCAGCGGAAGCTCAATGGCCGGAATCGTCGGCACGATAACTTCTGAAAAAGTGCGCTTAAGGGCTGAGCCGATGGATTCGTCGGAAGGAGGTGTTTCGGCTGACTGAAAACTCGAATCCCGCAAGAGAACGGAATCGATGTCGATGCGGGATTGTGTCCAAACAGCCTGTGTCTGCAGGAGCCCCACATTCACTAAGTTGCCGTCAATGTCAGCCTGCAAGTTTTTGATCGTCACGCGATCGACAATCACGGCAACCGGTGTTTTCAGTTGCGACGTTTGCGCTTTGTCGGTCGGTTGAGTTGTTGGTTCCGGGGGCGGAGTTGAAGCCGACGACGCCATTTCCTGCGTTCGGATTCGCAGCGTGGCTTCAGACAGTTCAAAGGCATTAAGATCCACACGCCGAGACAGGAGCTTGGAGGCGTCCAGGCTCCACGAAACATTTCCGCGAAACGTCAGACCGGGCGCGGTGTACTGCAATTTGTCGGCTTTAAGGGAGAAGGCGGAGCCGCTCAGAGACTCGATTTTCAGGCCCGGTACGGTTTTTTCAAGTGTACCTTTGATGATCTGAAGGCCCGTATCGGTGCCGAGCAAAATTCCGGGCACGGCGGCAAGCACAACCAGCACCGAAGCAGTTCCGATCAGTAGTCGTTTGCCCCATCTCATAATTCAGGCCCCAAACCGATGTAGAACTGGATACCGTTTTCCTCGGAGTCGCCCACCGGTTTCGCAATGTCAAGCTTGATCGGACCGAGAGGCGATTCCCAGCGCACGCCGATGCCTGCGCCTTTTTTCAGGTTGGAAAACTCAAAGTTTGTGTCAGCTCGGCCGATGTCGAAGAAGACGGCTCCCCACCATTTGCCCTTGACGCGCAGCTGGTACTCGATGCTGCCGGTGATCATTTTTGAAGCACCCGTCAGATCGCCGTTTTCATCCTTGGGCGAAATTGATTCGTAGTCGTAGCCGCGAATGCTTCTGTCACCGCCGGCAAAGTAGCGCAGATCCGGCGGAACGTCGTTGAAGTCGCCCGTTTCGATCCATCCGAGGTGAGAGCGCAGCACGAAGCGATGCTTGCGGGCGAACGTACGAATCAAGGTGTATTGCGCTTCAAGCATCAGCGCATCAATGTCCGAACCCCACATTTGGTTGGCATAGCCGATAGTGTAACGCTGAGAGTCGCCCCACTTGGGCATCAGGCCTCCGCGGCTTCGCGTACGCGAGAGTGAAAACTCGGGGTAGACCATCATGGTCTTGTTGTCAAGCGACCCCTGCGTGAAGTCGTCGAGTCGGAACTTCAGCGCAATGCCCTTTTGCCAGCCTTCGTAGAGATCCCAGCGTCGAGTGGCGGCAAAAGTCAGAGAGTCCGCTTTGGTGTCGTTCAAGTCTTCGTGCTTGTATCCTCCGCCGAACATCCAGAATTGCTCCAATGCATTTTCCTCAAGTGGCAGTTTGTAGGTGAGGTCAAGCATTTGCTCAAGCTTGGAGATGTCACCTGCAGCCTCAAGACTATGACCCGAATCATTTAACCATGGCTTTTTCCAGATGAGGCGCCCTCGGGGTCCGACGTCGGTGGAGTACCCGAGTCCTGTTTCCACGGAATTTTTGACTTTGGGCGAGACGCGGGCGTGTACCGGCAACTGCTTGTCATTGCTTTTGCGACCCGCGGTGATGTCGGGGGTCACGACGATGGAATTGAACCAGCCGGTGGCTGAGAGTCTACGATTGAGTTCGGCAACGTCGTCGGACAAATAGGGTTCGCCGGTTTCAAACGGAACGAGGTTTTGCAGGATCGACTCGCGAATCTGGCTGCCCGTGAAGTCCACATCTCCAAATTTGTAGCGCTCTTTGGGATCGTATACCAACAGCCATTGACCTTCGTTTTTCTCTGCATCGACTAATAATTCGCTTTGAATAAATGTGCCGTCAAAGTGCCCGTACCGCATGGCGGTGCGTTCTACCGCAGCCTTGAAGTCGGTGTATTCGCCGTGGTTGAGCTGCGTGCCGGGCTTGGGTAGTCGACGCTGCAGGCGACGAAAGTGTGAGCGTCGAGTGTTTTTTTCGCCTTCAATGGTCAACGTGGCGCTTGTGATACGCACCGGTTCACCGAGCTTGACGCGGGCAACGAGCAACGTCTTTTCTTTGCGCGCGGTATTTTTGCTCGCTTTGTCGGAGGTCGGATCGACGTTGGGTTGAGGCTGCGGAGTATTGTCATCAGTTGTCGACGGTTTGTCGGAAGATGCTTGTGCCTGCGTCTGCGCGGAATCGGGTTTGACCCAGCGGTAACGGATTTCGTACTGGTAATAGCCCAACGCTTCAAGCCCTCGGCGGATGGCCTTATCGACCTGAGACCGATAGGTGTGCTTGCGTGGAGGAGAGGCTTTTTCACGAATCGGTGTCAGAAGTGCTTCAACATTGTCCTTGGGCTCTCCTTGCAGACCGTCGACTCTGACATCAAACGACCAGGCCGACAGTGCACATGCGAAGGCCATCACCGAAAGCGTCGTCTTGATGAAGACCGCATGAGGGCGCGGGCTGTACGGGGAGCCGACAACCTGTTTGGCAACAACTCGCATTGACCGATACGACATGCTGCGACCTCAGAAGCTAAAGAAACGACGACACAGGAAGAATTGTGCCCGCAAAAATCCTGAAGTGCTAAATGGCGGTTCAGGAATGGATGGAACATGAATATGAATGAATGCATGTATCTGTCTTTCGGTAAACTAAGACGACACGGAGAAGCGGTGCTCGAGGAGATGATTTTATGGCAATCCTTCGATATCTAACTAAATTAACGGGCCTTCAGGCAGGTGATGAGCCTGAAGTGCACGAGATTCCACTTGAATCATCTGAACCAACCAACGTCGGGCAGTTGACCGCACGATTGTCTCGAGCTTTGAAAGCTCGACTGACTGAGACAATGAAACAGGAAGGGTTTGACGACATCGATTCGGCGCACGGCGATATTCTCAATGTACTCTACCGGCAGGGGCCGACCAGTATGACGGACTTGGCTCGTCGCTCGCATCGCACGAAAGCAACCGTCACCGTGCTGGTCAAGAAACTCGAAAGTCTTGGTTATGTCCTGCGTTGCGCCAATACGCTTGATGGCCGTTCCTGTCTGGTTGATCTGGCTGATAAAGGGAACGCTTGCCGGGAGAAATTTGAGGCCATTTCCAAGCGCATGGATCAAGCTGTCCGGGGTGCTTTGTCGGTTGATGAGATAGAGACTTTGGAAGATCTTATGCGGAAAATCAGTGCACAACTGGAGAGGGCGGCACACTAAAATTCAATTTAGTTTGATATCAAATCAAACTATGAAAAAAATCCCAGACGTTTTTTAGCGTCCGGGACTTGAATTTGGTGGAGGTGGCGGGAATTGAACCCGCGTCCGAAGCGATTTTTCCGTCGGATCTACATGCTTAGTTCAACAATTTTGAGTTCTTACCGTCTGCCCTGCCGTTGAACGGGCCTCCAGACGGCTAGCCGCTTGGATCTCGAAGTGCACGTCACGGCTCCGTGCGCTTCCAGTCACAGTGAAATGACGATGCTGCCGGTTTTACCCGACCTGAGCCTGTGACCACTCAGTGCATCGCTCGCGGCATTAAGCGGCGAGAGCGAAACGCTCGTTGTTGGCGTTTATTTTTTTCTAGTTGTTTATCGAGGAGACTAGACCTCGGCATGCACCGTACGGCGTCCTACACCCCGTCGAAACCGGAACACCCCCGTAAAGGGAGTGCCATTGTATTCGTTTCCATAGAAAAAGGCCATGAAATGGCTGGAAAAATTACGCGATGTGTGGTTGTTCCAGCGCACCGTTTTGTAACACGGCCGAATGTCAATGCACCAAACGGGTGCGCAAGACCGTACAATTTGGTGCGTACATGCCGTGGTTCACGCTCTCAAGAGCTGTTTTACGGGACTGTGAAAATTGGCATGAAATTTGCTTTTGATTGATTGGGCGGTTCGATGCCGCCAAGATCAACAGACAAACCATTTCCGAATCTAGGAGAAATCAATCATGACCTCGCCCGCAGACGTTCTGCAGATGGTTAAAGACAACGATGTCAAGTTCGTTGATTATCGTTTGACCGATACCCGCGGCAAAGAACAGCACATGACCGTGCCTGCCCATCAGCTCACCGAAGACACTTTCGAAGACGGACAGGCCTTTGACGGCTCGTCGATGGCCGGCTGGAAAGGCATTGAAGCGAGCGACATGATTCTGATGCCCGACCCTGAAACGGCCCGCATGGATCCGTTCCGTGAACAGAACACTCTCATTTTGACTTGCGATGTTCTCGAGCCCGATACCGGCAAGGGCTATGCGCGTGATCCCCGTTCTCTTGCACGCCGTGCCGAAAATTATCTCAAGAGCACCGGCATCGGTGACAAGGCTTTCTTTGGTCCCGAACCCGAGTTCTTCATTTTTGACGGCGTGACGTTTGCCAACGAACCCCAGAACACCTTTTTCAAGATTTTCTCCGAAGAAGGTCCGTGGGCAAGCAAGATTGAATACGAAGGCGGTAACCTTGGCCACCGCGCTCCGTTTAAGGGCGGTTACTTCCCGGTTCCGCCGGTTGATACGCTCTCTGACATCCGCGCCGAAATGGTGACGTTGCTTGAACAGCAGGGGGTTCCCTGTGAAGTGCACCACCACGAAGTGGGTGCTGCCGGCCAGTGTGAAATCGGTACGCGTTTTTCCACGCTTGTGCAGCGCGCCGACTGGTTGCAGATCATGAAGTACACGATCTGGAACGTGGCAGCCGCCTATGGCAAGACCGCTACCTTCATGCCCAAGCCCATGTTCGGTGACAACGGTTCCGGTATGCACGTGCACCAGTCCATCTGGAAGGATGATCAGAACCTCTTTGCCGGCAACGGTTACGCCGGTCTTTCCGAAATAGCCCTCTACTACATCGGCGGCATCATCAAGCACGCTCGAGCCTTGAACGCCTTCACCAACCCGACCACCAACTCCTACAAGCGTTTGGTGCCGGGCTTTGAAGCTCCCGTGAAGCTTGCTTACTCGGCTCGCAACCGTTCGGCTTCGCTGCGCATTCCGCACGTGGCCAGTCCCAAGGCTCGCCGCGTCGAAGTCCGCTTCCCGGATCCGACGGCCAATCCTTATCTCGCCTTCTCGGCGATGTTGATGGCCGGTCTTGACGGCATCCAGAACAAGATTCATCCGGGCGAACCCGCCGACAAGAATCTGTACGACCTGCCGCCGGAAGAAAACGCCAAGATCCCGACGGTTTGCGCCGAACTGAGTCAGGCTCTCGAATACCTCGATAAGGATCGTGAGTTCCTTACCCGCGGCGGCGTTTTCAGCGACGATCTGATTGACGCCTATCTTTCGCTCAAGAGCCACGAGGTGGATCGTTATCGTTGCGCTGTGCATCCGCTCGAATACGAGATGTATTTCGCTTGCTGATGCATAGGCGTCAGACGCCGGTCAAGTGTTCTGATTTCGACCGGCGTTGATTAGGTTTGTCTGTACGGCATCCCGAGGCGAATTTATCTCGGGATGCCCGTGCGACGGTTTCTTAGACGAGTGTCAGCAGGAGTCGCCAAATATGAGCCGAGGCAGCAGCAGTTTTTACGCCCGGCTTCAGGCTGCGGCGGATTTGTTATCCACGGGGGTCGTGGTGCTCGACCGTTATGGCCGTGTGCTGTGGTGCAATACCGCAGCAGAAATGCTGATCGGATGCTCAAGGCGTAATCTCAAAGGCACGGACATCGGACTATTGTTCGCCCATGTGCGTGAGTGGGCAGAGCGTTTTTCCGACAAAGACAAAAAGCTTGTTCCCTATACGGCCGTTACCGAACTGCGCCGTCCCCTGGCTGACCCTGAACCCGTTCAAATCATGCTCTCGAGCATAGCCGAGAGCGAAAGCAGCGTGTTGCTTGAAATCGTTCCAGTGCAAAAGGCGATGGATAGCGTGCGTCAAGAGCAGGAAGCGGGGATGGGGGAGGCAACGCGTTCGCTTTTGCGTAATCTCGCTCATGAAGTGAAAAATCCGCTCGGGGGTATCCGAGGAGCTGCACAGCTTCTGGAAGCTGAGCTTGAAGATCGCGAGCAGCGTGAATACACCGAAGTCATCATTGCCGAAGCCGATCGCTTGCAGGGGCTCGTTGATCGATTGTTGCAGCCTTATCGACGCGAATCCCATTTAACCGAAGTCAATCTGCACGAAGTGTTGGAACGAGTGCGCAATCTCGTAAGCGTTGAATTCGGTCCCGGACTTTCCGTGCTTCGCGATTATGACGTCTCGGTTCCGGCGATCATGGGGGATCGCGAACAGCTCATCCAAGTTTTTCTTAATCTCATGCGCAATGCGGCCGAGGCAGGAAAAGCCTTGATAGCCGAGGGACGGGCGGAACTCATGATCAAAACGCGTATTGCGCGCCAGTGCACGATTCAACGCAAGCGTTATCGTCTTGCCGTCAATGTACACATAATCGACAACGGACCGGGCATCGACAAGCGCATACGTGAAAAAATTTTCTATCCGCTGGTCACGGGACACGACGGCGGTACGGGATTGGGGCTTTCCATCGTGCAGACCTATGTGGAGCGGCACGGAGGATCGATTGAGGTCGACAGCAGACCGGGCTGCACGGATTTCAGTCTGCTTTTCCCGTTGGGCGAACCGATCAACTAAACAGAAACAAGAAAAACAAAGATGCGACAGATTTGGGTTGTTGACGATGATCGTTCCATTCGTTGGGTGCTCGAAAAGGCGCTCACGCGTGCACAAATGCCATTTCGATTGTTCGAGTCGGCAGCCGACGTTGTCAAAGCGTTTGAACACGATACGCCGTCGGTGCTTTTAAGCGACATTCGCATGCACGATATGAGCGGACTCGATCTGCTTGCCTTTGTCAAAAACAAATATCCCGGATTGCCCGTCATCATCATGACGGCCTTTAGTGATCTCGACAGTGCCGTGAGCGCTTTTCAAGGGGGCGCGTACGAGTATTTGGCCAAACCTTTCGATATCAACAGTGCCATTGATTTGTTGCGCCGCGCGCGTGAGGAAAGTACGGTGGCCGAAAGTACGGACGCAAGCGACTTGGATGACAAAGGAGAAGAGCGTCGAACCGAAATCATCGGACAGTCGCGTGCCATGCAGGAAGTGTTTCGGGCGATCGGCCGTTTGTCGCATAGTCACGTCACGGTGCTTCTGACGGGCGAATCGGGTACCGGCAAGGAAGTGGTTGCCCGTGCGCTGCATCAGCACAGCCTTCGTAGCCGAGCCCCTTTCGTGGCGATCAATACGGCGGCCATTCCCCGAGAGCTTCTCGAAAGCGAACTGTTCGGACACGAACGCGGCGCGTTTACCGGGGCCAATCAGCTGCAGTACGGCCGCTTTGAACAAGCCAAAGGCGGTACGCTTTTCTTGGACGAAATTGGGGACATGCCCGCCGATTTGCAGACACGCTTGTTGCGTGTGCCGAGTGACGGCTACTTTTATCGAGTAGGTGGAACTCAGTCAATCAAGGCTGACGTGCGGGTTATCGCGGCGACGAACCAAAACTTGGAAGAACGTGTGCGACAGGGGCTTTTCAGAGAAGACCTTTACCATCGCTTGAACGTGATTCACCTGCAACTGCCGCCGTTGCGCGAACGAACCGAAGATATCGAAGCACTGGCCGATCATTTTCTAAGTACCGCGGCGTCCAATTTGAAGACGGAGCGCAAACGCCTGACGCCGGAAGCCTTGCAGGTGATTCGCCGCTTCCCGTTTCCAGGCAATGTCCGTCAATTGGAAAATCTCTGCAATTGGCTCACTGTGATGGCTCCCTCGCAGTGGATTCGTCCGGACGATTTGCCGTTTGAATTTAAGACAGGGAGCGGACAGGCCTCGAGCGAGGCGGCCTCTGACGTTATCGCAACGAGAGCCGGCGGCTGGACAGATCAGTTGGCTGAGGTGGTGAGAGAACTTCTAAGCCGAGGTACGCCCAAAACCATGGATGAACTTAACCGTGTGTTTGAAACGACGGTCTACAAGACCGCTTTGGAATTTACGCACGGAAAAAAGATAGAAGCGGCTCAGAAGCTTGGCGTGGGCAGAAACACGCTCACGCGCAAGCTTCAGGAGCTCGGTCTGAGGTAGGAATCAGTGAGACTTTTTCGTGATGATGTCAATGCAGCACATCACGAAGGCAGACAGCACGAAGGTCAGGTGCAGGACGACGTACCAGAGCAGTTTGTCGTTGGCAATCGACTGGATGTCCATGAAGATACGCAGCAGGTGGATCGAAGAAATGGCAACGATGCTTGCCGCCACCTTGTTTTTAAGAGAGCCCGCATCCATCTTGCCGAGCCATCCCAATTTTTCGTCCTTGCCGTCGTCAAGGTTCATGCGCGAGACGAAGTTTTCGTAGGACGAGTACATCACCATCACGATGAGACCGCCCACCAGCCCCATGTCGATCAGGGAAAGCAGTGACAGGATCAGATCGGCTTCGCTCAACGTGAGCACGTGCGGCAGCACATGAAAGATTTCCTGGAAAAACTTGATCGCCAGCGCGATGAGCGCCAGGGACAGTCCCAAAAAGACTGGCGCTAAAAACCATCGTGCAGCATAAAAAGTGCGTTCAAACATGCGTTCCATTTCTGAAGAATGCTTTTGCGTTATGGTTGATTGAGAGAAAGAGCGTCGCCCGAACGAGCGGCGCAAAGAAAAGTTTCGGCATTTTGGCAGGAAAAACTTGGCCCAGGCTGAGATATCAGTCGAAAATGCAACAAATCGTTCGGAGAGCCAAGAGGACGAAATGGCGGTGACGAGCCGTAAAATGGTCGCTATTCTTATTTTTGTCCAGTTCCTACTCTGATTTTTGTCCTAACGGTGTGATTTCTTAAGAGGCCGTTGGATTGCCCGGTAGTGGTTTTTGCTTGAGGTTTTGTTTTTCTTCTGACGATTGTCATGCCCAGATCTTTGCATTTAAGTGAATTTGAACGCGATTTCGCAGCACTTGGCGCCAAGTCCACCCATATCCGACGTCTGTGGCGTGCATGGCTCGGCTTGGCCTCCTGGCAGTCGCAGGGACATGCAAGCTACCCGAAGGCGCTGCAGGAAAAGTTGCCCGAAATCCAAAGTGAGCTCGAGTCATTGGCAAGGTTTAATGTCAAGGAGAGCCAACAGGCAGAAAGCAGCAAACTGTTGGTGATGCTCCCAGATGGCGCGTGTGTGGAAGCGGTTCTTTTGCCGCGACAGGCGCTTTGCATCTCCACGCAAGTGGGCTGCGCCGTCGGATGCGCCTTTTGCATGACCGGCAAAGGAGGGCTTGAGCGTCAGCTTTCCAGCGCCGAAATCGCGGCTCAGTATGTGGCAGCCACGCGCATCAAGCCCGATATCAAGAAAGTGGTTCTGATGGGAATGGGAGAACCTTCGCACAATCTGGCTGCCGTCAAGGAGGCTGTGGCGTTCATGGGCGATGTGGCCGGTTTGGCGCACAAGCAAATCGTTGTATCCACCGTGGGTGACGAGCGACTTTTTGATGCGCTGCCAACCTGGTCGGTGAAACCCGCCTTGGCTTTGTCGCTTCACACGACAGATTTCGAAAAGCGAAAGAAACTTTTGAAAAATGCTCCCGCGCTGACTCCCGAGTACCTGCTGCAACGAACCCTGGACTACGCCGAGCAGACCAAGTACCCGGCGCAGATTGAGTGGACGCTGTTGGCGGGTATCAATGACACGTTCGAAGAAGTCGAGCGTTTGGCCGAGCTTGTGGCGGGCCGTTACGCAATGGTCAATTTCATTGCCGTCAATCCGACGGAAGGCAGTGACTTCAAGCGCCCTGATCAGGAACACATCGAAGATCTCATCACGGTTTTGCGACGAAAGGGGATTGTGGCGACGCTTCGCGACAGCGCTGCGCAGGACATCGAAGGCGGTTGCGGCCAGTTGCGCGCCCGCCACTTGAGTGCCAGGCACGAGGTGCCGATTTCGCTCGAAAAAATGTCGAGCTAGAGCTCATGTGTGGTACCGGCGGCAGCCCAGTCAACGTCGTCAAAAGTACGTGCGAGCGCTGCAGCGGCCTTAAAGCCCGTGCAGTGACACGGTCGCCAGTGTTCGACTTTGTATTGCGTGAGTTCTTGCATCCACAAAGGATAGTCAGCAGGAGCAACACCGCTCAGATGCGTACCGCCGAGCACGGTATGGAAACGATCGATTCCGAAAGTACGAGAGGCGTAGCGCAGAATATTGGGAAGTCCGGCGTGCGCGCAGCCCAAAAGCACGGAGGCGCCTTTTTCGGATTGCACCAAAAGCGAGACGTCGTCGGCAAACGTGTCGGGCACGATTTCTCCGGAATCGGTGCGCTCAAACATATGCCTGGTGCAGACCCAGCGGGGATCCCGCTCGGTTGCCGGCACAGTAAAAGCGGTCACGCCCGGAGCGATTTCAACGAACGGATCGATCGGTGAAAAGGCAAGTCCTGCGAGTATCGAACCGCCGCCGGAAGCTCGTTTGGCGTCTGCGTCTCCAAGGCGCTCGCGTCCGATGCCGGGAGCTGCCCACACGCGAGCGTGCGGCGCCAGCCGCAACACGTCCATGACACCTGAAGTATGGTCGAAATGACCGTGCGAGAGCACCAAATCGGTGATGCGTCGGGCATTCAGTCCCAAGGCCGTCAGGTTGTGTTGTAGCGTATGCTGAATGCCGCCCGTATCAAGCAAGATGACGGCGTCTTCGGTTTGCAGCCAAGCACTGTAGCCCCATTCGGCCAACAGATTTTGCGAACTCGTTTGGTTTTCGACGACGACGGTGAGCTGCATACGACTTCTCCTGCACAAGACGCGTTGACACTGACGAGTTTAGGCCTCCGCCAAGAAAAAAGCTTTCGAAGCGGTAAGACTTCGAAAGCTTTTGGCGTCAGTTGTTGGCGTTGTCTTCCACGGGATCGAATGTGATTTGCATGGAACGCGGTACGGTTGCCGATTGATCCTTCGGACGCGGGAAAGGATTGCAACGACGGATGGCCGTTTCAACCGCATGATCGTAGGCGGGCAACCCAGAACTCTTAAGCTGCACGGGATTGCCCGTCTGCTCGCCGTTGGGCAGCAGATTGACGCGGTAAACAGCCTGGTGTTGACCGCGTTCGATACCCGGCGGCACCGCGTAGAAAATGTTCGGTCGAATGCAGGCGATAACGCTAGCCGCATACTGCGCCGAGGCCGTACCGGTGACGTTGCGCACGCGAGTGCCGGGGGTACCGGTAGTCTTACCCACCTGACCGGATTGCACCTGCGGCGCCCCCGTGATGCGGGCCAATTCCGCACGACGCATTTCGTCGGCAATGCGCTTTTGTTCGGCGCGCTCACGACGAATACGCTCTTTGCGTTCGGCTTCCTTGCGTTTTTTCTCTTCTT
>OJMH01003338.1_pt1 | contig 12035 bp, 10 predicted proteins | sample 1597111 | NCBI WGS metagenome assembly OJMH01 (sample SAMEA2452115, study PRJEB22498) | human gut metagenome | reverse complement strand
AGTATTTCGGGTTCGACGTAAACAACAGCTATAAAGTGGAAGAGGGCAGCATTCTCAATCTCGGCAAACATTCTTTGCGCTTTGTTATGGCGCCCCTCGTGCACTGGCCGGAAGTAATGGTTTCTTACGACGAGCTTTCGGGCATAGTGTTCTCTGCCGACGCCTTCGGTAAGTTCGGCGCGCTCGACGTAAACCAGCCCTGGGACGACGAAGCCAGAAGGTATTATATCGGCATAGTCGGAAAATACGGAGTTCAGGTGCAGAACCTGCTCAAAAAACTTTCGGCACTCAACATTAAAAAAATTTGCCCCCTGCACGGCCCCGTGCTTGAAGGCAACCTTTCGCACTATATCAACCTCTACGATACGTGGTCGTCTTACAGGCCCGAAAAGGACGCGGTTATGGTGGCTTACGCCTCGGTATACGGTCATACAAAGGCCGTTGCAGAAACGCTTGCCGATATGCTCAAAAAGGCGGGCAAAGAGGTTATAATAGCCGACCTTGCGCGCGAAGACAGGGCAAAGTGCGTGGCAGACGCCTTTATGTGCAGCAAGCTGGTGCTTGCTTCGGTTACTTACAACGCCGAAATATTCCCCTGTATGCGCGAGTTTTTAGACTGCCTTGCAGAGCGCAACTTCCGTTCCAGAACGGTGGGTCTGATAGAAAACGGCACCTGGGCGCCCGTTTCGGCAAAGCTGATGCGCGACAGGCTCTCGTCCTGTAAGGATATAAACTTCATCTCGCAGACGGTTAAGGTGCGCGCCGCTTTTGCGGAAGAAAACGTGCCCGAGCTGGAAGCTCTCGCAAACGAATTGCTTAAATAAAAATAAAGCAGAGGTTTCCGCAGAGAAAACAAAGGAGAAATATGAAAACAATCAAAAAGTTATGGGGTGAGTTCAAAAAATTCATTTCCAGGGGCAACGTGCTCGACCTTGCGGTTGCGGTAGTTATCGGCGCTGCGTTTACGGCAATCGTCAACAGCCTCACCAACGATATTATAATGCCGCTCATCAACTGGGCGGTCGGCGACGGCGATTTATCGTCGCTGTGCACGGTACTGCACGCCGTATATGCCACCGACGCCACCGGCGCCACCGACACTACAACAACCACCAGCCCCACTAGCAACCCGACCGATCACGCCACGATGTCACACGTTCAAACGAAACCATCAGACGATGGCGAGCCGCGGTTCGCCGAGCCGGCTGAAGCCCGATTCTGCCTGACCACCGACGCGGTACTGGTGGCCACCGGACGTACGCCGAACGTCGAGGGACTGCATCTTGAGGCAGCTGGCGTGGAGCTCACCGAACGCGGTGCCGTGAAAGTCGACGAGCTTCTGCGCACCACAGCAGCCGACATTTGGGCTCTGGGCGATGTGAACGGCGGCCCGCAGCACACGTACATTTCGCTGGATGACTATCGCGTGGTGTGGTCGCAGCTCAATGGTTCCGACCGTCCGTACACGGTGAAGGACCGCAAGCATGTGCCGTCAAGCACATTCCTCGCCACGCCTTACTCGCGCGTGGGATTGAATGAGCGCGAGGCGAAGGCGGCTGGATTGGATTATGTGGTCAAGCGATTGCCGGTGGCCGCTGTGCCGAAGGCCCAGGTAATGCGGCGACCGGATGGTCTGATGAAGGCGATTGTGGAACGCAATACTGGCCGCATTCTGGGTGCGATGCTGCTTTCCGTCGAGTCGCACGAGGTGATCAATATCGTCAAGTTGGCGATGGATCTTGACGCGCCGGCCAGCACGTTGCGCGATATGGTGTTCACGCATCCGACGATTGCCGAGGCACTGAACGACTTGTTCGCGTAGTTTGTTCGCATAGCACGCCCGCGCAGCATGACCCGCGTAGCGCAGCCCGCAACAGACTCCCCTAATGCGCGCGAAGGTCCTCATCGACGTAAACCGATGAGGACCTTCGCGCTGTCGTCATGATCCGGACGTGACAGCAATCACGTCCGAACCAGCCGTTACTTCAAGCCGAGCTTACGGTCCAGAATGTCGGAGGCATCCAATCCTAAGCGGCGTCGGATGAACCAGCCAAGACCGAGCGGCAGGCCGGGAGCCAAGGCCATGCCGCCTGGACCGAGTGCCACGGTTTTGGAGTTGCCTGCGATAAGCATGGTGCCCTTGGATGCGGCCGTGGAGGTCGAACCATCGCTGTCCGCCTCTGGTTTGAGGATTTCGATGTTGCCGTCACTGGTTTTGTACAGTCCCTTATTCTCATTCCAGATACCGGATGCGCCATTGTTGCCGGCCTCACCCACAGAGAGGAAATGTCTTGTTTTTCTTGTGAGCGCTCACCTATTCACGCGCGATGGCATGTTTTTCAAGCAAAGTCAATAGGTGTGATGTTATTCACACTCTTCACTACGTTGTTTTGCCTCGCACTGGGCAACCCCACTTCAGCAAGAGATTGCACAGCTTGCGTTAGGGTGGAGAACATGACTATCACAGTATCCACAGATGGGTCCGCATTAGGGAATCCAAACGGGCCAATGGGCTGGGCCTGGGCCGATCATGAGCAGAACGCCGGCGGCAAGCCCGGCCATAAGCACGACGACCATGGTTATGATGCGGGCGGCGCGACCAACGGCACCAATCAGATTGGTGAGCTGTGCGCAGTGCTGGAAGCTTTGCGAGCGCACCCGGGCCCTGAGCCATTGCTCATCGAATCGGATTCGCAGTACGCCATCAATTGCTCGACCAAGTGGGTCAAAGGCTGGAAGAAGAACGGCTGGAAAAATTCGCAGAAAAAGCCTGTGAAGAACAAAGAGCTTATTCAGGCGATCGACCGTGAGATCTCACAACGCCCTGGCCCGGTGGATTTCCGATGGGTCAAAGGTCACGCCGGCAACGAAGGCAATGAGCTGGTCGATGAACTGGCACGCACCTATGCGGGCGATTGCCGTTCGGGTGCGCGCGACGGCTATCTACCGATTGAAGGCTGGCAGTCGCTGCTGGGCTCCGAATACGCACATGGCACCGATGTGCCTCCAGACGTGCAATTGGTATTGGACGGCAAAGCGGATGCGGCAAGTTTGCGCAAGCCGGCTGCGGCGACGGATCAGACGGATGCCGCAAGGCCGGAGACCAAGTCTTCGTCACCCTTAGCGGCACAATCAACGCAACCTGTACAATCAACGCAACCTGTACCCCCCGCAAAGCCCAGCGGGCTGACGGTATCCGGTACGCTGACCTTCTCCCCCGCGCCGAAAACGAGCCCGTATTTCAACGGGCAGCCGATGCCGATCAAAGGCAGCATCGAAATCGAAGGCTATGTGGACGGCGACGGCAACCTGACCATCACCAACGCACCATTCGTACGACACTGACACCCAAACACACGAATATGTACCGCAATCGGACACGATGACACAAAATCGCTCATTCGCGTTAGGATAGGAGATAAGGCTTCACGCCGTTGATCCGTGCGGCGGAGGCAAGGATGGCAAAGGAGAAACCATGGATAAGGCACAGCAGGATGCGCTGAAGAAGGCGGCCGGCATCGAAGCCGCCAAGCTCGTTGAAAACGGCATGATCGCAGGCCTCGGCACTGGTTCGACCGTGAAGTTCCTGGTGGACGAGCTCGGCCGCCGTCATCAGGAGGAAGGTCTTGAGTTCACTGGCGTGACCACGTCTCGCCGCACGCAGGCCCAGGCCGAGAGCTACGGCATCAAGATCGTGGACATCGACGACGTGGACCACATCGACGTGACCATTGACGGCGCCGACGAAGTCGACAAGAACTTCAACGGCATCAAGGGCGGCGGCGCTGCTCTGCTGTGGGAGAAGATCGTGGCCACCAACTCCAACCAGATCGTGTGGATCGTGGACGAGTCCAAGGTTGTGGACACCATCGGCAAGTTCCCGCTGCCGGTCGAGGTCATTCCGTTCGGTGCCGGCCAAGTCATCAAGAAGTTCGAGGCCCGCGGCTACAAGCCGGTGCTTCGTCTTGACGCCGACGGCAAGGAAGTGCGCACCGACGAGAACAACTTCGTGGTGGACCTGCACCTGGAGCGCATCGATCACCCGCAGGAGCTGGCCGAAGACCTCATCAACACGGTCGGCGTGGTGGAGCACGGCCTGTTCCTCAACATGGTCGACAAGGTCATCGTCGGCGACCCGAACGGCCCGCGCGTGATGACCAACGCCAACAAGTGATCGTCTCACATCACTAAGCTTTTCCAAGCCCGCATCTGCACATCGCAGGTGCGGGCTTTACTGTTGCCCGAACAAGGCAAAGAGCCAAGCAAAAGAGAAACCCCGCGACCATAACGATCACGGGGTTTCTAATGCCTTGATTGCAGGTAAGACTACTTACGCTGGTGGCGGGTCTTACGCAGCAGTTTGCGGTGCTTCTTCTTGCTCATCCGCTTGCGGCGCTTCTTGATGACAGAACCCATCTGAAGCCTCCATTTCGATTAATCGTAAAAGTTGCAACTCGCACCATAATACACGTGTTGCCAGACAGAGGGAACCAGTATGTTGCCGATAGTCCGCATATGCCCTGAACGCAGTTGGGGCATCCACATCAGCAATGTGGATGCCCCAACGTTCATAAGTTTGTGCAGCAGCTGACAGCCGATACTAGATGCTACATCGGGAACTTCTGGTAGAAGCGATCGACCGCTTCCTTGGTGCCGGTAGCTTGGAAGACCACGGTATCGTTCTGCCAGATGGCAACGGCGTTCTTGCTGTTGGAGGCATCGGCCTTCACCACGTACGCGCCCGTGACGTTGCCGGAAACCTTGACGTTGCCGGATGCCGACTCATCGCCGGTCTGCGCAGCGACCAACGCATCGTACTGGGTCTTGGCATTGTCCGCCGACGACCACTGCGCGGCGACCAGCGTGACATCCTTGGCGGCATCACCAGTGGAGTAGGTCAGAGTGTACTCCTCGAGCGGCGACGCGGAATTCCACGTCGTGGAGGCATCCGCCTTGGTACGCGCGTAATTCAGCACGCTGCCCGGCATGGCCTTCAACAGCTCACTGGCATCATCCGGCAAAGCTGTGGCGTCGATGGTCGGCTTGGTCGGCTCGGATGATTCGGTTTTCTGCTGGCTGTTTTGGGTGGTAGTGGAGGTGCCATCATTCTTCTGGATGGCCCAACCCGGCCACACAAAGGCCGAAAGCACTGCCAGGATAATCACAACAGCTGCGGCAACCACCACTGCAATCAACTTGCCATGGGATTGCGTGGTCGAGGAGTTCTCACTATTAGTCATGCCCCGATTCTCTCACAGCCGCGTGACGCTAGGCGGCCGTAATTTTAGTCGTTGTGCGCAAGCCGCGTGAAACTCTTGTGAACGGTAAAAATTTACCGTCCGCTGGTGTTTGGGTTAGGGTGAGACCATGGCGAAATCAAGTGTGCAGTATGTATGTTCCGAATGCGGTTGGAACGGGCCGAAGTGGTACGGCCGTTGCCCCGAGTGTGGTCAGTGGGGCACGGTCGAGGAATTTCACGAGGCTCGGCCGGCGGCAGGCTCTCGCACGGCCGCTCCCGGCCGAACATCACGCACGCAGTCGGTTACGGTTGCCAACAACGCCAGATCTGCAGCCCGTCCGATTACCGAAGTGGGCACGGAAAGCGTCGAGCGGCTCGGTACCGGGTTTTCCGAATTCGACCGTGTGCTCGGCGGTGGCGTGGTGCCGGGTTCAGTAACGCTGATAGCGGGCGAACCGGGTATCGGCAAGTCGACATTGCTGTTGCAGACGGCCGGCAATATCGCGCGCGTTGTGGCGGGAGACAGTACGTTCCGAGGGGCAGGTCAGCGGTCTGCCCAACAGTCGGGCAGGGCGCAGGGCAACGCATCGAACACGGTGCCGATGCGGGGCAACGCATCATCAACACACGCCAACACCGTGCTGTACATTTCCGGCGAGGAATCACAGGCGCAGGTTCGTTTGCGCGCTTCCCGCATCAATGCGGTGGAGCCGAACTTGTTACTGGCCTCCACCACCGACCTGTCCACAGTATTGGGGCTGATCGAACAGAACAAGCCGGCCTTGGCCATTGTGGATTCGGCGCAGACCATCGTCTCGCAGGAGGTCGATGGCATTTCCGGCGGTTCGACTCAGGTGCGCGAAGTGGCAAGCGCGCTGATAGATACCGCTAAGACACTTGACATTCCAGTATTTCTGGTTGGTCATGTGACCAAGGATGGTTCGATTGCAGGCCCGCGCACATTGGAGCATCTGGTCGATGTGGTCTGCCAATTCGAAGGCGACAGCGAGACTGCGCTGAGAATGCTGCGAGCGGTGAAGAATCGTTTTGGCCCGACCGATGAAGTCGGCTGTTTCGACATGAGCGGTGAAGGCATCGAAGAGGTCACCGATCCCGCCGGATTGTTCCTGTCTGGAGACGGCCCTGATGCGGCCAACGCGGCACCCGTGGAAGGCACCTGCGTGACGTTCACATTGGATGGGCATCGCAGTCTGCCTATCGAAGTACAGGCTCTGGTCACCACGTCGGTGCTGCCCACACCCCGTCGTGCGGTCAATGGCGTGGACCCCAGCCGTATCGCCATGCTGGTCGCGGTGCTCTACCGTCACAGCAAGCTCAACCTGCTGTCCAACGACCTGTATATCTCCACTATTGCCGGGGGCCAGGCCAAGGAGCCCGGTTCCGACTTGGCGATAGTGGCGGCACTGGCGAGCGCCGCCACGTCAAAACCCATTGCGCGAGCCACGTGCGCCATTGGTGAGATTTCCCTGACCGGTCAGGTGCGCCCGGTACCGCGTATGGAATATCGCCTTCGCGAGGCCGCACGCCTCGGCTTCACCACGGCGGTCATTCCGCCACTGCGCAAGCCGGTGCATGTCGAGGGACTTCAGCTGGTGGAGTCCAACACATTGTCCGACGCATTAGACGCCTTGGGAGTGCGTAAATAGCCCTGAGATATGCCTCAGGCGGTAAGACGCTTGGTCTCCTCGACGTTGCGCTTGAGTTCGTCGACGAGTTGGTCGGGGCCATCAAACTTGACCTGCGGGCGCAGGAAGCCGACGAATTCGACGCGAACCTTGTGGTCGTACAGGTCGATCCATTCTTCAGTGATGCAGTAGGCCTCCACCACACGCTCATTAAGGCCGGTTTTTTCACTGAAGGTGGGTTTGGTGCCAATGGAGATGGCGGCGGGCCAACGGTTTTCACCATCTACCAGCCAACCGGCATAGACGCCGTCGACCGGAATGTAGCCTGCAATGTCGGAGCCAAGATTGGCGGTGGGGAATCCGATGGTGCGGCCACGCTCCTCACCATGCACCACTTCGCCCTCGATGGAGTGCGGAGCACCCAGAATGGCGTTGGCGTCCTGGATTCGGCCATGAGCCAGCAGGTAGCGCACATTGGTGGAGCTCCATGCGCGCATTGCCTTGGCCTGGTTCTTCTTGCTCCATGCGCGGCGCTCGGCTTTGGTGGCATTGGCCAGCGGATCGACGGGCTCTCCCCATTCGCTCGGGGCTTCCGGCTTGAAATCGCGCGGAATGCGCACTTCACCCGGGCCACGGTCATCGACCACATCAAGTTCGAATACACCGGTGGCGGCGGCAAGATTGGCGATATGCTTCACATCACCTTCTCGACCCTTGCCCATGGCGGCATCCTGCCCAAGGACCAACGTGCGCATACCCAGCTTGCCGGTGAGTCGGCCAAGGAAGAAAATGTATGACATAGCTGCGAAGGCCAGCGTGTAGTGCACCACCAGCACATGGTCCACGCCGAACTGTTCCATGCGGTGCAGTCGATCATCCACACTGGTCAATGCTTCGGCATCCACGTTCTGAACCGCGGGCTCTTCGCCATGGTGCGAGATGACCCAGCCGTGCACGAATGCGGGGCGCGGGTCAAACAGAATCACCACGGAAAAAGCATCATGCTGGTGCGCGAGTTCCACCACACGCTTGATCACCGCCTGATGACCCAAGTGCATGCCATCAAATGCGCCCAATGTCACCACGGCCTTCTTGTCGTTACTGAACGAGGGCCATTCAATCGAACCTTCGGCGTCAGGGGTCAGGTGCGTGATATCCATCAGTGTGCTGTTCCTTTTATCCGTGCGATGTTATTCATGCAATATAGACGTTGTTGTGCGCGGCCTGTATCAAGCTGCACTTTTCACCGCGTCTACTTTACGCGAGGGGGAATACGGTGACCGGCTTGGCCTGATGAGCGTTTGCACGCTCGATAATCGCCGCCACATCATGCGTTTGCGGCACAATGGCGGCAGTGGGCTCGCTGATTGTACGCTCAATACGGCGGCCGAAGCGTAATTCGCTGGCCTCCTCAGGAGTGATGTCAAGCGCCGGCATCGCACCTCGAGCGGCCTGTTCCATGGTAAGGGCATGGTCAAGCAGCCAGTTGCGGCGCTCGTCACCGGCAAGACCTTCAGGAGTGTCCAATACGCACTTGTTGCGCGTGACGGTTTGCCCTTCCCGATTAGTGAACGTCTTCTGATCGGTATGTGCGGTGACGGTATGGGTTCGCGTGTCAAGCATCGCCTCAGGAGCGATAAGTCCGCTGGCATCGTCCGGCAACGCGAATCGGCCGACTCGCGTACGGCGCAAACGGGTCAGGTATCCGCCGACGCCAAGTTCTTTGCCGAGGTCGCGGGCGAGCGCACGGATATAGGTGCCCGATGAACAGCTGATCCGCACGTCAACATCAAGTGCGGGAATCGCTCCCGTGTTCGCGTCTTCCCGCAATGGTTCAGCGGTCTGCTCCCCTGCTACGAATCCGCTGCGGATATCCAGCACGGTGAATTCGCTGATGGTGACCGGGCGGGGTTTGAGTTCCACATCCTTGCCTTCGCGAGCCAAGTCGTAGGCACGCTGGCCGTTGATTTTGATGGCGGAGAACGTATTGGGGACTTGTTCGATATCGCCGGTGAAATTGGTGGCGATGGTGCGTGTGAGCAGGTCTTGCCATGAGGCAGTTGGTAACGCCGTTGGTTCGCCGCTCTGGCCACCCTCAGTCAGCTGCGCTGATAGCGTTTGCCAGCGGGAGCGGGCTTCGTCATCGACAAGCACCTCGCCTTCGGCATCGTCGGTAGTGGTGCGCAGGCCGAGGCGTATGGTAGCCTCGTAGGTTTTGTCATGCGCCACGATGGCGTTGAGCAGTCGTGTGGCGTGGCCGAAGGCGATGACCAGCGTGCCAGTGGCCATGGGGTCAAGGGTGCCGGCGTGACCGACCTTCTTGATGTGCAACGCGCCGCGCACGGCGGCGACGGCGTCGAAACTGGTCACGCCTTGCGGCTTGTCGATGATGAGCAGACCGCTGGGGGTTGTATGAAGCACACTACTCCTCGTCAGAGTCGTCTTCGAAGTCGTCGCTGGGCTCGTCGTCATGCTTGTACGGATCGGCGTCGCCGGCGTACTGGGCGGTGGCGCGAGCACGGGCGAGTTCTTCGTCACGCTTCTTGGCCACGGCGAGAATGTCTTCGATCTCGTGAGCCTCGCCGGGCACTTCATCGAACACGAATTGGAGCTGCGGAGTCAGACGCAGGCCAGCCTTGTGGCCCACCAGAGAACGTAGGTGGCCCTTGGCCTGATCGAGGGCCTGCTGGGCGCGCTTGCGTTCGCCTTCCTCATGGCCTTCGTGGCCGAGCTGGGTCCAGTAGACCTTGGCGATTTGCAAATCGTTGGTCACACGGACTTCGGTGACGGTGATGCTGGCGAGTCGCTTGTCATGCAGTTCGCGCTCAATGGAGGAGGCGACGACACGCTGAATCAAGGCCGCAATACGTGCGGCGCGCGGGTTGGTTCCTGCCATAGGAATTTCCTTTTCTAGACTTGAGCCCCCTCTGACGAGGGGCTGCCGAACGCAGTGAGGCTGGGGGAGAGAAAATCATGGAACTACCATGTCTCTCCCCCAGTCAGTCTGCGGCTGACAGCCCCCTCGTCAGAGGGGGCTTAACAATGACTACTTGCGCTCGACTTCCCGCATCTCGAAGGTCTCGATGATGTCGCCGAGTTCAATGTCGTTGAAGGTGCCGAGGTTGATACCAGCCTCGTAGCCTTCCTTGACGGACTGAACGTCGTCCTTGAAGCGACGCAGCGAGGAGATCTCGAGGTCGTTGACCGTGGCCACGCCGTTGCGCAGGATACGGCACTTCGTACCACGCTTGACCTCGCCGTCCTGCACCATAACGCCGGCGATGTTGCCGAACTTGGAGGAGCGGAAGATCTCGCGGATCTCGGAGTGAGAGGTGACGACCTCTTCGTATTCCGGCTTGAGCATGCCCTTGAGGGATGCCTCGATGTCTTCGATCGCACGGTAGATGACCGAGTAGTACTTGATCTCCACGCCCTCGCGCTCGGCGAGGTCCGCGACCTGACGGTTCGGACGCACGTTGAAACCGATGATAACGGCCTTGTCGACCGTGGCCAGGTTGACATCATTCTGGGTGATCGCACCGACGCCGCGGTGGATGACCTGGATGCCGACCTCGTCGGATACCTCGATCTTCATCAAGGAATCCTCGAGCGCCTCGACAGAACCGGACGAATCGCCCTTGATGACAATATTGAGCATGTCGATCTCGGACTCGGCGAACTTCTTCTTGAAGTCCTCGAGGGAGACGACCTTGCGACGCTTGGCCAGCTGGGCGGCACGCTCGGTGGCCTGACGCTTCTCGGCAATCTGGCGAGCGGCACGATCATCGGAGGCGACCAGGAAGAGGTCACCGGCGGTGGGCACGGAGGTCAAGCCCAGCACCTGAACAGGTGTGGACGGACCGGCCGCTTCCATCGGCTGACCGTTCTCGTCGAGCATGGCACGCACGCGGCCGTACGAAGTGCCGGCCACGATGGCATCGCCCACGTGGAGCGTACCCTGCTGAACCAGCACAGTGGCCACGGCACCACGACCCTTGTCGAGTCGGGCTTCGACGGTGGCACCACGGGCGTCCATGTCGGGGTTGGCGCGGAGGTCCAGCTCAGCGTCAGCCGTGAGCAGCACGGCTTCGAGCAGCTTGTCGACGTGCAGGTTCTGCTTGGCGGAGATGTCGACGAACATGGTGTCGCCACCATACTCTTCAGGGACCAGGCCGAACTCGGTGAGCTGGCCGCGGACCTTCTCCGGGTTGGCACCGGGCACATCGATCTTGTTGACGGCCACGACGATCGGCACCTTGGCGGCCTGAGCGTGGTTGATGGCCTCAACGGTCTGGGGCATCACACCATCGTCGGCGGCGACCACGAGGATCGCGACGTCAGTGAGCTCGGCACCACGGGCACGCATGGCGGTGAACGCCTCGTGGCCAGGGGTATCGAGGAAGGTGATCTTGCGCGGTTCGCCTTCAAGGTTCACGGTGACCTGGTAGGCACCGATGCGCTGGGTAATGCCGCCGGCCTCACGTGCGATGACGTTGGTCTTGCGGATGGTATCCAGCAGTCGTGTCTTACCGTGGTCGACGTGGCCCATGACGGTAACGACCGGCGGGCGAGGCTTGAGATCCTCGTCATCCTGCAGTTCTTCCTCGTCAAGGTTGATGTCGAACTGCTGGAGCAGTTCCTTGTCTTCCTCTTCTGCGGAGACGAGCTGGATGTTCCAGCCGATCTCTTCGCCCAGAATCTGGAAGGTCTCCTCATCCAAGGACTGGGTGGCGGTAGCCATCTGACCCAGGTGGAAGAGCACGGTGACCAGCGCGGCCTGGTTGACGTTGATCTTCTCCGCCAAATCGGCCAGGGACGCGCCCTGACGCAGACGGATGGTCTGGCCGTTGCCGTTGGGGATGCGAACGCCGCCGATGGTCGGTGCTTTCAGCTCCTCATACTCATGGCGCTTTGCCAGACGGTTCTTACGGGCCTTTGAGGACTTGCCGCCCTGACGTCCGAATGCGCCTGCGGCACCGCCGCGACCGCCGCGACCGCCGCCACGACCTCGCGCACCCACGCAAGCGTCGCACTGCCGTCCTCTTTCTCCCTCTCTTCCCTCACCACGTCTGTGTCTGTGCCTGCACTGGTGTCGGCACTGCTGCGGAGAAAGGGAGCGCGGAGCGGGTTGCCGGCGAGACAGAGCGTGC